>OGDY01001682.1_pt1 | contig 23668 bp, 18 predicted proteins | sample 1570341 | NCBI WGS metagenome assembly OGDY01 (sample SAMEA2581972, study PRJEB24529) | metagenome | biome: Human gut stool | place: China | collected 2011 | reverse complement strand
GTCAAAGAAGTAAAAAACACATAATCTAGATCATATAGAGGGAAGATCAGTATTCCTTTTAGTAATGAAGAGGAACTGGAACGTATCATGGAAATCTTCGACTCACTGAAGAAATAAATGACAAAAAAAAGTAAAACATATCAGCTATACATTGCCCTGCTTCTCTGTTTCTTTCAGGTAGCAGGGATTGATGTGTATGCACAGGAGCCTGTAAAAACAGTCCAGGATTCCATCTCTCCGGTCCGCGAGGCTCCTAAAGCACGGGCACGCCGCCATCGTGAACCGGTGGTTTCTTCGCCGGTCGCCGACAGTGTGAAAGTGGATAAAGCGGTTATCCTCCCGCCGATAGACAGTTTGGAAAACCGGAAACCCGCCATTGTTACGGCAGACAGCCTCGAGGAAGTCAACCGGCAGAACCTGGAAAAGATAGAAACACCTGTCATTCCGTCAGTCGTAAAGACAGATAGCCTGCCGCCTCCCATCATGCCTAAAAAAATGTTCGTACCTAACCCGACGAAAGCAACCTGGTATGCCATCGTATTTCCGGGTGGCGGACAGATATATAACCGCAAATACTGGAAACTACCTATTATATATGGTGGATTCGCCGGATGCGCCTATGCATTAAGCTGGAACGGGAAAATGTATAAGGACTATGCTCAGGCTTATATGGATATTATGGACAATAATCCAAATACGAACAGCTATCAGGATTTACTTCCGCCGAATCACAATTACACCGATACCCAGCTGAAAGATATACTCCGCAAACGGAAAGATACGTATCGCCGCTATCGTGACCTCAGTATATTCGCTGTCATCGGCGTATATCTGATTTCCGTTATCGACGCCTATGTAGACGCGGAGTTATCCAATTTCGACATATCACCCGACCTAAGCATGAGGGTGGAACCTACTATTATAAATAATAACCCGTTACAACCCGGCAGTAAGTCGGTAGGCGTGCAATGCAGCCTCAGATTTTAACCCATGAAGATTGAACAAATAAGAATGAAGAAATTAGCAAACTATTGCCCCCTGATTTTATTGTTTTTGTTTGCCACCCCAAAGGTAAACGCACAGAGTGTAGACGTAGTGATTCGCGACAACGGCAAAGAACGCCAGGAAAGCATCGAGCTTCCGAAAAGTATGACTTATCCCCTCGATAGTCTGCTCAACGACTGGAAAGCCAAAAACTACATTGACTTAGGAAAAGATTGCAGTACGGCGGAAATCAATCCGTTGTTCAGTGACTCCGTATATATCGACCGCTTATCGCGCATGCCGACCGTAATGGAGATGCCATACAACGAAATCGTACGTAAGTTCATCGATATGTATGCCGGCCGCCTGCGAAATCAGGTATCTTTTATGCTGAGTGCCTGCAACTTCTACATGCCTATCTTCGAAGAAGCTCTCGATGCGTATAATCTGCCATTGGAGCTGAAGTATTTACCTATCATCGAATCGGCTCTGAACCCGTCGGCAGTATCACGCGCAGGTGCAGGAGGTTTGTGGCAGTTCATGATAGGAACCGGCAAAATGTACGGGCTGGAATCGAACAGCCTGGTGGACGACCGTCGTGACCCGATAAAGGCAACTTGGGCAGCAGCACGCTACCTGAAAGATCTATATGATATTTATCATGACTGGAATCTTGTGATCGCAGCATACAATTGCGGACCGGGCACCATCAACAAAGCCATCCGCCGTGCAGGAGGAGAAACCGATTATTGGAGCATCTATAACTACTTGCCCAAAGAAACAAGAGGATATGTACCGGCATTTATAGCAGCCAACTATGTAATGACCTATTACTGCGATCATAATATCTGTCCGATGGAAACCGATATTCCGGAAAGTACCGATACGATTCAGGTAAACAAAAACCTTCACTTCCAACAGATTGCCGACTTGTGCAATGTTCCGATGGATCAAATCAGAAGTCTCAATCCACAATACAAAAAAGAGATAATTCCGGGTGAAAGCAAATCTTATACTTTGCGCCTTCCACAAAACGCCGTAAGTTCGTTCATCGATCGCCAGGACACTATTTACGCCCACCGTGCCGACGAATTATTCAAAAACCGGCGTACAGTAGCCATTAAAAATGACAGTCCTGCTTCCAGAAGGAAAGGTAGCTCTGCCAAAGCAGGCAATGGTACACCCACATATTATAAAATCAAAAATGGAGACACCTTGGGAGCTATTGCAGCAAAATATGGTGTACGCGTAAAAGATCTTCAAAGTTGGAACGGACTGCGGGGAACTAACATTTCCGCAGGAAAACGTTTGAAAATATACAAATAAATCCCCTTTCGCTTGCCTGATGTTTAAATTTGATTATTTTTGCAGAAAAGGAACGAAAGGACTAAATTATGGACACTGAGAACCAGAAAGAAATAGCTGAAGAGCAAATGATTGAACAAGCTTTTCAAGAATTGCTGAACGATTATCTTGCTACCAAGCACCGTAAACGTATTGAGATTATAACCAAGGCCTTTAATTTTGCCAATCAGGCACATAAAGGCATCAAACGACGCTCCGGGGAGCCTTATATCATGCACCCCATTGCCGTCGCAAAAATCGTATGCAACGAAATCGGGCTTGGTTCGACTTCCATTTGTGCTGCCCTTTTACACGATGTCGTAGAAGATACCGACTATACGGTAGAAGATATCGAAAACATTTTCGGAGCTAAAATCGCACAAATTGTCGACGGGCTAACTAAAATTTCCGGAGGTATCTTTGGTGACCGCGCTTCGGCACAGGCAGAGAACTTTAAAAAGCTCCTGCTCACGATGTCCGATGACATCCGGGTGATCTTAATCAAAATAGCCGATCGTCTGCACAACATGCGTACCCTCGGCTCTATGTTACCCAACAAACAGTATAAGATCGCAGGCGAAACATTGTATATTTATGCACCTCTTGCCAACCGCCTGGGACTGTATAAGATCAAAACAGAGCTGGAAAACCTCAGTTTCAAATATGAACATCCTGAAGAATATCAGGAAATTGAAGAAAAGCTGAACGCAACAGCGGCCGAACGTGACAAGGTATTTAATGAATTCACCGCCCCGATACGAGAGCAACTGGATAAGATGGGGCTAAAATACCGTATCCTGGCACGCGTGAAATCAATCTACTCCATCTGGAACAAAATGCAAACCAAGCATGTTCCCTTTGAAGAAATTTATGACCTGCTGGCTGTACGAATTATCTTCGAACCACGCAATATGGAGGAGGAACTGAATGATTGTTTTGACATCTATGTCTCAATCTCTAAAATCTATAAACCCCACCCCGACCGCCTGCGCGACTGGGTGAGCCACCCGAAAGCCAATGGATACCAGGCACTGCATGTCACCTTGATGGGAAACAACGGACAATGGATCGAGGTCCAGATACGTAGCGAACGGATGAACGATGTGGCCGAACAAGGATTTGCCGCCCACTGGAAATATAAAGAAGGAGGAGGCAGCGAAGATGAAGGTGAATTGGAAAAGTGGCTGCGTACCATTAAAGAAATACTCGACGATCCGCAACCGGACGCCATCGACTTCCTCGATACAATCAAATTGAATTTATTTGCTTCGGAGATTTTTGTCTTCACTCCGAAAGGAGAGCTTAAAACCATGCCACAGAACTCTACTGCGCTGGATTTTGCATTCTCCCTGCACACAGATATAGGAAGCCATTGCATCGGCGCCAAAGTCAATCATAAACTGGTGCCCCTAAGCCATAAATTACAAAGTGGAGATCAGGTGGAGATACTGACATCCAAGTCGCAACGTGTACAGCCACAATGGGAAGTATTTGCCACTACTGCAAGGGCAAGGGCAAAGATTGCAGCTATTCTGCGTAAAGAACGAAAAACCTTCCAGAAAGAAGGAGAAGAATTGTTGAACGAATTCTTTAAGAAAGAGGAGATCCGTCCGGAAGCAGCTGTCATCGAGAAGTTATGCAAACTGCATAACATGAAGAATGAAGAAGAATTACATGTAGCCATCGGCAACAAAACCATCGTATTGGGAGACGCCGACAAGAATGAACTGAAGGAGAAGCAAAGCAGTAACTGGATGAAGTATCTGACTTTCTCTTTTGGCAACAACAATAAAGACAAACAGCAGGAAGAAAAAGAACCGCAAGAAAAAGAGAAGATTAATACCAAACAGATTCTTAAACTGACGGAAGATGCGCTGCAAAAGAAATATATCATGGCCGAATGTTGTCATCCCATCCCCGGTGACGACGTACTGGGATATATGGATGAAAACGACCGCATCATCATCCATAAACGCCAATGTCCGGTAGCGGCTAAGTTAAAAAGCAGTTATGGCAACCGTATCATTGCCACAGAATGGGATACACACAAGAAACTTTCTTTCCTGGTATATATTTATGTAAAAGGCATAGATAATGTAGGATTACTGAACGAAATCACGCAGGTCATTTCACGCCAACTGAACGTTAATATCCGAAAGCTGGACATGGAGACCAATGACGGCATTTTTGAAGGAAAAGTACAGTTATACGTGCACGATGTGGAAGACGTAAAAGCCATTTGCAACAATTTGCGCAAGATTCCAAATATAAAGTCAGTGACACGCGTAGAAAACTAATGAACCATCAACGATGAACGATAACAGGAGTACCAACCTGCGTTCATCGTTCCTCTCCGTGCGTCGTTGAAAATCTATCAAGGGCATTCCTCATTCCAAGCAGTTCTTCTCTAATCTGCTTAAGACGATTGATAATCTCAAAGTTCCGGATTGTTGCCTCTCTATTATCTTTCAATTTTTGGCGGGCTCCGGGCAAAGTCATCCCCCGTTCCTTCACCAAGTGATAAATCAGACGGATGGTTTCTACATCCTCTTTCCGGTATTGGCGTACCCCACGGCTACCCTTTTTAGGGGCAATTTGCGGAAACTCCTTCTCCCAAAAACGAAGCAACGACTCATTGACATCGAACATCTGGGCAACTTCACTGATAGAGTAATATAATTTCAGATCCCTTTCTGTATTTTGCATAATTCTCTTTTTGTTTAGTCAAACACTTTACCGTGGTTGGCAGCTATCTGAATCATACGTTCATAATCTTCCGCACTTAAATCCATGAAGTAATAATTAACCGGATTCACCACTTGCCCCTTGACATGCACTTCGTAATGCAAATGCGGTCCGGTGCTCTTTCCGGTGCTTCCCACTCCGGCAATCACCTCACCGCGTACCACTTTTTTACCCAGTTTAGTACGAAACTCCTGCAAATGAGCATAACGGGTACGATACCCGAAGCCATGATCAATCTCAACAGTATTGCCATAACCGGTCTCCCACCCCATTTTCACCACTGTCCCGTCACCAGTGGCATACACATCCGTCCCGGGATGAGCAGAAAAGTCCATACCGGCATGAAACTTCGTCGTTCCGTAAATAGGGTCGATACGTGTACCATAACCGGAAGCTGTCTTCCGAAGATCTTTATTAGATATCGGCTGGATGGCAGGAATACACTTTAACATCTGGTCATGATTTTTACACATCGCCACCACGTCGTCAAACGACTTGGATTGTATATAAAGTTGCTTACTCAGCACGTCCATCTTCTGAGTCGTATTAACCACCAGTTTTGAGTTGGCCATGTCCATCAGTTCTTCATAACGGTTCGTACCGCCATAGCCCGCCTGACGAATGGCCGGTGAAACGGGATCGGCCATAAAAATGACCCTGTAAAGGTTATCATCACGTTGCTGAATGTCCTGAAGCACTCCCATTGCTTCGTCAAGACGACGAGAAAGAACATTATATTGCGCCAAAAGTTGGCTATTCTCTTTCCGCAACTCCTTCTCTGAAGGAGAGCCGAAAATCAGTAACAATATAATGAAACTGCCGGCCCCCAGCCCCATCCCGATAAAAAGACGGCGGAGAATGCTCAATGCCCGTTGTCGGACAGTCGGATAAATCCGGTCATAAGTCTGCGTTTGCGGATTATAGATATAGTAAACTTTGCGCATCTTATAAATATTTCGCTTGTTAATACGGCAAAAATAATAAAAACAAGCTATCTTTGCACTGCTTTTTTCAGAATATTAACCTCAACAATAGATATATAGAAGTATGTTGACTGCAAAAGAAACCAGAGATTCGTTTAAGAATTTCTTCGAGTCAAAAGGACATCAGATTGTTCCTTCGGCTCCGATGGTGATTAAAGATGACCCTACCCTGATGTTTACCAATGCAGGGATGAACCAGTTTAAAGATATTATTTTGGGTAACCACCCGGCGAAATACCACAGAGTCGCGGACTCGCAAAAATGTCTTCGCGTAAGCGGAAAGCACAATGACCTTGAAGAAGTGGGACACGATACGTATCATCACACCATGTTCGAAATGCTGGGTAACTGGTCATTCGGCGATTATTTCAAGAAAGAAGCCATCAGTTGGGCATGGGAATATCTAATAGATGTATTGAAGCTGAACCCGGAACACCTGTATGCCACGGTGTTCGAAGGAAGCCCCGAAGAAGGGCTGGAACGTGATAACGAAGCAGCTTCCATCTGGGAACAATTCCTTCCCAAAGACCATATCATCAACGGCAACAAGCATGATAACTTTTGGGAAATGGGTGATACAGGTCCCTGCGGTCCTTGCTCGGAGATCCACATCGACCTCCGCCCGGCTGAAGAACGTGCTAAGATTTCAGGACGCGATTTGGTGAACCATGATCATCCCCAGGTAATAGAAATCTGGAACCTCGTATTCATGCAATACAACCGCAAGGCCGACAGCAGCCTCGAACCGCTACCGGCAAAAGTTATCGATACCGGTATGGGATTCGAACGTCTTTGCATGGCTTTGCAAGGTAAAACATCCAATTACGACACTGACGTATTCCAGCCACTGATCAAATCAATCGCTCAAATGGCGGGAACAGAATATGGCAAGAATGAACAGAACGACATCGCTATGCGTGTGATTGCCGATCATATCCGTACTATCGCTTTCTCAATCACCGACGGACAATTGCCGTCGAATGCCAAAGCCGGTTATGTGATTCGTCGTATCCTCCGCCGTGCCGTTCGCTACGGATATACATTCCTTGGACAGAAACAAGCGTTTATGTACAAATTGCTTCCGGTTCTGATTGACAGCATGGGTGATGCTTATCCGGAACTGATTGCTCAAAAAGAGTTGATCGAAAAGGTTATCAAAGAAGAAGAAGAATCATTCCTACGCACTTTGGAAACCGGTATCCGCTTGCTCGACAAAACCATGGCGGACACAAAAGCCACCGGAAAAACAGAAATCAGTGGCAAAGACGCCTTTACGCTGTATGATACGTTTGGTTTCCCGCTCGATCTGACAGAACTGATTCTGCGTGAAAACGGCATGACAGTGAACACAGTGGAATTCGACGCCGAAATGCAACAGCAAAAACAACGTGCACGCAACGCCGCTGCCATTGAAACAGGCGACTGGATTATTTTGAAAGAAGGCACAACAGAATTCGTAGGGTATGACTATACAGAATATGAAACCTCTATTCTGCGTTATCGCCAGGTGAAACAGAAAAATCAGACTCTGTACCAAATCGTATTAGATTATACCCCGTTCTATGCAGAAAGCGGTGGTCAGGTAGGTGACACCGGTGTATTGGTAAGTGAGTTCGAAACTATTGAAGTGATCGACACTAAAAAAGAAAACAATCTTCCGATACACATAACAAAAAAACTTCCCGAACATCCGGAGGCTCCGATGATGGCTTGTGTAAACACCGACAAACGTGCAGCTTGTGCAGCCAATCACTCTGCCACTCACTTACTGGACGAAGCACTCCGTGAAGTATTGGGAGAACATGTTGAACAGAAAGGCTCCTTGGTAACTCCGGATTCTCTGCGCTTCGACTTCTCTCACTTCCAGAAAGTAACGGATGAAGAAATCCGCAAAGTGGAGCATTTGGTAAATGCAAAGATACGTGCCAATGTTCCATTGCAGGAACATCGCAACATCCCTATCGAAGAAGCTAAAGAACTGGGGGCAATCGCCCTGTTCGGTGAGAAGTATGGTGACCACGTACGTGTTATCCAGTTCGGCTCATCCATTGAATTCTGTGGAGGTACTCACGTTGCTGCTACCGGAAACATCGGTATGGTAAAAATTATCTCTGAGAGTTCAGTAGCTGCCGGTGTACGCCGTATCGAAGCATATACCGGAGCCCGCGTAGAAGAAATGCTGGATACGATCCAGGATACTTTGAACGATTTGAAAGCTCTTTTCAACAATGCTCCCGACCTTGGCGTAGCCATTCGTAAGTATATCGATGAAAACGCAGGGCTGAAAAAACAGGTGGAAGACTTTATGAAAGAGAAAGAAGCCGCCGTCAAAGAACGCCTGCTGAAGAATGTACAAGAAATTAACGGCATTAAAGTCATTAAGTTCTGCCTGCCGATGCCCGCGGAAGTAGTGAAGAACATCGCTTTCCAACTCCGTGGCGAAATTACAGAGAACCTGTTCTTTGTAGCCGGAACAGTTGATGCCAACAAGCCAATGCTGACGGTCATGATCAGCGATAATCTGGTTGCAGGCGGATTGAAAGCAGGTAATCTGGTAAAAGAAGCTGCCAAACTGATTCAAGGTGGCGGTGGCGGTCAACCTCACTTTGCGACAGCCGGCGGTAAAAATCCGGACGGACTGAACGCTGCTGTTGAAAAGGTACTGGAACTGGCAGGTATCTAAAAGTCCCGACTCTCCACGAGAAGGGAACCACGCTGTCCGAAAGTTTCCATATAAAGCTGGAAGTCAGATCAAACATCATAGTCTCCCGAGTAAAGAGCCCGGTATTGTGCCGGGCTCTTCCTATTTCATTCCCCCTTCATCGGACGCAAATATCATAAACTCACTTTATCCAATGGCAAAGCATTATTTACCTACTTCATAAGTATATATCTTATATGGCTCCTGTGTATTCAATGCATACAACCGACCGTCGGGAGAGACAGTAAAATTATCATAGATTTTATCAAATAAAAATCTCTTTTTCAGCTTTCCCTCCCAATCCCATACTTGTAATTCCGGTATTGCTCCTTCACTATATATTACTTTCTCAGTAACTCCTTGATAAAAAAGAACGTAAATTGCATCATCAGTAGCCACAGTCTTGCGCCAATAAGGATACACACTTTGTTCCCTGAACTTTTCATACGTATTATGTCTGTCCGGAATATCCTGCAACCTGATTTCCTGCAACAGCTCTCCCTTTATACTATACTTCCGTATAAGATTATGATACAAATAAAAATCCAATATAACCTTCTTTCCCATTTTTCCCGCTGTAAACTTATAATCGAATTTTGCTTGCTCCATCTTCTCTAAATCCGTAGAAGGATAATCTCCAAAAGGGGTAAATTCCCCTTTAGAATATATGAAATGCTCTTTACCCGAAGCTCCATCCGTTTTACCGCTCATGATATAATGCCCATGATCCAATCGAACCAGCTGATTTATTGCATCCGAAACGGCTATCGGAATATTATTTAGTATACAAATGCCCCTGTTTTCAATCTTGATTTCTCGTTCTATATCAGAATCTAAGATAAAGAAACTGGAATCGGAGCTTGTAAAGTAATCAGCGCGGGGACGAATCAGCTCATTGGGGCCTCCGCCTATATACCCCGATGAAAACTCATACTTCAAGCTGTCTGACGTCCAGAAAGAAAGTGTCGGATTGTTTTTTACCTCAACCAATATCAAGTGATGATCAAAATAAAAAAGTCCGCGCGGATATAAGATATTGGTAGAATCTAAGTCAAATTCACAAAAAGAACAGAGTCCCAACTCCGCATCATTCAAACTTATTTCCTTAAAATGGGGAGAGGAGCAACCTGAACATAATATCATTGGCAATATACATGCCCAAAAACAAATATATTTCATACAATTTCTTTTTGATGTAAAAAGGGAGTACAAACGAATCATGCACGATATACCCCCAATCCTCAACCTCCTGGGCTTGCAAATATTCAGGAGTAGCCAACACCTCACCACCCGTAATTTCTGCGATTTCGCTATAATCCTTTGTTATCCTCATCAGGCTTAAAATCTTTAATTATTTTTCCTAATTCCATATCCCCCGTAAAACCATTCCATGAGCCTCTGATAAAATAAAGTTGATGCATCAGTTTCTCTTTATGAAAAACATTTCCGACAACACCTTTGAAAAATAAAAAAGAATGAAATGCCAATTGCTCCGCACTCCGCCAAAAACCAAAATGCTTTTTAGCCAGATACACCTTATTACGCCCCATCAGATAAGAGGTATAAAACATCCGATGTTTTCCCCCTCCGGCATTGAGATGTTGGTGCCAGGCTTTAGCTTCAGTTGTAACCGCCAAATTGACTCCCAATTTCTTAGCTCTTAACCCCATATCAACCTCATCGGAATACATAAAAAGCAAATTATCCTGTAAACCAACCTGCTCATAAAATTCCCTCCGCGCTAAATTCATTCCGCCCGCAACTGTTTCACAAACAAAACTGTTAAAACCAAGAGCATCACAGACTGAACCGACATAAGGTTCTTTCAAAAACAAATATCTGCTAATAAAACATCCGACACTCTCAATCACTTCCGAATCCTTCTTCAAAACTACAGGAGCTACCATTCCCAATCCCTCATCACGATACAAAAAATGATACAATTTTGTCAATTCTCCTGCCGGTAACCGAATATCATTACCGATTAACAAAATGGCATCCACATTTTTATCAGCTAAAGCCGCCTTTATCCCATCATTATATGCATACGTACAGCCTCCGTTAGAGCTACGCCTGATAATCTTAGAGCAAGGAAAAAAAGTCCTTAATTTACTTGCATATTCCTCACACGAATGATTATCAACTACAATATGCAAATACAACTCATCCTTGTATTCCTGATAATGTCCAAGCCATTCGGTGAACTTATAATCATCATTATAAGTGATTGTTATGGCAGCTACATTCATATAACCTCAAATTTTCTATTGTATAATCCAACTTACTCCGATCATTCTCCAACGGCAACTCCAATACCCTTTTATACAATCTCTTTGCAGTAGGGACATCTGCAGAATACTCCATCAAATCATATCCGGAAGCAACATAAATTCCGGCTCCGGTCAGAAAACTCACCATTTCCGTTGCCACATCTTCATCCCGGGCAACCAGAACAATTTTATGGTTATTGGTTCCTTCCGCCCCCCGGGTTATTATCCTGAAAAAATGGCTGTTTTCAAACGCTTTATGAATCAACTGTGAAAACTCACAACGAAAAGTCTGCTTAAAATTCGCATATAGAATACCACCTAAAATTCTACTCTCAAAACGATTCATAGAATCAAATACCATATCTACCCGTTTTTGCAAATAGAAATATAAATAGGAAAATAATACAAAAATCCTGTATCTCTTATAAGTATATATCTCATACCTGTTAAAATAATAATTCAGATAAGCCAATACATGCATCCCCCAGTGATTCTTTCTTTTAAAAGAATAATTTCTATTCGATGTCCAAAAAAAAGATCCCAAATGGCCCGGTGTGGATTTCCCGGGAGAAAAGGAAAAAAAACCGGCATCTCCCCAAGTTCCCGCCAAACGTCCATTCAGCTTGGCTCCAAAACTCTGTGCAGCATCATCAATCAACTTAACACCAAAGTCCTTACATATTTTTTCAATTCCAGGATAATCGACCGGATTTCCATACAAACCTGCCACTAAAATACCGGAAACATCAGGATGTTGTAAAATTTTCTTTTTTATATCCTCAACATCAGCATTCAGATCAGTTTCTGATAAATCATAATATATGGGACTAATCTTCAGACGCCTCAACACGGGCTTAACAGAGCTGCACATATAAACAGGCATCAACAACTTTCCCTGAATATTCAAAGATTTCAAACAATGATACAGAGAGGCTTTTCCGCTACTGCTATAACGCCAGTTCTTACCTGTCAGAGCAGACAATCCGGTCAGCTCCAATTGCCTCTTACAAAACCGGAATGGTACAAATTTTTCTATCCGTAAAGTCATCTTTAAATTTCCGCTCAAGCAGAGAATAAACCAATTGACTTATTTCAGCTAATAATTATAACAGAACATTCCAACAATCTCTTCGTATGGATCCTCTTCCTCACCTTTCACTCCCTGAAACACAATCCGGGTTCCGTTTTCTTCAAAATATCTCCTCAAATCTCCCTCCATCTGATTACTAAATATTCGCTGCACATGGTAACTAACCGGCTTTGCAGGTGCCCCTGCTATAAATGCATGGGAAGTATATTGTTCCGAATAATCCTTATTAACCAAGCTATTTCTTCCGGTAATGGTGTAATCCGGTACAACAGCATTTTTGGAAACCACAGTTCCCGGATTAAGCCAGCAACGTTGTCCAATTACAATAGGTCCGGTCACTTTCCCTATCCTACCTGTTTCTATATCCTTTATAAAATGCATATTAGTATCCATAATAACACATCCATAGGCTATTCTTGTGAAATCACCTATTATTATCCCATATTGGCTTTTCAGCATTGTTCCGCTTCCAATCACACAACACCTGCCCAGCTCCAGAGGACCTTTATAAGTCTCGATAGTAACACCCCCGCTAATCATAATATGCCCGTTGAAAATAAGATCATGACTTATCGTCCACTGTCCCGGAAGACAAGTAGAATAATGACTGTCAACATTCCGGCCAACTTTTACCAATCCCCGGCAAACAGGTCCGCGTATTATGATTCTTCCACTCAAATCGTATATCTTCAGCTTACCGTAAACCAATATGGGAAGTTTACAAGCCGTGCTAAAAGGTAATTTTCTAAAATTCAATCTTATGGTTGCCCTCCAATTTACAAGCCACAGTAACCTGAAAAAATGATAAATATGACGAAGGATTCTTTTTATATACTCTCTCATACGAACAAAGCTTATTTACCGGGCTTTCTTCCCCAAAATTTAGATAATAAACCAGCTAAACTTAAATTGATTACCGACCTCATCAAACACAGGGAGTAAAAAAAACTACATCCGAAAATAACCATCCCCAAACCATACCTCAAAAAAAGATGATTGAGATCCTTTACAAAAAAACTTAAAAGACAAAAAGCACAAGTAAAAATAAAAATCTTTACTGCCCTGGTTTTAAAAACAATATGATATACTTTTTTCATAATGCCGCACATCAGTAATAAATGACATACAGCAACAATAATAGACGATATGCCCAATCCCGTTAATCCCCAATAATAATAAGCAACCAAATTAAAAACTATTGAAAGGACATTCATAATGGTTGTTGTATAAACAAAAATCGATGACTTCTGTTTAGCCAACAAAATCATACCCATTGTATTTGAATAAATAGTAATCAATATACTGAAAATCGCATATTGAATATATTCCATGGATTGCAAAAACATTTCCGTATATAAAATCCTGATAAATAATGGCATAGCAAACATAAACAAGACAACCAAAGGCCCCATCAAAAGTAACCCAACCTCCGCCTGTCTGTTCACTTCAATCACCAATGCCTGATTATCCGAATGTATAGCAGATATTCGCGGATAGTAATCAGTTGTCAAAGCAGTTGTTATAATACCAAAATAAGCAACCACAATTGTACTGCCTGCCTGAAATATTCCTACTTCATCCAATCCTGACTGATGGCTAATAAAAGCACGAATAATAAAATCGGACAACATGCCAAATAAAGACAAATACATAAATGCCAGTCCCATCTTTATCATCCCCTTGCCATCCGTAAAAACTGTCCTGTTCTCCATCACCAACCTCACATAATTCACTTTACGGACATAAAGCCACGCTATCAACGCAGAAAAACCGGCTGCCAAAATCAATGAAGGAACAATACCTGCAAATCCCCAAAAATAGTACAGGGGTACAGATATTAATAATCCCAGCGAACTTCCATACACGGAAGCTTTTGCCAAATCCCGCAACCGCCTCATTCCTTTTAATATAGCTAACTCACCTTCACTAACAATAGAAAGAAATACAGCCATGGATAAAAAAATAAAGGCAACGATATGGTCACGGTTATTAAACGAAACATCGCTTAATACTCTGGCAAATACGATCGTTACTACAGCCCCCAGCAAAGCTGTAAACCAGACAATTTTTTTGGTAACGGTTATAATCCGATTTAATTTTTCAATCTCACAAGTCGCATTTGCCTCAGCAACATCCCTCACTGCACTCTGGGGAATTCCTAAACCAGCTACTGTCCTTAACATATTGACCGCTGAATTATAGAGACTGATCACTCCCATACCCTCCGTCCCCAACAATATCGCAACAGCCTTATTAATAGCAGCTTTCGTCACAATATTAAAAACCTGCACAAATCCAAACAGAAAAGTGGATTTAAAAATAGACCTGTATGAACTCTCATTACTCTGCATCTGTTCTCCTCAGATACTTGCAAAAAAACAAATACATGTCATCCACCGTCTTATTCAACGGATAATTCTTCCCCATATAACTATAACTACCAATAATAACCGGCTGGGGTACAACATTGTGTCCCCCGACCTCATCCGTATCAATAACAATAATTTCCGAACCTTTCTTATTCATAATGTCCGCAAACTGAACAGCTATATCATAAGACACAAAACGATCCCTTTTCGGCTGAATGATCAAATAGGGACATCTATAGGGTACCTCCGAATGCGTATTATATACATACGGATCATATTTCCCAACTTTATCTTTTTCATAAGAACCTGATTTCATCCCAAACAAACGAATAAGACCTGTCTTATACCCCAGTTTTTCCCAGACATTTTTTTCTATACTGATCAAAGGACACAATCCCCCTTGCGCCAGAATAGGAATAGAGGTATGATTCACTAAACTGGAAGCCGTAAGCCCCCCGTTTGAATTACAATATACCACACATCCGGAAAAGTCAATATTATTAAAATGTTCTTTAATATAATCATAAGCTTTAATAACAGAACGGACAGAAACCGGATTACCCAAACATCGGGTATGATCCACCTGCAAACGTTCAGAATAGGATTCAGGCATTCCGGCAGTACACAATACGGCACATCCTCTGGATACAAAATATCTTGTAAAATCATTATTTTCCGGTTCACTTCCCGAACTGCTTACCGTCCCACCACCGCTATGGCAATAGATAACAAGAGGAATATCCTGCATGATCCGATTATTTTCCGGTAACATCAACACACACCAGTCCGGCTCAACATTATAACCACCACGTCCATTCGGATCAGTTTCAACATCAACCTGAAATCTCACTATATTTTCATCCCATAGTGAACCTTTATCCCCATCATGACATCCGGAAGTTGACAAAGTCAATAACAAAAACAGCTCCCCCCAGAAAATTGTAATACAGTATTTCATTTATTATAAAACATCAAAAATAATACTCAGTTATAACAACAACGATTTCAGCCGTTCCCTCAAAGCTGTATAATCCTCCTTCAATTCTGCCGGACAACCGACAACAGTCCGGCCGGCCGGCACATCTTTATTCACCATCGCAGCCGTTCCTACAAGTGCTTCCTCATGAACAACCACTTTATTCAAAACCACTGCTTGCGGAGCTACATAAACAGAATCCTCCAAAGAAGATGACCCCATCAAACGTACCCCGGCAGTTAAAATACAATTGCGCCCGACCACACAATTGTGGGCGATATAACAAAAATTATCAATCATACAATGATCACCAATAGTCACAGCCCCTTCAAAAAGTGCATTAGCGACAGTCACCTGGTCACCAATATGAACATCACGACCGATAACCGTACCTCCGGCATGTTTCACTTTATAAGGTACTTTACAATGATCCCTCAACACCTGAAATCCCTCACACCCAATCACACAGTGACAGCCAATGACCGAATAGTCACCTATCACAGTATTTGGCTTCACAACCGTATACGGCCCTATCGAAACACCGTCACCAATAACAACAGGTCCTTCAATTACCACCGAAGGATGAATATCACATCCCCGGCCTACCTGGACAGAGTCGCCCGGTAATCTATAAAAATCAGTCTGTTCCAAAAGGACATGATGGATCTGATAAAATAACTCTTCAGGAAACGAAGAAAGAATATAACTAAACCGTTCTCCGGTAAGCGTCTTATACAAATCCGGAGTAATTATTAATGCCTGAACAACCGGATTATTTCTTGCTTTCTCAATGAAACCAACAGAAGCAACATAAGACAACACCGAGTTATAAACTGAACTCCGGTTACACAAACCCAACCCTTGAATAACGACATCCTCCCCGATGAAATCGGTATCCGCCAATTTGGCAATCTCAGACAACCGGGCTGATCTGCTATTCATTACCACATCTTTTAAACCACCAGCCACAAGGCAAAGCAACAAAATGGGAATGAAACTCCCGAACCCCCGGATATACTCCCTGCTCTCCGAAAACACTGTAATAACTATTAGGCAGATGAACTCCTGAACAAGAATACCCCCTTGCTTTAAAATCTTTCAAAGTGGCAGCTTTATCTTTGGCCAATATTCCAAAAACCCAATAATTAGGATTTATATTTTCTGTATCTAAAAAACATAAACCCGGCATTTTATCTGACAAAACAACTTGCCAATCAAACGCGTTTTGCCTTTGCTTTTCCAGCAACTCATCCAATTGCCCCACCTGCAAACAACCAATATAGGAAGCAACTTCATTCATAGTAACCCCATATCCGGGAAAGGATACATCACTGTTTGGATTGATTTCACCGGCAGCGTCACGGAAAGTTGAGCGATCGACTCCCAAATCCCTTATTCGTATAGCCTTCTGCACATGTTCCTTACATCTGAAAATCACAGCTCCCCCATCTATGGTATTTGGTAAACGGACAGTCTGAAACGACAATAAAGTGGCATCGGCTTCCAGCGTACCCAGTAGCTTTCCTTTATAATGCGCACCGAAAGCTTCAATACAATCATCAATCACAAACAACCCTTTTCTCCGGCCTATTTCATTTATCTCATCAATATACCCCGGATAACCGCAATGATGATTGTGAAATATAGCCTTAGTCGCAGGTGAAATTTTTCCTTCCACGCTTTCAGGGCACAACGTTCCCCGCTTGGGATCAACATCTGCCCAGACAACTTTCGCCCCGTAAGAAAGCAAAGGCATAGTGGAAGCCAGACAGGATTGCGGCGAAGCAATGATTTCATCCCCCCTTTTAACTCCCAAAGCCGCCAGCATGACATGTATTGCAGCCGTAAAACTATTTACAGTCACAGGTACTTGCAGACAATGTAAATACTTCTGTAAAGCATCTTCAAAACTCCTCCCCCATTTGCCATAAGCCAACGCTCCGCTATGCAAAATTTCTTCCAGACAGGGCAATTCATCCGGCATATAAGGTTTATACAATGGAATCATCACCACCCCCTCTTTATACAACTGACAATTCTTTCCCTCTCTTCTCCACTAACCCACCAACCGCAGGGAATATGAATCAAACGGGAATAAAATTCCTCCAATCCCGGCAACTCCCGGCGGGAAGCAGCAAAAATACTGTGCGTATCATTCCGGTGATGAAGAGGGGATACAGTTATTCCCTCAGACTCCATCATCTTTATAAAATCCTCCCGGCGTTCCACTTTCATCGTGTACAGCCAGTAAGAAGCTTCTGTATTTTTAGAATACTCAACCAGTTCAACTCCTGAAATATTTTTCAAATGTTCATCATAATACTTTCCATTTGAAATAAACCGGCCTAAAACCTCCTCCAGATACCTCATCTGCACCAGACCAATCGTTGCAGTTACATTATTCATCCCGTATTTAAACCCAACTTCCTGAATATCATTCTCCAAACGGGACTTTGTTTTATCCAGTCCAAACCATCTTTTCAACCGCGCCTTCTCATAATCCTTCTGATTTCCGACACACAAAAAACCACCGTCAACTGTCGTCACATGCTTAATTGCCTGCAAAGAAAATAAAGTATAAGGAGAATTACTGCCTATCAATTGCCCGTTAAATTTAGCTCCCAAAGCATGGGCGGCATCTTCTATTACTGGAATCTTAAAATCATGGGCAATCCGGTTGAATTCCTCCATATCACACACCATTCCGGCATAATGCACAACAACAATAGCCTTTGTTCTCTCATTAATAAGCGAACGAACCGAAAAAGGATCCAACAAACCATTCCGCGGATTCACATCCCCCCAAACAACCCTGGCTCCGGTCATGGCAATCGCCGTATTCGTTGGTTCTGCTGTCATCGCCGTACTGATAACTTCATCTCCGGGCTTCACTCCGGCCAGTAACAAAGCCAGATGAAGCGCATCTGTCCCCGCATGAACTGCCAGCGAAAAAGGATTCCCTATAAATTTACTAAACTGAGCTTCAAATTGATATACAGCCTCTCCCTCTGCGATATAACCACTGTAAAGGATTTTCTCCAATTCAGGCATCAAAACTTCACGCTCGGGAATATACGGTTTAACTAATGGAATCATCATAATCCTTTTCAGTAATTTTTTAATTCATCCCGGACATAATCCAGGGATAACAACAACTGTTTTAACTCATCGACTGATAATCTCCTCGTATTGGCGGAATTATACTCATCTTCAATCAATTTCGGACCATCCTTTTGTATATATTTTGTATAATTCAAATCCCTGAAATCCGCAGGGACACGATAAAAATCACCCAAATCGAAAGCTTTGGACATCTCTTCCTTGGTACACAGTGTCTCATACATCTTCTCACCATGCCGGGCACCGATTATTTTTATTTCATTATTGACATGAAACAATTCACGGACAGCTGTTGCCAAATCGATTATTGTAGCCGCAGGTGCTTTCTGGACAAACAAATCTCCTGGTTCCGCATGTTCAAATGCGTATAACACCAAATTAACCGCATCATCCAAAGACATCATAAAACGGGTCATCTCAGGAATCGTTACCGTCATAGGCACACCCTCTTTGATCTGCTTAATAAATAAAGGAATAATAGAGCCCCTGGAACACATCACATTGCCATAACGAGTAGCACAAATCACCCCTCCATTTTGCATCACCCTGGAATCCCGTGCTTTAGAAACTGCCAGTTTCTCCATCAGAGCCTTTGTCATTCCCATAGCATTAATTGGATAAGCTGCTTTATCAGTACTTAAAACCACCACCTTCTTCACATTATTCCTGGCAGCAGCCTCCAATACATTTTCCGCTCCATATAAATTGGTCCGTATCGCCTGCATAGGATAAAATTCACAAGAAGGCACCTGTTTTAAAGCTGCCGCATGAAAAACATAATCCACACCTAACATGGCATTATTGATCGAATCAAAGTCCCGGACATTACCAATGATAAAATTCAACCTATCATTTTTATATTCGATACGCATATCTTCCTGTTTCTTCTCATCACGGCTAAAAATCCGGATTTCTTTTAAATCCGAATTTAAAAAATGTTTCAAAACAGCATTACCAAACGAACCGGTTCCTCCGGTAATCATCAACACTTTATTTTTAAACATATTGGATTGTATTTATTATTCTTTTACATGCTTCCCCGTCTCCATAAGGATTTACAGCTTTGCTCATCCGATCATAATATTCCGGTTCATCTAATAAAGCAGAAACCTCATTGACTATTTTATGATAATCTGTGCCAACCAATTTAACCGTCCCCGCCTCCAAAGCCTCCGGTCGTTCAGTTGTATTGCGCATAACTAACACAGGCTTACCCAATCCCGGAGCTTCTTCCTGAATACCACCGCTGTCTGTCAATACAATTGTACTTTTCTCCATCAGATAGATAAAAGAAAGATATTCCAAAGGTTCGATAAAAAACATATTGGACAGTCGGGCAGCACCGAAGACTTCATAGATTGGTTGCCGCACATTGGGATTCAGATGCATCGGATAAACGAAATCCACCTGAGGATATTTTTCGGTTAAAGTTTTAATAGCTTGACACATGTGAATGAATCCATTCCCAAAATTCTCCCGACGGTGTCCTGTAATTAAAACAAGACTCCGATCCTCATTCAAACGTTTCACATTATATCCGGCTTTTTTCAGAGAAACTTCCAGCTGTATATCCAAAGACTTATCATGTTTGATTTTGTCCACAACCATATATAAAGCATCGATCACCGTATTACCGGTCACTGTAATCGCTTCTTCTTTTATCCCTTCGTCCAATAAATTCTGACGGCTCAGTGGTGTGGGAGAGAAATGGTAGCTGGCAATACGACCGGTAATCAACCGATTCATTTCTTCCGGCCAGGGACTGTATATATTATGTGTACGCAAACCCGCCTCTACATGTCCTACCGGAATTTGCTGATAGAATGCAGCCAAAGCTGCCGAAGTCGAGGTAGTGGTATCCCCATGTACAAGAACTATATCAGGCTGCGTTCCTTTCAATACATCCCGCATCCCCGTCAACACCCGGGCAGTAACATCATACAAATCCTGACCTTGTTTCATAATATTCAAGTCATAATCAGGAACAATCTCAAATAACTGAAGTACCTGATCCAACATCTCACGATGCTGCCCTGTTACACATACAATAGTCTGGAATTGCTCAGGATATTTCTGGAATTCTTTTACCAGCGGTGCCATTTTAATGGCTTCAGGACGAGTCCCGAAAACAAGCATTACTTTTTTCACAACCGGATCAATTCTTCTTGTAAATACCACAAAAATCCAATATTACTTTATCATCCCGATAAGGAAGTGTCTTAAACTCTTTATGTGCTACCAAAAATACCACAATATCTGCCTTCTCATAAGCTTCAGCATAGTCCGCCAGCTTAAACACTTTATGTTCAGACACATTGGGCTCCACCACTAAAATATCGGCGTTATTACAGCTCTGCAATACTTTTGTCGTAATATATTTCGCTGGAGATTCACGAAGATCATCGATATTGGGTTTGAAGGCAAGTCCCATCATTGCGACAATCGGTTGACGATGATGAACCAATTCAAACTTCAACATCTCGTTTTGTACTTTTTCTGCACACCAAAACGATTTATAGTTATTAATCTCACGAGCTTTAGATATAATCTGGGATTCCATCGGAAAATCCGCCGTAATAAAATAAGGATCGACAGCTATGCAATGGCCCCCCACTCCACATCCCGGCTGTAGAATGTTGACACGCGGATGTTTATTCGCCAACTCAATTAATTCCCATACGTTAATCCCAGCTTTGTCACAAATCAATGACAATTCATTTGCAAAAGCAATTTGTACATCCCGGGAAGAATTCTCCGTTAATTTACACATTTCGGCCGTACGACTATTTGTTCGATGCAATTTTCCCTGTACAAATTGACTGTAGAATGCAATTGCCTTTTCAGTAGATTCAGGATTTATACCACCAATTACCCGATCATTATGCACCAGTTCATATATTACATTTCCAGGCAAAACACGCTCCGGACAGTAAGCAATATAAATATTCCCTTCCAATTCAGGACGCTCATCAAAAATAAGTTTTGTCATCATTTCCGTCGTTCCTATCGGAGAAGTCGACTCTATAACAAATAAATCTCCCACTTTCAAAAAAGGGATAACAACACGAGTAGCAGCCTCGACATAGGATATATCCGGTTCATGATTCCCTTTAAAAGGAGTAGGCACAACCATAAAGTAAGCCTCGCTGACCTCCGGTTTCACAGCAGCTTTCATCTGGCCGGAAGAGATCACTTCCTCCAGATAAGCTTCCAAGCCAGGCTCTACGATATGTAATTTCCCTTGATTAGTCATCTCTACAACTTGGGGATTAATGTCTACCCCAATCACTTCTATACCGTGTTTAGCAGCAATTATAGCTGTAGGCAGGCCTATATAACCCAATCCCATAAAGCATGCTTTCATTGTTATCAGATTTTAAACGAGAATTATTAACGACTATTTTAGATGAAGGTACCTCCAAAATGCCAATAAAAAGAGTTCAATTAAATCAGAATTTAATTAAACCAGTTCCCATTACATATAGGATATTAAACAAAACTCCCTGATCCGATAACAGATCAGGGAGTTTTGTTTAATATGAGATAAAAAACGATTGGAATGCAATTTTTACATAGAATATTATGTGATTTGCATAATTCGGATAATATAATTATATTTGTATAAAAATGGAGTTATGAGGAAAATAGTGAACCCTTTTATTGTGACGGGGAAAATCGATCCGGCCTATTTTTGTGATCGGGAAGAAGAATCGGCCCGTTTGATCCGGTCGTTGGATAACGGGAATAATTTGGTGATTATTTCCCCGAGAAGGATGGGAAAGACGGGATTAATTCAGTTTTGTTATGAAAAACCGGAATGGAAAAAAACGTATTACACTTTTTTCATCGACATCTTACATACTTCCAGTCTGAGGGAGTTTACTTATACGCTGGGGAAAGAGATTTATGAAACGTTGCTGCCCCGGAGTAAAAGAATGACTCAACTTTTTATGCAGACGCTGAAATCAATTAGCGGGAAATTCGGTTTCGATCCGCTGTCGAATACCCCGACTTTTAGTTTGGAGTTAGGGGATATCGACCGACCCGAATATACGTTGGATGAAATTTTCGTTTATATTGCCAAAGCCGATAAACCCTGTATTATTGCCATCGACGAATTTCAGCAGATCGCTAAATATCCGGAAAAGAATATCGAGGCTTTGTTGCGGACACATATTCAAAAAATAAATAATTGCCATTTCATTTTTGCAGGAAGTGAACGGCATATGATGCAAAATATGTTCGTATCTGCTTCACGTCCATTTTACCATAGTGCAGATATGCTCGAACTAAGTGCTATCCCCGACGAGAAATATATTCCCTTCATTGTCGGTAATTTCAATAAATTCGGAAAATCTATTTCCGAGGACACGGCCAAACGGGTATACGCCTTGTTTCAGGGGCATACTTATTATATTCAAAAAACTTTTAATGAAGGTTTTGCAGATACTGAAAACAATAAGGAGTGTACGATTAGTATTCTTCAACAAAGTATCGATAGGCTACTAAGTGACAACGACACCATATTCCGGGAAATCCTTTCCAATATACCGGAACGTCAGAAAGAAGTGTTGTACGCCATTGCAAAAGATGGAGAAGCCCGTCAAGTCACTTCTTCTGCTTTTATTAAACGTCATCGGCTGGCTTCGGCCAGCGCTGTACAATCGGCTATAAAGAAGTTGCTGGATAAAGATTTTATCACAGAAATCAATAAGACGTATTCTCTCACAGACCGTCTTTTTGCTTTGTGGATAAAAACGGTTTACGGAACCGGTTTCCGGTTATAAACAAAACTTCCCTGATCTTTTGAAATCAGGGAAGTTGGAAGTGAATTAGGGGCACCTCTATCGGTTAGCAGAATTACAAAAGTGACAAAGGTTACAGAAGTCAGACTGAACCACTGTAACCTTTGTCACTTTTGAAACCGTAATAATTCTTTTAATCAATCGGTTTCAATTTCTAAATTTCTGAATTTGTTATTTTATTATCCCTTGACGCAGTTTCTTGTTCGATTTTTTGAATGAAATCAGATTTCACTTCCTGCAAATTTTTTCCTCCATAGGTCAGGGATTTTTCACCGACCCGC
>OGDY01001674.1_pt1 | contig 23747 bp, 27 predicted proteins | sample 1570341 | NCBI WGS metagenome assembly OGDY01 (sample SAMEA2581972, study PRJEB24529) | metagenome | biome: Human gut stool | place: China | collected 2011 | reverse complement strand
AATAGTACCCATGCTATAATATAGGCATGGGTACTGGATAAAACGGTAGGCGGTTTCTCCCTCAAGGGAGGTGATAGCGATGACATTTTCCGAACTTTTTCAGTTCGTAATTATGCTTACAGGCGTTATCACTCTTGTATATAAGGTCACAAAAGACCATTTCGACAAGAAGTAGTTTCTTTACATAAATAAAGAAGCACCGCCCAACTCGACCAAAAGTTTGCGGTGTTTCTTTAACATCAAATCTTTGGGAGAACCGCTTATCGCAGTACCCTTTCATTTATATTATAGCATAAACAGAAAAAATGTCAAGTAGCAATCAAAAAAAGCAGGCTGTTAAGCTTGCTTTTATTATTTAAAGGAGTTTTTTGTTATGTTTATCAAGGTAAATGAGAATGAATACGAATTATCAACAAAGCTTGGAATTTCTTTGAAGCTGGAGCAGAGGAAGTTTTAAAGAGCTCATCATAACAAACTTTTAATGTATTTTTTTAGAGTGAAAATAACGATATACGTTATTTTAATTGTAAAAATTATATATGGAGGACACTATGATTAAATGTCAATTAAAGACTATTTTAAAAACACTTAATCTTACGCAAAAAGACTTGTGTGAGCTTATAAACGCACGACCGTCAACAATATGCTCATTATGCAATAACACATTTGATTACTTAAATATACACCTTTTAAATGATATTTGCGATGCTCTTGATTGTGATATATCTGACTTACTTATAAAAGCCTCTTGGAATTGAACCAAGAGGCTTTTTTATTACATGAAGTAGATTTTTTTGTATTTTGCGTGTCAGGCAACACATATCTAAAACCCAATGCAAATTATTTTCTATACTCCAATGATTTCTTTTGTATTTTGCAATCTGTTTAGCATTTAATCCCTTATAGCTGTAAATAAAATAATGGCTTTGTTTTGATATTGACTATAGTCCAGACATCACCGCCTTGCCGCCTGTTGCGAGATTTAAGGTCTGTATCTGCTCTGTTTCGTCAATAGGGAAGTCTGTCATTCCAGTGCAGAGTAAGTCCGCTGTAGTCAACGGAAATTCCGTTAAGACTGCATAATGTGCATATTATGTTCTTTGATATTTACGGCTGGTAGGGTGTGCCGGTACTATCATCATGACCATTTCCATGCCATGAACTATAAACATTGTTATCTTTAGTTATGCTATAATATGTTCGTATGTCGGCTCATTTTCTCTTATAAATGAAAAATGCAGACCTGACTCGTTCCTCACATAAATTCGTGAGAAACAAATAAAATCAGCATTGAAAGTTTGTATATTATTTTTGCGGCATTAACTCATCGAATCCCTTGCAGTGGAGAGCGTAATTCTCTCAAAAAGAGCTGAAATCCTCAATAGTGTAAGTTCAAATCTTGTTACATAGCATTTTTCCTCAAAAAACATCCATGATTTCACCCTGAAAAATCTTGACGTTTGGACAGCAAAAAAGCCCGAATGTTCGGGCTTTTCATACTGGTGTTCTAAATTAGTTTACCTAAATGGTGCGGATAACAGGAGTTGAACCTGCACCGAGTTGCCCCGACCAGCACCTGAAGCTGGCGCGTCTGCCTATTCCGCCATATCCGCATAAAATCAATTTACAATAAATATTATATCATAAAGTCAAAGTTATGTCAACTGTTTTTTTAGGCTGTTGCCCTAGTCTGAAACATCTTTCCTATTGAAAATAGCGGTGGGGTGTGGGATAATATAGCGGGTCGGACAGACTAATAAATCAGGAGTTGTAAACTATAGCAATACAACAAAATACTGCAACTAATCTGACAATTCAAACTGCATATTACAGCGTTGCCCTCCTCACCATACGACAGTATGCTTTCATCGTCCGCCTTGTACTATGCGGTTCGTTTTTGCCATCTTATGTTGCCTTAATTACATTATCATAAAATTTCTAAATAAAAAAACAGGCACTTTCAATTACTCAAAAGTGCCTGTTTTATGGCGGAAAGAGAGGGATTCGAACCCTCGGTACGCTGTTAACGTACACACGAGTTCCAGCAGTTAGAACAGCTTTTCGGCTGTTTACTGCTGTTTTTGTTTATTTTAGTTTTATTGAGTGTTCTTTTCAGAGAACGAAAACAAACGAAAATCCTCTTGTCTGTTACGCTTGTTGTTGTCGTCGGCTACGTCGTCATGGCGACAGCACCAGTTCTCCGAACACGCTTCTGAGAAGTGATTTATCTCCTTGTGCAGCTCTTATGGTAGCTATTGTCAGCAAGTCGCTGTCAGCATTGTTGAAGTCTATGTCTCTGCCTGTATTTCTCACAAGAAGTGTTACAAACAGCCTTAGTGTCCTTCCGTTGCCTTCTCGAAAAGGGTGCAGCATATTCAGTTCATGGTACAGGTCTGTCAACTCGTCAAGAAACTCATCATTTTTCATTTCTTTCAGAAACTTCTGTTTTTTCAGACGCTCAAACTTTAGTGTTCCTATGCGTTCTATGTCCGAAGCGTTGCAGAAAACAGTACCTTTTTTAGAGATGTTTATTTTTCTGACCGTGCCTGCCCAGTCGTAGAGATCGGAAAACATCTGTCTGTGAAGATTCTTGTAGTAGTCAAAGTCAACGTTCTCGAACCTCATTGTTTTTTCCAGTTTTACAGAACATGAAGTTACCAGCACAGATTCGGCTTCTGTCAGAAGTTTCTGTGTCCTTATGTCGAGCTTGTTTACAAGAACGGTAGTGTCAGGGTAGCAACTATCCTGACTTCCCTCAAGACTGTAGACTGCCATTGTTTCTTCCTCTTACTGATTGTGCTACTATTCTGACGAGTTCTTCATGAGTTATCTCGTTATCTGCGTACTGTCTTATTATTTCCAGTGCTTTTTTATCGAAATGGATTCCTTCCATTTCTGCGGAAGCGACCTGATTTTTTATGGCTTTTTCAGTTGTTACGTTCTGCATCGTCCTCAACTCCTTTACTGCTTTTATTTTACCCTATTCTGTATTCTTTGTCAACCCTTTTGATGAAAACAAAAGGACAGCTTTTTCGGTTGTCCTTATTCTGTCTGTTGTTGTCGTCGGCTACATCGTCAAAGCGACATTTTGGTTGATTACTCAGGCTTTCCTGCTATCCAGTACCAGTTGTGCTTATCTGAGTACTCGCTTAGCCACTTTACGTTTTTGATTTTCTTTTCAGTAACAAGTGTTTTGAAACGTCTGCCTATTTCTCTTTTTTCGGATGATGACAGCTTCCACCAAAAGGGTAGGTGATAAAAGCAAACTGCTGTTCTAACCTCAAAGAACGTATTGTTTGGAAACATTTTTATTGTGTCTTTGATTATTTTTAAGCCTTTTGCTACATTATTCGTAGTCATCGTCGTCGTAGTATTCTGCGTCATCGTCTATCTGGTCAAAGCCTTCTGGATCAAGAGCACCACTTTCAGCGACTGCTTTTCCTATGTTAAGCAACGCTTTTCCAAAGATTGCTCCGCCAGCAAAGAGTTTTTTATTTCTCTCCATGCTTTTAAGAGCATCAGTGCATTCGGCATCGCCTAACATCATGCCTTTATGGAAGTACTCCTTGGCTTTTTCTTTATCCTTTAAGCAACCTTTGCCGTTCTTGTAACACTTTCCGAGTATGTAGTATCCTTTAGTATATCCAGCGTTTACTGCTTTTTGTGCTGCAACAAAAGCGTTATTAGGATTTCCGTTGATACCTATATTTTCAAGATTGGCTTTTGCTATCCAGTACTGTGCTTCGCCATCGTTATCTCTTGCGTTATTGATTAGATAGCAAACTTTTTCATACATTTCGTCCACCATCTTATACCAGACTTTATAGTTGGCTGAAATGAAGGCTATTGCATCTGCACATCCGCCGTTTTTCTTTTTTCCCATTTTGATTTCCTCCTGTTTTATACTCTTTCCCAACGTGGTGAATGAGGCATATTTGGCTTTCCGCTTGGATGACACTGACATTTTCCCGGAACTACTGGTGTAGCTACTGGAGCACCGCCGTTTGAGCTTCCAAACCTTGCAACACCTGTTTTTCCGCAGTACTGACACCTTGGAACGTATCTATCTCCCATTTTTCATTACCTCCTTGGTATTTATTTACTTCTTGTATAGTATTGTATCACACTTTTTTACATTTATCAACCCTTATTGTACATATTTCCACCATTTTAGTATATATTGATTGTATACTATTTATATATTGGAGTTGAGTTTTAGTGGATTTTGGTACGAGGTTGAAGGAACTGCGAAAGCAGAATGGTCTTACACAGCAACAGCTTGCGGAGCGTGTAGGAGTTACGAAGTCGGTGATTTCTTTTTATGAGCTAAAGGAGCGTGCTCCCTCTCCTGACGTACTCACAAAGCTGTCCTACATTTTTCATGTTAGTACTGATTATCTGCTTGGTATCGAGCGGAACAAAACTGTTGACGTTACTGGTCTTTCTGATGAAGATATCAGGGCTGTTCAGCTTATCGTTGACAGATTAAGGAACAAGTCCTGAGAAGTTTTTCTCCTCGCAGAAAACGTAGACAGCAAAGCTATCGTCTATGATGTGGCACAACTGGTGGCATTTTTCTCCGTTCTCTCCCAAGATCATTGTTATCCACTCAGGCTCAGCAGTTTCTATCCTCTCAGTCATTCCAGTGTCACGGTAGTTGTCGAGATCGTTCTTATTCTCCACAAAGAAAAACGCTCCGAAACTGCCTATGTCGTAGGTCAGCCATTCCTTGCAGAGCTTTAGCAGTTGTTTTTCCATGTTGTCTGCTATGTACTGCGGTATTCTGTCAGATTTCCACAGGTCGAGAAGATTTGTTATTCGTACCATTATTTCACCCCCTTTACAGCAAAAATGGGCGAACGCTCCAAGCGTTCGCCCTTGTTTTATCCTATTTTTGAGAACAGCTCGTCGTCAAACTTCTCAGCGACTTCCTCTTTCATTTTCGGCGTAACATGGGAGTAGGTGTCCATTGTTACACCTGTGTTCGCATGACCTAAGTTTTCACTCATGACCTTTATCGGTATTCCGTAAGACATCATGAGCGTTGCGTTAGTGTGTCTCAGGTCATGATAGCGTATGTGCCTTAGTCCCAGTTTTTTCAGAAGTTTAGAAAACTTTGTTGTGAACGAGCCTGTATTGTAGTAGCTGCCGTCACTCTTACAGCAGACAAGGTTATTTTCGTTGTAAGAGCCGTTCAGTACTTTTCTGTCTGCCCACTGCTTTTCTCTGCGTTCTCTGAGTGCTTCAAGGACAAAGACAGGTATCTTTACCTTACGTTCACCAGAAGCTGTTTTAGTAGTGCTTACGACTGTCTGTCCCTTTATTGTGCTGACACTCTTGTTGATGTTTAGTATTCCTTTGGAGAAGTCAACGTCCTTCCACGTCAGGGAGAGAACTTCGCCACGTCTCAGACCTATTCCGACAGCAAGAAGTATTTCAAGGTAGATGTCCGTTCCCTTAGTCTTTTCAAGAAGCGCTCTGACTTCCTGCTCTGTGTAGTAGTCGTTCTTAGCCTTCACCTGTCGGGGAACTGTTGCGAAGTCTGCCTGATTGTTGCTGAGTACCTGCATTTTATTGAAGTATTTCAGACAGGCTTTCAGATTGGTGTGGATGTACTGAACGCTTCTTGGTGAGAGTCCTTCTGCTTCGAGATCGTTGTAGAAAGTTTGTATCTGCATTGCGGTCAGCTTCTGTAGCTGGACACCGCCTATGCCGTTTTTTATGTGACGAATGTTTACTTGGTAGCCGTTCTTTGTGTTCGCTTTCAGATTCGGCTCAACAGATGTTGTGTACCATTGGTCTAAGGCTTCTGCTACTGTCAGTTTGCTTGGCTCGTTGTAGGTGTTGTGACTGAGTTGACTTAGCTTTTCCGCAAGTGCCTGATGTGCTTCTTTCTTGGTCTTGTAGGTGTAGAAGTCACGCAGTCTCTTTCCGTTACCGTCAGTGCCACGCTCTATGACGACTTGGTAAGTCACCTTGCCGTCTTTATGCTTGCGAGGTCTTATGTTACCGCTCATTTTTGTTACCGCCTTCCTTTAGTGTTTGAGGGAGGACGAAGCCTCCCTCGATTGTGATTATTTTCCTATGCTTGTTCTCAGCCAGTCTGCAAGAGCTTCTTCACTTGTACGGTAAGTATTCCCCAGTTTTACAGAGGGTATCTTTCCGTACCTCATGAGTTCCAGTGCCTTGACGTAGCCGATTTTAAGTATGTCCGCAACTTCCTTTGCACTAAGAAGCTTTGGCATTATTGTAGTATTCATGATAACTACCTCCTCAGTACTATAATGTACATCTGAGTTATTCACTTGTTTCGCATTATTATTCTTCATCGCTGTCGTCCTCCTCAGTTTCATCGAAAAGAGGTGTTACTTTGTCAAAGAAGGAACGCTCAACATCTTCGCCCTTCTTATTACGAGTTACTATGTTCTTCACGGTGAACGCTATTGGTGTACCGATTATTTCCTTCTCGTCGAAGTCCTCGGCTTCTGCTTCATCGTCGATGTAAGCATCAAAAACATCGAACAGAGGATGGTCTGGAGTAACGGTATCGCTAACCCAGATTGAGATCATTCCGTCCTTAGTTTTAACTTGTACGTCGTAGTAGTCGCCTTTAGAGACTTTTTCAATGTCGAAGATCTCGCCGTTGTGTGTCTTGCCCTCAGCAAGAGTATTTATTTTGATTTGTCTGGTGAATTTCATGTTCATCATTTCCTTTCACTAAGTTATTTAGTTTAACAACAAGTACCTTTGTAGGTATCTTGTCTATTGTTATCTTTGAGTAGTAGGTATCACTGCGCTGTCTGCGTATGCACCCCATTTTATCTAAGGCTCTCAGGCAAACGAGTTTGCTCGAAAAGCCGTTGTATTGCACTATTTTATCGAACGTGGATTCCAGAAGAACCACTTCGCATGCTGGGTAGATTATTCCCTCTATGTCACCAAAGCCGAACTGAGGTGAGCTATCAGGGTAGTGTGATTTATTTCTTGCTATCCTATCACAGATAGCGTCAAGGACTTGCAGTCCGATATTGTAGTTTTTGCTTACTTCTCGGTTTCTATCGAGCAGAAGACCTATTATGACTTCGGGATTGATATTGTACTTGTGCTCAGCAAGTATCTGAGCTGTGAGTATGAGTACCGTAAAGCTTTCCGCTAACCGTTCTGTAAGCGGAGATTTTTCAGATTCAGGTATGTTTGCGAGGAAGTGCTGCTTTTCCTCATTGTAAGCATTGATGTAGTCATGTAGCGGACAATGTTCGAGGTAGGAGACTATTTCCCTGACTGTATGTCCGTAGTTGTTTAAGAAAAAAGCTTTGCACTCGTTGCTGTGTTCAGCAGAAAGTGTTACAGGGTAGCAAAACTCGACTGTTCGTACCTTTAAGCCGTTATTTTTGTTTGTATGCTCCATCAGGGAACTTTCACCGCTGCTTAGTATCGTTGTCAGCCATTGTTTGGTTGGCTGTTGTTGCAGATCCTTCTGTAGTCTTTGCCTATTGATTCCCTGCTGTAAGTTGTAGAGAGTGCTCGTCAGGTCGAAACGGCAGATGCTTGATTCGTCCAGTGCCACTGTTACGCCAAAGTTATTGGCAAGCTGGTTCATGAGCGACAGCTCCGTCTGATTCCATGTTCCGAACAGTCCGCTTTCTACTGTTGGCTTCCCCCAGACTGAGGTTGTTAGAAGTGCTGTAGTTTTTCCTTGTGAGCTGTCTCCGTAGAAGTGGTAGAGCATTGTTGAGAGTGGCAGTTCCTGTCCAAGAAAGCTTTGTACCGCACTACTTGCGCTTATTGTGTATGCCAGTTGCAGAAGTGGAGCATTGTTCAGAAGTCTGTTGAGTTGCTTTTTGTCAAAAAACTTGCTTTGTTCCAGTTTTACTCTGCTTATGCACTTTCTGTCTTTGTCTCTTGCGTATCCCCAGAAGTAGTTGTTTTTAAATCCGATGTAGCTGGATTCAGTTATCTTTTCGGCATCGTCCTCTTGAAGCAAAGCAAGCATTAGTACTTCCTTTGTCCTGTCGGGGTTGAAGCTGAACCCCTTCGCCGTCAAACTTTCGAGATTCCTCGAAGTGAAGACAGATTTGTCAACTGTAACTTCTTTCTCACCGTTTGGAGTTTCGAGAAACATTTCGTACTTGAAGTTTTGCGTATCTTCGTTGTAGATTACCTTTGTTATTGTGAAGTCACTGCAAAGATATTCCAGTTCTGCTTCAGAATCAGAAGCATCTACGGTGTAAGTGTTATTGTCGAAGTAGTAGTATTTACCGTAGCTGATTTTTTCTTTATCGAGGTCAGGTATTTTCATGTAAAAAATGTTCAGTAGTTTCATTTTTCTATTTCCTTTCTTTAGTTTTTTAGAAACGAAACCTTTCGTTTCTGTGCTTTCATTTTACCTCACTTTTCGGCAAATGGCAAGGCTTTAGAAGCCGATTTTACGCCATTTGGCTTTTTCGCATCTTCGACTGCCTTTTCGCCTTTTTGAAAAAGGCGAAAACGTTTTAAAAAAGTTTTCAACACGGGTAACTCCCTTTTTCACAAAGGGAGTTGAGGGCAATTTTTTATTTGTTTTTCTTTTAACATTGTGCATTTTGACGAATTTTTCTCCGCTCGCTCGGTGTACGGATTTTGCCGCCCTCCTCACAGCACTACGGCACAACGTCAAAAAAAATCCAGCGAGCACCCGACGGGCGGCAAAAGCCGTCCACCGAAGCTCGCTGCGTTTATGATTATTCTGGTATGCCGATGTTATTGGAGTTTTCAGTTTTTTCAGCTTTTTTCTCAGTGTGTGCGAGAAGTTCCTTAATGTTTACCTCCACCAGTGAGGAACTATTCCTTACGCTCGGAGTGAGTATGTGTACATTCTCTTTACCGTTTCCGTCAGACACCGCAAGAACTCTCTTTTTCGCTGTTTTCAGTACTTTAAGGACTTTTACCTCACGTTCTTTAAGATCGTTCCGTGTAAGATTGCCCCATGAGATTATGACCTCAGAAGCCTTTTTAGCGTACTCAGCGATTATTTTATCAGTTTCCTCGTCAGCAAGAGTTTCAGTTTTTCCAAAGATTCCGCTGCACAGGTTCACAGAGTAGTAGCCTCCGTAGCCAAGAGTGTAAAGGTTATTCGTCATCAGTGAGTTCGTAAGTTCAAGGTAGATTCCGTCAGCCTGTCCGCTTCTTTTTGAGACAAAGAGGGGGATAGGCTTCTTTTTGTCCCAGATTCTTGCCAGTAGGTACCTGTGGGTATCGTCATCGCTGTAGATACCGAAGTTTTCTATCTGATTGGATTCTTCACGCATTTTTCTTTTCCTCCTTCTTTTCTTCGTTTTTAGATACTTCCTCGACTATCTTAGTTCCGACTGCCACAACAACAGTTACTATCGCTCCGAGTATCTCCTTGTTGATTCCGTTCATTTTCTTTTCCTCCTTAGTATTCTTCTGCGAGGAGCATTGTTGAGTACTCTCCGCTGTCTATGATGTAGACTTTTTCAGTTTTTTCTGAGGTGTATGTGTGAGTTCTTGAGAAGTGTGGGACTTCCTGAGAGTGTCTGACGGTGAGCGTTCCGTTGTGCCACGTCAGCTCGAACACTTGTAGATAGTCTCTTTTTTTGTTGGGTATATCCTCGACCAGTTCCCAAAGTGTGAGCTGGACAAGCAGTGGTATCCTCTCGTCAACTCCTCTTGTGAGGTATCTTTTGTTGTCGAACATTTTTCCTCCTTCCTAACGCAAAAAAGCTCCCTGCGTTCGGTGCAGGGAGCTTCTGAGGACGGTCGTTTTCGTGTATCTCTCTACGGTGTTTAGCCTTTTGTGAGAACAACATTTTAACAGACCTTTACTATTTATGTTTTTTATTGATTATTTCTTTTGAGTGTTTTCGGTTACTACGTCGTCTTTTCGTCGTCACGGAGCAGTTTTCAAGGGCATTTTCTCCGACTTTCAGACAAAACAAAAAACTCCCGAAAACGTCTGTTTTTCGGGAGTTATATGGCGGAAAGAGAGGGATTCGAACCCTCGATACGCTATTAACGTATACACGAGTTCCAGTCGTGCGCCTTAGACCAGCTCAGCCATCTTTCCATAATATTATAAACAATAAATCTGAAATATGCTGTAAATACATTTTAAGCAACACCCAGATTACTAATAAAGTATATCAGAAATTGATGTAAAAGTCAATAGTAAATGGACAAAATTTCATTCATAGCTTAAAAGCGTCATTAAGAGGGCATAAACATATGGTTAAAACAAACAAATAAATCCGAAAGGAAATATATTTTATAGCTGTTTGAATGAATTTGATTAATAAACGGTTAAGTTGCTTGTAATGGATAAAAAAGTGTGATACAATAATGACAATGTAATGATATAGGCACTTGCTGAAAATTTATTATAAAGGCATCACCGCCGCATTACAACAATTATTATTGGAGGAAAAATAATGAAAAAGTTAATTGCAATTTTAATGGCATGTACTATGATGACTGCATTTGTATCATGTGACAGCAGTGATAAAGATAAGGAAAGCTCAGAGTCAAAGACAAGTGTTTCTGAATCTGTTGATGATTCATCAAAGGACAGCAGTAAGGATTCTGATGATGAAGGTTCATCAAAGGATGACGAAAGTTCAGAAAAGGAAGAAAGCTCAGATAAGGACGAAGATTCAGATAGTAAGGATTCAAATAGTGAGGATTCAGATGAAAGCAGCAAGGCAGCTCTCCCAGAAGTAGAAGCAGGCAAGATTGACGAAAAGCTCGTTGGCAGCTGGACTGCTGAAGAAATGGGCGGCGGTTCAATGGTTTTCAGCAAGGATAACAGACTCAGCATGGTTATTGACTACTCTGAAATGATGAATTTCAAGAACGGAAAGCTTGTTACATCAGGCGAAGAATGTGATACAACATTTGACGGCAAGAAAATTACAGCTAAGTCACAGGATCAGGACGTACTTGTTCTTGAAAGAGAAGGCGATGCTGACAGCTCAAATATGGACGGCAAGTATATTCTTACAGGCGGTGCTATATACGACATGATGGGTGCAACAGGCATGAAGATTTACTTCACTATTACAGGCGAAAAGCTTGTAATGGAAATGGATATGTGTGAATATGCTGCTGACGGCAAATATATAACTGTCCTCGGAGATGAGGTTGGCATGTTCTCAAGTGAAGACGGTGACGATGTTACAAGTGAATACAAAATTGACGGAGAAACTCTCACAATTTTCTCTGATGACGAAGAAGAAGTTTTCATAAGAACTAAGGAATAATTTAAATAAACATTTTCAGTTATATAAAGACTGCATGGCAATGAGCTGTGCGGTCTTTTTTTATTTGCAGGTTTAAGACAGCACCGCTTCAGAAAATTTTACATAAACTTGACAAAAGAAGTCTTTTGGATTTTACAACGCCGTTATATAATATAGCTGTAAACTTGAAAAGGAGATAATGATTATGAAAAAATTAATAGGTATTACAGCGTCAATCATTCTTACAATGGCAGCATTTACAAGCTGCGGAGCAGAAAGCGGTACAGTTTCAACAGACGGTTCAACTTCCATGGAAAAGGTTGTCGGAGCTTTAGGTGAAGCGTTTATGGAGGATAACAAGAACATAACCTTTACATATAATCCGACAGGCTCAGGTTCGGGAATTACAGCCGTTGCAGAGGGCAGATGCGATATAGGTCTTTCAAGCAGAAGCCTTAAAGACGAGGAAAAGGCTCAGGGACTTACCGAAACGGTGCTTGCTTATGACGGAATAGCAATTATTGTAAATCCTGAAAATGCAGTAAGTGACCTTGATGTTGAAACAATATCCAAAATTTATACAGGGGAATATACAAACTGGAATCATGTCGGCGGAGCAAGCGGAGAAATAGTGCTTATCGGACGTGAGGCTGGAAGCGGTACACGTGACGGCTTTGAGTCAATCACAAAAACCGAGGATTTATGCAAATACCGTCAGGAGCTTACCTCTACAGGTGACGTAATCACGACTGTAGCAGGAAATCCGAATGCTATCGGCTATGCCTCGCTTGCGTCAGTAAAGGATAATGTAAAGGCTGTATCGGTAAACAAGGTTGTTCCTACGGAAGAAACGGTCAAGGACGGCAGCTACGTTATTCAGCGTCCGTTCGTACTGGTGACAAAGAGCGATAAAAAGCTTTCAGACCCGGCTCAAAAGTTCTTCGACTTTGTTACATCATCAGAAGCAAATGACATTATATACGGTGCGGGAGTAGTTCCTGTAAACTAGGATGTGAAGAAAATGAAAAACAAACAAAAGACTGCTGAAACGATAATACAGGGAATATTTCTTCTTCTCGGACTCATAACAGTAGGCTGTGTTCTTCTGATTACCGTATATCTGGTTATTTCAGGTATTCCTGCAATCAGGAAAATAGGTCTTGCGAACTTTCTGTTCGGGACAAAGTGGGCGTCAACGGCAGAAGATGCATCTTACGGGATACTTCCCTTTATTCTGACCAGCATTTACGGAACAGCAGGAGCAATTGCAATAGGTGTTCCGATAGGATTTTTAACGTCAGTATATCTTGCAAAAGCAGCACCTGCCAAAATAAAGTCCGTGATAAATGCGGCAGTAATTCTGCTTGCAGGAATCCCCTCCGTTGTATACGGACTTGTGGGAATGCTGGTGCTTGTTCCTGCGATAAGGTCAGCGTTTAATATTCCGGACGGTGCAAGTCTTTTGGCGGCAATTATCGTACTTGCAATCATGATTTTACCGTCAATCATAAAGGTTTCGGTTACAGCTCTGGAGGCTGTTCCGAAAGAATATGAGGACGCCTCTTTGGCACTCGGAGCAACACCTGTTGAAACATATTTCAGGGTGTCAGTTCCTGCGGCAAAAAGCGGAATTGCAGCAGCAGTTGTGCTTGGAGTTGGCAGAGCCATAGGAGAAACAATGGCAGTAATGATGGTATCGGGCAATGTACCGAATATGCCGTCAATTTTCCAAAGTGTCCGATTTCTGACAACTGCGGTTGCAAGCGAAATGTCATATTCGGCAGGACTTCAAAGACAGGCACTGTTTTCAATTGCACTTGTTCTTTTCCTTTTCATCATGATGATAAATGCAGTGCTTAACTTCTTTTTGAAACGCAGTAAGGAGGGATAAGCATGAACAGCAAACGAAAAGCGTATATTGTGCTGATGAAGCTGCTTATGGCTGTATCGGTTATCATAACCTGTCTGCTGATAGTCTTTTTAATAGTATATATAATGTACAAGGGACTTCCCAATATATCATGGGAGCTTATTTCAACAAAGCCAAGCTATCTTTCAGGAAAAATCGGCATACTTCCCGATATACTCAATACAGTATATATCGTGATTGCCGCCTTGCTCATAACACTTCCACTCGGAGTCGGTGCGGCGGTATATCTTACGGAATATGCACAAAACAAAAAAATAGTTGCGGTAATAGAATATGCCGCAGAAACGCTTTCGGGAATACCGTCGATTATATACGGACTTGTGGGAATGTTATTTTTATGTCAGTTTCTGAATATGCAGACATCACTTCTTGCCGGTGCATTGACTCTTGTTATTATGAATCTTCCAACAATCATGCGAACAACGCAGGAGAGCCTGAAAACCGTTCCGCAAAGCTATCGTGAGGGTGCTTTCGGACTTGGAGCAGGAAAGTGGAGAGTTATACGAACTGTTGTACTTCCAAGCTGTGTTGACGGAATTATAACAGGCTGTATACTTTCAGTAGGCAGAATACTCGGAGAATCAGCTGCACTTCTTTTTACAGCAGGCTTTGCTCATGCTTTAAACGGATTTTTTGAAGGGCTGGGAAGTTCCGGAGCAACCCTTACAGTTGCACTTTACGTTTATGCAAAGGAACAGGGTGAATTTGAGGTTGCTTTTGGAATAGCGGCAATTCTCATGATGCTTACACTGCTTATCAATCTTGCCGCAGCTCTTGTGAGAAAATGTTTTAAAAAGAGGAGAAACTTATGAGCAATATTATAACTGTCAGGGATTTATGTCTGTGGTACGGCAAAACACAGGCTTTAAAAAATATAAACATCGACATTGAAGAAAAGAATATTACAGCTCTTATAGGCCCTTCAGGGTGCGGAAAGTCAACCTTTCTCAAAACACTGAACCGAATGAATGACCTTATTCCCGAAGTTAAAATCAGCGGTGAGGTCTGTTACAAAAACAGGAATATTTTTGACGCTTCAACTAATGTGAATGAGCTGAGACGTGAAATAGGCATGGTTTTTCAGAAGCCTAATCCGTTTCCGATGAGTATTTACGATAACATAGCTTACGGGCCGAGAACTCATGGCATAAAAAACAAGGCAAAGCTTGATGATATTATTGAGCGTTCGCTGAGAGGTGCGGCAATCTGGGATGAGGTAAAGGACAGACTGAAAAAATCTGCTCTGGGACTTTCAGGCGGTCAGCAGCAAAGACTTTGCATTGCAAGGGCATTGGCAGTTGAACCCGATGTTCTGCTTATGGACGAGCCGACAAGTGCCTTAGACCCTATTTCCACTTCAAAGATTGAGGAGCTTGCAATTGAACTGAAAAAGCGATATACTATTGTTATAGTTACACACAATATGCAGCAGGCAGTCCGAATTTCCGACAATACCGCATTTTTCCTGTTGGGCGACCTTATTGAATACGGAAATACCGAAAAAATGTTTGAACAGCCAAAGGATAAGCGTACAGAGGATTATATTACAGGGAGGTTCGGATGATAATGAGAAGCCGTTTTGATGAACAGCTTGCACTGCTGAATAAGGAGCTTACACAAATGGGAGCAATGTGTGAAGAAATAATTGCTCTTGCCGCAAAATCTCTTTCTCAAAGAGATACAAAGCTTACGGAGAAAATCTTTTCGCTTGAAACAGAAATTGACAATATGGAGCACAGCATTGAGAATTTATGTCTGAAACTCCTTTTGCAGCAGCAGCCCGTAGCAAGAGATTTAAGACAAATTTCCGCAGCTCATAAAATGATTACCGATATGGAGCGTATCGGTGACCAAGCCTTTGATATTGCCGAAATAGTAAGCTATATCAATGCAGACAGTACGGAAAACTTCAATCTGATTTGTCTTATGGCTGAATCGGCTATAAAAATGGTGACAGAAAGCGTTGAAGCTTACGTAAGAGGAGATGTGAAGCTTGCAAAGGCGGCAATATCACATGATGATGCGGTTGACGATTATTTTGAAAAGGTGCGTTCCTCTCTGGTAACTATGATTACAGAGCATCCCGATAAGGCAAAATATGCTCTTGATTTGCTCATGATTGCAAAATATTTTGAGCGAATCGGTGACCATGCAGTCAATATAGCTGAATGGGTTGTGTTTTCCGTTACGGGATTTCATAAAGGAGAAAGTCAATGATCTGGTGTATTGAAGATGATGAGAGTATTCGTGAAATAGAGCTTTATACCCTGCGTTCAACAGGCTTTGAGGCAAGGGGCTTTTCCGACGGCGAAAGCTTTTTCAAGGCATTGAAAACCGAAATTCCGGAGCTTATTATACTTGACGTTATGCTGCCGGGGACTGACGGTGTAGAAATACTCAAAACTCTCAAGGAGTCATCTGAAACCTGTTCCATTCCTGTTATTATGGCAACGGCAAAGGGAATGGAATACGATAAAATTCAAAGCCTTGATATCGGTGCGGACGATTACCTTGTAAAGCCGTTCGGTATGATGGAAATGGTTTCAAGAGTAAAGGCTGTACTTCGCCGCTGTAAACCTGCGTCTGTTCAGCATCTCCTGAAAGCAGGCGGTCTTGTTATGAATATTGATGAACGAACAGTAACGATAAACGGCGAAAGAATTGAACTTACATATAAGGAATTTGAAATATTAAAGCTGTTCCTTTCACATATAGGAATAGTATTTACAAGGGAAAGACTTTTCGCTGATGTATGGGGCGAAAACTTTGTCGGAGAAACAAGGACTGTTGATATGCACATAAGGACACTGCGTCAGAAGCTTGGCAAGTTCGGCGAAAACATAAAAACAGTCCGCAGTGTCGGTTATCGTATGGAGGTGACCGATAAATGACCAAAAAAATATTTTATTCCATTTTTCTCGTGGCAATTGCAGTATTGCTTGCGTGCTTTTCAATAATTATGGGAGTTCTTTATGACTACTCGAATACCATTCAGAAAAATCATATGAAGGACGAGCTTGAGCTTGTGGCACAGGCTGTTGAAACAAGCGGAGTTCAGTATCTTGAAAGGCTTGAAACGGACAGCTGCAGAATAACTCTTGTTTCATCAGACGGTGATGTGCTTTATGACTCAAAGACAAGTGCAGATAAAATGGAAAATCACGCAAAGCGTGAAGAAATAAAGGAAGCTCTTAAAAAAGGATTTGGTGAAAGCTCACGATATTCAGCAACGCTTACAGAGGAAACATTTTATTATGCAAAAAAGCTTGCAAACGGAAATGTTGTTCGTGTTTCCGTAGACCATGCTACCATGCTTACTCTTGTTCTGGGAATGCTGACGCCGATAATAATAGTTCTGATTGGTGCACTTGCTTTGTCAATATTCCTTGCTTACAGAATTTCAAAGAGAATTGTAGAACCGCTTAACTCAATAGATCTTGCCAAACCGCTTGAAAATGAAGCATATGACGAGCTTGCACCCCTCCTTACGCATATTGAACGTCAGAAAGAGCAGATCCACAATCAGTATAAGGAGCTTGAGGTCAGGAAAAGTGAATTTTATGCCATAATCGAAAATATGAACGAGGGACTTGTACTGTTAAGCAGGGATTATACTGTATTAAGCATCAATCCTGCGGCAGGTGCGTTTTTCTCAGCGTCACCCGAATGCATCGGAAAGGATTTTCTGACGCTGGAAAGAAATCATGAGATAAACAAGGCTCTTGACAATGCGGTTCAGGACGGCAGAAGTGAAATTGAAGTAAGCAGAAACGGACATGAGTATCAGCTTAACATAAGCCGCATAGGTTCAGATGAACAGACAAGCGGAGTTGTAATACTTGTGTTCGACATAAGCGATAAGGTTTTTGCTGAACGCAACCGAAAGGAATTTACCGCAAATGTTTCACATGAGCTGAAAACACCGCTTCAGTCAATCATGGGAAGTGCGGAACTGCTTGAGAATGGCTTGGTAAAAGCAGATGATGTTCCGAAATTTATCGGACGCATCAGAAGTGAGGCAGCCAGACTTGTAACGCTTATTGAGGACATAATCAGACTCTCTCAGCTTGATGAAAGTACAGATTTTCCGTTTGAGGACGCTGACATCTATGAAATTGCAAAGGACGAAGCCGAAATGCTTTCACTTACGGCTCAGAAACGGAATGTAACTATATCGGTTAAGGGAAAAAGCACAGTAATTCATGCTCCTAAACAGCTTTTGCATGAGATAATTTACAATCTCTGCGACAATGCCATAAAGTATAATAAGGAGGGCGGCTCGGTTGAGGTTTCGGTTGAAGAATCCGATAATAACGTAATGCTTTCTGTTTCCGATACGGGAATAGGTATTCCTTTGGATAATCAAAGCAGAGTTTTTGAACGCTTTTATCGTGTGGATAAGAGTCATTCAAAGGAAACAGGCGGTACAGGACTGGGACTTTCAATTGTAAAGCACGCTGTTCAGTATTTGAATGGCAAAATAAGTCTTGAAAGCACTGTAGGAAAAGGAACAAAAATCAGTGTTGCTTTCAGGGTATGATAAATAGCTGATTTAAAGCTTTTCATCTAGCTAAATATTTTTCGTTTTATTTTTTAATAATATTTTAATTCTATTAAAGACATTAATTTTTAACAAAAATAAAGGTGATGTTAATATAAAATATGATGTATATTATTTCCTCAAATATTAAACATCACCTTTTTATTTGATTATATTTGCTATTGTTATATAACAATATAAATTATGTCATTTTGTTGAATAGGCTCATCATTGCACTTTCACCGCCCCATGCTTTTCTAATGTTATTAGGATCAAGTATTCTACAGTGTTTTGTTACTGAGCTTTGTTGAATTCTCCAACCATCACATTCAGCTAGATCTCTCCACCAAACTTTTCCTCCTAGAGTTGGAAAATTAATATTTGGCATATCCAATTTAGAGAGTAAATTTGGATTATGTGCGATTAATTTGATTATTTTTCCCGCAAGTTCTTCACTAATCATAATAAATCCTCCGTTCATTTTTATATTGTTGTATTGCCTTGACTTCACTAAGTTTTCTATTATTATACAATATTGACACATAAAGGTCAACATTAAACGCAAATTATTGTATAATTACACAAAACTGCTTTAATTTAATTGTGCAGAATGTAATTAAGTTAAACTTGTTTATAGAAATTGAACCAGTTTAAGACAGCACCGTACAATCTTTGTGCGGTGTTATTTTTATAATAATTTATATCCGATTTTTTCTCCCATTTTAACAACAGTTTCAAATCCCTGAGCAGTATTTTCAAGAAATTCCGCACATGGAATAATCTTGTTCTTTTCAACAAGAAGAACGATTGTAGAACCTCCGAAAAGGAACATTCCCTTTTCTTCACCCTTTTCAAAGTGATAACAGCCATGATGATTTAATATTTTGCCGACCATCATAGCTCCGACCTCAACCTGAGTTACGTCGCCGAAGTTTTTGGTGTGAAGAACAGTATACTCACGAGAATTTCTTTTGTATATATTGCAGTTTTTAAGTGCAATAGGATTTACAGTGTGAAGCTCGCCGTTTATGTGGATATTTTTATGCTTAAACCCTCTGTCGATATAGCAGTAGCGGTGATAATCGTCCACTTCAAGACGAAAAATCATACACCAGCCGTCCTTGTATTTTTTTGCAAGTGACGAGTTATTGACGAGGTCTGCAATTCTGTAAAAGCTGTTTTTTATTTTAAACGTGCTGCTGCTGTGGATTTTATATATGGAAAGCTTTGCATCACATGGACTTATGAATGCATTTGCGGCAAGCTCAATCGGACGTTTTCCGCTTTTTACCCTGCGTGTGAAAAAGTCATTATAGCTTTTTATGCCATTCATCTGATACTCGGATATATTAATGTTATTCTTTCTGATAAACGGCTTTATAAGCGGAGCTGAGAGTCCGGAGTCCATAAAAGCTCCTGCGGCTTTTGATACGGTCGGCTGAGTGAGAACTTTTAATAAACAGCGTCCTGCAAAAGTTCCGTAAAGGGATTTAAGGATAAGTTCCTGACTGTTATCCGCTTTTTTTATTATTTCACCTTTTCTGTTTTTTATATTCATGTTCGTTTCTTAGCATTGGCAAGCATAAGCTTTATGCGGTTCTCCTGATTTACTCTTGTAGCACCGGGGTCATAGTCGATTGCAACAATGTTTGCATCAGGGAAATCTGCCTTGATTGCTCTTGACATACCCTTTGCAACTATGTGATTAGGCAGACAGCCGAAAGGCTGGGCACAAACGATATTTTCCGTTCCTGATTCGGCAAGAGCCGCCATTTCTGCTGGGATAAGCCAGCCCTCACCCATTGAAACTCCCTGATTGATGTATTTGTCAGCCATTTTACGCAAATGCTCAAAGTCATGCGGAGCTGTAAATATACCATGCTTTTTCATTATTCTGATAAGCTCCTTTTGCTTTCCGTAGATAAGCTTATATCCAAGACCGTTAAGAACAGTCGATTTGCTTCTGAAGCTGTAAAGCTTGCCGTCTACTGCCGTACTTACCGCACAGTACATAACAAATTCGAGAAGTGACGGTACAACAGGTTCACAGCCCTCGGAAATCAGGAAGTCCTCAAGATGATTATTTGCAAGGGGAGAGTATTTAACATAAATCTCCCCGACAATTCCAACCTGAATTTTCTTTACCTTGCTGCGTTCAATTGCAGCAAAATCGTCAAGGATTTCCTTGTAAAGCTTTGAGGTTTTCATATATTTTGTGCCTGTTCTGAACAGCTTTTGAAGTTTGGACTGCCATTTATCAAGAACCTTTTTTGAAGCTCCCTTTACAAGCTCATAAGGTCTGCACTGATTGTATACAGTCATGAGCAAATCGCCGTAGAGAACTGCATACAGCAGTTTAAGGAACATTATCGGAGTTATTTTGAAACCGCTGTCCTTTTCAAGTCCGCTGAAATTGAGTGAAACAACGGGAACCTGCGGAAAGTTTTCATAAGCACATTTTCTTAAAAGGTGAATATAATTTGATGCTCGGCAGCCGCCGCCCGTCTGAGTTATGAGCAGAGCAGTTTTATTCGGGTCATAGCGTCCGCTTTTGAGAGCCTCCATAAACTGACCTATAACGAGAAGTGCAGGATAGCAGGTATCATTATGGACATTTTTGAGTCCCTCGTCCACAACGGCTCTTGAATCAGTCTGTAAAAGCTCCATTTTATAGCCGTAAGCCTCAAAAATGCTGATAAGCAGTTTGAAATGTATAGGCAGCATATCGGGAACCAAAATTGTGTGGGTCTTTTTCATATCTTCAGTAAACTTTGCATATTGTACAGCCATTTTATCCCTCCTGTTCCTTGCCTTTTATTGCGGCTTCAAGACTTCTTAAACGAATTTTAGCCGCACCCAGATTATTTATTTCATCTATTTTAAGCTGAGTGTAAAGCTTGCCCTTGCTTTCGAGTATTGAACGAACCTCATCGGTAGTAATTGCGTCAATTCCGCAGCCGAAGGATACAAGCTGAACCAGCTGCATATCGGGCTGAGTTGTAACATACTCGGCAGCTCTGTAAAGACGTGAATGATATGTCCACTGATTAAGGACAGCAAGCTTTGGAGAATGTGCGAGAGGAGCAACGCTCTGCTCCGTAACAACAGCCATTCCCAGACTTGTTATAAGCTTATGTATGCCGTGGTTTATTTCCTTGTCCACATGATAAGGACGGCCGGTAAGAACAATTATATTTCTGCCCTCTGTACGAGCCTGACGTATTATTTCGTCCGCTTTTTTAGCAATATCATTGATATGTGCCTCCATAGCCTCATAAGCCTTGTCTACAGCCGCAGGTATTTTGCCCTTGATGTTATACTCCTTGAGCGTTTCAGCCATAACCTTAATAACATTTTTGCGTCTGTTGAGGTCCATGTAAGGATATTTGAAGTTTTTGGCATTAAGGCGTGAATTGTTTGCAAAAAGCAGTTCGGGATAATATGCAACGATAGGACAGTTGAAATGATTATCGCTTTCTCCCTCGTCAATATTATAGCTCATGCAGGGATAGAAAATGAAGTCAACGCCCTTGTTGAGCAGACATTCAATATGTCCGTGAGCCAGTTTGGCAGGATAGCAGACCGTATCTGACGGAATTGTATGCTGTCCGAGATAATACATTTCTCTGGAGCTTTCATCAGACAGTACAGTTTCAAATCCAAGCTCCGTAAAGAGAGTATGCCAGAAAGGAAGCTGTTCATAGAAGCTGAGTGCAAGAGGCAGCCCGACCTTTGCAATAGGATTTTTCGGGTGAACGTCCTTGCCAGTATTGATTATACTTGTATATTTATAATCGTAAAGGCTTGGTGCGGACTTTGTTTTTGTTTTTCCGCCGCCCTTTTCACAGCGGTTGCCTGAAATAAAGCGTCCGCCGTTTTTAAATGTTATCACATTCAATGCACAGTTTGCGGTACAGCCGCCGCAGTTAAGACTTTTTGATGTATAGCTGAAATGTTCAAGCTCCTCTGCTGAGATGAGCGTGGATTTTTCAATGTTTTTTTCCTTTGCGTACAATGCACAGCCCAATGCACCCATAAGTCCTGAAACGGCAGGGCGGATTACATTTCTTCCAAGCTCCTTTTCAAATGAGCGCAGAACAGCGTCATTCAGGAATGTGCCGCCCTGAACAACAATATTTTTGCCAAGCTCGTCAACAGATTTTGCTCGTATAACCTTATAAATCGCATTTTTGATAATTGATGATGAAAGACCTGCTGAAATATCCTCAACGGTTGCACCGTCCTTCTGAGCCTGTTTAACGCTGCTGTTCATAAACACGGTACAGCGTGAACCAAGGTCAACAGGCTTTTTAGCGAAAAGTCCAAGCTGAGAAAATTCTGCAATATCATATCCGAGAGCCATTGCAAAGGTCTGAATAAATGAACCGCAGCCTGACGAACAAGCCTCGTTGAGCATAATGCTGTCGATACTGCCGTTTTTGATTTTAAAGCATTTTATATCCTGACCGCCTATGTCAATGATAAAGTCAACATCGGGACAGAAATATGACGCAGCTTTAAAGTGAGCAACCGTTTCAACAATTCCGAAATCTATGTTAAGACCTGCTTTTATAAGCTCCTCGCCGTAGCCAGTTACAGCCGAACCCTTTATAGTGATTTCAGGATTCATTTCCTTATATATTTCCTTGAGCTTTCTGACGATTCTGTCAAGCGGCTGTCCTTCGTTTGAGGCATAGTAGCTGTAAAGGAGTCCGCCGTTTTCGGAAATAAGGACAAGCTTGGTAGTCGTAGAGCCTGCATCAATTCCGAGGTATGCATTGCCTTTATATGTACGGATATCCTCATATTTGAGGTCATATTGCTTATGGCGTTCAATAAATTCATCATATTGTGCCTGAGATTCAAAAAGCGGTTCACCTGTTACTATATTTGCTGATGCCTTTGCAGTTGATATTTTATTAAGAAGTTTATCTATGGTATATGTATCTGTTGAATTTGACGCAAATACTGCACAGCCGTACGCCACAAACACAGGGGCTTCCTGCGGAAAAACTGCATTATCTTCGGTAAGTCCGAGAGTTTTAACGAAAGCACGTCTTAATCCTTTCAGGAATGACAGCGGGCCGCCGAGGAAAAGTACACGTCCCTCAATTGAACGTCCCTGAGCAAGACCTGAAACGGTCTGGTCAACGACCGCCTGAAAAATACTTGCAGCAATATCTTCTCTTGCCGCACCCTGATTAAGCAGCGGCTGAATGTCGGACTTTGCAAAAACTCCGCATCGTGAAGCAATCGGATATACCTTTTCTGCATTTTCGGACAGCTTATCAAGCTCATCGGCAGAAATGCCAAGAAGTGTAGCCATCTGGTCAATGAACGCACCTGTACCGCCTGCACAGGAACCGTTCATACGCTGTTCCACGCCGCCGGTAAAGAAAATTATTTTTGCGTCCTCGCCGCCGAGTTCGATAACAACATCTGTATCAGGTTCTTTTTCTTTAACCGCAATAAATGCAGCCTGAACCTCCTGAACAAAAGGAATGTCTGCACTTTCTGCAAGTCCGAGTCCTGCCGAGCCTGTAATGCAGACTTTAAATTCAGCATCACTGAACTGTCTGCGTATTATGCCAAGCTGTTCACAGACCGTTTCCTTGACCTTTGATAGATGCCTTTGATATTTGGAATAGATTATTTGGTTATCTGAATCAATGATAACAGTTTTAACGGTAGTAGACCCGACGTCAATACCAAGGGAATAGCAATTTGCCATATAACGCACCTCAATCTTTTTATCTCAAAGACTATTATACAACATTTTCAAACAAAATAAAAGTGATTTATAAATTTTCTTTCGTTAATATTTTTGGCAGAATAATTCTATAAAGCATTTTTACTGTATTTTTTTGATTTTTATTTTATTTTATTGTTAATGTTGATGTTTTTAAGTTTTTTTCAAATAATCTATTGACAAAGAAGTCCGAATGTGATAAAATGTTTACTGTTGAAACCAATAAATGCGGTTTAAGGTGCGGGTGTAGTTCAATGGTAGAATTCCAGCCTTCCAAGCTGGTTACGTGGGTTC
>OGDY01001669.1_pt1 | contig 23802 bp, 20 predicted proteins | sample 1570341 | NCBI WGS metagenome assembly OGDY01 (sample SAMEA2581972, study PRJEB24529) | metagenome | biome: Human gut stool | place: China | collected 2011 | reverse complement strand
CGTGCTGATGAGGGAATTTATGCTACAGGTTCGCAGTTGGATATGTCTTATCCTATGCTGGTAGGTGTCGTTCCGAATGTTCTGTACGATAAAGTGAAAGAGAAAATGATTGCCACGACGGAACAGAAACACAAAGGGCATATTGCCGTCGGTCTTGTCGGTGTGCCTATCCTCACAGAATGGGTGACACGCAACAAGGAAGTCAATCTGTTTTATCAAATGTTGAAGAAACGTGATTATCCCGGTTATCTCTATATGATAGATAACGGCGCCACTGCCACATGGGAATATTGGAGTGGCGAACGCAGTAGGGTGCATAATTGCTATAATGGCATCGGAACTTGGTTTTATCAGGCTATAGGTGGTTTGAAATTAGATGAGGCGGCTCCAGGATATCGTCATGTATTTATCGATCCTCAAATACCGACAGGAGTAACTTGGGCGAGAATAACGAAAGAATCTCCATACGGGGAAATAGCTGTCCGTTGGGAGTTGAAGGATAGCCGGTTAAATCTGCAAGTATCTGTTCCTGCCGGAGTGACGGCTACGGTTTGTACACCGAAAAATGCTGTCATATGTCAGAAGGATGGAAAGAAGATAAACATAGAAAAGGGATCGGTCGCAGTAGAAGCGGGAGAATTTGCTTTTGAGTTCTTGCTACAATAAATGCCGCTTGGCGTTTGAACAGATGAAGATACAATCGGATGTGACGAATATTCCGGATGAGAAGTGGCAATCTATCCACATGTAAATGGACGAGCAGACGATGTTTATTCAATATTAGAATGATGTGGGTTTCATGATATAAACTATTATAAGAAATGGATAAGAAATTATTTGCTTTACTAAGTGGTTGTCTGCTGTCGGGAATAGCAGAAGCTGGACAAACGAAACCTAATGTGATCATTATTTATACCGATGATCACGGCACATTAGATGCCAACTGTTTTGGTGCACCCGATCTGTGTACACCCAATATTGATGCACTTGCCACTTATGGAGTGCGGTTTACACAATTCTATGCAGCGCCGGTAAGTTCCGCTTCGCGTGCTTGTCTGCTCACCGGACAATATGCCAAACGGACAGGGCTGACGGGAAATGCCGGATGGACAGAAATTTGATGCCGAGTTTTATGCGGCTGCTTATCCGGATGTGACGGCAGAGATCGGTACGGCAGAAGCAGATCTTTACCAGCATTATGTAACGTATGGAAAGGCCGAAGGAAGAAAGGCTTATGCAACAGACCAGCCGGTGGTAAATAAGACGCTGCTGTGTACGAAGTCCAGTGCTTATGATACATTAGAAGACCGCCGAATCAATGTGGAGCTTGCAGCAGACCGGATCAACGGAATCATTCTGACACCGGGAAGCACCTTTTCTTTCTCCAAATCGGTAGGAACGAGAACAAAGGAAAATGGTTATGTTGTAGCAGAAAGCTTTGCTTCCGGAAGAAAAACGACTTCCGTAGGTGGAGGAATCTGTCAGGTATCCAGCACTCTATACTGTGGAATTGCGGAAAGTGTGCCGGCACAGATTAAGGTAACCGAGCGCCATAAACATTCGGCACCGGTTGATTACGTGCCGGAAAACATGGATGCGACCATCGCAGAGGGGAGCCTGGACTTCCAGTTCCAGAATGCGGGAACCAAAAACCTGCAGATTGTAACCAGCTGTGATCAGGGCATCGTAACTACCTCTGTTTACGAAATAAACTAACAATTCTTGTATTATGGGAATATCAATTTAGTAGTGACTTGGAATAAGGAGTATATTCATGAACGGAATACTTAAGGTGTTGACTGCAATTCTCGGTGTGCTGGCAGTGATTGCCTGCCTTGCAACGATCGGAATTGTGGGATACTCCATGACGAATAACGGGAATAGCACACCAAATAATCATACGAATACCAATACGAATACCAACGGAAACCTCGTAGTACAGGCATCTGCCGTTCCGACCATGACACCGGAGGCTGACAGCAGTGCCTCACCGGATGAAGTGCCTACACCGACACCGGCTTCCACAGATGTCAGTAATCATGTGCATGACTATCAGGAGACGGTTGTTAAGAAAGCAACCTGCTATTCGGCAGGACAAATGAAATATACCTGTTTGGTCTGTGGAGATGAGTATTATGTGGATATCATGTCGACAGGACATGTTCCGGATGACTGGGAGGTCGTAAGAAAGCCTACTGCAACAGAAGAAGGACTGCGAGTGAAGAAGTGTATCTATTGTGATGAAATTGTGGCAAGTGAACCGATTCCGGTTGAAATGACAAGCGGAAGTAATGGTGCGGCAGCTGCTTCACCGACACCGGCACATATTCATCAATACACGGCCACAACGGAAAGAGAGCCGTCCTGTGTTCTGGCAGGATTACGCCGTTACAGCTGCAGCTGTGGAAGCTTTTATACAGAAATGATTCCGGCTCCCGGACATATTGCTTCGGATTGGACCACTGTAGAAGAGCCGACTTCCACGATGCTTGGACGGCAGCAGCGCACCTGCGTGGTTTGTGGTGTGGTACTGGATTCCAGACCACTGAATACGGTTTCGGCAAGTCCGTCCTCCTCCGCAGGTGCCAGTGCATCTGCAGGCACAACTGCGGCAGCCAGCGCATCGGCCAGCGCAACAGCTACGGCACGGACCTCGGGTTCACCGTCAGCTTCAGCTAATGCATCTGCTTCTCCTTCCGCACATAAGCATAATTATGTTTCTTATGTGTTAAAGGAAGCCAACTGTACGGAACGTGGAATCCGTTCCTTCGTATGCAGCTGTGGAAGCTCTTATGCCGAACCGATTGAACGCGATCTGAATAACCATACCTACCGGGCAGTGGTTATTCCGGCAACCAATACAACACAGGGTTATACCATTTATACCTGTATCCGGTGTAACTCAAGCTATTACGATAACTATACGCCGCCGTTAGATCCGGCATATGCCAATGCGATTGCAGCAGGTACGGCAAGTCCGTCGGCAACCGCGCAAACGAAATAACGTAACAGGAAGAGAGCATAATCCCTTCTGCCCATGCATATAAAAGTATGAGCAGGAGGGATTTCTATGTTAAATGAGCAGACGATTGTAAAATGGGACAAGAATACGGAAACGGATCTGCGCAGCGGCCTGACGAAAGCTCAGGTTAAAGAGCGGCAGACAATTTACGGGCCAAACCGGCTCAGGGAAGGAAAGAAGAAGAGCGTACTGAAGCTCTTCTGGGAACAGCTGAATGATCCCCTGATTTATATTCTGATGGCGGCCATTGCCATATCGTTATTCCTTGGAGAAGCCGGGGAATCCATGATTATTGCAGCGGTAATTATCCTGAATGCAGTTGTCGGGGTAATCCAGGAGGGAAAGGCAATAAAGGCAATTGAAGCCTTGCAGCAGTTATCAAGTCCCAAGGCGCTTGTAAAGCGGGACGGCAGGGAAATGGAGATCCCGGGCAGTGAGCTGGTACCGGGGGATCTGATTTTCTTAGAAGCAGGAAGGCAGGTTCCGGCGGATGGAAGACTGCTTACAGCGAGCGGATTGCAGATAGATGAAGCTGCGCTTACGGGAGAATCTGTAGCGGTGGATAAGGAGGTTCTGGGACAGAAGAAGGAAGAGAGAGTGTATGACCGTGGAACAGGGAAAGCAGAAACAGTGAGTTCAGAAGAGGAAAAGCTTCATGCGGCAGAAGTACTGGGCGATCAGAAGCACCTTGTGTTCATGACCACCATGGTAACGGCAGGACACGGGGAAGCGATTGTGACGGAAACCGGAATGCAGACACAGATCGGAAAGATTGCCGGAATGATTTCGGAGAGCCGGGAAGAGCTGACACCACTACAGAAGCGTCTGGCAGATCTGGGCAAAATCTTAAGCCTTGTGGCAGTCGGCATCTGTGTATTCCTGTTCGTGGTAGCCGTATTGCAGAAACGGGATATCGGAGAAATGCTGCTTACAGCAATTTCCCTGGCTGTTGCGGCGGTTCCGGAGGGACTTGCTGCAATTGTGACGGTGGTGCTTGCCTTAAGCGTTTCAAGAATGGTGCGTGTCGGAACGATCGTGCGCAAGCTCCCATCGGTAGAAACCTTAGGGGCGGTGGATGTGGTCTGCTCGGACAAGACAGGGACGCTGACATGTAACCGGATGACGGTGAAGCAGTGTTACGTGGATGGAAGGCTCCTTCCGGTAGAAGAGTTCCGGAAGGAGGAGCATGAAGAGTTCTTAAATGCCTGTGTGCTTTGCAACAACGCACTGCTTGGAGAAGAAAATATCGGAGATCCCACAGAGCTTGCGTTGCTGATCCTGGCAGAGGAATGCGGCAGGGAAAAGGAAAATACAGAGAAAGAGTATGTACGCATTTCGGAGTGTGCATTTGACTCCGTGAGAAAGAAGATGACCACCATACATAAATCTGTCAATGGAGAGATTGCCTATAGCAAAGGAGCTGCCGACCGGATTTTAAAGGATTGCAGGACCGTCTGGAAGAACGGAAAGGAGGCTGCCTTTTCTGAAAAAGCAAAAAATGAAGCACAAAGGGCGATGGAGCAGATGGCTTCCGGCGCACTGCGGGTTATAGCACTTGCCATGAAGAAAAAGGGAGATCTGAAGGAGGAAAAGGATCTGGTATTCTTAGGACTTGCCGGTATGATGGATCCGCCGAGGGAGGGCGTGGCAGAGGCGGTGCAGAGCTTTCGTAATGCACATGTGCAGACGGTGATGATTACCGGAGATCATGTGGATACCGCACTGGCCATTGCGAAGGAGCTTGGCATTGCACAAAGTCATGAGCAGTGTATGAGGGGAGAGGAACTGGAGTTACTTTCACAGGAAGAGCTGATTGGACGTGTGGAAGGAATCCGGGTCTTTGCGAGAGTGTCCCCTGAGCATAAGGTCCGCATCGTACATGCCCTCAAAGCAAAGGGCAAAACGGTGGCCATGACCGGAGACGGGATCAACGATGCCCCGGCGCTGCGCTCGGCAGATGTCGGTGTGGCGATGGGAAAGGGCGGAACGGATGTGGCGCGGAATGCTGCAGATCTGATATTGACGGATGATAATTTTTCCACAATTGAGAAGGCAATCCGAGAGGGGCGCGGGATTTATGAGAATATCCGCAAAACGATCCTGTTTCTCCTGTCCTCGAATTTCGGGGAAATTATCACAATGCTTGCAGCGGTTCTGGCCGGCTTTCCGGCGACGCTGAAGGCGAGTCATATTTTATGGGTAAACCTGATTACGGATTCCCTGCCGGCACTTGCCCTTGGCATGGATGGAAATGATGGCGAAGAGCTGATGAAGCAGCCACCGCGAAAAAGCACAGATACCATGTTTTCCCATGGAGGACTGTCCTGTACGCTTTGTTTTGGTGTGGTGATCGGAGTCATCAGTATTCTTGCCTTTATGGCAGTTCCTTATGAGGAACTGCTGCAGCGGCAGCTTCCGGTGAACCTTTCTTCTATGAAAAAGATTCTGGAAATCGAATGGATTTTAAATAAAGCGCAGACCCATGCCTTTACGGTACTTGGTATGAGTCAGCTGGTTCATGCGGTCGGTATGCGGGATGTCAACCGGTCGGTCTTTCGGATGAAGCATTTTGAAAATCTGTATATGCTGGCAGCTCTCGGAATCGGACTGCTTTTGCAGGTATTGGTTACAGAGGTTCCTTATCTTATAACGTTGTTTGAAACCAACCGGCTGACGCTTGGCGAGTGGGGGCGGCTTCAGATTCTTTCACTGACACCGCTTGCCGTGCATGAGCTGTTATGCCTTTTTACCGCAGCTGGGCAAAAGCAAGTGCAAGCAGAAGAAGTGCACTGATAATCGAAAGATTGTGGGAACAGCGTCTGGAGAGGTGGTGGCCTAAGAGCCATCCGCCCCATATGGCAGCACCATGGATCAACACGGAGTAGGACAGTAAAAGAAAAACAGGAAGGTGACAGGTGCCAATGCTCAATCCGACAGAGATGTTGTCAATTGACAGGGTGACGGCAAGAAGTGCCGCTTCATTCCAGGAAAGAAGCTGTGCTTCCTTCTGATTGATTTTCCGGGAAAGGGCTTCGGAGGTGAGAGGGCCTTTCGGACGATGAAGGGCAGGCAGGGCATCGTAAATTTTATAAAGGGAAAGAAGCAGCAGGACAGCAAAGGGAAGACAGGTTTTTAAGAAAGGAGGAAGCAGGGTGAGCAGCCGGTCGCCGGACAGAAAGGAGAGGGTAAGCGTCAGCCCGGAGATGAAGGAAATCAGGGACAGAGAGGAGAGTGGAATTTTAACCCTGTCAAGTCCGTAAGAAAATCCAAAAATAAACGTATCTGCGCATAAAAGGGTAATCAGCAGAAACGGGAAAATCATAGAGGAATTCATGGAGGGGAGCTCCTTATTCGTTTGCTATATTATATGGAAATATGGTATACTTGTGTGAGAAAAGGGAGGGTGGCAATGAAATTAATATTTATTGGGGCTGACCATGAAGTGACAGGAAGCTGTCATTATTTACAGGTCGGAGAAAAACATATTCTGGTGGATTATGGTATGCAGCAGGGCATCGATGCCTTTGAGAATGCAGAGCTTCCGGTGTGCGAGGCGAAGATGGATTATGTGCTGCTGACCCATGCCCATGTGGATCATTCCGGTATGCTGCCGCAGCTGGCGGCAAGAGGATTCCGGGGGCAGATCCTGACAACGGAGGCAACGGCAGACCTTTGCAGCATTATGCTTCGTGACTGTGCACATATCCAGATGCAGGATGCGGAGTGGAAGAACCGCAAGGCGAAGCGAAGCGCAGACAATACACTCATAGAGCCGCTTTATACCATGGAGGATGCGGATAATATCATCCGCAGGATCGTTCCCTGTGAGTACAATCAGATGATTGAGGTCTGTGAGGGGGTAAAGATCCGTTTTACAGATGTTGGGCATCTCCTTGGATCTGCGAGTATCGAGGTCTGGGCAACCGAAGAGAATGTAACGAAGAAAATTGTCTTTTCCGGAGACATTGGAAATAAAAACCAGCCGCTCATTAAGGATCCGACGTATACGAAGGAAGCCGATTATGTTGTCATGGAATCCACCTATGGAGACCGGTTTCACTCCGAAGAGCGTCCGGATTACATTAAGGAGCTGTCAGGGATTCTGCAGGAGACCTTTGACCGTGGCGGTAACGTGGTGATTCCTTCCTTTGCAGTCGGGCGAACGCAGGAGATCCTGTATTTTCTCCGCAAGATTAAAGAAGAGAAGCTTATAAAAAATCATGAGGATTTTCCGGTTTATGTGGATAGTCCGCTCGCAGTAGAGGCAACCGGTATTTTCCATAAAAATGAACTGGACTGCTTTGATGAGGATGCTATGGCATTGGTGAAAAAGGGGATTAATCCGATTGCATTTCCGGGGCTTCGGCTTTCCATCACGAGTGATGAATCCAAGGCGATCAATTTCGAGAATACCCCGAAGGTAATTCTTTCCGCATCCGGCATGTGTGAAGCAGGAAGGATCCGCCACCATTTAAAGCATAATTTATGGAGACCGGAATGTACGATTCTGTTCGTTGGCTATCAGGCGGTCGGAACATTAGGACGTGTTCTGGTGGAGGGGATCGATGAGGTGAAGCTTTTTGGAGAACCGATTCAGGTACGCGCCAGCATCAAAACGCTTGCCGGGCTGTCCGGACATGCGGATAAGAACGGGCTCATTGAATGGGTGAGCGCCTTTGCCGAAAAGCCGCGCCGGGTTTTCGTGGTACATGGGGAGGATTCTGTGTGCAAGTCCTTCGTGGAATGCCTGCAGGTGGAGCATGGATTAAAGGCTTATGCACCTTACAGCGGAACGGTGTTTAATCTGCTGACGAATAAGTTGGAGTACGAAGCACAGCCGATTCCGGTTGCAAAGAAGAAGGTACGCACCGGTACGGATGTATTCAGCAGATTGCTGGCAGCAGGTCAGAGACTTCTTACCATTATTCATAAGAATGAAGGGTGTACGAATAAGGATCTTGCGAAGTTTGCAGATCAGGTAACCGCACTGTGCGATAAATGGGACCGGGATATCTGATCAGGAGAGAACCGGATCAATCCGATGGATATCATAATGAAAAGAGAGCGGACCATGATATAAAATATAATGAGCCCAAGGAAAAGCAAGCGGCTGCGAAGCAGACATTTGGTTTTCCGGGCTCATTAACGAGCAAATATCCTGCGAAGCAGGATGGAGAGCACGAAGTGCGGATTTGCGAGTTGACTGTGAAAATAAAGAATAGCAGAAACAGGAGATGAATACGGTCATGAACATGATTGTAGCAGTAGATAATAATTGGGCAATCGGAAATCATAATGAACTGCTTGTGAGTATTCCGGCAGATATGAAGTTTTTCCGGCAGGAAACCGATGGTAAAGTGGTTGTTATGGGACGAAAAACCTTAGAGAGCTTTCCTAACGGGCTGCCGCTTGTAAACCGGGTGAATATTGTATTAACAGAGAATCCGGACTATCAGGTGAAGGGGGCAAAGATCGTACATTCCCTTGCGGAGCTGCAGGAGGAATTGAAGCAGTACCGGTCGGAGGATGTCTATGTGATCGGCGGTGAGAGCGTTTACCGGCAGCTGCTTCCTTACTGTGATGTGGTTCATGCCACACGGATTGATATGGAATATCAGGCAGACGCGCACTTCCCGAATCTGGAGAAAGATCCGGAGTGGATAGTGACTGCAGACAGCGATGAGCAGACCTATTTTGATATACCTTACACTTTTGTAAAATATGAGCGCAGCCGTTTAACAGTGCAGAAATGATTGTGAAGAAATGATTTTTCGGTATGATTGTGGCGGAACGGTATAACGACAGATAAAACAGAGGAGATGGTGCATGATGAAAGGAAAAAGTATGGCAGCCATATTACTTGTGACAGCATTAGGGATTACCGCCTGTGGAGGACAGGGCACGGGTGCGGCTGCATCGCAGGAAGCGCAGACAGGAGAAGCAGGCGGAGAACAGAGTGAAGAAGCAGACGGAGATGAGCTTACCGGGACGGATGCCCCTGAGGCATCAAAACCGGAGGAGGGAACGCAGCTTGATCCGGGCTTTAGTGTGGAAAGCGGCAGTATCCCTGAAATTACCATCGAGGCAAAGCAGATTCCGGACAAGGAGTGCTTTCGGTTTGTAAAGGATATGAAAACAGGCTGGAATCTCGGAAATACACTGGATGCGTATTCCCAGGGAAAGATGTATGGAGATGATATTTCTTCCGAAGAAATCTGGGGGAACCCTGTTACGACAAAGGAAATGATTGATACGTTAAAGAATGCAGGCTTCCGTACCGTGCGTATTCCGGTGACCTGGCACAATCATGTAACGGATGACGGCAATGGCCCGGTCATCAGTGAAGCATGGCTTGACCGTGTGCAGGAGGTTGTGGATTATGCGTATGACAATGGCATGTATGTCATTTTAAACACACACCATGATAATACCGCTAACATCGAAGGAGAGGGTGGCTATTATCCGGATACGGCACATGCGGAGGAGTCCGACCGGTATATCCGTGGAATCTGGACACAGGTAGCGGAACGCTTTAAGGATTATGACGAGCACCTGATATTTGAATCACTGAATGAACCCCGTCTTGCCGGAACGGATTACGAATGGAATTTCAATGCAGGTGTGGCAGAATGCAAGGACGCAGCCGGGAGCATTAACCGCCTGAATCAGCTTTTTGTGGATACCGTGCGTGCAACCGGAGGAAACAATGTGGAACGTTATCTGATGATGCCAGGCTATGATGCTTCCTTAGCGGGAGCCATTACGGATCTTTATCAGCTCCCGAATGATATTGTTTCAGATAAACTGATTGTTTCCGTTCATGCGTATACCCCTTATAACTTTGCGCTCCGCCCGGGAAGTGAGAGCGAAGCAACGGACTACTTTTCATGGGAGGATCCCAAGAGTGTTTATGAGATCAATGATCTGATGAACAGTCTGTATAACAAATTTGTCTCTAAGGGAATTCCGGTTGTGATCGGAGAGTACGGCGCCGTGAACCGTGACAACAACACGCAGGACCGTGTGGATTATTATGCATATTATACGGCAGCGGCCAGAGCCAATGGCATCACCTGCTGCGTCTGGGATAACGGATCCTTTACCGATGGCGAGATCTTCGGTATTCTGCGCAGACGTGTGAATCAGTGGTTCTTTGAGGAAACCGTAGAGGCAATGATGAAGTACTCATAGCTACTGTTCAGACAGCAGCCAGACACTTGCTGTCAGGCTGCGTAAGAAAATGATTCAGGAGTGAGCAGGCTCCTTTTGCGAAGCAAAACTTCAAATGAGCCTGCGAATTGTTACTGGAACGAGGTACGAGTGAACAGTAACTACTCATAATTAGTCATAACTATTGACTTTTTATAAGGATAGGATAATAATAAATAGCAATTATATTATACAGAGCTTGGAGGAGAACAGTGATGGAAAAGAAGAACATTGACTGGGGTAATATCGGTTTCGGTTATATTCAGACGGATTACCGTTATGTATCAAATTATAAGAATGGAGCCTGGGATGAAGGCGGACTGACACAGGATGCCAATATTGTGCTGAATGAGTGTGCAGGCGTTCTTCAGTATGCACAGACCGTATTTGAGGGACTGAAGGCATATACTACCAGCGATGGCCGTACCGTGGTTTTCCGTCCTGATTTAAATGGTGAAAGATTAGAGCAGAGTGCAGCCAGACTGGAAATGCCGATCTTCCCGAAGGAGCGTTTCGTAGAAGCAATTAAGCAGGTAGTGAAAGCAAACGAAGCCTACGTTCCACCTTACGGAAGTGGCGCAACACTTTATCTTCGTCCATATATGTTCGGATCGAATCCGGTTATCGGCGTAAAGCCGGCTTCCGAATATCAGTTCCGTATATTTGCAACACCGGTCGGACCTTACTTCAAGGGCGGTGCCAAGCCGATTACCATCCGTGTCTGTGACTTTGACCGTGCAGCACCGAACGGAACCGGTCATATCAAAGCAGGATTAAATTATGCAATGAGTCTTCATGCCATTGTAGATGCACATAATCAGGGATACGATGAGAACATGTATCTCGATGCAAAGACCAGAACCAAGGTAGAGGAAACAGGTGGAGCAAACTTCATCTTCGTAACCAGGGACGGCAAGGTCGTAACACCGAAGTCAGGCAGCATCCTTCCTTCCATTACAAGACGTTCCCTGTTACAGGTGGCAAGAGAATATCTCGGACTGGAAGCAGAAGAAAGAGAAGTATATTTTGATGAAGTAAAAGACTTCGCAGAAGCAGGTCTGTGCGGTACGGCAGCCGTTATTTCCCCGATCGGCAAGATTGTGGATCATGGTAAGGAAATCTGTCTGCCAAGCGGAATGGAACAGATGGGACCTGTTACAAAGAAGCTGTATGATACCTTAACCGGAATCCAGATGGGAACCATCAAGGCTCCGGAAGGCTGGATTGTAGAGATTAAATAAGCAGTGTTCAGGAAATAGAACATGAATGAAGCAAAATTCCCTTCCTGTGGCTCGGTTATGCCGGTCTCGGGAAGGGGATTAGCTTTTTGGGGGAACGTTTTTGCAGGGGACTTTTTTACAGTAACACTTTGATTGGCAAAAGACAAAAAGTATGATATCATTGATCTAAATAGGTTTTTGATTGATCCAACAAAAGAGAATAGATGGAGAGGTGGTTTTATTTTGAGTAAAGAAGTAGCAGGAACAACTGTTGTGATGCTGGGAAATGCCGCAATCGCCAGAGGTGCGTACGAAGCCGGTGTAAAGGTATCCGCAGCATATCCGGGAACACCCAGTACGGAAATCAGTGAGAATCTGGTGAAATATAAGGATGAATTATATTCCGAGTGGTCTCCGAATGAAAAGGTGGCAACTGAAGTGGCAATCGGGGCCTCGATCAGTGGAGTGCGTGCCCTTGTATCCATGAAGCATGTTGGTGTCAATGTGGCATCCGATCCGCTTTATACCATTTCCTACAGTGGAGTAAACGGAGGACTGGTATTGGTTGCAGCCGATGACCCGGGGATTTACAGTTCCCAGAATGAGCAGGATTCCCGTATGGTAGCACGTGCTGCCATGGTCCCTGTAATCGAGCCGTCGGACAGTGAAGAAGCAAGGATGTTTATTAAGAGAGCCTTCGAGCTTTCCGAGCAGTATGATACACCGATTATGTTCCGTACAACAACCAGACTGGCACATTCGCAGGGTGTGGTTCACTTAGAGGAACGTCAGCAGATTCCGGATAAGCCGTATGAGAAGAATATTGCCAAGAACGTCATGATGCCGGGCAATGCCATTAAGCGTCACCTCGTGGTAGAGGAACGTTTAAAGAAAATGGCAGCGGATGCGGCAACGCTTGATATTAATAAAGTAGAATATAACGATACGAAGATCGGTGTGATCACGAGTGGAATTCCTTACCAGTATGTTAAGGAAGTACTTCCCAATGCTTCCGTATTAAAGCTTGGTCTGGTACATCCCCTTCCGAAGACCCTGATTGAGGAGTTTGCTTCCAGGGTAGATACCCTTTATATTGTGGAGGAACTGGAGCCTGTCATTGAGGAACAGGTGAAATCCTGGGGAATCAGGTGTATCGGTAAGGAAATCTTTACCGTACAGGGTGAATACAGTGCCAATATGCTTCGCAGGGCAGTTCTTAAGGAAAATCTGGATCTTGAAGAAGCTGCACAGGTTCCTGCAAGACCGCCGATCCTTTGCCCGGGATGTCCACACAGAAGCGTTTATTCCGTATTGAAGAAATTAAAGATTCATGCATCCGGTGATATCGGGTGTTATACCTTAGGCGCGGTAGCTCCTTTGAGCGTTGTGGATACGACCGTCTGTATGGGCGCAAGTATCAGTAACCTTCACGGAATGGAGAAGGCGAAGGGCAAAGATTATATCAAGAACTGGGTAGCCGTAATCGGAGATTCCACCTTTTTACATACCGGTGTCAATTCCCTTATGAATATGGTATACAATCAGGCAACCGGAACCGTGATCATTCTGGATAACTCTACAACCGGTATGACCGGTCATCAGGATCATGCAGCAACCGGAAAGACCCTGATGGGCGATACGACATATATGATTAACATTTATAAGCTTTGCAAGGCAATGGGCATTGAGCATGTTTATGAAGTGAATGCCTTTGACATTGAAGGCTTAGAGAAGCTGATCAAAGAAGAAACCCAGAGAGAAGAGGTTTCTGTCATCATTACGAAATCCCAGTGTGCACTGCTTAAGACCTTTGTACCGAAGGGCAAATGTGTGGTTGACGTTGAAAAATGTAAGAAGTGCGGACTGTGTATGGTATCCGGATGTCCGGCAATGCATAAGGGCGCAAACGGAGAAGCGGTCATTGATGAAACGATGTGCAATGGCTGTGGTCTGTGCATGAAGAACTGTAAATTCGGCGCTATTTCTTTAGTGCCCAATCAGAAGTAGGAGGGCGAAGAGATGGAAACGAAGAATATTATGATTGTGGGTGTCGGTGGTCAGGGAACCCTGCTTACCAGCCGTATTTTAGGAGGAATTACCCGTAAGGCAGGGTATGATGTGAAGATTTCCGAGGTTCACGGAATGGCACAGCGCGGCGGAAGTGTAGTAACCTATGTCCGCTATGGGGACAAGGTAGCGGAGCCGATTGTAGAAGAAGGACAGGCAGATGTGCTGATCGCCTTTGAGCGCCTCGAAGCACTCCGGTATGCACATTTCCTGAAAAAGGACGGAGTTATGATTGTCAATGATCTTCGCATGGATCCGATGCCGGTGTCCATCGGGGCTGCACAGTATCCGGAGAACATTATTGAGAATCTGAAAAAGAAGCATCAGGTGATTTCACTGGACGCACAGGCACTTGCCAAGGAAATCGGCAATGCGAGAGTATTTAATACGATTATCATTGGTGTGGCAGCAAAGAGAATGGACTTTGCGAAAGAGGACTGGCTCAAGGTCATTGAAGAGACGGTTCCGCAAAAGACCATCGAAATTAATACCAGAGCATTTGAAGCCGGATATGCACTTGGATAGAACCAGGCAGTTGATATTGGGCATGCAGGATACAGAAGTTCAGGAAGGAAGAACTTTTGATATAAAAACGAAAAGAAAGAGAAGGCAGGGAAACAAAAGTGATATGGAATGAGACCAAAGAATGTATCAGCAGGGATGAGCTTGCAGAGCTGCAAAGCAAGCGGCTTGTGAAGGTAGTAAACCGTGTATATCACAACGTGGAATATTACCGGAAGAAGATGCAGGAGGTTGGGATTGAGCCGGGGGATATCCGAGAAATTGAGGATATTACGAAGCTTCCTTACACGACCAAGAATGATTTAAGAGACACCTATCCGTTTGGATTATTTGCAGCACCGCAGTCCGACATTGTCCGGGTTCATGCATCGAGCGGAACGACCGGCAAGGCAACAGTAGTTGGCTATACGAGAAGAGATATTGATATCTGGTCGGAATGTGTATCAAGATCCCTGGCGATGGCCGGGATTACCAGAGGCGATATTATTCAGATCGCTTATGGTTACGGATTATTTACCGGCGGACTTGGTGCCCATTACGGAGCGGAATATCTGGGAGCAACGGTTGTTCCGATGTCTACCGGTAATACGAAAAAGCTCACTACGATGATGAAGGACTTCGGGGTTACGGCAATTGCCTGTACACCTTCCTATCTGCTTCATATTGCAGAAACCTTAGAGCATGACGGGGATATCGATAAGATTAAGTTAAAGACTGCAATCTGCGGTGCGGAACCGTGGACAGAGCAGATGCGTCATCAGATAGAAGAGAAGCTTCACATCCATGCACATGATATTTATGGTCTGTCTGAGATTATGGGACCGGGTGTTGCCTGTGACTGTGAATATCACAAGGGCTTGCATATCCAGGAGGATCATTTCTTCCCGGAAATTATCAGTGCAGAAACGTTAGAGCCGGTAGCAGCAGGAGAAACCGGTGAGCTGGTATTTACCACACTGACGAAGGAGGGACTGCCGCTTATCCGTTATCGTACAAAGGATCTGACAAGCATTACCTATGACAGATGTGAGTGTGGCAGAACAACTGCCAGAATCAGCCGTTTTGTAGGACGCTCCGATGATATGCTCATTATCCGTGGAGTGAATGTATTCCCGTCCCAGATCGAGGCTGCATTGCTTGAAATGAATGGAACAACTCCTCATTACCTGATGATTGTCGATCGTGTGAATAATCTTGATACACTCGAAGTGCAGGTAGAGGTGGAGGAGGCATTCTTCTCTGATCAGATCAGGGAGCTTGAAAACTTAAGCAAGAAGATTGCGCATACCATCCAGCAGGCAATTGGTCTTGCGGTAAAGGTAAAACTGGTAGAACCAAAGACCATCGAACGAAGCATGGGTAAGGCCGTTCATGTTATTGATAACCGTAAACTGGTATAGAAAGAAGGTGCCTGAATGAAACAGCTTTCTGTTTTTATTGAAAATAGAGAAGGACGTCTTGAGGATGTCCTGAATTTACTGAAAGAAGAGAACATTAATATTATTTCTTTAAGCCTTGCAGATACCAGTGATTATGGCATGCTGCGCCTGATCGTAAGCGATCCGCAAAAGGGACGCGAGGCATTAAAGGAAAATGGATTTTCGGCAACCCTGAATGATGTCGTTGCCGTGACACTTCCCCACAAGGTGGGCGCATTGCAGGAAATCCTGCATGTTCTGTGTAAAGAGAGCTTAAATGTGGAATATATGTATGCACTCTGTACGAAGACCGATGAGGCAGCGATCGTTATTAAGCCGTCCGACCCGAAAAAGGCGGAAGAGGTACTGCGCGCTGCCGGTGTACATTTCTTTGCTTTATAGGAAAGCCCTATAAAGCAAAAAGCTCCGCAGGGATGCGCAGCTTACGGGGAAGAACATGGCTTACTCAAACAGGGTAATAAATTTCTGTGCGGCAGGAGCCAGTGACCTGGTTTCACGGTGGATCAGATAGAAGCTCCGGGGCGGCATTACTGGAGTAAAGCACAGCTCAAACAGCTCACCGCTTTCTAAGGCTTCCAGTGCGAAATCCTTCATGACACAGCCGATCCCCAGATTCCGGAGCGCAAACTGGACGATCATATCACTGGTTGCCAGTTCAAATTCAGGTGCAAGGAAAACCTGATTCTGTGCTAAAAAGGTATCCATATATTGGCGTGTACTGGTATTCTTTTCCAGACAGATGACAGGCAGTTGTTCTAACATTTCATAGGACAGCTGCTTGTTTTTTAATTCCCAGAAGCGGCCTGCAGCAACGAAAATATCCTGAACCTCCCGTACCTTGTGTGCAACGAAGTCATTCAGGGCAGGGAGCGGTGAACTCACAACGCCCAGGTCAATCCGGTTTTCGGAAAGGGCCGTCAGTGTTTCCGGAGTCGGGGAATTGGAAACGATGACCTTGATTTTCGGATACCGGCGGTGGAACTGTTCCAGGAAGGGCAGCAGATAGTATTTCAGGGTCATATCGCTGGCACCAATCCGGATTTCACCCAGATCAAGATTCATCAGTTCCTTCAGCTTCTGCTCACCCTGACGGATGCTTTCACAACAGCTTTCGGCATAGGGAAACAGGATTTCTCCCTCTTTGGTGAGACGGATGCCCTTGGCAGTCCGTTGGAAGAGGGAAACATTTAACTGGGCTTCCAGCTGTTTCATGGACTGGCTGACGGCCGGCTGTGTGAGGGAAAGCTGCTGTGCGGCTGCGGTAATGCTTCCGGCTTTGGCAACATAATAAAAGGTTTTGTATAATTCAAGGTTGTTCATAAGGGAGCCTTTCTGTGTGAACTGTAACGGATATTTCTGTTACTGCGTTGGGATATATGCCTGGTTTTATCATTGGGAAAATCTGCTCTCTTTGAATGGAGCTTTTTATGAATCAGGTAGATCATAACATATAAGATATAATATAATCAACACTTATGAATAATATAAGCAATATTAATTTTATTTATGTTATTATCAGTGTTATACTAAAAAATGTGTGGTTCTGTGCAAGAGAAAGAGTGCAGAACAGATATCACAATACAGGCTGTAAAGCAGTGCAGGACAGCCTGAAATTCTGTAAATAGTATGCAGCAACATGCAAGGAGGAAGCAGGAACATGGTTAAAGCAGTTGTAGGAGCGAACTGGGGAGATGAAGGAAAGGGAAAGATCACAGATATGCTGGCACAGCAGGCGGATATCATTATCCGTTTTCAGGGTGGTGCCAATGCAGGACATACCATTGTAAACAATTACGGTAAGTTCGCATTGCATACCTTGCCGTCCGGTGTGTTTTACAATCATACAACCAGCATCATCGGAAATGGTGTGGCACTGAATATCCCGGTATTATTCAATGAAATCAAGTCAATTACCGACAAGGGAGTACCGGCACCGAAGATTCTGGTATCGGAGCGTGCCCAGATCGTAATGCCGTATCATGTTCTTTTTGACCAGTATGAAGAGGAGCGTCTGGGAGGCAAGTCCTTCGGATCGACCAAGTCCGGTATCGCACCTTTTTATTCGGATAAATATGCAAAGATCGGTTTCCAGGTAAGTGAACTGTTCGATGAAGACACCTTAAAAGAAAAAGTACAGAGAGTCTGTGAACAGAAGAATGTCATTCTGGAATATCTCTATCATAAGCCGGCGATTGACGCGGAAGAATTGTTAAAGACCCTGCACGAATATCGTGATATGATCGCACCTTATGTATGCGATGTATCTTCTTATCTGGATCGCGCAATTAAGGAAGGAAAGACCATTTTATTAGAGGGACAGCTTGGAACCCTGAAGGATCCGGATCACGGAATTTATCCGATGGTAACCTCTTCCTCGACACTTGCCGCTTACGGTGCAATCGGAGCAGGGATCCCGCCTTATGAAATCAGGCAGATCATTACCGTATGCAAGGCTTATTCTTCTGCAGTTGGTGCAGGTGCCTTTGTATCCGAAATCTTCGGAGAGGAAGCAGATGAATTAAGAAGACGCGGTGGTGATGGCGGTGAATTCGGAGCAACCACAGGACGCCCGAGACGTATGGGCTGGTTTGACTGTGTGGCAAGTAAGTATGGCTGCCGTCTGCAGGGAACAACGGATGTGGCATTTACTGTACTGGATGTTCTGGGATATCTCGATGAGATCCCGGTTTGCGTCGGATATGATATTGACGGTGAGGTTACGACTGACTTCCCGGTAACCTGGAAGCTTGAGAAGGCAAAGCCGGTATTAAAGACCTTACCCGGATGGAAGTGTGATATCCGCGGTATCAGGAATTATGAGGAGCTTCCGGAGAACTGCCGCAAGTATATCGAGTTCGTAGAGGAGCAGATCGGCTATCCGATCACGATGGTATCAAACGGCCCTTCCCGTGATGACATCATTTATCGTAACAGTCCTCTCAGCAAGTAATTGATGATGGAAATCAGAGGTATCACAGTTTATGCATGCTGCGGAAGTCAGTCGGAGTACAGCCTTTGATGATTTTAAACATCCGGATGAAGGAAGAAAGGCTGTCAAAGCCGGATAAGGAAGAAACCTCCGTAACCGTCAGCTCTGGATTGATCAACAGATTTTCCGCATAACTGATGCGCTTCCTGTTTACGTATTTATAAAAAGAAACATTGGTAAAGTATTTAAAGAGCCGGCTGAAGTGGTATTTACTGAAGCCGGCTCTTTTTGCAGCCTCTTCAAGAGTGATGTTTTCTGTACAGTGTTCGCTGATATAATCACATATTCCCAAAAATTTTTCCATATATTTCTTGTAGGTGTTATTACCTGTACCGGAGCTTTTGAGGCAGAGAGACTGTTCCCGTCCGAGCCACACGAAAATTTCGATGAGCTTTGCATGGATTGCAGCTTCGAACATGGAATTGCCCAAAGCATATTCGTCACGAATCTGCAGCAGAAGCATCCGGATTTGCTGATGGGCAGTTTCGTTGCTTTCGGGAGTAATCAGCATGGTGGAAGGAAGAGTAGCTAACACATTGGAGATATCGCGGGTCTGGTGAAGGAGAGTATAATCTGCCTGGAAGATCAGACGCCGCCCGGAGGGAGGCGCAAACAGGGAATGGATAACGCCGGAATTAATCAGAAGAATCTGATCGGGATAAATCATATATTCTACATTATCGCAGACTGCACGATAGGTATTTTCAATTGGCATAATAATTTCAATGGGGGCATGCCAGTGAGGTGGATAATCTTCCACGTTATCATTGTCATACAGACAAAGATGCATTCCTTCTTTGAAATTTGCTATTTCCCGAATTCCATCTAAAATTTCGATCATAAGATTTCCTTTCTCATACATTCCCCTCTGCATGTTCTGGCAAATGAAAAAATGGTATCAGTATCAGAGCACAAATTTGAAACGTAGAAATGCTAGTAATTGCTATTCTGCTCACGTATTAAAAATCAGCTAAAAAATTAATTAATTTAGTCAAAAGACAAATTGCATATAAAAGATGTGTAAAATATTTGAAAAATATGCAAATAACATACAATTTAAACTGATTCTTACAGATAATATCATAAAACCATACAAATTAAAGGTCAATAAAAAAGCAAGAATTAATAATCATTAAGCAATTATTATAATGCTGTCAGGATATGGGTTTGTTATAGTTTGTTTATCAACATTACCCGTTCCGTAAATGAGGGGGAAACATATAAAGGAGGAAATAGTTATGAAATTGAAACGCGTATTAGCGACGGTTTTATCAGCAGCGATGGTTCTGTCCTGTCTTGCAGGATGTGGAAGCTCTACTGCAGATACTTCCGCAGGCTCCACAAGCAGTTCTGCTTCAACAGATTCTGCCTCTGCAGATTCCGGTGAGGTGCAGGAAATCACATGGATGTTCTGGGATGATTTGAATGCAACAGAGGATCTGATCTCAATTGGTTATAAAGAAACCATTGACAGATTTAACAAGGATTATGAAGGAAAATATCATGTAACTCCGATCACAACCAATCTGGAAGAATACTATACGAAGCTGAATGCTCTTGTGGCAGCCGGCGAGACACCGGATGTATTTATCGCTTCTCCGGGAGCTAATTTAAATGATTATGCTTTGACAGGCGTTGCTGCAAAGCTGGATGATTATCTGGCAGACGGATGGAAAGATACGTTTACATCAGATGCTGTATTTGCAGGTGGTACATATTCAGATGGTATTTATGCCGTTCCGCTTAATATTGCAGCTGCCTGTGTATTCTATAACACAGAGATGTTTGAGAAGGCAGGCGCAGAAGTGCCCAAGACATTTGATGAATTGCTGACCAGCTGTCAGAAACTGCAGGATGCAGGTTATACACCAATTACTATTTCCGCAGGTACAGCATGGTGCTTATCCATGGTAGCCGGCTATCTGTGTGACAGAAATGGTCTGGTTCTGAGCGATATTGCAGATCATAAGACCGATTGGAAGGATGAAAAGGTGATCAATGCAGGTAAGCAGATTCAGGAGCTTTCCCAGTACTTCCAGAAGACGGCAGCAGGTGATGACAATGATATTGCTACTGCAGCATTCTACAATGGTGAAGCTGCAATTCTGATTCAGGGTTCCTGGGCGATCGGACAGATTAATGGTTCATGTGCAGAAGGCTTTGCAGACAAGGTTGGTGTATTTGCATTCCCGGCAGTCACCGGTGGTAATCCGGACGCAAACAGAGTAATTGCAAAGTCTGACTCTCTTTGCATGAGTGCATCCACAAAGTATCCGGAAGCATCAATTGCTCTTATGAAATATTTTACCGATGATACCGCACAGAAGTATACAGCAGAAGTTGGTGGCAAGATCCCGGTAACTTCCGTTCAGTATGATGAGAAGGTTGCTCCTCCGGAACTCGCCTATGTTATGGATGTATTTAAGAATGCTTCTGCAACATTCGGATTCTACAATGAATCTCTTGCAGATACCGAAGCCGGTTCTACATTTGATAACTGCTTTGTAGAAATTTACAAGGGTGAAGATCCTGAAACTGCTTTACAGCCTATTCAGGATTATTACGAGATGAATGTCTGGTAAGTTTTAGATGAAATTACTTTTGGCCAGCACCCCAAGAGGGTGCTGACCTTTCTATAGGGGACTTTTGGAAGGAAATGTGATTCGTTGTGTGAAAATGACTTATAAAGTCCTTTATAGAAAGGTCAGCAATGGGTGCCACAGAACACGGCTTGAAATAAGTGAAATGATATCCGGCGGATGTGTTGGATGGATACAGGAAAGGAATGGGGTTATGGACAAATTACTACGAAACAAGAAAGCAATTATTTTATTTATTGCACCGGCATTTATTCTTTTTACAGCAGTGCTGTTTTATCCAATCTGCCGGGCGGTTTATTTTTCTTTCTGCGACTACAAAGTAAATTATCCGATTAAATTTACCGGATTAAAAAATTATATTCTGTTGTTTACCAAGGATAAAACGATGCGGTACGCACTTCGGAACTCTATTTTCTTTATGATTTTCTCCTGTGTGTCACAGTTGGTTTTGGGTCTGGTTCTTGCAGCATTACTAACCAATATCAAAAAAGGACGGAACCTGTTTAAAAATATTTATTATCTGCCGTGTGTTCTTTCATCTGCGGCACTTGGTCTGATGTGGATGTTTGTATTTACACCAAAGCTTGGTATCAATCAGATTATGGCTTCTCTTGGGTTGATTAAGGATTGTACGGAGGGGCCTCAGTGGCTTTTTAATACAGATGGATATATTATACTTCCGATTATTGTGATTTCGGTAGTTGCCTTATGGCAGTATGTTGGTCAGTCCATGATGCTTTATATGGCGCAGATTTCCGGTATCAGTAACGATATTTATGAAGCTGCCTATATTGATGGAGCAACCAAGACACAGGCCTTTACCAGAATTACATTGCCGCTCATCCGGCCGATGGTTGCGACGGCAATGTCCTTAAATGCAATCGGATCCTTAAAGTTCTTTGATCTTGTTTATAACATGATTCCGGAAGGCTTCCTTGGCAACAGGGCACATGTGCTGGCAACGCATCTGTATGATCAGGCATTTAAGTACAATAAGCTTGGTTATGGCTCAGCCATTGGTGTTGTATTACTTGTAATGTGTCTGGTGGTTACTGTGTTCATTAACAAGTTTGTTAAAGTAGATAACTATGAAATGTAGGAGGGCTGATGAATGAGTACGAAGTCGAAAGTTATCAAGGTATTTATTTACATATTTCTTGTGTTATTGGCTTTAATTTATCTGGTTCCGCTGATCTGGGTGGTAATTACCTCACTGAAGGACGATGCGGTATTGATGATTTCACCGTGGGCACTGCCTGACCGGCCGATGTTTGAAAACTATGAATTTGCTTGGACGATGGGTAACCTTGGAAAGGCAACATTGAATTCCTTTATTGTATGTTCCATCACACTGGTATTATCCATGCTGTTTGGTTCCATGGCAGCTTATGCGATTGCCATTCTGCGCTGGAAATTATCAAAGCTTACCATGACTTATTTTCTGATTGGTATGATGATCCCGGTGCATTGCGTATTGATTCCGCTGTTTATCCAGTTTTCCAAAATCGGACTCAGTAATACTTTATTGGGAATTATAATTCCTTACATTACATTTTCGCTTCCGATTACAATTTACATACTGGTGGGATTCTTTGCGGGAATCCCGAGGGAATTGTTTGAAGCGGCCTGCATTGACGGGTGTTCTGTGTACCGGATGTTTACGCATGTGGCTCTGCCGCTTGCCAAGACCGGATTCATGGTGACAGGTCTGATGTCCTTTGTGGCTAACTGGAATGAACTGCTTCTTGCCATGGTATTTATTTCAAAGGAAGCCAAGAAAACCCTTCCGGTTTCCCTGACAAAGTTTGTCGGACCATATAATACCAATTACTGTCAGATGTTTGCAGCCATTGTACTTGCGATTATTCCTACGGTCGTTGTATATTGCTGTTTCTCCAATAACATTGTCGATGGTCTGACACAGGGGGCTGTAAAAGGTTAAATAGTTTATAAATACCGCAGATCGCAGAACCCACAGAAAGAGACTACAAATGGCAGATGATTTATGGTAAAATCATCTTATGAATAACGTAAATTATGCCAGACAATTAGATCATTTATTAGAACAACCGGAAACAAAAGGAAAGCATTTATTCCTGCATAGCTGTTGTGCGCCCTGCAGCAGCTATGTTTTGGAGTATCTGCGTTCCTTTTTTTCTATTACCGTTTTTTATTACAATCCGAATATCACGGAGGATGCCGAGTACCGCAAGCGTGTCATCGAGCAGAAGCGTCTCATAGGAATTTTCAATGCAATGGGGGATGCCTATCCGATTGAGATTGTGGAAGGGGACTATGTGCCGGAACAGTTCTTTGCGATGAGCAGGGGATATGAGAAGTGTCCGGAGGGTGGCGAGCGGTGTTTCCGCTGTTATGAGATGCGGCTTCGTGAAACAGCGCTGCAGGCGAAGAAAGCAGAGGCGGACTATTTTACTACGACATTAACCATCAGTCCGCTTAAGAATGCAGCCAAAATTAATGAGATCGGGCAGCAGCTTTCGGAGGAACTGGCGGTTCCCTTTCTGCCCTCAGATTTTAAGAAAAAAAACGGCTATAAGAGATCGGTGGAATTATCGAAAGAATACGATCTGTACAGACAGGATTACTGTGGCTGCATTTTTTCTAAAGCAGAGAGGGAAAACGGTTACAGTTCACACAGCAGCCAGACACTTGCTGTCGGGCTGCGTAAGAACATGATTTGAGTAGAGCACTTAGCGAGGTTATTTCGAGCTTA
>OGDY01001668.1_pt1 | contig 23816 bp, 20 predicted proteins | sample 1570341 | NCBI WGS metagenome assembly OGDY01 (sample SAMEA2581972, study PRJEB24529) | metagenome | biome: Human gut stool | place: China | collected 2011 | reverse complement strand
GAAGGGGTCGAGGGGGCGATCGCAGACATTCGTCTGTTTTCGTTGCCCCCTCGTCGCGTCCGCAGACGCGAAATTCCCCTGCGTGGCAGCGCAAATGATGCAGAAATCGCACATCACCAAAGAAAAGGGAGACTGCCCCCTAGCAGTCCCCCAGAAAAAAATCCCCAATTACATAGATTCCTTGAGTTCCGCAATGCGCTTTTCGACCTGCTCCGCCTTCTGCTGATTCAGCGCCAGCTTGCCCTTCTCCTGCTCCACCAGCGCGGCGGGCGCCTTGCTCACAAAGCCCGGATTGTTCAGCTTGCCCTCAGCACGGGCGATCTCCTTGTGCAGGTTGTCGAGTTCCTTGCTCAGGCGCGCGATTTCCTTCTCGAAGTCCACCAAATCGCCCAGCGGGATGTACAGCGTGCACGCCTTCGTCACGGCAGAAACGGTCTTTTCCGTCACGGCGGCGCTGCTTTCAATGATTGCCGTTTCGCTTGCGCCTGCCAGACGCTGGAAATACTGTCCGGCGTGCGCCAGCGTCTCCGCCCAGCCATCCGCGGGAAGCAGCATCAGGTGCGTGCGCTTGCCCGCGGCGACGTTCATTTCCGCGCGCAGGTTGCGGATGGTGCGGATGACCTCCATCACACCCTCCATCTTCGCTTCCTCGTCCGGGAAATCCAGCTCCGGCTTCACTTCCGGCCACGATTTGAGCATCAGGAAGCCCTCGCTGCCCGGCAGGAACTTGTACACCTGCTCGGTCAGGAACGGCATGAACGGGTGCAGCAGCTTCAGCAGCCCTTCCAGCACATAGAGCAGCACGCCCTGCACGGCTTTCTTCGCCACCGGGTCGTCGCCATTTAAGCGGCTCTTCGCAAGCTCGATGTACCAGTCGCAGAATTCGCTCCACGCGAAATCATAGATGCGGTCCGCCGCCAAACCGAACTCGCCTTCTTCCATATTGGAAGAAATCGCGCGCGTCGCGTCCTGGAAGCGGGACAGAATCCACTGATCCGCCGCGGTCAGATGCGCGGTGTCCAGCGGCGCTTTCTCCGTCACGTTCATCAGCACGAAGCGGCTGGCGTTCCAAATCTTGTTGGCGAAATTGCGGGCGGATTCCACGCGCGCCGGGATATAGCGGGTGTCGTTGCCCGCGCTCACGCCCATCACCAGAGAGAAGCGCAGCGCGTCCGCGCCGTACTGGTCGATGACTTCCAGCGGATCAACGCCGTTGCCCAGCGACTTGGACATCTTGCGCCCCAGTTCGTCGCGCACCAGGCCGTGAATCAGCACCGTCTGGAAGGGCGGAACCTGCATTTCCTCCAAGCCCATCGTAATCATGCGGCTAACCCAGAAGGTAATAATATCATAGCCCGTCACGAGCAGATTCGTGGGATAGAAGTACTTCAAATCCTCGGTGTTGTCCGGCCAGCCGAGCGTGGAGAACGGCCACAGGGCAGACGAGAACCAAGTATCCAGCACGTCCTCATCCTGCTTAATGTGCACAGAACCGCACTTGCAGCAGCAAGTCGGGTCTTCGCGGCTGACGGTCATCGCGCCGCAGTCGTCGCAGTACCACACCGGAATGCGGTGGCCCCACCACAGCTGACGGCTGATGCACCAGTCGCGGATATTTTCCATCCAGTTCATATACTGCTTCGTGAAGCGCTCCGGCACGAACTTCGTTTCGCCGCTCTTGACGCAGGCAATCGCCGGTTCCGCCAGCGGCTTCATCTTCACGAACCACTGCCGGGAGACCATCGGCTCAATCACCGTATGGCAGCGGTAGCAGGTGCCGACCTCGTGGGTCAGCGGCTCGATGCTCTTCAGCAGCCCCAATTCCTGCAAGTCCGCGACAATCGCCTTGCGCGCTTCCAGCGTCGTCATGCCGGCGTACTTGCCGCAGTCAATCGCCTGACCGTCGGCGTCCTTCGCGGCGTCCTCCGCGCCGGTCATGTGGCCGTCATAAGTGAACACGCGCACGACGGGCAGGTCATGGCGCTGACCGACTTCGTTATCGTTCGGGTCATGCGCGGGGGTGATTTTCACCACGCCCGTGCCCTTTTCCATGTCGGCGTGTTCGTCGCAGATAATCGGGATTTCGCGGTTCGCCAGCGGCAGCAGCACATGGCAGCCGTGCAGGTGGGCATAGCGCGGGTCAGCGGCGTTAATCGCCACGGCAGTGTCGCCGAGCATGGTTTCGGGGCGGGTGGTCGCCAGTTCCAGCATCTCGCCCGTCTCCTTCACAGGGTACAGCAGATGCCAGAAATTGCCTTCCTTCTCCTGATATTCCACTTCCGCGTCCGAAATCGCGCTCTCGCAGCACGGGCACCAGTTGACCAGCCGGTTGCCGCGGTAAATCAGCCCCTTTTCGTACAGGCGGACGAACACCTCGCGCACTGCCTTGGAGCAGCCCTCGTCCATCGTGAAGCGCTCGCGGCTCCAGTCGCAGCTGATGCCCATGCGGCGCTGCTGGGTGACGATGCGTCCGCCGTACTCTTCCTTCCACTTCCACGCGCGGTCGAGGAAGCCCTTTCGGCCGAGGGACTCCTTGGTCAGCCCCTCTTTGCGCATCGCATCGACGATTTTCACTTCCGTCGCGATGGCGGCGTGATCCGTGCCGGGCAGCCAGAGCGTCGGATCGCCCTTCATGCGGTGATAGCGGACGGCGAGATCCTGCAGGGTGCAGTCCAGCGCGTGGCCCATGTGCAGCTGACCGGTGATGTTGGGCGGCGGCATGACAATGGTGAAGGGCTTCTTGCCTTCCACGCGGTGCGCCTCAAACGCGCCGGAAGATTCCCAGTCGCGGTAAATTTCGCTTTCCACGGCTTGGGGATTGAATGTTTTCTCCATTTCCATGTGAATGACCTCCTATTTAAGAGAATATCAGGATTGCGCCGACGAGTGCGACAACGCAGCCGACGATTTTGGTGATGATATTGGCCTTTTCGCTGCCCGAAAACAGCTTTCGGGCGACGATGCCGGACGTATAGACGAGGATTGCGCCCAGCACGAGCAGGAATGTGCCCGGCTGGAGCAAGCGCTCCGCGATCTGCTGGAAGTAGTTCATACAGGTGTCCTTTCCGCGTGAAATGATTGCCAAAACGCAAAAACAGCCCCATCCCGAAGGACGGAGCTGTTTCCGTGGTACCACCTTGCTTCGCAGCGTAAACACTGCCTCAAGCGCACGGTCACGGGTGCGAACCGCATTCGGCTACTTTCCATGCGGAAAAAAATCCTGCATCATCCTCACCGAACGCTCTGTGAAGCGACCTTCCCCTGACGGCTGTGCGAGCGGCCTCTCAGCCGGTGAACCACCCTCTCTGAGCCAGCAAAATCAGGGTACTCCTCATCACGTTGCGAGCATATGGAATTGCGGGGGAATGTAGGAAATCAGGCAGAACAGGATGACCCCGCTGCAGCCTTCCTTCCCTCATTTGTCCCCGGATACCAATTAGGCGTTCTTTTCCTCGTTGACCGCAACGACCTGCACGCCCTTGTAGAAACCGCAGTGCTTGCACACGCGGTGAGCCAGCTTCATCTGATGGCACTGGGGGCACTCAACGATGCCGGGCACGGTGAGCTTCCAGTTCGCACGACGGCTGTGCTTGCGAGCCTTAGAGATTTTTCCCTTCGGAAGAGCCATGGTTACACCTCCTCGTTATTGGCAGCCAAATTGCTGACCGAATTATTCTTTGTTGTCGGACTTTTCAGCCAGCAACTGCTGCAATGCCGCAAAAGGACGCTGTACATTCGCATCGTCCCGGCAATGCTTGTGTTGGTTGACCTCCTCGTACTCCTCAAATCCCCTGCAATCTTCCTTGCACAGGAAGCGCATCGGCAGGTTGAGCAGCACATGCGTCAGGGTGAGTTTCGCAAAATCAAGCTGTGCGCCTTCATACGCAAAAATCTCATCATCCTCCGGGTCGCCCCCATGCAGGAACGTTTCCCGGAAATCCCCCGTAACGGGGCAGGACGCAGGAGACAGGCATTTGGCACAATGGGCATGAGCGGTTGTCGTCAGACTTCCTTCTACCACAACACTGCCATCTTCATTGGCAGTCAGATGCCCGGAGAGCTGCACGGGGTCAAACGCGACCTCCTCGCCGCTCACATCCTGCGGGGCAATGGTCTGTTCCACAGCGAATGCGTAAGCCGTTCCCGGATCACGCAGGGCATGAAGTACATCCAGCTTCAAATGCTCACCACCTCAAATTAGACCATTTCATATTATAGGTTTTTTCGCGGGTTTTGTCAACACCTTTTCGCGGAAAAAAGCGTCTTTTCCCCGAAAAAAGTTGCGCGCCCCCGCGAAAAAAGCCTGAATGACTGCCTAATACTATTTCCAAATGAGAATGCGCCAAGATGCGAAGCGAATTTTTTCTTCTGGCTAACGGGAGTGCAACGCAGCGTAGCAGCGCTACGCTAAGTGGAACGACCGAACGCCAGAAGGAAAAAGGCGCAAGCAGCTGGTGCAGGCGAATGCAGGAAATAGTATATTACTTCTTCGCGCCCTCGACCAGTTCCTTGGTGTCGCGCGCAATCATGATTTCCTCGTTCGTGGGGATGACGCAGATCGTCACCTTGGAGTCGTCGGTGGAGATGACGGCTTCCTTGCCGCGCACCTTGTTCTTCTCCACATCCAGCTTCGCGCCCATCCACTCCATGTCCTTCATGACGGATTCGCGCAGTTCCGGGCCGTTTTCGCCGATGCCCGCCGTGAACGCGATAATGTCCACGCCGCCCATCGCCGCCGCGTAGGAACCGATGTACTTCTTGATGCCGTAGTGCAGCATGTCACGCGCCAGCGCCGCGCGGTCGTTGCCCTCATCCGCCGCCTTGTCGATGTCGCGCATGTCGGAGGACAGGCCGGAAATGCCCATCAGGCCGGACTGCTTGTTCATCATCGTCAGCACTTCGTTGACGGTCATGTGGTCATTGTTGGCAATAAACTGCACAACCGCCGGATCGCAGGAGCCGGAACGCGTGCCCATGACAACGCCTTCCAGAGGGGTCAGACCCATGGACGTGTCAACGCACTTGCCGTCCACCACCGCGGACATGGAAGAACCGTTGCCCAGATGGCAGATGATAATCTTCTTGCCGATGGGGCTCACGCCGAGGAACTCGCACACGCGCTTGCTCACATAGCGGTGGGACGTGCCGTGGAAGCCGTAGCGGCGGACGCCCATTTCCTTATAATAGCGGTACGGAACGCCATACATGAACGCCTTCGGGGGCATGGTCTGATGGAACGCGGTGTCGAACACGGCCACCTGCGGTGTGTGCGGCATAACTTCCTCGCACGCCTCAATGCCCATCAGGTTCGCCGGATTGTGCAGCGGGCCCAGCGGGATGAACTTGCGGATGGCAGCCTTCACTTCGTCGGTGATGATGCAGCTGGCGGTGAACTCCTCGCCGCCGTGCAGCACGCGGTGACCCACCGCGCCGATTTCATCCACGGACTTGAGCACGCCCTTTTCCGGGTCAAGCAGCGCGCGCAGCATCAGCTTCGTCGCCACGACGTGGTCCGGAATCGGCTCGTAGAGGTCGATGACCTTCGACATGTCAGGGGTCTTTTGGTTCAGATGGGAGCCTTCAATCGCGATGCGCTCCACCTGCCCCTTGACGATCATTTGCTCGTTGTCCATGTCCACCAGCTGGTACTTCAGGGAGGAAGAACCCGCGTTGACAATCAGAACCTTCATGGATGGTTACACTCCTTTTATCTTCTATCAACCAGATGTTCATTTATTCGTTTGTTTCCGGCGCTTTGACCGTCACGCCGGTTTTCTGCGCCCAGTCCCACGCCGGGCTGCCCTCCGGGGTCACCAAGACGTTTTGCGCAAAGGACGTAATGCTCCCGCTGCCCGCTTGCCCCTCGACCGTCCCGATGGCGGTCACGCTTTGGGGAATGACAATTTCCGTCAGCTTCGGGCAGATGCCGAATGCCAGCAGACCAATCGTTTCCGCACCTTCCGGCAGAACGATTTTCTCCACCGTCACGTCGTAGTGGAATGCAAAGGGGTCAATCGTCTTCATCCCTTCGGGGAGGATGATTTCCTTCTGCGGCGCGAGGTGGAAGAAGCAGTGCAGCAGACGCGCCTTGTCAGCGGTCATCAGCAGCCCGTTTTCCGCGTCGTAGGTGAAGGACGTACTGCCTTCCGCCACGGAGACTTCCTCCAGCCCGTGCATCATCAGGAAGTTCATCTGCTCGATGTCGGTCACGCCAGCGGGGATGGTCAGGTGCGTCAGGTAAAAAATCGCCTGAAGCGCGCCCGCGCCGATGGTTTTCAGCCCCTTGGGCAGCTCGAAATCCATCAGCGAATAGCAGCTTTCCAGCGCAATCGGCGGCAGTTCCGCCAGCCCATCAGGCAGCGTCAAACTGACCAGATAGTTGTCGCCGGAAAAGCACGCCTCGCCGATTTCCGTCACGCTGTCCGGCACGACAACGGTCGTCACGTGCTTCTCATAGAACGCCTTGTCCGCCAGCATCGTCACCGGAAAACCGCCAATCTCCGACGGAATCAGCACATGCTCGCGCGTCCCGGTATAATCGGTGATGGTCACTTCGCCGTTTTCCGTCGTGTAGGCGAAATCCGACGCGGGATTGACCCGTTCGTCCTTCCGATGGAACACGCGCAGCGACTGACCCACTTCCAGCGCCTGCTGCACAAACGTGTCATCGTCGTTGGGGAACATGAGGAAGTACAGGTCGCCCGAATCCCCAATCCAGAGGATGTCAAAGCCCTGCCCCTTCATCTCCACCAGCACCGCCGGCATGTCGTTGATGGTCATTTCCTGCAAGCGCGTGCTTTGCGGGGTCGTGATGCCCAGCATCACCGCCGTGCCTTCGGGGATGAACGAGGTCAGCCCCAGCCGGTCGCTCGCCTCATTGGGCGTGTAGTCCGCCGGAATCTTCACCATCATCAGGAGCTGTTCGCTGTCGTTCATCGCGTAGGCAATGGGCGGCACGCCTTCCAGCTCTACGAACTGATAGCCCCAATCTACGGGCAGTTCAAGAACGGTGTTGTCATCCAGTTGCAGCGGGAACACGTCGTAAAGCGGCATCCGGGTGGAAGATGTTTCCTCCGCCGCCGCGCAGACGGGCAGTGCCGTCAGCAGCAGCGCAAGGGTCAAAAGCAGCGCGGTCAAACGAGATTTCATGCAGGGTTTCCTCCTTTTGTTTTCCAATCGTTCTTCCAACTGTTCGCCAAACGCTTTGGAAACGTTTTGTAAACATAGAACGTTCGGGGCGTAGAAAACCCTGCATGGCGATACAATTTTTCCGCGAAAAAGCCAAATTGATGGCTATGGGCTTACTTAACGATTTCGCCCATCTGCGCACGGCCGCAGCCAGCCGCGTTAGACTCGTCGGTGTCAATATGCATCGCCAGCGCGTACTTGTCGCTCACGCGGACAACCACGTCGCCGAAAATCAGGGAACGGCCGTCGGTATCCACCTTCACGGACACAACGTCCTTGTCCTTCACGCCGTGTTCCTCAGCGTCCGCGGGGGTCATGTGGATGTGGCGCTTGGCGGCGATCACGCCCTCGGTCAGCTCCACTTCGCCCGCCGGGCCAACCAGCTTGCAGGCGCCCGAACCCGCGATGTCGCCGGATTCACGCACAGGCGCGGTCACACCGATGGAACGCGCATCCGTCAGGGACAGCTCCACCTGCGTCGCGCTGCGAACCGGGCCGAGGATGCTCACGCCGGTCAGGGTCTTCTTCGGGCCGACAACGTCCACGCGCTCCGCGCTGGCATACTGACCGGGCTGGGACAGCATCTTCTTGACGGTCAGCTCATAGCCCTTGCCGAACAGGGTTTCCAGATCCTGCTGGGTGACATGAACGTGACGAGCGGAGGTTTCCACGATGAACTGCTTCATATGAATTACTTCCTTTTCATGGTCTTGTTTGGGGATGAACCCAATCTATTATACCATCTTTCGGCGGTTCTGTAAAGGCAAAAACGGCGGCAAAATTGCATCATTCCACGTCATTTCGCGCGTTCGCTTGACGTTTCTGTTCTTTTTGTTATAATAGGAACGCACCTTTTCATTGCTCATTCCTCATTCCTCATTGCTCATTAAAAGGAGTTTTTCCATGCGCATTGTCGGCGTGATTGCCGAGTACAACCCCTTCCATTCGGGGCACGCGCACCAATTGCGTCAGGCGCGGGAAGCCGCTCACGCGGATGCGGTCGTCGCCGTCATGTCCGGCTGCTTCGTGCAGCGCGGCGACGCGGCGATTGTCTCCCCCGCCATCCGCGCAAAAATGGCGCTGCAAAACGGCGCGGATGCCGTGATTCTGCTGCCCGCGCTGTGGTCTGTCCGCGACGCGGAGCACTTCGCCTTAGGCGGCGTACATCTGCTGACCGGCTTGGGCTGCGACGCACTCTCCTTCGGCGCGGAAACGGCGGATTTGCCCCTGCTGCAAGCGGCGGCGGATGCGCTCGAATCCCCCGATTTACCCGCAGCGATTCAGCCGCATCTGTCTGCCGGGCTGCCCTATCCCGCCGCGCTTTCCGCCGCGATGGCGGAGGTCGCCCCGGATGCCGTGCGCGTCCTTCAATCCCCCAACAACACGCTCGGCGTGTGCTACCTGCGCGCGCTGCGGCGATTGGGCGCGTCCACCGACGTGTACCCGATTGCCCGCGCGTCGGATTATCACGCGTCCGCCATTGGGGATGGCTTTTCGTCCGCCACGGCGATTCGCTCCGCCATTCTGCGCGGCGACTGGTCATCCGCCTATTCCGCCATGCCGGGGAGTGCGGCGGACTTGCTGGAAAATCAGGCGCTGGAAAATCACCTGCACCGCCCGGAGGCGCTGGACACGCTGCTGCTGGCGCGGCTTCGGCTGATGGATGAGGTGGATTATGCCGCGCTGCCGGACATCAGCGAAGGCATCGAGCGCCGACTGCGCCGATTTGCCGACACTGCCCGCACGCGCGAGACGCTCCTGCAAGCCGCCAAGACGCGGCGATACCCGTATGCGCGCTTGTCGCGGCTGGCGACGCACGCGCTGCTGGGCGTGACGCAGGCGGTCGTTGACAGCAATCCGCTGCCGCCCGCCGCGTTCCTGCTTGGCTTCCGGCGCGGGTGCGAACCGCTGCTGTCGCATTTGACGCAGGGGGTGATTCCGCTGGTCAGCAGCGCGGCACAGTGCGGGAAAGACGCGGCGTGGGCGCAGGTGGAGCGGCGCGCGTGGGGGCTGTGGGCGCTCGGCGCGGGGGTCGATGGCGATATGTGGCAGCGATATGGCGTGGTGCGGGCGTGAGCATCCCGAAGGGCGTTCCCCCGCGTTCCAATCATCAACTGCAATTATTTATATAGGAGCAAATCATCATGAATAACAACAAGGAATGCAACCTCTACGCCACCGCCGCGTTCGGGCTGGAGGGCATCGTCGGCGCGGAACTCAAGCGCCTGAAAATGCAGAATGTCCGCGCGGAACTCGGCGGCGCGCGCTTCACGGGCACGCTCACAGACGCGTTCCTGTGCAATCTGCGCTTGCGCAGCGCCGACCGCGTGCTCATCGTGCTGGCGGAGGACGAATGCCGGACGTTCGAGGAGCTGTTCCAGCTGGTCAAGTCCATCGCGTGGGAGGACATCATGCCCGCCGATGCGAAAATCAACGTGTCCGGCAAGTGCGTCCGCAGTCAATTGATGAGCGTCCGCGACTGTCAGGCGATTACCAAAAAAGCCATCATCGAGCGGCTGAAAGCGGCGACGCACCGCGCGGTTTTCCCGGAGACGGGCGCGGTGTACCCCATCGACGTCGCCATCCACTCAGACCGCGTGCGCATCACCCTTGACACCTCCGGCGAAGCCCTCAACCGCCGCGGGTACCGCACCTGGAACGGCGAAGCGCCCCTGCGCGAAACGCTCGCTGCGTCTTTGGTGGAGCTGTCCCCGTGGCGGCCGGGGATGCGCCTGTACGACCCCTGCTGCGGCACAGGCACGCTGCTGATTGAAGCCGCGTTCCGGCAGGAACACCGCGCGCCGGGGCTGACCCGCGCGTTCGCCATGGAGCAGTTTTCCATTTTCCCGGCGGAGGAATGCCGTCAAATCCGCGAGACGTGCAAGGCGGACGTGCTGCCCGACCACGTTTTCGGCATTGCCGGATCGGACAAAGACCCCGAAGCGCTCGAACTGGCGCGGCGGCATGTGCGTCAAGCGGGGCTGGAGGGCAAAATCGAGCTGACGTGCCAGCCGCTGGAAAAGCTGAAGCTGGAGGGCGAACCGGGCGTATTCCTGTGCAATCCGCCCTACGGCGAGCGCCTTGAAGACCGCAAGACGTGCGAAGGCATCTACCGCGAACTGGGGCGGATGATGCGCCGCCACCCCGGCTGGAGCCTATGCGCCATCACATCCGACCCGACGTTCGAGCGGTCGTTCGGCCGCCGCGCGGACAAGAAGCGCCGCCTGTACAACGGACGGCTGGAGTGCGAATTTATGACGTTTCTTGACCCGAAATCCGCAAAGCGCAAGTAAGGAGGAAGTACCAGAATGAACATGCCCGCACCCGGTTTTTACGCTCCCGCCGCTGACCGCTATGCGCACATGCCCTATGTCTGCTGCGGCCGCTCCGGGCTGAAGCTCCCCCGCATCTCCCTCGGTCTGTGGAACAATTTCGGCTCAGTCACGCCGCAGGACACCGCGCGCGACATGCTGCTGACGGCGTTCGACGCGGGCATCACCTACTTCGACTTGGCAAACAACTACGGCCCTCGCCCCGGCGCGGCGGAAGAAACGCTGGGGAAAATTATGGACAGCGACCTGCGTCCGCACCGCGACGAGCTGATTCTTGCCACCAAAGCAGGCTACACCATGCAGGACGGCCCGTATGGCGACGGCGGCAGCCGCAAGTACCTGATGAGCAGCCTTGACGCAAGCCTGCGCCGCATGAAGGTCGATTATGTGGACATTTTCTATCATCACCGCTTCGACCCGGACACGCCGCTGGAGGAGACCATGCGGACGCTGGCGGACATTGTGCATCAGGGCAAGGCGCTCTACGTCGGCATCAGCAACTACTCCGCTGAGCAGACGGCGCAGGCGGCGGACTTGCTGGCGACCTTCGGCGTGCCGCTGACCATTCACCAGCCGCGCTACAACATGCTTGACCGCTGGATTGAGCGCGGCACGCCCAGCCTGTGCGACGTGCTGCTGGATCGCGGCATCGGCGCGGCAGTGTTCTCCCCCCTCAATCAGGGCTTGCTGACCGACCGCTACTTGCACGGCATCCCGGCGGATTCGCGCGCGGCGTCCTCCTGCGTGTTCCTGAACGAAGGCAACGTGACGGCGGATATTCTGACGCGCGTGCGGGCGCTGAACGCGATGGCATCGGCGCGCGGCGAAACGATGGCGCAGTTAGCGCTTGCGTGGGTGCTGGAAAACCAGGCGATTACGACCGTGATTACCGGCGCAAGCCGCCCCGCGCAGATTCTCCAAAACGTGGAGACGGTGCGGAAGCATGTGCCGCTGACAGGCGAGGAAAAAGCGGCGATTGAGAAGATTTTGGGGTAAAGGGAGAACCGAGGGGCTTTGCCCCTAACCCCCACCAGAGGCTCTGCCTCTGGACTCCGCAAGGGACTTCGTCCCTTGACCCTTTCGCGCGATTGAGTTGATCGCACTTACATACTTCTTCCGCGTGCTGATTGGAGCACGAAAAAGGCGGTTCGGTGTTTATGCCGAATCGCCTTTTTTCGTTGGATTTTGCGGATGGCGCAGTGTCCCCTCATTCCGCCCGTGCCAGCTTTTCCGTCGCCGAATTTGCGTCAGGCTGGAAGAAAATATCCCGTCCTTCGTTGCTTTCGCGGATGAAATCCTGCAATGCTGCACTCGTTTCATGCGTGAAATCGCCATAAACTGCGAGTTTGAAGCCGTAATTCACGAATTTTTGCAGGATTTCGCCCGCAATGCCCGTCGAAAGCACGAAAAAATCCCCCGTGATGGCTTCGCGGTTGAGGGCGATGCGCTTGCAGCCCGTCTCCGCGCGCACCGTCATCATCAGGTCGAGCGCGGACTGCACGTCCGTCATCAGCGGCTTTTCGCTGCGAATCAGCGCAATGGACACGCCGTCTTGGTTGACTTGCTGGATGTACATATTCTTACTCCTTGTGATGCAGGCGTTTGCAGATGCTTTCGCACGCCGCGCAGCCGCCTTCGCCGGTTTCGCGCAGGGACGTCGGCAGCGCGTCGCCAACTTCCTTCATCGCCAGAATCACCTCATCAGGCTCAATCGGGCAGCGAATGCCGCTGAGCACCATGTCCGCCGCCGTGAACGCGATGCCGGACGCGCCCACGTTGCGGTACACGCAGGGCACTTCCACCAGCCCGCCGACGGGGTCGCAGACCAGCCCCAGCAGGTTCATCAGCGCAAACGCCGCCGCGTCCGCGCACTGCTGTGGATTGCCGCCCTCCAGATACACCAGCGCCGCCGCCGCCATCGCCGCCGCCGAGCCGCATTCCGCCTGACAGCCGCCCTCCGCGCCGGAGATGCTCGCCTGCGTTGCAATCGCCTGACCGACCGCCGCCGCGACGAACAGCGCGTCCACCGCCTGTTCCTCGGTTGCGCCTTTTTCTTCCATCATCGCCAGCACCGCGCCGGGCAGAATCCCGCACGCGCCCGCCGTCGGGGCAGCGACGATTTTGCCCATGCAGCCGTTGCACTCCGCCGTCGCCAGCGCGTACACTTCCGCCTTGCCCAGCAAATTTCCCGCCAGACACTTGCCCGCCTGCAGCCGCTTCATCATCAGCGCCGCCTGTCCGCCCGTCAGCCCAGTGACGCTGCGCAGGCGCTCATCCAGCCCCTGCTGCGCCGCCTCCTGCATCACGCGCAGGTGATGGCGCATTTTTTCGCGCACCGCCAGCGCGTCCAGCCCGGATTCCTCCGCCTGTTTTTCAATCGCGCACCGCGCAATCGACCCATGATGGCTCGCCATGCGCACCCATTCGTGCAGCGTGTAGTCCATCAGTCATCCCTCCTTTTGAGGAACGTGCAGCTCCTGATATCGGGGATTTGGCGGATGATGTCCAAGTCCGCCTGGGAGGGCGCGCCGTCAAGCTCCAGCACCATCATGGCGTCTCCGCCGAGTTTGCGGCGATAGACCTGCATATTCGCGATATTGACGCGGTGGCGCGCCAAGGTCGACGTGACCGCCGCAATCGCGCCGGGCATGTCGATGTGGTGGATAATCATCGTGTCCGCCTTGCCGGTGAAATTGACGCTCAAGCCGTTGATGCGGTGGATTTCGATGTTGCCGCCGCCGACGGACGCCGCTTCGAGGGTCAGCGCCGTGCCGTGCTCCCCCGTGACGTGCAGCCGGACGGTGTTCGGGTGCGCCCCGCGGAGATTGACCTGCTCAAAGCGCACGTCCATGCCCTGTTGACGGGCGATTTCCAGCGAATCGCGCAGACGGGGGTCGTCGACGTGCATCCCCAGCAATCCGCCGACGATAGCGCGGTCTGTGCCATGGCCGCGGTATGTTTTGGCGAACGAGCCATGCAGCCCGACATCCGCCTTGACCACCCTTTCGCCCAGCAGCGAATACGCGGTCAGCCCAATGCGCGCCGCGCCCGCGGTATGGGAGCTGCTTGGCCCAATCATCACGGGACCTATCAGGTCGAACAAATCCATGCGTTCCACGCCTTTCCGGGAAAACGGTTTCTCCCCTACTCTATTGTACCTGTTTTCCGCTGACTTTGCAATGGATATTTGCAAGAAAAACGCCCCGCTGCACAATGTTCTTCCAGTGCAGCAGGGTTATTTATACTGATTTTTGCAAAATCTTGCGGATTTTATGACGTATAGGCATAGTTGACTTTGCTATCAATCTGGTAAAAAGAGTTACTTCCAGAGGGCATGAAAACAGGCGAAGTCTGCGATCGCCCTCTGGACTCCTTCGGTTACAAAGCCCACCCCTGCGCCCGGATGGTCTGCGCAATCTCCTCGCAGCACTGTGCGCACAGTGCCGCGTCCTGCGCTTCCACCATCACGCGCACCAGCGGTTCCGTGCCGCTCTCGCGCACCAGCACACGCCCCGTGTCGCCCAGCTTTTCCTCCGCCGCGCGAATCGCTTCCTGCACCTTCGCGTCCGCCTGCGCCGCCTTCTTGTCCTTTACCCGCACGTTAATCAGCTTCTGCGGATAAATCGTCAGGTCGGAAGCCAATTGATGCAGCGTTTTCTTCGCCGCGCACATGACCTCCATCACCTTCAGGCTCGTCAGGATGCCGTCGCCGGTTGACGCGTACTTGCTGAAGATAATGTGCCCGGACTGCTCACCGCCCAGACGGCAGTTGTTCTTCGTCATGTACTCGTAGACGTACTTGTCGCCCACGGCGGTCTTGGCGGATGCAATGCCGAGGTCATCCAGCGCGCGGAACAGCCCCAGATTGCTCATCACCGTCGCGACGACCGTGTTGCCCAGCAGTTCGCCCGTTTGCTTCATGTGCCGTCCGCAGATGAAGAGGATGTGGTCGCCGGTGATTTCCATGCCCGTTTCGTCCACGCACAGGCAGCGGTCCGCGTCGCCGTCGAAGGCAAAGCCCACGTCGCAGTGGTTTTCGACGACGAACTTCTGCAAGCCCCCGATGTGCGTCGAACCCGCGTCGCGGTTGATGTTCAGCCCGTTCGGTTCGGCGTTGATGACCAGCGTCGTCGCCCCCAGCGCGTCGAAAACCGCCTTGGCGATGTTCCAGCTGGCACCGTTGGCGCAGTCCAGCGCAATCCGCCGTCCGCGGAAGGAGTACAGCCCCAGCGAAATCAGGTAGCCGACATAGCGGTTGCGCCCGGACACATCGTCCACCGTGCAGCCAATCTGCTCCTGATGCGCGAAGGGAATTTCGTCCCACGTCTGCCCGAAGCATTCCAGATGCCCGTCCAGGTAGGCTTCGACAAGGGCAATCGTGTCCTCATCCATCTTTTCGCCCTGCCCGTTGATGAGCTTGATGCCGTTGTCGTAGTACGGGTTATGGCTGGCGGAAATCATGATGCCGCAGTCAAAGCCATCGAGCCGCGCGACGAACGCGACGGACGGGGTCGTGGTGACGTGGAGAAGGTACGCATCCGCGCCGGACGCGGTCAGCCCGCCGACGAGCGAATACTCGAACATATAGCTGGAACGGCGGGTATCCTTGCCGATGACGATGCGCGGGCGGGTGTGGTCGCCATTGCGGCGCTTGCACTCGCCGTAGTACCAGCCGAGAAAGCGTCCCACACGGTAGGCATGGTCAGCGGTCAGCTCCTTGTTCGCTTCTCCGCGGAATCCGTCCGTTCCGAAATACTTGCCCATGGTGATTGTCTCCTTCGCATTGATTTTTTTGGGGATAGGCACGGTTGACTTTTGTCCACCAACGAGATAACTTCCGATAGAAGTCAATAAACATGGAAGTGTGCAGCCCGAAGGGGTCGAGTGGGCGATCGCAGACTTCGTCTGTTTCCGTGCCCCCTCGTCGCCTCCGCAGAGGCGAAACCCCTGCCGCACAATGATGCAGGAGAAGCCCGCATCGGCTTCCCCTGCTTAGGGTCAGGGGGATACGCAAATCCCCCTTTTATTTCGCGTCATACCCCAGCGTGCGCAAATCCGACGCACGGTTGCGCCAGTCGGGACGCACCTTCACCCATAACTTCAGGTTTACATGCAGCCCCAGCAGCTTCTCGATATCCCCGCGCGCCTCCGAGCCGATGGTTTGCAGCATTGCGCCGTGCTTGCCGATGATGATGCCCTTGTGCGCGTCGCGTTCGCAGTAAATCGTCGCGTTGATTTCCATGAAGTTGTCGTTCATCTTCTCCATGCCCATCATTTCCACGCCGATGCCGTGCGGCACTTCGTCGCGCAAATGCTGGAGCGCCTTCTCGCGAATCAGCTCCGCGCAAATCAGCCGCTCCGGCTGGTCGGTCATCATATCGTCCGGGAAATACTTCGGGCCTTCCGGCAGGTGCGTGGCAAGCTGCTTCGTCAGGTCATCCAGCCCGTCGCCGGTTTTGGCGCTGATGGGGATAATCGCGTCATAGCCAAGGTCAGCGAAGGATGCAATCAGCCCCAGCAGCTTCTCCGGCGGCAGCAGGTCAATCTTGTTGATTGCCAGCACCTTCGGCACTTTCTTGCCCGCCATATCACGCACGATGGCGCGGTCATGTTCGCCCACCTGCGTCGCGTCCACCAGCACCAGCACGCCATCCATGCCGTCCATCGCGTCCTTGACGGACTGCATCATGCTTTCGCCCAGCTTCGTGCGGGGCGTGTGGATGCCGGGGGTGTCGAGGAACACAATCTGCCAATCAGGGCGCGTCATCACGCCCATAATGCGGTTGCGCGTCGTCTGCGGGCGGCTGGAGACAATCGCAATCTTCTCGCCAACCATCGCGTTCATCAAGGTGGATTTGCCCACGTTCGGGCGACCCACAATGGTAATAAATCCAGAATGGAATTTCGTATTTTCGCTCATGATTTTTCTCCTGATTTTACTCCTTCGTCGTCAGCTGCTGCGGGCCGAAGCCGTGCGGCAGCAGTTCCGGCAGGGTCGCGCTTTCCGTGCCGCCCTGCCACGTCACCAGCACGCGGATATTCGGTGCGAATTCGTTGAGTACCTGTCGGCACGCGCCGCAGGGCCAAGGGGCGGCGTCACGCGAGGCAATCGCAATCGCGGTGAATTCCCGCGCGCCCTCGCTGACCGCCTTGAACATCGCCGTGCGCTCGGCGCAGTTCGTCAAGCCGAACGACGCGTTCTCGATGTTGCAGCCCTGAAACACGCGGCCATCCGCGCACAGCAGCGCCGCGCCGACCGGATAGCCGGAATAGGGTGAATAGCTCCGCAGCATCGCCTGCCGCGCCATTTCCAGCAGCGTCTCGTCGGAAACGTCGGTCTGCGTTTCGCCGTCGCGCGTCATGCCGATGGCGGACAGAATCTTTTCTTCCATCGCCCGCATCTTCTTTTTGTCTTCATCCTCAATGTGGTCATAGCCCATCAGGTGGCACAGACCGTGGACGGTCAAATACGCCGCCTCCCGCTCCGGGGAATGCCCATACTCCGCCGCCTGCGCCAGCACATGCGGCATGGAGATGATGAGATCGCCGAGCATACAGGCGTCCACCTCGTCATCCAGCTCGCGCGCAAGCAGCTTGTCACACTGCCCCGCCGTTTTGCCTGCCGGATAATTCACCGTCGGGAAGGACAGCACGTCCGTCGCGCGGTCAACGCCGCGGTACTCGCGGTTGATTTCGTGAATCGCGTCGTCGCCGCAAATGCGGATGTTCACCGCGCAGGGACGCGAAACGCCTTCCATCCACACGGCGCAGTCCGCCGCCGTCTGCATCAGGGACAAATAGCGCGGGTCAACCTGCGTGTCAATCTGCCAAAGCAGTTTCATGTGTTCTCCTCGCTTTCCTCCACCGGCGCGGCGGGCTTTTCCGGCACATCCGGCTTTTCCGCCTTCGCTTCTGGCTTCACTTCGGATGTTTTTTCCGCTTCCGCCTGCTTTTCCGCCTTCGCTTCTGCCTTCACTTCGGGTGTTTTTTCCGCTTCCGCCTGTTTCTCCGCCTTCGCTTCTGGCTTCACTTCGGGTGTTTTTTCCACTTCCGCCTGTTTCTCCGCCTTGATTTCCGCCTGCATCTGCTTCGTTTCCTTCTCCGCTTCCTTTTCCGCCTTGACGAGCGGGCGCGCGGGGACGTTCACCGTCGGGTACTCAATGCGCTCGTGGAACACGCCATTCAAGACCTTGCAGAACGCTTCGCAAATCGCGTCGATATCGCGCAAGGTCAGCGGCGAATTGCTGAGCTGTCCGTCCTCCAGCTTGCCGCGAACAAGGCGCTCAATGAACTGCTCAATCGCCTTGGGCGTGGGGTCAGGGATGGAGCGCACCGCCGCCTCGATGGTGTCCGCCAGCATGACGATGGCGCTCTCCTTCGTCGTCGGGCGCTGACCGTCATAGCGGAAATCGGCAATATCAACCGGCTTGCCGTCCGCCATCTGCAGGGCTTTGTGGTAGAAGTACATCACGGGGGTGTCGCCGTGATGCTCCATGATAATCGTCTGGATTTCAGGCGGCAGGTGGTATTTCTGCGCCAGCGCCAGACCATCGCGGGTATGCGCCGTAACAATCGCGGCGGATACATACGGGTCGGTGCGGTCGTGCGGGTTATCGCCCATCTGGTTTTCCTTGAAGTACAGGGGGCGCTTGAGCTTCCCGATGTCATGGAAATACGCGCCTGTGCGCGCCAGCAGCGGGTTCGCGCCGATTTTCTCCGCCGCCGCTTCCGCCAGATTCGCCACCACAATCGCGTGGTGATATGTGCCGGGCGCTTCCAGCAGCAGACGGCGCAGCAGCGGCTGATTCGGGTTCGCCAGTTCAAGCAGCTTCGCGGGCGTGGCGAGGTTGAACGCCGCCTCGAACACGGGCTGGAAGCCGACGGAAATCAGGCCGCTCAAAATGCCGCCCGCCATCGACCACATGGCGTTGGTCATCATGCCGGATATATTGTTGGAGGTCATCAGGCTCATGGCGAGGATGACGACCATATTCACCACCGCGACAATCACGCCCGCAATCACCATGCGGACACGCTGCGGCTTATCCTTCAAGTACTGCACGGCGACGATGCCGGAGACGACGCCCGTGAGTATCAAATGCACCATTTCCGCCGAGTAGGCGTTGGAGCTGGCCGCGCTAAGCCCCGCCGCAATCAGCGCCATAGTGAACGTGGCGGAAATGCCGACGCGCGCACTCAGCAGCGTAGTCAGCAGCATCGCCGCCATCACAACCGGGGCAAGGTAGACATCCAGCAGCTTGACGGCAATCACGCACAGCCCTTCGCACAGCACCAGCACCACCATGATGACGCTGGAGCGGCGCACGTCCCTCAAAACCTCCGGCGCAAGGATAACGAGCATCAAAATCAGCACCGACATGGAAATAGCGATGAGCAGCAGCGCGCCGAGGTAGATGTCATAATCATACGACGCGGTATCCAGCAGCCCCAGCGCCTCCAGCATGGCGAGCTGATTCGCCTGCACGCGCTCGCCCTCGCGGATGATGTTCTGCCCTTGCAGGTACACCACCGGCTCCACCTGCGCGGCGGCATTCTCCTGCGCCTGCGCGGTCAATTCCTGGTCAATGACCATGTTCGGGCGGATGCAGTGGTTGAGCACGATGGGCACGATGTTCTGCATCAGCGACGTTTCGACGCGGTAGCCCGCAATCTGCTTAATCGTCGCGATGGACTGGCTGACCTGCCCTTCGCGGATGGTGGTGTTCAGCGCGCTTTCCACCGCGAGGCGCACCGTCACCGCCATGGTGTCGAAATTCTCCGTGCTGGCGCGCATGAGGACAGTCGCCTGATAGCGCGTGAGCGGCACGGCTTCCACCTGCTGGAGGGCGTAGTCGATTTCCTCCGCGCTGAAGGTCGCCGCGAGGTTTGTTTCCGTCGCGGTTTCGCCGTCCTGCACGCGCAGGGTCAGCCCGTACTGCTGCACAATGCGCAGCTGGCGGAACGTCTCGTCGAGGTCGCTCAGCACGCTTTCGGTCACGCCCTCCTGAAAGTGGTAGGTCGCTTCCACACGGACAGAGGCTTCGCGGCGGCGGCTTTCGGTCGTCACCGTGTCCTCCACGTCCTTCGTGGCGGTAATCGTCTGATGCGAAATCGCGCCGACGCTCAGGCTGTAGCGCTGCGGTGCACACGCCGCGGCAAACAAGACCAGCAGCACCAGCGTGCCGACGGCGTAAATGAGCGCGCATTTCGCGCCCGCGCCGTGCAGCCAAGTGGTGAAGTGGCGCAAAATCGGGCGGTGGTTCTGCTTGTTTTCGCGTTTACGCATGTAGTTATCACTCCTTCTGCACCGGAGGGGGCGGATTTACGGGTGCTGCCCTTCCGCTTCCCGATGGTAGTAGGCGTCATACGCCTTGACAATCGTCTGCACCAGCTCGTGGCGGACGACGTCCTTGTGCGTCAGGTGCACCATGCCGATTTCCGGAATGTCCTTCAAAATTTCGATTGCTTCCGCCAAGCCGGATTTCTTCCCGTAGGGCAAGTCCGTCTGGGTGATGTCGCCGGTAACGACGACTTTGCTGTGGAAGCCCAGACGCGTCAGGAACATCTTCATCTGTTCAGAAGTCGTGTTCTGCGCCTCGTCCAGAATGATGAAGGAATCCGACAGCGTGCGGCCGCGCATGTACGCCAGCGGGGCAACCTCCACCACGCCGCGCTCCAGCAGCTTCTGGTAGCTGTCCACACCCATGAAGTCGTACAGCGCGTCATAGAGCGGGCGCAGGTACGGGTCAACCTTCTGCGTCAGGTCGCCGGGCAGGAAGCCCAGCTTCTCCCCCGCCTCCACCGCCGGGCGTGTGAGCACAATGCGCTCAACCTCCTTGTTTTTCAGCGCCACGACAGCCAGCGCCATTGCCAGATACGTCTTGCCCGTACCCGCCGGGCCGACGGCGAACGTGAGGTCATGGTCGCGGATGGCCTGCACATACTCCTGCTGCCCCAGCGTCTTGCAGCGAATCTGCTTGCCGCGGTGGGTGATGGCGACGACGGAGCGCAGAATCTCGTCGATGCGATCCACGTCGCCCTCGCGTGCCAGGGCGATGGCGTAGCGGATGCGCGTGCGGTCAACCAGATCGCCGCGGCGGATCATCTCCAGCAGCTTCAGGATGACGCTTTCCGCCAGCCCCGCATCCTCCGCTTCGCCCGTGAGGAACAGCTCCGAGCCGCGTAGGGAGACAGCGACTCCGCACTCCTGCTCCACCAGCGCAACATTCTGGTCGTTCAGCCCGAACAGGGACATATAGGCATCCATCGAATCCAGCGTCAGGGGAATCTTTCTCGTTTCAGTCAAAAACGATGTCCTTCTTTCCATTTGAAACGGCGACAATCAAGGTCATACTAATTCGATTCCAAAACATGGCATCGAGCATAGCAGATTTTTCGTTCCGGCAAAGCTGAGTGAAGCGAGGCGTACTGGAGGTACGCGCGAGCGGAACGAAGCAAAGCCGGGGCGGAAAAGACGCTGGGCGAATGCCATGTTTTAGATGAGAATTAGTATCACTTATCTGGCGCGCCGCTGGGTATCTGCTCGGCAATATCCACAAGCCTTTCGCCCGTTGCCACTGCCAACAGTACCTCATGATCTATCATACTACAATTTACCCACTTGTCAACCAAAGATTCGTTCGTACCGATGATTTTGCGCAGTTTTCGCAAAGCAGCTATACTTGCTTCGGCAGTTATTTCCTCATTTGCCCGATTTTGTTTCGTAATTTCACATTCATACCGCTTTTCCCACACGCAGGTGAGCGGCAGGAAGAAGCCGCCCAGCGGGAGCGTGCGCCGGGACACATCCGCCTGATGGAACTCGCTCTCCGGCTCATGCCACAGGGCGAACCACGGGCTGACGACCGACACGCTTTCCTCCGTGCGCCCGGAATACGATGTGTGCAGCTCTGTCAAGTTCATGCGAACCGCCGCCGCGTCCCACACGCGCGCCATCACCACCCCGCGCGCTGATACCGCCCGCACGCCGCTGCCCGTGCGTTCCTCGCCGCGGATGAGGATTTGCCCCTTGCGCACCACGTCGCCGGGCTGAACAAGCGCCGTGCCCGCCTTTGTGCGGATGCTATCGACGATGCCGTCCCGCGCGGCGACCACGTCCCCCGCGCCCGTCTCGGACAAGGGCGTTCCCGCCGGCACGCCGTCCACCACGCGAATCAGCAGCGTCATCCCCCGCCAGCCGCACTCCACCCACGCCGTTTCCGGGTAGCGCCATTCCAGCAGGTCACGCAGCTGACCCGGATGAACGTCGCTTTTTCGCATCGGCGGGGTGATGCCCAGCGCCTGCAGGTATTCGGGCAAATCCGCGGCGTAAATCCCGGCGTTTTCAATCTCCACGCGCCACATCACCTGCGACGCGCCGATGAGCGCGCCAATGCCCAGCATCAGCGCGGAAAGCAGCGCCAGCCGATGGCGAATCCACGTCATCAGCCGTCCCGTGCCCTGCCGATTGCCCACCGAGAAGCGCCAGCCGCCGTTTTCCGCCATCATCCGCAGCGGCGGCACATCATCCTCGCGGGCAAAGGCACTGAGATGTTTGCCGCGGATGCGCACGCCCGTCAGCAGCAGCCCCATTTCCCCCGCGCGGCGCAAAAACCGCGGCAGATTGACCCCATCCACCGTGACGGCGATAAGCCACGGCCGCCCGCTCATGTTCCGCCTCCCAGCACGCTGATAGCGTCAATTCGCCCGGTCACAATCGCGTCTGATGATGAATAGCGCAGGAAGCGCAGGTTCGCCCCGCTAATGCGCAGCGTGCCCTCCTTCGTGCGGAAGAGCGCCTCCTCCGCCGTGTACCCCAGCAGACCCTGATGCTGCTCCACCCACGCGCGGCCGCGCCCCGTCAGCGTCACCTTAAATGCGCTGCCCGTCACCTCCGGCGGGAAAAACGGCTCCTTCTCCATGATGCACAGCCCCCTTTCTCATCGAATTTTTATGTTCCAGCGCCCGAAAATAGCCATCCACCCGAAAAAACCTGTTTACGTTTTCCGTTTTTGATGGTATAATGGTATGTACGGCACGAAAAACGTGCCGGGAAATGGAGAGTATGCGATGGCGCAGCTGAACGATTTGGGCATTGACCTTGGAACCTCCAATGTATTGATTTACCAGCAGGGCAAGGGGCTTGTGCTCCGCAGACCGGCGGTAGTCGCCATTGAGCGCTCCACCAAGAAGGTGCTGGCCATCGGGGACGATGCCCAGCGCATGGTCGGCCGCACGCCCAGCAACATCATGGCGATTCGCCCGCTGAAGCAGGGCACCGTCGCGGATTTTGAGCTGACGAACACCATGCTCCGCTTCTTTCTGAACGGTGTGCTGTCCAAGCGCCTGTTTTCCGGGCCGCGCGTCGTCATGAGCGTCCCCTCCGGCGTGACCGAGACGGAGAAGCACTCCCTCATCAACATCCTGCTGGACGCGGGCGTGAAGCGTACCTATCTGCTTGATCGTCCGCTCGCGGCGGCGCTTGGCGTCGGCATGGATTTGCGCCAGCGCTACGGCCGCATGATTGTGGACATGGGCGCGGGCATCACTGATATTGCCGTTATTTCCGAGGGCGAAATCGTCCAGTCCTCCAGCGTCTATTACGCCGGCGACTACTTTGATGACGCGATTGTCCGCTACATCCGCAAGAAGTACTCTCTGCTGATTGGCGAGCGAACCGCCGAGCAGATTAAAATCAACATCGGCACGGCGATGAAGCCCGAAACCGACGAAGCGAACCTTGCCATGCCCGTCGTCGGCCGCAACCAGCTCTCCGGCCTGCCCCGCACGCAGGAGATTCACGCCGCTGAAATCTACGAGGCGCTGAAAGACCCCGTCGCCGCCCTCATCGGCAGCATTCAGGACGTGCTGGTGCGCACACCTCCGCAGCTGGCGTCCGATATTTTTGATGACGGCATCGTCTTAAGCGGCGGCGCAGCGGGTCTGGCGCGCCTGCCCGAAGCGATTTACACCGCCCTGCACATCCCCTGCGGCGTCGCCGATGACCCGCAGACCAGCGTCGTTCTCGGCTGCGGCATTGCCGTGGAAGACCCCGGCGCCTACGCCTCCCTGCTCGACGACGGCCGCAAGGGCTTCAAGCGCCTGTAAGCCATTGCAATCGAAAGCACCCCGTGTTTTTTCCGGAATCGGAAAGGCACGGGGCTTTGTTTTGCGGAAAGGGTTTTGTTATCCCCTGTGTGACAATAAAATGCGGTTGGATTTCGCCCCAAAATCAAATGAATTCAAATGAAATCAAGCGAAATCAAATGAAATCAAATTTCCTTGACGAACATCCAT
>OGDY01001662.1_pt1 | contig 23874 bp, 23 predicted proteins | sample 1570341 | NCBI WGS metagenome assembly OGDY01 (sample SAMEA2581972, study PRJEB24529) | metagenome | biome: Human gut stool | place: China | collected 2011 | reverse complement strand
AATTCGGTTGAGTTTCCTGTAGAAATATGTTATATTAGCGCATGAATTGAATATGGAGTATGTAAGGTGTCGGAGCAATGCGTGGCGATTTTCGTTGTAATATAAATGCGCGTTGGCTCCGGTGAAAAGGGAAACAGGTGCAAATCCTGTACGAACTCGTCACCGTAATTAGGGAGTAGAAGCCGAGATATCACTGGGAAACCGGGAAGATGGCGGATGCGATGATCTTTAAGCCGGGAGACCTGCCTGACTGCTGTACAGAAACGATTGTTTCAGACCACGAGTAAAAAGGTTGTACGTAATGCGGACCGTTGGGGATGCTGCAGATTTTGCACAATTCCGGATGGTTACGTTTTCTTTGTGTACAAACCCTTTGCCTGTTAAAAATAGGAAAGGGTTTTATTTGTTTATGGAAATTCCATTGGAATTTCTATAAAGCGAACTCTTTATTTACTGCGTAAACTCCCGTTTCCTGTTAGCCTACTTCATAACAAAAACGCAGGAAACCTGCAGAAAAGAGGAGAACTTATGAAAAACAAAATTGTAGCAGTACTTATGGCATCGGTACTTGGTGTATGTACGCTTGCCGGATGTGGAAGCAGCAATACACAGGAAACCACAGCAGAAGAAACTACACAGACTGAAGATGCGACCGGGGATGCAGCAGCTTCTGAAACAGAAGAAGCTACAGAGGAAGAGGCAGACACCGCAGAGAGTGAGGATGCAGACCAAATGGCAGCAGACAATGTAGCAGCATTGATTGATGCAATTTATGTGCAGGAAAGAACCGAAAACACCGATCAGCAGTGTGCAGATGCAAAGGCTGCATGGGATGCTTTAACAGATGTACAGAAGGAACTGGTAGAAGGTGAAAATGCAGATCCGGATTACTTCGGAAGAGATACCGGAGATGCTTCTAAGGATGATGCACGTAATCAGGATGAAATCGGTGAAAATGAAATTCTGGTAGTAAGCTTTGGTACTTCCTTTAACAACAGCCGTGCAGCAGACATTAAGGGAATCGAAGATGCCCTGCAGGCTGCATATCCGGACTGGTCAGTCAGAAGAGCATTTACTGCACAGATTATTATTAACCATGTACAGGCCCGTGATGGTGAGAAGATTGATAATGTGAACCAGGCTCTGGACCGCGCCGTTAATAACGGTGTCAAGAACCTGATTGTACAGCCAACCCACTTAATGCATGGTGCAGAGTACGATGAACTAATCGGAGAACTGGATAACTACAAGGATCAGTTCGAATCCGTTCAGGTTGCAGAGCCGTTACTTGGTGAAGTAGGTGCAGATGCAACGGTAATCAATGCAGATAAGAAGGCGGTTGCAGAAATTCTTACCGCAGAAGCAGTAAAGACTGCAGGCTATGACAGTCTGGATGCAGCGAAGGAAGATGGTGCCGCATTTGTATTTATGGGACATGGAACTTCTCATACTGCAAAGGTGTCCTACAGCCAGATGCAGACACAGATGCAGGAGCTTGGCTATGATAACGTATTTATCGGTACAGTAGAGGGAGAACCGGAAGAAACTGCATGTGAAGCAGTCATTGATGCAGCAGCAGAAGCCGGATATACCAAAGTCATTCTTCGTCCGTTAATGGTTGTTGCCGGAGATCATGCAAACAATGATATGGCAGGCGGGGATGAGGATTCCTGGTTAAGCATGTTCAAGGCTTCCGGTAAGTTTGACAGTGTCGATACCCAGATCGAAGGGCTTGGTGAAATCGAAGGAATTCAGCAGATTTATGTAGAGCATACGGCAGATGCTATGAATCAGTAGAATCAGTACAGCTGACTGGAATGAAAATAAACCTGTATGAAACAGGATGTTGTGAGGCAGACAATGAGTAAGATAAAAACAATCTTTTTGACCGGTGTATTGGTTTTCAGTATGGCTCTTGTAAGTGCCTGTGCCGGAAAGACAGAGGATCAGCAGGAGGCGGCTGTCGAAGAAACAGCCCCTGCTGCTGAAGAAGTTACAGAAGAACCGGAAGAGAGTGAAGCGGCGGCAGAAGTTCAGGAAGACGCAGCAGAAACCACGCAGGCAATGCTTCCGGATGGAATTTATGATGTGGAATTTTCTACGGACAGTTCCATGTTCCATGTAAGTGAAGCCTGTGATGGAAAGGGAGTCCTGACGGTAGAAAACGGTCAGATGACCATTCATGTATCTCTGGCCTCCAGGAAGATCCTGAATCTTTATCCGGGATCAGCAGAGGATGCACAGAAGGACGGTGCGCAGCTCTTAGAGCCGACAGTGGATGAAGTAACCTACAGTGACGGCCTGACCGATGAGGTGTATGGATTTGATATTCCGGTTCCGGCATTGGATGAAGAATTTGATGTTGCCCTGATCGGAACCAAGGGCAAGTGGTATGACCACAAGGTCTGCGTATCGAATCCGGTAGATATTTCTGAAGCAGAAACAGCAGGGACATCGGCTTCCGGCGAAGCTTCAGGAAAATCCGGCATTCCTGATCTTGCGGATGGAAGCTATTTGGTAGAGATGACCTTTGAAGGAGGAAGCGGACGCGCAAGCATTGCTTCTCCTGTGACGATTACCGTAGAGAATCAGAAGGTGACAGCTTCCGTAGAGTGGAGCAGTCCGAACTATGATTATATGCTGGTAGACGGAGAGAAGTTTCTTCCGGTAAACACTGAAGGAAATTCCGTATTTGAGATTCCCGTAGCCGTTTTTGATGAGCCGGTGACAGTAATCGGAGATACTGTGGCAATGAGTAAGCCACATGAAATCGAGTATACCCTGACCTTTCGTTCCGATACGATCAAGGCGCTTGATTAAGAGGAACGATCTATGAGAAAAAGAAGAAAGAAAACAATCGTATCCGGTTTGTTTTTGCTGGGACTGCTTGGGCTTTTGGGCTGTGGCAGTCCTTCTTCTGATTCTGCTTCGATCGTACCGGGGAAGAATGCAGCTTTTCCGGAGGATGCGAATGAAAAAGCAGGAGCAGCCGGGATAAGTGCAGATAAGGCAACGACTCTTTCCCTGGAAGGCACGAATGAGGCAGAATCAGAAGAACTGGTTTATGAAGGCAGCATGGAACTGCAGTATGCCGAGAATTTTTCCGTGGATTACTATGAGGGCGGATACCGGATGCTGAAGACAATGGACGGAACGGAGCTTTTCATTGTGCCGGAGGAAAAAGAGATACCGGAAAACCTCCCGGAAGAGGTGATTGTCATGCAGCAGCCCATCCGGAACCTGTATCTGGTATCGTCTGCGGTGATGGACATGTTTGTGAAGCTTCATGCACTCGATACGATACGGTTTTCCGGACAGAAGGAGGAAAACTGGTATGTGGAGGAAGCAAGGGATGCCATGGAGCGGGGCGATATCCGGTATGCCGGTAAGTACAGTAAGCCGGATTATGAAACAATCGTTTCAGAAAACTGCTCCCTAGCCATTGAAAACCGGATGATTACGCATACGCCCGAGGTGATTGAAATGCTGAATGACTTTGGAATCCCGGTGATGATTGAGTATTCCAGTTATGAATCCCATCCGCTTGGCAGGGTGGAATGGATTAAATTCTTCGGTGCCATGGTGGGAAAGGAAGAAGAGGCGGAACAGATCTTTGCAGAGCAGATGGCCATTTTAGAGGAAGTGTCCTCGGATGAAAAGACCGATCAGACTGTGGCATTTTTCTTTATCACCTCAAACGGGCTGGTGCAGATCCGGAGAAGCTCCGATTATATCCCGAAAATGATTGAGCTTGCGGGAGGCAGATATATTTTTGAGGACATGGGGGAAGAAAGCGGACGTTCGACCATGAACATCCAGATCGAGGAGTTTTATGAAGGAGCGAAGGATGCGGATTTCCTGATTTATAACAGTACGATTGACGGCGGCGTGGATTCCATTGCACAGCTCCTTGAAAAATGCCCGGTTTTAGAAGATTTTAAAGCAGTACAGGAGGGAAATGTATTCTGTACGACCAATGACTATTATCAGCAGTCGATGTCCGTTGGGGATCTGATGAAGGACTTTCATATCATGCTCCTTCGGGGGGATGATACGCAGATGAAGTATCTTTTCCGGCTGAAATAGGGGAGGAAGTATATGCAGCATAACCGAACATTAAGAGTGATAACGGCATTCCTTTTACTGACAGCAGGAATTATTCTGTTCCTGATTCTGAATGTTTGCATCGGAACGGTGTCTATTCCGCTCAAGGATATTCTTTCTTCCATCCGGGGGCAGGAGGTATTGAATGCGAGAATTCTGTGGGACATCCGGATGCCGCGGACGCTGGCCGCGTTAATCCTTGGTGGAGCGCTTGCCCTTGCCGGATATTTATTACAGACCTTTTTCCATAATCCGATTGCAGGACCTTTTGTGCTCGGAATCTCATCCGGAGCGAAAATGATGGTTGCATTATTCATGGTATTTTTCATGGGACGTTCCATAAAGGTAACCTCCTTTACGATGATTCTGGCAGCATTTCTCGGTGCCATGATCTGTATGGGCTTTGTACTTCTGATGGCACGCCGGGTAAACCGGATGTCGATGCTGGTGGTAAGCGGTGTGATGATCGGTTATATCTGTTCGGCGATTACCGAGTTTGTCGTGACCTTTGCGGAGGATGCGGAAATTGTGAATCTGCATAACTGGTCACGGGGAAGCTTTTCCGGGATGAACTGGAATCAGGTAAGGGTGATGTCGGTGGTGGTTTTCCTTACCTGCATCTGCATCTTTTTACTGGCAAAGCCCTTAAGTGCTTATCAGATGGGAGAAGGCTATGCACAGAACATGGGAGTGAATGTGCGGCTTTTGCGGATTGCTCTGGTGGTTTTATCCAGTGTCCTTTCGGCATGTATTGTGGCGTTTGCAGGACCAATCTCTTTCGTGGGAATTGCGGTGCCGCACCTTGTTAAGCAGCTCCTTGGAACGACGAAGTCGATTCTGATGATTCCGGCCTGTTTTCTTGGCGGCGGAGTGTTCTGTCTGTTCTGTGATCTGCTTGCGAGGATGGTTCTGGCACCGACCGAATTGAGTATCAGCACGGTGACGGCGATCTTCGGAGTGCCCGTTGTCTTATGGGTGATGGTTCGCAGGAATAAGGAGAAGATGGACAGATGAAGGATTATTTCCGTACCATAAAAATGGCAGTGGGCTATAACGGAAAGCCCCTGATGGAACAAATCGAAATCGGACTTTCGAAGGGTGAAATCCTGACACTGATCGGTCCGAACGGTTCCGGCAAATCGACCATCCTTAAAAGCATTGCCGGACAGTTGGCGCTGCTTGGCGGTACGATTATGCTGGGAAGCAGTCATTTGGAAGAAATGTCCTTATCCAGGAGAGCACAGACCATGGCCGTACTGCTGACGGAACGTCTGCGTACGGAAATGATGACCTGTGAGGATGTGGTGGCAACCGGAAGATATCCTTATACCGGGCGGTTCGGTATCCTTTCGGAAAAGGACCGGGAGGCCGTGGCAGAGGCCATGAAGCTGGTGCATGTAGAGGAACTTAAGGAACAGGATTTTACCCGGATCAGTGACGGACAAAGACAGCGGATTATGCTGGCACGTGCGATCTGTCAGGAGCCGGAAATTCTGATACTGGATGAGCCGACGTCGTATCTGGATGTGAAGTATAAGCTGGAATTTTTGTCAGTGTTACAGGAAATGAAACGGAAGAAAAAGCTGACTGTGATCATGTCCCTGCATGAGATTGAACTGGCAGAGATTATCTCCGATCAGATTCTGTGTATCCGGGAACACCGGGTAGACCGGATGGGAACTCCGGCAGAGGTACTGGACAAAGGATATATTGCGAAGCTGTTCGATATTACAGCGGGAAGCTACGAGGAAACAACCGGAAATGTGGAGTTGCCGGCACCACGGGGAGAGCCTGAGGTTTTTGTGATGGCAGGAGGCGGCAGCGGCAGGAGTGTCTACCGGAAGCTGCAGCGGGAGGGGACACCATTTGCAACCGGAATTCTGTTCCGGAATGATCTGGATTATCCGACTGCGAGGGCACTTGCCGGAAAGGTGATTGCAACGGAAGCTTTTGAGCCGGTTCCCCGGGAAACCCTGCAGGAAGCAAAGAATATATTAAGTAACTGCAAAAAACTGATCTGCTGCCGGAAAAGCTTTGGGAGCTTCGAGAAGGAGAACGAAGAACTGCTGAACTGGGCGCAGGAGAAGGAGATCGAAATTGAGTTTCAAAATGCAGGAGAAATATGATACCGGAGAAGAGCGATACCGGAGAAGCGTAATATCAGGGAAGAGTGATACCGGAGAAGAGTAATACCGGGGAAGAAATGGGACAGTAAGGAGATAGAAAAGGAAGATAGCCTTTAAGAAAACAGGCATGAGGATAAACAGATGGCAAAGGTAATTATGATACAGGGAACCATGTCGAATGCTGGTAAGAGCTTTCTGGTGGCTGGGCTGTGCCGGATTTTTAAGCAGGACGGATGGCGAGTGGCTCCTTTTAAATCACAGAATATGGCGCTCAATTCCTTTATTACGAAGGAAGGGCTGGAAATGGGAAGGGCACAGGTCATGCAGGCGGAAGCAGCAGGGATCGATCCAATGGTCTGTATGAATCCAATTCTGTTAAAACCTACGAATCATACCGGCTCGCAGGTCATTGTCAATGGAGAAGTGATCGGCAACATGAGCGCACGGGATTATTTTGCCTACAAAAAGCAGTTGATTCCGGACATTCAGAAGGCATTCCGGAAGTTAGAGGAATATGCGGATATTATTGTGATCGAGGGAGCAGGGAGCCCTGCGGAAATCAACCTGAAAGAAAACGACATTGTAAATATGGGTCTTGCACAGATGCTGGATGCACCGGTGCTTTTAGTCGGGGACATTGACCGTGGAGGGGTGTTTGCACAGCTCCTGGGAACATTGATGCTTTTGACGGAAGAAGAAAGAAAACGGGTCAAGGGCCTTATTATTAATAAATTCCGGGGAGATAAGTCGATTCTTGACCCGGGAATTACGATGTTGGAAGAAAAAGGTGGTGTTCCGGTTACGGGAGTGGTTCCTTATATTGAGCTTGCGCTTGAGGATGAGGATAGCCTTACCGGACGTTTTGATCGTAAAAAGGAAGGGCTGATTGATATTGCGGTCATTCATTATCCGAGAATATCCAACTTTACGGATTTCAATGTTTTTGAGCAGTTTCCGGAGGTGACGGTGCGTTATGTGACCTCGATCAGTGAGCTGCATCATCCGGATCTCATTTTTCTTCCGGGCAGCAAAAACACGATGGGGGACCTCAAATGGATGCGGCAGAACGGTCTGGAAGCTGCGGTGAAAAGATTAGCAGGGCAGATCCCGGTATTCGGAATCTGCGGAGGCTATCAGATGTTAGGAGAAACCATAGCAGATCCCGATGGTGTGGAAGAGGGCGGCTCTATCCGGGGAATGGAATTGTTATCTGTAACGACCGTCTTACAGAAGGAGAAGCGGCGCTGCCAGACAGAAGGCAGCGTAGGACAGATAGAAGGACCGTTACAGGGGATGTCCGGAAAGGCTTTCCGGGGCTACGAAATTCATATGGGAAAGACATTGTCGAAAGAAGAGACAGGCGAGGCTTTGCCGGAAAACCAGCCGGTAATCCGTACAGGAGCAAATCCGAATGTTTACGGTTCCTATGTGCACGGACTGTTCGATCAGGCACAGATTGCAGGGGAGACTGTACAGGCTCTTGCAAAGAAAAAGGGCGTTTCCCTGCAGGATGGTCAGATGGAGGACTATCAGAGCTTTAAGGAAAAGCAGTATGACAAGCTGGCAGATACCTTACGGCTTTACTTAAATATGGAGGAAGTTTATGGAATGCTTCAGGATGCCGGTATTTAAGGATTATACCAGGGAGGAACTAAAGCAGATTAAAATAGAAGCACCGGAGGAACAGATGCGTAAGAAGGTGCAGAAGAACTGGGATCATGTTGCCAAACCGTTAGACGGTATGGGACGGTTTGAAGCACTTACTGCACAGATCGGAGCGATCCTTGGAACGGAGGTACTTGACCTTTCAAAAAAGGCAGTACTGATCTTCTGTGCCGATAACGGGATTGTGGAAGAAGGGATAAGCCAGAGCGGACAGGAAGTGACCACAGCAGTTGTGCAGGCTATGGGGCGAAACGCTTCTTCGGTCGGGAAGATGAGTGCAAAGGCCGGAGCTGTGACAATTCCGATAGATATTGGGATGAGCCACAAGGGTTCCATTCCGGGAGTGCGGAATGAGAAGCTCCGGTGCGGAACGCGGAACTTCCGGAGGGAGCCTGCCATGACGGAAGAAGAGAACGTGAAAGCCATTGCAACAGGCATAAAGCTGGTACAGGAATGTAAGAGGGACGGCTACACACTTCTGGCAACCGGGGAAATGGGAATTGGAAATACAACAACAAGCAGTGCTGTGGCAGCTGCAGTGCTGCGGTGTGATCCCATACTTGTCACCGGAAAGGGAGCCGGGTTAAGTGAAGAAGGGCTCTTACGGAAGCAACAGTTGATTGCAGAGGCAATCCGGAGCTATGATTTGTATGCGGCAGATCCGTTCACGGTCTTAAGCACGGTCGGAGGTTTTGATATTGCAGGATTGGTTGGAATGTGCGTGGGAGGTGCGCTCTTTCACCTTCCCATCGTCTTAGACGGGGTGATCAGTATGGTGGCAGCCCTCGTTGCAGAACGTCTTTTTCCGGGGACTAAGGAGTATCTGCTCCCCTCACACAAGGGAAAGGAACCGGCCGTAGAGTTACTGATGAAGGAGCTGCAGATGGAGCCGGTGATCGATGGGAAAATGGCACTGGGAGAAGGAACGGGTGCGGTCATGCTCTTTGCACTACTGGATATGGCATTGCAGTTGTATGAGGCCGGAACCACCTTTTCCGGGATGCAGATTTCAGCATATAAGAGGTTTACATAATGTAGAATTACCGGAAAGCAAAAGAACAGGAAAAAGGATTATGGTAGTTTTAGTCACAGGTGGCAGCGGAAGCGGAAAGTCCGCCTTTGCGGAAGAATATCTGATGCGTCTGTCCACGCAGGCAGAAACAAAATATTATATCGCGACCATGCAGCCGTTTGGGGAAGAAAGCCTTGCCAAAATCAGACGTCATCAAAGGCTCCGTGCCGGGAAGGGCTTTACGACGATTGAGCAGTCAAGGGATCTTACAAAAGCAGCGCAGAGAATTGCAAAGCTGCCCAATCAATTTCAGGAGGAAGCTATGACGATCAATCGGCCGGAAAATTCCGTACCGTTCATACGGGATACGGCACTCCTGGAATGTATGTCCAATCTGGTTGCAAATGAAATGTTTGCAGAAAATAAAATCCGGTTAAGGGATGAGGTGTCCACACAGATTCTTGATGGAATAGAAGCACTGAACCGCCAGCTTGCCCACTTTCTTATCGTGACAAATAATGTATTTGAGGATGGCATTTCCTACGAAGAAACGACCGCGGAATATATCGAGGCGATGGGGCAGGTCAATGAAAGGCTGGCGGCCATGGCCGATACCGTGATTGAAGTTGTGGCCGGTATTCCGGTTGTCTGGAAAGGAACGTTATTATGAAACTGTTAAAAGCGCTTGTCATTTCTTTTTCCATGTATTCGGGGATTCCGATGCCGCAGTTTGAGTGGAAAGAGGAAGACATGAAATATATATTATGCTTTTTTCCATGGATTGGGGCGGTGATCGGACTTGGTATTGTTCTTTGGTCTATGTTATGTAAACAGGCTGAACTGGGAATGCTTTGCTATACAATGGGAGGGGCAGCTATTCCTCTGCTCATTACCGGCGGTTTTCATGTGGATGGCTTCATGGATACGATGGACGCGTTCCACTCGTACCAGCCGAAGGAGAAGAAGCTGGAAATACTGAAGGATTCCCATATTGGAGCGTTTTCGGTGATTATGCTGGCACTTTACGGCCTGATTTATCTGGGCGCGTTCTCAGAGATTAAAAAGGAAACCGGACTTTGGATTGTCTGTGCCGGATTTGTGTTGTCGAGAGTATTAAGCGGCATTGCAGTGGTTACCTTCCGCTCCGCGAAAAGTGATGGCCTGCTTTTCCTGTTTGCAAGCCGGGCGCAGAAGCGGATTGTGAAAGCCTCCCTTTATGTACAGGGAATCCTGTGTATCGCATTCATGCTATGGCAGTCGCTTTTGCCGGGAGGGGCGGCGGTACTTGCGGCGCTTTTGATATTCGCCTATTACCATCACCGGACAAAAAAGGAGCTCGGTGGAATTACCGGGGATACCGCAGGATGGTTTGTGCTGTTGTGTGAAGAAGTGGTGATGGTTGTAGTGGCAGTAGCGGGTAAGTTGATATAAGAGGAAAATCATGAAATTAATTATAGGTGGTCTGGCACAGGGAAAATTGCATTATGTCCTGCAAAAGGAAGGAAACGAGAAGAGTATTATCTTTGATGGGGTACTTCCGGAAGAGGGACAGATACAGGAAGCCTGGAAAAAAGCAGGCGGTGAAAAAAAGACGATGATTATCAATCACTTCCATCATGTTGTGAAGAAGGAACTGGCAGGAAAAAGAACCCCGGAGGAACTGGAAGCGGATGTGATGGAGTTTGTGGAGAAGCATCCGGAGGTTATTCTGATTTGTGATGAAATCGGAAACGGAATCGTTCCGGTGGATGCGTTTGAAAGAACCTATCGGGAGCAGACCGGAAGAATTCTGATCCGGCTTGCACAAAAAGCAGATGAGGTGGTGCGTGTATTATGCGGAATCGGTCAGAGAATCAAATAGAAGTTTATCTGATCCGGCACGGAGCAACGAATGCCAATCGTGAGCACCGGTATCTGGGGAGGACGGAGGAACCGTTAAGTGAAGAAGGACGGGAGGAATTAAAGGCTTTTCAAAGGCAGGGCATCTATCCTGATCCGGCATCCTTACAAGCCTTATTTGTCAGTCCTATGGAACGGTGCCGGGAAACAGCGGAGCTTTTGTTTGGGGACTGTGAGCAGCACATAATTCCGGAATTTCGGGAGATGAACTTCGGACTCTTTGAAGGAAAGAATTATCAGGACCTGCAGGGAGATGTCCGGTACCAGACATGGATTGACAGCAACGGAACAATCCCTTTTCCGGAAGGAGAAAGCCGGGAGGACTTTATTGCACGGTGCAGGAAGGGATTTGAAGAGATGCTCCGGATTGCAATTGCCGGGGTTATAGGTAGAAATGAAGAAGACAAAAATGCAGAAGATAAAAATGCAGAAAATGACAGGAATGTAAAGAATCAGAAGAATACAGACAATCAGAAGAAGTTAGAAAAGCTGGAGAATACAGAAAAACAGCAAAATGCAGCAACGCAGAAAAACAGGGATGAGAATCTGAGAATTGCTGCCGTGGTTCATGGAGGAACGATAATGGCAGTGTGCAGCAGCTTTACGGACGGTGAGTACTACGATTTTCAGATTGGAAATGGGGAAGGTTACCGCTGCAAAGTAACCGTCGGGCAGTCATCCGGGGAGATATATATGGATGAGTTATGTAAATTAGTTATGTAAACTACATAGACATAATGAATGATTGTAATTATGCGGTACAGCTTGAAGCATTTACCGCTGAAGACATAAGAACATGATTTGAGAGTGCAAAATTCCATAGGTGAAGCTGATCTTAAATGAATTTTGCATTGTAACTGTGAAGGTACTGAATAGTTATGTATGATCGAATATATCATATGGGGAGAATACCATGCTGAAATATCATATGACAGCGTTCTTTCTGGGTTTCCTTCTGGATCTTCTGCTGGGAGATCCCTACTGGCTGCCGCATCCGATCCGGCTGATCGGCAATCTGATCGCGGCACTTGACCGGAAACTGCTGGGGAATCCGGAAGAAAGTAAAAGAAATGATCGTAGAGAATTTCATAGAGGAATTGAGCTGGTTGTACTGGTGCTTCTTAGTGTAACCGTGGTGACCGCAGCTCTTTTGTTTGGCGGTTATGCCCTGCATCCTTATATAGGTCTGGTGCTGGAAACCATCATGACCTATCAGATTCTGGCAACGAAATGTCTGAAGGTTGAGAGCATGAAGGTCTATGCCTGCTTAAAGAGGGGAGATCTTCCGGCGGCAAGAAAGGCGGTATCCATGATTGTCGGAAGAGATACGGACGTACTCGATGAGACAGGAGTTGCCAGGGCGGCGATTGAAACGGTAGCGGAGAACACCTCGGATGGGGTGATTGCACCGATGCTGTATCTGGCACTGGGAGGTCCGGTGCTGGGGTTCTTTTATAAGGCCGTGAATACGATGGATTCCATGGTTGGCTATAAGAATGACCGTTATCTCTATTTTGGAAGGGCTGCAGCGAAGCTGGATGATGTGGTGAATTTTTTTCCTGCCAGAATCAGTGCTTATCTGATGATTCTTTCCGCTTTTGTCGGTGGAAGTGCATATGACGGAAAAAGGGCGTTTGGGATTCACAGGAGGGACCGTAGGAACCATGCCAGTCCGAATTCGGCACAGACAGAATCGGCATGTGCGGGAGCACTTGGAATCCGGCTTGCCGGAGATGCCAGTTATTTTGGTAAAGTGGTGAAAAAACCCTATATCGGAGATGCGGTGCGGAAGGTGGAATTCGAGGATATCAAACGGATCAATCACCTTATGTATCTTACCGCATGGCTTTGTGAGCTTTTGTGTATAGGGATGATGGGAATTGCATTTCTACTTTGGATAAGCTAGAAAGGAGCCGGAAAGACACGATGAAAAACAAAGCAATACACGGTGGAGACATCTACCGGAATCAGGTCCGGCTTGATTTCTCGGTCAATGTAAATCCGCTTGGAATGCCGGACGGAGTCGAAGAGGCGTTGCATGAAGCAGTCTGCAGCGTGCAGGAATATCCGGATATGGAGGCGTTGGCACTGAAGGAAAGCCTTGCAGAGAAGCTTGCTGTTCCGGAAGAGAAGCTGCTTTTCGGAAACGGAGCTTCGGAGCTTCTGATGGCGGTTGTGCATGCCCTGCATCCAACGAAAATCATGATCCCTTCGCCTTCCTTTTATGGTTATCAGCATGCGGCGAAAGCAGAAGGAAGCAAAGTGATTCCACTTATGCTAAAGGAAGAGAACGGGTTTTTATTAACAGAGGAATTATTTACTGTTTTGGAACAGGAAAGACCGGAGCTTCTTATTCTGGCAAATCCTAACAACCCGACCGGAGTGCTTACTTCGAAGGAGTATCTGAAACAGCTTTTGGAAAAATGCAGGAAAACCAATACCTTTCTGTTACTGGATGAATGCTTTATCGAATTCTGTGAAGGGCAGGATTCCATGCTTTCTGAAATTAGGAAGGAGGAACGATTGCTTTTGCTGCGGGCCTTTACGAAAAGTTTCGCTATTCCGGGAGTACGGCTTGGCTATCTGGTTGGCAGCACAGAAGAGCTACTTATAAGGATCCGGGAGCAGCTTCCGGAGTGGAATCTGTCGGTTTTTGCCCAAAAGGCAGGACAGGCATGCCTTTCTTCGGAAAACGAAGCTTACCTTACAGAGACCGTCCGCTATGTGAAAAAGGAGCGGCAGTTTCTTACAGAGGAACTACAACAAATGGGGATCCGGATATTGCAAGGAGAAGCGAACTTTCTTTTGTTTTACTGTGAGGAAAATCTGTATGAGAAATTGCTGCGGCGGGGAATTCTGATCCGTGACTGCTCGAATTTTGAAGGACTGTCCCAGGGGTATTATCGCATTGCCATGAAGCGTCATGAAGAAAATCTGCAATTACTGGAAGCAATAAAGGAGTGTTTAAAACCGTGATTGAACATTTATTACCGGAACAGATTGAACAAAGAAGCTTTGAGATCATCGATGGGGAGCTTAAGAAGCGCGGAATTGTGCTGCCCAAAGAGCAGGAAATGATTACGAAAAGAGTCATTCATACGACCGCAGACTTTGAATATACGGATACCCTGACCTTTTCGGAGGGAGCAGTAGGGATTGCCAGGGAGCTTCTGAAGAAAGGAGCCGATATTGTAACGGATACGAATATGGCGCTCTCCGGAATTAATAAGAGGTCACTGGCCGGACTGGGTGGAGAGGTACATTGTTATATGGCAGATGAAACCGTTGCAAAACTTGCCAGGGAGCGCGGAACAACGCGCGCGGCTGTCAGCATGGAAATAGCAGCGAAGATTCAAAAGCCGGTGATCTTTGCCGTAGGAAATGCACCGACAGCGCTCATTCAGATCTATGAAATGATGCAGGGCAGTGACTGTCGTCCGGCGTTTGTGATCGGTGTTCCGGTCGGATTCGTGAATGTGGAAGCGGCCAAGGAGCTCATTTTGCAGACCGATGTTCCTTTTATTATTAACCGGGGCAGAAAGGGCGGCAGCAATGTAGCCGCAGCAATCTGCAACGCATTGATCTATGAACTCACAAGAAACAGATCATGAAAGGATTGGCTGAATTGTTGCTATATAATAAAGGATTCATATAGGTTGAAATATGGTTGACAGATGACAGAAACAAACCAAAGTATAGAGGATAGATTAAGGACAAAGAGATGAGATACGGTTTTACGACAGGAAGCTGTGCCGCAGCCGCTGCCAAGGCGGCTGCCTATATGCTTCTTTCCGGAATGGAAAAAACAGAAATCACGATCGAAACGCCCAAAGGAATTCCTTACACCGCACAGATTACCGATATTCAGAGGAAAGAGTGTGCCGTTACCTGTGCAGTCATAAAGGATGGCGGGGACGATCCCGATGTCACAACCGGTTCCCGGATTGTTGCCAGGGTAACGCTTCCGGAAGAACAACCGGATTCCGGCGAAAAAAGGACGCAGGCAGAGATTCTTATTGACGGTGGAACGGGCGTCGGGAGAGTGACAAAGCCGGGACTCGACCAGTCGGTAGGAAATGCGGCAATCAATCATGTGCCGCGGGAGATGATTACGAAGGAAGTACTGGAGGTATGCCACCTTTTGGATTATCAGGGAAGCCTGCAGATCGAGATTTCCGTGCCGGGAGGAGAGGAGCTTGCACAGCAGACCTTTAATCCCCGCCTTGGCATTGTCGGCGGTATTTCCATTCTGGGAACCAGCGGAATTGTAGAGCCGATGAGCAATCAGGCAATATTGGATACCATCCGTGTCGAGCTCAACCAGCGGAAAGCACAAGGGTATGATTATGTGGCGGTTTCTCCCGGAAATTATGGACTGGATTATATGAAAAAGGTCTATCACTATGACCTTAACCGGAGTGTAAAATGCAGTAACTTTATCGGACAGGCGATTGACATGGCGGTGGAGCTTGGCTTTCAGAGGATGCTTCTTACCGGCCATATCGGAAAGCTGATTAAGGTAGCGGGCGGCATCATGAACACCCATTCCAGGGAAGGGGACTGCCGGATGGAGCTGTTGACTGCTTTTGCGGTAAAGATTGGCGTAGAGCTTCCGGTGGCACAGCAGATTTTAACCTGTGTCACAACCGAAGAAGCTGTAAGAATCCTCGATTCATGCGGCAAAAGAGCACCGGTCATGGAGGCAGCAATGGAGCGGATTTTTTATTATCTGAATAAGCGTGCCGGGGGAAAGATGCAGGTCGAATGTCTCATGTACGCGAACGAATTCGGAGAACTGGCAAAGAGTGAGGGAGTGGAAGAATGGTTTACTTTGTTGGAGCAGGAACAGGAGCAGCAGATTTAATTACGGTACGGGGCATGCATCTTTTGGAAAAAGCAGATGTGATTATCTATGCAGGTTCTCTTGTGAATCCGGAGCTTTTACAATATGCAAAAAAGGATTGTGAAATTCATAACAGTGCCAGGCTGACGCTTCCGGAGGTCCTTGCGATTATGGAAGAGGCAGAAAAAGATGGAAAAGTGCTTGTACGGCTGCATACCGGGGATCCCAGCATTTACGGGGCAGTGCGGGAACAGATGGATGCACTGGAGGAAAAGGGAATTGCCTATGAGAGCTGTCCGGGCGTAAGTGCCTGCTTCGGAGCGGCAGCATCGTTGAATCTCGAATATACCCTGCCGGATATTTCCCAGACACTGATTATTACCCGGATGGAAGGAAGGACAGGCGTGCCGGAAAAGGAACAGATCGAAGGGCTTGCCACGCATCAGGCCTCCATGGCGATTTACTTAAGTGCCGGAATGCTGGAAGAACTAAGCAGGCGATTGATAAAAGGCGGATACCGGAGAGAGACGCCGGCAGCCCTTGTCTATAAGGCAACCTGGCCGGAAGAGCAGGCTTATGTCTGTACGGTGGAAACCTTACCGGCTGTTGCAAAGGAGCATGGAATCTATAAGACAGCACTGGTGCTTGTCGGGGATGCAATCGCGCATCAGCATTACCGGAAGTCCAGACTCTATGCCCCGGATTTTTCGACGGAATTCCGGAAAGCAAAGGAAACACAAGAATGAAGGTAAGTATTATCAGCTTTACGCTAAAAGGAATCGAACTGTCCTTAAAAATCAAAAAGGCATTTTCAGGGGAGACAGAGGAGGAACTTTGCCTTTATACGAAGTGTTCCCATGCGGAAAAGAGTTTGACAGAAAGAAAACTTACAGAAAAGAATCTTGCAGAAAGCGGACTTTCTTATGTGGAACAGCTGCTTACGGAATGGACCGGTGAGCAGATGAAGAAGCGCAGAAGCCTTCTTTTTATCGGAGCCTGTGGAATAGCGGTCCGGGCCATCGCTCCGTTTCTTACGGATAAATTAAATGATGTGCCGGTGCTTGTAATGGATGAACAGGGACGCTTTGTGATTCCCGTTCTGGCAGGGCATGTGGGAGGAGCCAACGAACTGGCGGTTTCCCTTGCAGAGCGCATGGGAAGTACCCCGGTCATTACAACGGCAACCGACTTGAATCATTGCTTTGCGGTCGATCTGTTTGCCAGACGGAATGCACTGCACATCGTAAATAAGGATGGCATTGCCAAGGTGTCTTCCCGCATTCTGGCAGGAGAAGAAGTGACGATGGCAGTGGAAGAAGGGCATTTGCAAGAAGGAGAAGCGGGGAGCACGGGAGGAAGAAAGGTTCCGAGAGAAGGTAATGTTCCGGAAGGGATCCGGATTGTTCCCTGTTCGGCAGAATTACATACAGATGTCCCGGTTATGCCGACAGAAGTTTCAGAAGATGTTCCGGCTGTGTCGGCAGAATCAACTGAAGATGTTCCGGTTGTGTCAGTAGAATCGATTACAGATGCTCCGGTTGCCTTTTCAGAATCGTCTGCCGGAATTTCTGGTGTTACAGAGTCTCCTGTCGATATTTTAGTTGCTCCGGCTTCCTATGGGCAGGGACGTCTTCTTACCCTGCGTCCGAAGGAGTATGTCATCGGAATCGGCTGTAAGAGGGGAAAGGCGGCAGAGCAGATTGACCATTTTGTGCACAGAGTTCTTAAGGAAAGCGGCATTTCCATGGAGCAGGTGGCAGCTTTCGCCTCGATTGACCGGAAAAAGGACGAGGAAGGAATTCTCTGGATGAGCAGCCATTATGGAATTCCCTTTGTCACCTATTCCGCGGAAGAACTACAGCAGGTGGAAGGAACCTTCCATGCATCGGAGTTCGTGAAAAGTCAGGTGGGTGTTGATAATGTCTGTGAACGGGCAGCCTTACGGTTTAGCGGTCCGGATGGAATACTCATCACGGGAAAGCAGGCAGAGGATGGAATTACAGCAGCGATTGTAAAACGAAGATGGAGCGTGTCTTTTGATGAAAAATAGAATTTATATCGTAGGAATGGGCCCGGGAAAAGAAGAAATGATGACAGGAGAGGCTCTTAAGGCGCTGGAGGAAGCTGATGTCATTGTCGGCTATCCGGTTTATATCAATCTGCTTGGTGGACGGTTCAGGGAAAAGGAGCTGCTGTCAACACCGATGCGGCAGGAGGAAGAACGCTGCCGGATGTGCTTTGAAAAGGCGGCTGAAGGAAAGCAGGTGGCATTGATCTGCAGCGGGGATGCCGGTGTCTATGGCCTGGCTTCTTTAATGTATGAGATTGGAAAAGGTTATGAGGACATGGAGCTTATTGTGGTTCCGGGAATTACCGCAGCCTGCAGTGGGGCAGCGGTACTGGGAGCACCACTCAACCACGATTTTTGTGTCATCAGTTTAAGTGACCTGTTGACGCCGTGGGATAAGATTGAAAAAAGGCTCCGGGCAGCAGCCATGGGAGATTTTGCCATTGCCATTTATAATCCGTCCAGTCATAAACGGAAGGATTATCTGAAACGGGCCTGTGATATACTTTTGGAAATACTGGAAGAGGACCGCGCCTGCGGTTATGTGGAGAATATCGGCAGGGAAGGAACGAAAGCGGTTGTCTGTACGTTAAAGGAGCTGCGGGATACGCAGGTGAACATGTTCACAACCGTGTTTATCGGAAATGCAGGATCGGAAATCATCAATGGAAAACTGATTACGAAGCGGGGGTATCAAGTTGAAAGAAATACTAATCTTTGCAGGGACAACGGAGGGCAGAGCCTTATCTGAAGCTCTGACAGATGCCGGAATCGCGCATACCGTGTGTGTGGCAACGGAATATGGAGAAATCGTGTTAAAGGAGCATCCCCTTGTGAGCATCCACCGGGGCAGAATGGATCAGGAAGAAATCCGGCATTTTGTTGAAAAAGGAAATTTCCTTGCTGTGGTAGATGCGACCCACCCGTATGCCACGGTGGTAACGCAGAATATCAAAGCGGCGATGAAAGATCTGTCCATTCCTTATCTGCGGTTAAAAAGAGAGCGGGAGGAAGGAAGAATCGAAGGCGTCCGCTATTTTGAAGATCACGAAGCCTGTGCGGAAGCTTTGTGCCAGACCGTGGGCAATATTCTTCTTACGACAGGAAGCAAGGATCTGTTCCGGTACTGCGCGCATGAGAAGTTGAAGGAGCGTCTCTATGTCAGGGTGCTTCCGGGCATCGAGAGCATTCAGCTTTGTATGGAGCAGGGAATTGCCGGAAAGCAGATTCTGGCGCTGCAGGGACCATTTACCGAGCAGATGAATGAAGCCATGCTGCGGCAATATGACATTCAGTGTCTTGTGACGAAGCAAAGCGGAAGAACAGGTGGCTTTCTGGAAAAGCTAAAGGCAGCAGAACGTATCAATATCCCGGTTTATGTGGTTGGAACGATGGCTGAGGAAGAGGGGGATTCCTTTGAAGAAGTGGTGACAAAGCTTGAAAAGTTCAGCGGAAAACCGATTCGTAAAGAAATCCGTTTTGAAATTACGCTGGCAGGAGTCGGTATGGGGAGCTTAAAGAGCCTTACCGTAGAAGTAAAGGAAGCGATTGAGCATGCGGATGTTCTGCTTGGAGCAGAGCGTATGATTGCGCCATACGAACCCCGGATCGAGAAGAAACCGTATTATATGGCAAAGCAGATTCTGCCGTATCTGAAGGAGCTTTCGAAGAAGGAATATGACCGGAATCCGTGCCGGGTGGTGATTCTTTTCTCCGGGGATACGGGATTTTACAGTGGCTGCAAAGCCATGTATGAAGCACTGACTACCGAAATAGAAAAGGGAGTTTTGCAGGCAGACGTTTCGATCCGACCCGGAATTTCTTCGATTGCCTGTCTGGCGTCCTGCATCGGAGAGCGTTATGAGGATGCGCTGCTTGTCAGCATGCATGGAAAAGAGGTGCCGGATCTTGCACAGAAAATCCGGACGAATGCGAAGGTGTTTTTATTACTGTCCGGGGCTTCAGATCTGCAGGCATTAGGAGAGCTGCTGATCAGGGAAGGACTTACGGATTGCGTTGTAACGGCAGGATTCCAGTTGTCCTATCCGGAGCAGGAGATCCGGACACTGACGCCACAGGAGTGCCAAAGCAGCCACAAGGAGGGCTTATATACCTGCCTTATTTTCAATCCGGCTCCTGATAAGGCGATCTTAACGCCTTACCGCGGGGATGAGGCATTTATCCGGGATAAGGTTCCCATGACCAAGGCAGAAATCCGTGAAATCAGCATTTGTAAGCTACAGCTGTCCGAAGGAGCAGTGGTGTATGATGTAGGAAGCGGAACCGGTTCTGTAGCTGTGGAAATGGCTGGGCTTTCGGGCTCGATTGTGGTTTATGCGATTGAGCAGAAGGAAGAAGCCGTATTTCTCATCGGACGGAACAAGGAACAGTTCGGACTTCCCAATCTTCATGTGGTGAATGGAAAGGCTCCGGAAGCCTTAGAGACTCTTCCTGTCCCGACCCATGCATTTATCGGGGGAAGCAGCGGGCAGCTTAGAGAAATCCTGGATTGCCTTTATAAAAAGAACCCACAGATGCGGATTGTGTTAAATGCCATCAGCTTAGAGACTATTTCAGAGCTGAAAGAGATCCTGACACAGTTCCGGGTAACAGAGGAAGAGGTCGTGCAGGTGCAGGTAAACCGCATGAAACCGGTTGGTTCCTATCACCTGATGCAGGCAGAAAATCCGGTGTGGATCTGTTCGTTTCGATTTCAAGAGTGAACTCAGGATAGAAAAGATAGAAGCATTTGATGATATGTTTAGGGTAAATTTATATAGGAACATCGGAGAAAACATCGGAGAAAACATCGGAGAAAGCATCGGAGAAAGCATCGGAGATGAATTAGAATTTGATGTTAGTAGATTAAACGAAAGTCAGATAAAGATACTGAAAAATTTAAAGGAAGATAAACACCTTAAAAAAGAAGGAGAAGTGTATGAAGCTTGACCGAGTGATGATCGCAGCACCCAAAAGCGGAAGCGGCAAGACAACCATTACCTGTGCGCTGTTACAGAGCCTTAAGGAGCAGGGAATTCCGGTTGTTTCTTATAAGTGCGGGCCGGACTATATTGATCCGATGTTTCATAAGGAGGTGCTGGGAGTACCTTCTAAGAATCTTGATACCTTTTTTACCGGGGAGGAAGAGACACGCGTCTTATTAAAGGCGGGCAGAACGGAAGGGGAGCTTGCGCTTCTCGAAGGCGTGATGGGATTGTATGACGGACTTGGCGGCATCCGGGAAGAAGGCTCGTCCTATCATCTTGCCAAGGTGACCGGGACACCGATTGTACTTGTGGTGGATGCGAAAGGAATGGGAAAATCTGTCCTTGCGCTGATTTCCGGATTCCTGCAATATGATACGGAGAAGCTGATCCGCGGCGTGATTTTAAACCGGATATCGGGAGCCTGTTATCAGACGATCAGACCACTGATTGAAAAGGAGCTTCCGGTTGCAGTTTTAGGTTATGTTCCGGATCAGAAGCATCTGGAACTGAAAAGCAGACATCTTGGACTGGTGTTTCCTAAGGAACAGGAGGAAGTAAAGCAGCAGATTCGGGATTTTGCAGCAGAATTACGGAAGACGGTTTCCATAGAGAAAATCCGGGAGATTGCAGCAGAGGCGGTGGAACTGCCGGAGATGTCGAAGGGAGATTCAGGTCTTCGAGATCATTTGGAAGGTTCCACAGAAGAGAAACATGTCCATATTGAGTCAGTGACAGACTCAATCATCGAATCGAGTGCTAGGGACAGAACGGAAGCAAGAGAAATGACAGACAATGGCAATGACACTGACGCTCCGATCATCGCTGTCGCATGGGATGAAGTCTTCTGTTTTTATTATGAGGATAACCTGCGGCTATTGGAAGAACAGGGAGCAAGGCTCTGTTACTTTTCACCGCTCCACGATTCCCGGCTGCCGGAAGGCTACGATGGCATACTGCTTGGCGGAGGCTATCCGGAGCTTCATTTACAGGAACTGGAACAGAATGGATCAATGAGAAATGAGATCCGGACTGCTATGGAACAGGACATTCCCTGTGTGGCAGAGTGCGGCGGATTTATGTATCTGCATGAAACGATTGAGGATCAGGAGGGGCAGCAATACCGGATGGCAGGTGTTCTTCCCGGCATTTGCATAAACAAAGGAAAACTGGTAAGATTTGGGTATATCGAGCTGCAGGAAAAAAAGCCTTCATTTCTGCCGGAAGGAACGAAGATCCGCGGACATGAGTTCCATTATTATGACAGCTCGGATAATGGAGAGGATTGCATGGCAGTGAAACCGGTGACCGGAAAGAGTTATCCCTGCGTCATTGAAACACAGAACCGGTTTCTCGGGTTTCCCCATTTGTATTATCCGTCCAATCCCGGTTTTGCGGAGAACTTTGTAGAAAAGGCACGGGACTTTCGGAACAGAAATCAAAATAGGAATCAAAACAGGAATCGGGACAGGAAGAGGTAACGTTATGGAGAATTCCTATCGCTTTTTTGAAAATAAAGACTGTAAATATTTCCCTTGTCATCAGGGCTTAACGGACTTTAACTGTCTGTTCTGTTACTGTCCGATGTATCAGCTGCCGGCATGTCCCGGGAATCCTTCCTATCTGGAAAAGAATGGAAAAACCATCAAGGTATGTACGAACTGTACCTTTCCTCATCAGCCGGAAAACTACGACAAGGTGATCGCGGTATTGAAGCATCAGCTTTGATCAGAAAATCAGGTATAGAAGTATTACATGAAAACTTTTTAAGGAGCAGGCAGACACATGACCCTTCAACAGTTGCATTACGCCATTACGATTGCAGAGGCAGGATCCTTAAACAAGGCCGCCGAAGCGCTTTATATTTCCCAGCCATCGCTCACAAGCGCCATGCAGGAGCTGGAAAAGGAACTGGGCATTTCGATCTTTGTAAGAAGCGGGCGGGGTGTTTCCCTGACGCAGGACGGATCGGAATTTCTTCTCTATGCAAGAGAGGTGTATGGACAGTATGAAACGCTGCTTGATAAATATGGAAAGAGCGGAAAGCGGAAGAAAAAATTCGGGGTTTCCACACAGCATTATTCCTTTGCAGTCAAAGCTTTCGTGGAACTGGTGCAGCAGTTTGATACACTGAAATACGAATTTGCAATCCGGGAAACCATGACAAAGGATGTGATCCTGGATGTGGCGAATATGCGCAGCGAGATCGGAATTCTTTATTTTAACGATTTTAACCGGGCAGTACTGACGAAGATTCTTAAGAGCAATAATCTGGAATTTCACCACCTGATTGACTGTAAGGCTTATGTGTATCTCTGGTCGGGACATCCTTTGGCGAAAAAGGAATCCATCCGGTTCGAAGAACTGAAGGATTATCCGTGCCTGTCCTTTGAACAGGGTGAGGCAAGCTCCTTTTACTATGCGGAGGAGATTTTAAGCACCAAGGAATATACACGGACGATCAAGGCCAATGACCGGGCAACGATGCTCAATCTGATGATCGGATTAAACGGTTACACGCTTTGTTCCGGAATCATCTGTGAGGAGTTGAATGGCGATGACTATCTGGCAATTCCCTTTGAGGAGGATTCAGTGGAAGAAAACAGTGGTATGGAAATCGGTTATATTACGAGGCAGAATACCATACTAAGCTCCATTGGAAAATTGTATATTGATGAGATACGGAAATATCTTGGAATTATCGAGCTATAGATTCAGTCTATAGCTCGTTATATTTTACCCGTATTAGCGCGGAGAAAGAAGATATGATAGTCTTAGTGACGTGAAAGAGAGGTAATGAGATGATTCGGTTAGAGAACGTCAGTAAGACTTTTACAGATTCCAATAAAGAAGTTCATGCAGTGAATAACGTAAGCCTTACCATCAACGATGGAGATATCTTTGGTATTATCGGATTTTCGGGAGCAGGAAAATCGACACTGGTCCGATGCATCAATCTTCTGGAAAAGCCGACGGAAGGAAAGGTTTTCGTGGACGATGCAGAGATTACGGCACTGTCTGGAAAAGAACTCCGCAAGGCACGTAAGAAGATCGGTATGATCTTCCAGCATTTCAATCTGATGCCATCCCGGACCATCTTCGGAAATGTTGCTTATCCCTTGCGCGGCAGCGGGCTTTCCAAAGAGGAGATTAAGGAAAAGGTACATCACCTG
>OGDY01001656.1_pt1 | contig 23934 bp, 22 predicted proteins | sample 1570341 | NCBI WGS metagenome assembly OGDY01 (sample SAMEA2581972, study PRJEB24529) | metagenome | biome: Human gut stool | place: China | collected 2011 | reverse complement strand
TCGTATGAGCGGGGATGTGGGTGAAGTGGAGAACTCCATTACCAGCTCGTTGGATATGTTGATGAAGAGTCCGATTATGATTATTCTGTATTTTGCGACACTGGTCATCACCAGCTGGCAGTTGACTCTCTTTACGATCGTTGTGTTGCCGGGAATGGGCTGGCTGATGGGTGTGGTAGGACGAAAACTGAAACGCCAGTCTTTGGAGGCGCAGAGCAAGTGGAGCGATACGATGTCGCAACTGGAAGAAACGTTGGGTGGCTTGCGCATTATCAAAGCTTTTATTGCGGAAGACAAAATGATTAACCGTTTCACCAAATGCAGCAACGAACTTCGTGACGCGACAAATAAGGTTGCCATACGTCAGGCTATGGCGCATCCTATGAGTGAGTTCTTAGGAACGATTCTGATTGTAGCTGTGTTATGGTTCGGCGGTACATTGATTCTGGGACAAAACGCATCGATTGACGCTCCGACATTTATCTTTTATATGGTGATCTTGTATAGCGTAATCAATCCGTTGAAAGATTTTGCGAAGGCAGGATACAACATCCCGAAAGGTCTGGCTTCAATGGAGCGTGTAGACAAGATTCTGAAAGCTGAGAATAAGATCAAAGAAATTTCGAATCCGAAACCGTTGAAGGGACTGAATGACAAAATTGAGTTTAAGGATATCACTTTCAGTTATGACGGTAAACGGGAAGTGTTGAAGCATGTGAACCTGACAGTTCCTAAAGGTCAGACGATCGCACTGGTAGGACAGTCGGGGTCGGGTAAATCGACGTTGGTGGATTTGCTGCCGCGCTATCACGATGTGCAGGAAGGAGATATCACAATCGACGGAACCAGTATACGTGATGTTCGTATTGCCGATTTGCGCAGTTTGATCGGTAACGTGAATCAGGAAGCAATCTTGTTTAATGACACATTCTTCAACAACATCGCTTTTGGTGTGGAAAATGCAACAATGGAGCAAGTGATAGAAGCTGCCAAGATTGCGAATGCACACGATTTTATCATGGAGAAGCCGGAGGGATATAATATGAATATCGGTGACCGGGGCGGTAAGTTGTCCGGTGGTCAGCGTCAGCGTATCAGCATTGCCCGTGCTATCTTGAAGAACCCGCCGATTCTGATTCTGGATGAGGCTACTTCGGCACTGGATACCGAATCGGAACGTCTGGTACAGGAAGCGTTGGAGCGTTTGATGAAGACGCGTACAACGATTGCCATTGCTCACCGTCTTTCTACTATTAAGAATGCGGATGAAATCTGCGTGCTCTATGAGGGAGAGATTGTGGAACGCGGCAAGCATGAGGAACTCATAGAACTGAACGGATATTACAAACGCTTACACGATATGCAGCAACTGTAACGGAATAATTATAATGGAACTTTTTTAAGTTGAATCTAATGAAAGGAATCTCTATAAAACGTTTTGAGTGCTACCTCTTATATCTGTTATCCATACACGTGGTAGCTCTCTTCATTTTCTTTATTTTCCGGTTCACACTGTTCTGTTCCATTGACTATCAATTCCCGGCAGAAATAAAGGGAGATGTTCTTTTGCAGTCCGGTGCTTTCCTCCGCGGACTCTGGTTTGACAATGTAATAGCTTGTTATATCCTGTTGCTCCCTCTGGTTGTTTTGTGGATAGCCGCTCTTTGTAACTACACCGCTAAATGGCTGTTTAGGTCTACAACGGTTTATTTTAGTTGTTTTTATTCGGTATCTTTTGTTATCGCTGCTGCCAATATTCCATATTTTGAATATTTCTTCAAAACGATTAATTCTTCTATTTATAATTGGTTCGGCTATGGCGGTACAACAGCTGGTCTGATGTTTGGGGAGTCTTCTTACTATTTTCCGATATTCCTCGGACTCCTGTCTATCGTGGTATTTGTTTGGGGAGCTTCTTCCCTTGCATCCTATTTCTATCGTAGGGCAGAAAAGGCTGCACCACAGATAAGTCTGTTGAGCCGGGTAGCTGTGTTGGTAGCAGGTGCAATTTGTATCGGGCTTTGCCTGTTCGGCATTCGTGGGCGTATGGGATATAACCCGATAAAAGTAAGTCAGGCATATTATTGTGAAGACCCGTTCCTGAATCAGTTGGGAGTGAATCCCGTCTTTAATCTGCTGACAAGTACACTGGATGATAACCGGAAAGAAAACCGGACTCTGCATCTGATGTCTGAGGAAGACGCTTTATCAAAAGTACAGAAATATTTGCATAGGCAAGGAATTGACCGGTTGTCTCCGATCGCACGGAAAGTAGAACGGGAAGGTACGCCTAATCGCAGGAACGTAGTTCTGGTCTTTATGGAGTCTATGTCCGCCAATCTAATGGGGACTTTTGGATCGGATAAGAAACTGACTCCCTATCTGGACAGCCTTTATCAGCAATCCTTGAGTTTCAGTCATTTCTACTCCTCCGGTATTCATACCAATCATGGTATTTATTCCACGCTTTATTCTTTTCCGGCTATCATGAAACGGAATGCCATGAAAGGTTCTGTGATTCCTGTCTATTCGGGACTGCCTACCGTATTGCAGGAGAACGGATACTGTAACCTGTTCTTTATGACTCACGAATCGCAGTACGACAATATGAATGCATTCCTTCGCACGAACGGGTTCGACGAAATCTACGCTCAGGAGAATTATCCTTCGGAAAAAGTAGTAAACAGCTTCGGTGTGCAGGATGACTTCATGTATCAGTATGCACTTCCTATTTTGAATGAAAGGGCCGGGACGGGGAATCCGTTCTTCAGCGTATTGCTGTCTATCAGCAATCATCCCCCTTATGTGATTCCGCCCTATTTCCACCCGCATAGTGATGTGCTCGAAGAACAGATTGTAGAATATGCCGACTGGTCTATCCGGCAGTTTATGCAGGCTGCGGAAAAACAGCCGTGGTTTGACAATACGATTTTCGTTTTTCTGGGCGATCATGGCAAAATGGTGGGAACACCTGAATGTGAAATGCCCCAGTCTTATAACCATATTCCTCTGATGATTTACGGGAAAGATATCAAGCCGGGGGTATACGACGGTTTTGGTGGGCAGGTGGATGTATCTCCTACGTTGTTGGGACTGCTTAACATAAGTTACCTGCAAAACAATTTCGGTGTCAATCTGTTGGAAGAAGAACGTCCTTGTATGTTCTTTACGGCGGATAATCTGATCGGGGCAAGAGACTCGGTGAATATGTTTATCTATTCGCCGGACAGCCAACAGGAATTCAAGTACAAACTGGAGGAAGGTAAGCTCCACGCTGCCACTGGTACTGATGAGGAGGCTTTCCGGAACTTGAAAGATTATTGCTTCTCTATGCTGCAAAGTACGGAATCCCTGGTAAAAGAACACAAGACATTAGATAAAGTATCCGTCAAGAAGTAAGTGCTTTATGAAAACAAAGCCGTTGGTGAAAGAGTTTATACGTTTTGGCGTGGTCGGCGTGCTGGCTACGGCATTGCATTATGGGATTTATTATTTCCTGCAATCTTTTATCAACGTCAATGTAGCCTATACGACGGGATATGTAATCAGTTTTATTGTCAACTTCTATCTGACTTCTTATTTTACGTTCGGAACCACTCCGTCATGGAAAAAGTTGGTTGGTATGGGAGGGGCGCATCTGGTTAATTATTTGTTGCATATCATTCTGTTGAATGTATTCCTCTATCTGGGAGTTTCTAAAGCATGGGCACCTGTGCCGGTGTTTGCGATAGCGATTCCTGTGAATTTCTTATTTGTTCGGTTTGTCTTTAAACATAAAAAGCTATGAACGGCGTGAGACTTGTGATTGTAGTTCCTTGTTATAATGAGGAAGAAGTATTGAAAGAAACGACTCGTCAGCTATCTGATGTGCTTGCCCGAATGGAGCAGGAAGGGAAGGTGGCCGAAGGAAAGATTTTGTATGTGGACGACGGAAGCAAGGATACTACCTGGAAACTGATAGAGCAATTGTCTGAATCTCATAGGTGTGTGGCGGGCTTGAAACTGGCGCATAATGTCGGGCATCAGCAGGCTCTCTGGGCGGGATTGGATTTTGTGGCGGCCGGCGATTATGATGCGGCTGTATCTATCGACGCTGATTTGCAGGATGATGTGAATGCTATTGTGGAAATGGTGGATTATTATAATCAGGGGGCCGATGTGGTGTTCGGTGTACGGCGGGAACGTAAAACGGACACGTTCTTCAAGAAACATACCGCGCAGATGTTCTACAAACTGATGCGGACAATGGGCGGGGAGATTGTTTACAATCATGCGGATTTCCGTCTGATGAGCAAGCGCTCCCTGAAGGCATTGGTGTCTTTCCCCGAACGTAATCTTTTCCTCCGGGGCATGGTGTGTATGCTCGGATATCCTACCGCTTCTGTCTATTACGACCGCAAGGAACGTTTTGCCGGTGAATCGAAATATCCGTTCACGAAGATGTTGAACTTCGCCCTGGACGGAATCACTTCTTTCTCTGTCAAACCATTACGCCTGATTACCACATCCGGGCTTATCTTTATGCTGGTTTCTTTCCTGGCCATTATCTATGCTTTGGTGGAGTTTATTGGCGGAGACGTAATCCGAGGCTGGACTTCGCTACTCATTTCTGTCTGGTTTATCGGCGGCGCTATCCTGACTGCCGTCGGAGTGATCGGTGAATATATCGGTAAAATATATAAGGAGGTGAAACGCCGTCCGCGTTATCTGATAGAAAAAGAAGTAAACCTGTAAGGGTTTACTTCTTTTTCTGTTATTCTATGCTGATCCTATGGCTATTTTCTCTTGAAACGATACAGGTAAATAATGTCACGGATGTCACATCCTCTTTTCGTGCTCTGATATACTTCTTCAAAAGTATATTCGGATTCATATTTGGGCTTGAAACCTTCAAAATCGCGTCGTCCTACCAATAGATAGCCTTCGGCCGGCATATCCTTTTCAAACAATCCTATCTGGTCGTTGTGATAGAAATTGACCGTGTAGAAACGGAGCATATCGACAGCTACATAAGAATAGATCTTGCTGCCCGAAGCTATTTCCCGGATATCTTCCGCCATTCCTTTGTCCGATTTGGTGTTCAGTATGGCGGGCTGGTAAGCACCGTCCAATGACATGAAAAGCGAGAATGTAACGAAAAGAGTGGCATACACTACGTTCATTCCCGGTTCTTTTTTCCTGATTGTCCGGAAGAAATAGATGGCTGCAATTAATGGCAGGCAGATGACGATGATGTGGCCTGCGTTGAGTGAGATATTTGCCAACGCGTTCATGAAGGCTATATTCTCGGCGGCGTGTCTTCCGTGGAAAATACTGTCGGGCACTAATCCTAACCGCACGGCTATAAATGTGACAAGGAGAAGAATAGCGGCGACGGAGAGAAATCCGCCGTATATCTTAACTGCTTTTGAGTTTTTCCGGACCAGATACATGATATATTCGGCAAGGAAATAGGCGATGAACGGATAAATGGGTAACAGGTAAACACTGCGCTTGCTCTTTGGGATGCAGTAAAAAACGAAAATGAGAACAATGCTCAATAAAGAGAACAAGCGGGTGCTGTCCATTTCGCGGATATATGTTGTGAACCTCTGCCACCATTCGCGGGGTTTTCCGGTTATTTTCCCGTATGTAAGGCTGAATAAGGAAAGCAGAACCAACAATGTGTAAGGGGCATAGCCGGATACGACTGTAATGATATTGTAGTAAGCAGGATTCTCATGGGATTCGTAGCTCATTTTTCCCATGAAACGACCGAAATTCTCCTCCATAACCAGTGAGATGAAATTATCTCCTCCCTGTTGGTAGGCAGCGATGTACCAAAGGGCGGGCAGGATACAGGACGTAATGGCTACCAGTGCCATCGAGAAAAAGGCTTTGAAGAAACTGGTACCCCGGATCAGCAGAAAGACCCCGGTGACCATGCAAGGCAGGAGGATACCTACGGGACCTTTGGTTAGTGTGGCACATCCCATAAACAAGGTGGCTATCCAGGGGAATCCTTTTTGCCCTTTCTCACACCAACGGTAGAGTTGGTAGAGCGCGAGTACGATAAAGGCGGTCAGCATCATGTCAACGCGGCAGTTCATACCGGCACGGTGGACTTCAAAATTAGACAGGGTAATTAAGCCCATAAGGAGGGCGACTGAAGCTCCCCTGCGTTTGGCGTAGAATAAGAATCCGCCTAACACCATAGCTATCAGTGCCAATGCAGAGGGCATACGTGAAGTGTATTCCGTTACTTTCCCGGCAATAGAGGAAAGGGCGGCAATACACCAGTGAAACAAGGGCGGCTTGTAGGCGATGTCCCCGCCGTTGTTGACGGGAAGCGTCCAGTTACCGGTTTCAATCATGGAGTATGCAACGATTGCTTCGCGGGGTTCCCCTTTGGTATGGAAATCCGTTAATCCCATAAAAGGGAGAAGAGTAACGACGCAAACGACCGCTAAAATAATAAATTGCTTATTTTTCATACATTTATTGATGTGTTTGGATACAAAAATGCTATCTTGGGTTCAAAGATAAAAATATATTTTGGGGTGTTTGGTCTTTTTGTCTTATTTTCTGCCAAAATCTGCCGGAATCTCTCCCCATTCTTTGGTTTCCCATTTCAGAATACGGGTGGTGTATGTGTTTTCCCGAAGCCATTTCTCCGCACGTTCTATCAGTTTGAACAGTTCCTCTGTTTCTGCGGTACGCGGAAGCTTGGTCTTACATTTCTTTTGCCGCACCCAGCTGATTGCATTGACGCTGTCACTGTAAATGGGCATATCGAATCCCTTCTGTTTCAGCAAAGCCAGTCCGTGTACGATAGCGAGGAATTCGCCGATATTATTCGTTCCCTTCGTCGGGCCAAAGTGGAAGACTTCCTGGCGGCTGGCTATGTGGACTCCGCGATATTCCATAGGACCGGGGTTGCCGCTGCAGGCAGCGTCCACCGCCAGACTGTTGTCAATCACGCAGGCGGGCAATGTTTCCGAAGAAACTTTCTCGCTTTTCTTCTTGGCGTTTTTTCCGATATAGGCGTAAGGGGAGGTGGCCAGTGCGCGTTCCGCTTCTTCGCGGGTGTCGAATGATTTGTATTTGGCGCCTTCGTATCCTTTGATTTGAAGCTGGCAGTCCGTCCAGGATGTGTAAACCCCGGGCGTCACGCCTTCCCATACAACGTAGAATTTCTGTTTAGCCATTTTTCCTTTTTACAATGAATTGATGTCTGTATATTGACAGCGCGAAGGTACAAATATATTCTCTAACTGAACAAGTCAACAGAGCTACTTGTTATAAAAATAAGAGAGTTTAAGAATATAACATTTAGAAAGGAGCTATTATGGAAAGATCTTTTAGTGAAGCTTTGAAACATCGCCGGACTTACTATTCAATTACTAATCAGTCGCCTATCCCGGATCAGGAGATTGAGTGTATCGTCAATATGACCGTACGCCACGTGCCGTCTGCATTTAATTCGCAGTCTACGCGGGTGGTACTTTTGTTAGGGGAATCACACAAGAAACTGTGGCAGATTGTGAAAGATGCGTTGAAGAAAATTGTGCCCGCGGAGGCTTTCGTAAAGACGGAAGAAAAAATAGATAACTCGTTCGCTTGCGGATATGGGACTGTGCTTTTCTTTGAAGACCAAAAGGTAGTGAAAGGACTTCAGGAGGCTTTCCCATCCTATCAGGATAACTTCCCCGGCTGGTCGCTGCAGACTTCGGCCATGCATCAACTGGCTATATGGGTCATGCTGGAAGATGTCGGTTTCGGAGCATCACTGCAACACTATAATCCGTTGATTGACGACGAGGTGCGTCGTGCATGGAATCTGCCCGGACATTGGCATCTGATTGCGGAAATGCCGTTCGGACTTCCTGTGACTAAACCGGGTGAAAAAGAGTTTCAACCGCTCGAAGAACGGGTGAGGGTATTCAAATAACTTCGTTTTTAATACTTGGATTTTAATAAAATGACTAATTTTGCTCACAAAATTAGTCATTTATGGTTCGTATCTTCCTTACCGGCTATATGGGTGCCGGAAAAACGACATTGGGTAAGGCATTTGCCCGTAAGATGAATGTACCGTTCGTTGATCTCGATTGGTATATTGAGGAGCGTTTTCACAAAACTGTTGGAGAGCTGTTTACCGAACGTGGTGAAACTGGATTCCGGGAATTGGAGAGGAATATGCTCCATGAGGTGGCCGAGTTCGAGAATGTGGTAATCTCTACGGGGGGGGGAGCGCCTTGTTTTTTTGATAATATGGAATTTATGAACCGGGTGGGGAAGACGGTATTTCTGGATGTTCATCCCGATGTGTTGTTCAGACGGTTGCGTATCGCCAAGCAACAGCGTCCCATACTTCAGGGAAAAGAGGATGATGAATTGAAAGCGTTTATCATCCGGGCACTGGAACAACGGGCTCCTTTCTACACGCAGGCGCAATATATTTTCAATGCCGACGAACTGGAAGATCGCTGGCAGATCGAAACAGCCGTGCAACGATTGCAGGAATTGTTGGGACTATAAGCTATTTTACTTTCACAAGTCATGTCAACCACATGGTTTCTCCCTTTTCTTTTTATCTGCTCTTTATCTTTTTGGGTTCTCTTTTTTGTTCATTCAGTCAATATTTGTACCTTGGCGCTCGTTACGAGATTTTTCTATTGACTATTAACACAAGAAAGAAGATAAAGAGACTGTTATGGGAACTTTGAAAGAGAAATTCGAGGAGTTGTCCGCCGGGATTAAAGCCTCTGGGAAACCTGCTGCGGCATGGTTTCCGAAATATACATCTACTTCATTATTAAATGCTGATAACTGGTGGGAAGCATTGGCTGTATGCGAATATGCGTTGGACACCCGGGAGGATGAGAAACTGACGGAAGGTTTCTTTGAATTGATATTCAGTGCATTCGACTGTAATGTCGAAGTCGATCTCAGCGAAGAAGAATATGAGTTCTGGTGGGAGAAGGTGATGCGGGTGTGCGAACGTGTGGCTGTGTTCAGCGGAGCAGGCTGGGCGCAGAAAGGTGCACAGTACTCCGAGGCCCGCTATGGAAAGCGGGATATGAGCTATTTGTTCCCTTGCTACGAGAAGGCTGCCGATATGGGCTGGGGTGAAGCGGAAGCGACTGTTGCCTATTGGCGGTATATGGGGTTTTATTGTGAGCAGGATAAGGAAGAAGGAGAACGACGTTTTGCGGCTCTTTCTTCACCCGAAGCTATTCTTTGGGGGAAACATTATCGCGCTTTTGCCGAAGAGTTTACGGGCAACAAGGAGAAAGCGTTGCAGATACGGCAGGATTTGCTTGCCGAACTGCCCGAAGGCGACCGTTTGCGTGCTCATGTGTATGCGGCAATGGGAGACGCACTCGACAGGGGAGAAGGCAAGATAGCCGAGGAAGCTGCCTGTTATGAAAAGTCTTTGGAAATCGTTCCCAATCTATATAGTCTGAAAAATCTCGCTACTCTGTATTTCCGTTATCCCGAACTGGGTAAACCGAAAGAACTGGCTTTCGAAATTTGGGAGAAAGCCTGGCATGCCGGAGTATGGTCTGCCGCCAACTTCCTGGGATACAATTATCAGGAGGAGGCATGGCTTGATCTGCCTAAAGCAATAGAATGGCTGGAGAAGGGAATGCTTTATTGCGAGTTGTATAGTGCGTATGAGTTGGCATTGATTTACTTGTACAATGATGATTATAAGAATGTGGAACGTGGGCTGATGTGTCTCGAACGTTGTGTGGAAGGTGATTATATAGAAGGTATCGAAGGACTGGCGAATGTATATTTCAACGGTGACCTGGTGGAAGAAGACATGAGTCGTGTAAAACAGTTGCTGGAAAAGGCGCTCGAACTGGGTTCGGGAAATGCGGCCTATCGTTTGGGTTGGATGTATGAACGTGGCTTTCTGTCTGAAGAACCGGATTATGTGAAAGCTATGGAATATTACGAGAAAGCAGCTGAACTGGATAATGTGGACGGATACTGCCGTGCAGCGCTTTACTTGGCTAACGGATATAGCGGTGTGACGGATGCGGTGAAGTCGAGAAAATATTACGAGAAAGCGGCCGGAATGGGTTCATGTTTTGCATTGGTAGAACTGTCATTCTTATACGAGAATGGCAACGGAGTGGAAAGAAGCTATGAGAAGGCTTTTGAACTCTGTGAAAAAGCGGCACAGGAAGGCTATCCTTATGCAATGTTCCGCGTAGGTCTTTATCTGGAAAAAGCTGTATTGGGTGAGGCGAAGCCGGAGGAGGCATTTGCCTGGTATACAAAAGCTGCCATGGCGGATGAAAATGAAGGAATCTTTGCTCTGGGACGTTGTTACAAACAGGGAATCGGTACGGAGGAAGACTGGGACAAGGCACTCGAGTGGTTCGGAAAGGGGGCAGAGAAGAACGAATCCCGCTGTCTGACTGAATTAGGGCTGGCTTATGAGAACGGTAACGGTGTGGAGGAAAACCCGCAAAAGGCTGTGGAATATATGACACGGGCAGCGGAACAGGATTATGGTTACGCCCAGTTTAAAATGGGAGATTATTATTTCTTCGGGTGCGGTCCTTGTTTGGAAGATAACAAGAAAGCCGTGGAATGGTACGAAAAGGCTGTTGCGAATGAGATTCCTATGGCGATGCTGCGCATGGGGGATTATTATTTGTATGATTATGATAGTCTGAACGAGTCGGAAAAGGCGTTTGCTTACTTTAAGAAAGCTGCCGAATACGAATGGTATAACGAAGGACTGGGTATCTGTTACGAAATGGGTATCGGTGTAGAGGATAATGAGACGGAAGCCTTTAAATATTATACACTGGCTGCGGATAACGGTAATGTGACGAGTATGTATCGTACCGGACTTTGTTATTACAACGGAGTGGGTGTGAAGCAGAATTATGCGGAGGCTTACCGCTGGTTTACGGATGCGGCCGGTAATGAGAATATCGGTGCCGCATATTATCTGGGTAAGATGCAAATGTATGGCGAAGGCTGTACGCCTGACCCGGAAGCGGCTGTGCAATGGCTGTTGAAAGCTGCCGAAAAGAATAATGATAAGGCTCAATTTGAACTAGGAAACGCTTACCTGACGGGAAATGGTGTGGAAGAAAACGATGATATAGCAATGGAGTGGTTCGAGAAGGCTGCTGAAAATGGTAACGAAAAGGCCCTTAAGATCACCGGAAGGAGGAGAAAATAGTAAGTAGGCATGGAGAAAGAAGGGAATAATCTGTTTCAAGTCAATCTCAAAGGAATGATTGCTTTGTTGTCAGAGCATATTTATAGTAATCCGAATACCTTTGTCCGTGAGTTGTTGCAGAACTGTGTGGATGCTATTACAGCTTTGCGCAATATTGACGAGAATTATGCAGGACGTATTGATGTCTTTCTGAATGATGACAAAACGGTGATATTCCGCGACAATGGAATCGGGCTGAAAGAGGAGGAGGTATATCGTTTCCTTACCGTTATCGGGGAAAGCTCGAAACGGGATACGCCCGATGCGGATGATTTTATCGGAAGGTTTGGTATTGGTTTGCTGTCTTGTTTTGTAGTGACGGATGAGATCAAGGTGGAGAGCCGGTCGGCAATGGGCGGGCAGGCTGTCTGTTGGTGTGGTAAGGTGGACGGTACGTATGAACTGACGTCATCCGCCGAAGAACGTCCTATCGGTTCGCAGGTGGTATTGCATCCCAAGAATGACTGGATGCATCTTTTTGAATATGATACATTTAAGAAGATATTGGTCGGCTATGGAGAGGTGTTGCCATATCCTGTCTATCTGCATCATCAGGATGAGGAAGAGTTGGTGAATACGCCTTCGCCTGTATGGCTTGACCCGAAGGCAACCCGCAAGGAACTCCTTGATTACGGGGCGAAAGTTTTTCAATCATCTGCGCTTGATGTTTTTCGAATACGGACTGAAAGCGGTCGGGTGGAGGGAGTGCTTTATGTGTTGCCTTTCCGGACACAGTTTTCTGTGCGTAACTCTCACAAAGTGTATTTGAAGCGTATGCTGTTGAGCGAGGATGATTGTAATCTGTTGCCGCAGTGGGCTTTCTTTATCCGTTGTCTGGTGAATGCGGACGGGTTGTTGTCTACTGCTTCACGCGAGTCTCTGGTAAGCAATGATTTGCTGAAGGATGCCCGCAAGGAGATAGGTATGGCTATCAAGGATTATTTGCGGGGACTGGTGCAGAACAACCGGGCTATGTTTAATAAGATACTGGACGTGCATCATTTTCACATCAAGGCGATTGCTTCGGAAGATAATGAGTTGCTTCGTTTGTTTATGGATTATCTTCCTTTTGAGACGAATAAGGGGGTACGGAGCTTCGGGAGTATCCGTTCGGCGGACAATGTGATCTGTTATACCAGAAATCTGGAGGATTTCAGGCAGGTACGCCGTATTGCCGGAGCACAAGGATGGTTGGTGGTTAATGCTGCTTATACGTTTGATGAAACGTTGTTGAAAAAGTATGCCCGCCTGAATCCGGAACTGACTTTGGATGAAATATCCCCTTCGAGATTACTGGAACAGTTTGGGGAGGTAGAAGCCAAAAAAGAGTTCCGGGCTTTTGAGGCGAAGGCGAACGAGTTGTTAAAGCGTTTTGGCTGCGTCTGCCGGTTGAAGCACTTTACTCCGGCGGATATTCCGGTGATATTTGTGGCAGAGGAGAAAGAGAGTACGACCAAGAGTACCAATAATCCGTTAGCGGCTGTGTTGGGGACTGTCAATACGACCAGGCAGATACCTCCGACGCTGACATTTAATGCGGATAATGAAATGGTCCGTACTTTACTGCAAATACAGGGAGATAATAAAATGTTTCAGCATGTGGTACATATATTATATGTACAGTCACTCCTTCAGGGCAAGTATCCTGTGAACAGTGAGGAAATGGAACTTTTCAACCACTCGCTCAGTGAATTGATGACTGCTAAAATGAATGATTTTATAAATTTCCTGAATTAAGAAAGCGTATGAAATACACACTTGAAATACAAAAACTGCTGTTGCAGGCACAGAATAAAAACCTGCATCCCCGTGAGAAAGCTAATTTGTTGAAAGAGGCTATCCGCATCGCTGATGAAAACGAAGATGTGGAATGGGCAACGGAAATGAGGCTGGACCTCATTTATGAACTAAACCTTCTCTCGGCGGACACTGAGGAGATTGCCGTGTTCTCTAAGATTCTGGATGATTATGAGAATCATAAGGATGTAATCAAGGAGGATGATCTGCTGTGGAAGTATAAATGGATATGGTCTTCGACTTTTGATATTCCGGAGATTCCAATGGAACAGGTGGAAGCGGTAGGGGAGGATTATAAGACCCGTATCTTGCGGAACGGATATTCTTTGCGGAGTTATTATCAGCGCTGGTCGGTGGAATGCACATGGATGAGGCAGTATGACAAGGCAAAGGAATATATTGATAAGATGCTGGCGGAGAAAATGGACGACCAGTCGTGTGAGGCTTGTGAACTGAACTTTATGTTGGATTATTATCTGGAAACGGGAAAGTTTGATGAGGCTTATAGCCGGGCGCAGCCATTGATTAACAAACAGGTGACTTGCTATGAAGCTAACCTGCGTGCTTACCTGAAGCTTGCTTATTATGCACAAAAAGCGGGTAAGCCGGATATTGCCGCCGATATGTGTACACGTGCCGAAGAAGCTTTGGCCGGAAGAGAGAAGGACGAGTATCTGTTGCTCTATATGGGGCTGTTTATCGCTTATTATTTAATGACGAATCCGGAGCGCGGCTGGGAGTATGCCGAACGGTGTATTGACTGGAGCCTGCGTACCAATACGTTGAAGAAATATCGTTTCTCCTGTGATATGGTGGAGGCCTTGAAGTATGAGATGCGTCCGGAGGTTCATCTGGCTTTGCCGGAGGAGTTCCCTCTTTACCGCGCGGACGGGGTTTACTCTGTCAGCGAATTAGGCCGGTATTTCTATCAGCAGGCTGAAGAACTGGCACGGCGCTATGACGCCCGTAACGGAAACAGCGGATATATGGACCGACTGAAAGAAATAATGTCTAATTAATTGGCAACATGTAGATAAATCTGTATTTTTGCCGTCCAATTATTTACTAAAAACACTGAATTACAGAAAAATGAGAAAGTGGCGTATTGAAGATTCTGAGGAACTCTACAACATTACAGGTTGGGGAACCTCGTACTTTGGTATTAATGACAAAGGTCATGTTGTTGTTACACCGCGTAGAGATGGGGTAGCTGTTGATTTGAAAGAGTTGGTCGACGAGTTACAACTGAGAGATGTAGCGGCTCCCACGTTGGTGCGTTTTCCGGATATTCTGGATAATCGTATTGAAAAGATGTCGTCCTGCTTTAAACAGGCAGCCGAAGAATACGGTTATAAGGCGGAGAACTTTATTATCTATCCGATTAAGGTCAACCAGATGCGCCCTGTGGTGGAGGAGATTATCAGCCACGGAAAGAAATTCAATCTCGGACTGGAGGCGGGTTCTAAACCTGAACTGCATGCTGTGATTGCTGTTAATACGGATTCTGACTCATTGATTGTATGTAACGGCTATAAAGACGAGAGTTACATTGAACTGGCTTTGCTTGCCCAGAAAATGGGTAAACGTATCTTCCTTGTTGTAGAGAAGATGAATGAGCTGAAACTGATTGCAAAAATGGCGAAGCAGTTGAATGTGCAACCTAATATCGGTATTCGTATTAAACTGGCTTCTTCCGGTAGCGGAAAATGGGAAGAATCGGGTGGCGATGCCAGCAAATTCGGGCTGACTTCCAGTGAGTTGCTCGAAGCGCTCGATTTCATGGAAAGCAAGGGATTGAAAGATTGCCTGAAACTGATTCACTTCCATATCGGTAGTCAGGTGACGAAGATCCGTCGCATCAAGACCGCCTTGCGTGAGGCTTCACAGTTTTATGTCCAACTTCATGCTATGGGGTTCAAAGTGGAATTTGTGGATATCGGCGGCGGACTGGGAGTTGATTACGACGGAACCCGGTCGTCCAACAGCGAAGGCAGCGTGAACTATTCAGGAATATGTGAATGACTCGATTTCTACGTTGGTGGATGTCAGCGATAAGAATGGTATCCCGCACCCGAATATTATTACCGAAAGCGGACGCGCATTGACTGCACACCACTCTGTGCTTATCTTTGAAGTGTTGGAGACTGCCACTTTACCCGAATGGGATGATGAAGAAGTAATCGCTCCGGACGCACATGAACTGGTGCAGGAATTATATGGCATTTGGGATTCGTTGAATCAGAATAAAATGTTGGAGGCATGGCATGATGCGCAACAGATTCGTGAGGAAGCGTTGGATTTGTTCAGTCACGGAATTGTCGACTTGAAAACCCGTGCACAGATTGAACGCCTGTACTGGTCGATCACACGTGAGATTAATCAGATTGCCGAAGGCCTGAAACATGCGCCTGACGAATTCCGAGGATTGTCCAAGCTGCTTGCGGATAAATATTTCTGTAACTTCTCACTGTTCCAATCGTTGCCGGATTCCTGGGCGATAGACCAGATATTCCCGATTATGCCTATTCAACGGCTGGATGAAAAACCGGACCGCTCGGCTACTTTGCAGGATATTACCTGTGACTCCGACGGTAAGATTGCGAACTTTATCTCTACCCGTAATGTAGCTCATTATCTGCCTGTACATAGCCTGAAGAAAACAGAACCTTATTATGTAGCTGTTTTCCTGGTAGGTGCTTATCAAGAGATTTTGGGGGATATGCACAACTTGTTCGGTGATACGAATGCAGTGCATGTCTCTGTGAACGAGAAAGGATATAATATCGAACAGATTATTGACGGAGAAACGGTGGCGGAAGTATTGGACTACGTGCAGTATAATCCGAAGAAGCTGGTTCGTACGCTCGAAACTTGGGTGACGAAATCAGTAAAGGAAGGCAAAATCTCTTTGGAAGAAGGAAAAGAATTCCTTTCCAACTACCGTTCGGGACTTTATGGATATACGTATTTAGAATAGAAATGAGAGAAAAACTAACTGTAATTAAGGTGGGTGGCAAAATCGTAGAAGAGGAAGCCACCCTTCGTCAGTTGTTAAACGACTTTGCCGCTATTGAAGGACATAAGGTGCTGGTGCACGGCGGAGGCCGTTCGGCTACAAAGATAGCCGCACAACTGGGAATTGAAAGCAAAATGGTCAATGGCCGCCGGATTACTGATGCGGAAACGTTGAGGGTAGTGACAATGGTGTATGGCGGTTTGGTGAATAAGAATATTGTTGCCGGTTTGCAGGCGTATGGTGTCAACGCGCTGGGATTGACCGGAGCGGATATGAACGTGATACGTTCGGTGAAACGTCCGGTGAAAGAAGTTGATTACGGTTTCGTCGGCGATGTGGAGAAGGTGGATGCTTCTCTGTTGTCTGACTTGATATACAAAGGTGTGGTGCCGGTTATGGCTCCGTTGACACACGACGGACAAGGGAATATGCTGAATACGAATGCGGATACTATTGCCGGAGAGACGGCAAAAGCCTTGTCGGGCCTGTTTGATGTGACATTGGTGTACTGTTTCGAGAAAAAAGGTGTACTGCGTGATGAGAATGATGACGATAGTGTAATTCCTCAGATTACCCGTGCGGAATTTGAACAATACGTAGCCGATGGCGTTATTCAAGGAGGTATGATTCCGAAACTGGAGAATTCTTTTGAAGCAATAAATGCCGGGGTGTCTGAAGTGATAATTACCTTAGCATCAGCGATTAACGGCAACGAAGGAACCCGGATAAGAAAATAATTCAAAAAAAAGTAGTGGGCGACTGTAACTTTTCGAATCCTAGCCCGTCATTATTATAGAGATGCAAGAAATCAGCTTCCGAAACGATATTTTGCCGTTGAAGGACAAACTCTTTCGATTGGCGCTCAGAATCACCCTGGATAGGGCAGAAGCCGAGGATGTCGTTCAGGACACCATGATAAGAGTGTGGAGCAAGCGTGATGAGTGGCCGCAATTTGAATCGGTTGAAGCCTATTGCCTGATAGTGGCAAAGAACCTTGCGATAGACCGGAGTCAGAAGAAAGAGGCTCAAAACGTGGAACTCACCCCCGAAATGGAGGAAGAACCTGATGCAAACAGTCCGTACGATCGGATGATTCATGATGAAAAAATGAACATCATCAATAGGTTGGTCAACGAACTTCCCGAAAAACAGCGGCTTATCATGCAACTGAGGGACATTGAAGGTGAAAGCTATAAAAAAATTGCAACCCTGCTGAATCTGACAGAGGAACAAGTCAAAGTGAATCTCTTCAGAGCCAGGCAAAAGGTAAAACAAAGGTATTTAGAAATTGACGAATATGGATTATAAGGATATAGAACAGCTCCTAGAGCGATACTGGCAATGTGAAACTTCCGTTGAGGAGGAATCAAGATTGCGTGACTTCTTCTCGAAAGAAGACGTACCGGCTCATTTGCTTCGCTATAAGAACTTGTTTGTTTATCAGCAGGTTCAGCAAGAAGTAGGGCTGGGTGAGGACTTTGATGCACGTATTCTGGCAGAAGTGGAGGTCCCGGTAGTGAAAGCAAAACGTCTGACACTGACGAGTCGCTTTATTCCTCTGTTCAAAGCCGCTGCCGTGATTGCAATCATTCTCGGATTGGGAAATGTGGCACAACATTCTTTCTCGGGAGATGATGGAAGTGTATTGGCCACAGATACCATTGGTAAACAAGTAACTGCACCGTCGGTCGCTATCTCGAACGATGTGAAAGCGGATCAGGTCTTGGCTGATAGCTTGGCGAAGATCAACCACAAGATGCAGGTTATTAATGAATAGACATTTTCATTTGCTTTAAACATATAATATAGTTAGTGTGCTTAATTAAAACAACATCGAAAGCGAAACTGTGAAGTTTTCAATTCTCTCAAATTTTTATAATGAAACTAACTAAATAAATGGGCTACCGCGAGATGCAGTAGCCCTTTTATGTTTCTAAGAGTGGAAGAATCTTTTTTTTATTACTTTTGTACCTGTTATTAGGAGACTTATGATGAAGGAAGCAATTATAGAAGATGAAGAACTTGGACGGTTAATAGTGCGTGTTAATTTGCGTGCTAAAAGTCTTGTCTTTCGTACAAAGAGTGATGCGGTATACGTTTCAGTCCCTTCCGGCACAACGATGAAAGAAGTAAAACGGGCGATTGAAGATTTACGTAGTAAGTTGCTGGCTTCTCGTCAACGATTGAATCGTCCGTTAATTGATTTGAATTATAAGATTGATGCAGAATATTTCAAGTTGTCTTTGGTGTCCGGAGAGAAAGAGCAGTTTCTGGCAAATTCCCGATTGGGATGTATGCAGATTATTTGTCCGCCAAATGCGGACTTTACTGATGAGAAATTGCAGAGTTGGCTACGAAAGGTGATTGAAGAATCGTTGAGGCGGAATGCAAAAAGTATTCTTCCTCCACGTTTAGACCGTCTTTCCAAACAATGCGGATTGCCCTATGCAAGCGTGAAGATAAATTCCAGTCAGGGGCGGTGGGGGAGTTGTTCGACAAAGAAGGATATTAATTTATCCTATTACCTCGTTTTGTTGCCTTCTTATTTGATTGATTATGTGCTTTTGCATGAACTATGTCATACCCGTGAGATGAATCATAGTGAACGTTTTTGGTCTCTACTGAATCAATTCACGGAAGGAAAAGCTCTTGCTCTACGGGGAGAACTGAAGAAATATCGGACAGAAATATAAAGAGTTCCTTTGTCTTTATCTTGCTTTACCGTTTATTTCGCCAGTTGCTTAATTCCGTCTTCCTCTTTCTCAAACTGATAATTACCCCCTCTTTCGCTTAGGTCGAAAGTCGATACTAATTCAGTTTTGTTATCTACAATTAACAATGCACTCTGCTCGGCAAAACGACCGACTTCCACTGTATAAGGTTCTTCTATGATAGTCTTATTGGAAATGAGACTGTCGTTGACAAACAAAGAAATTGAATCGCCGGTAAAGCCTTTGACCAGACTAATCGTATATGTTTCGATAAAATGTCGTTCTTCCTGTTGCTTCTGTTGCAGTCGCATACTCATATAGATGAAAATCACTACGACAAAAATGACGGCAAAAGCGAGGATTCCATTGCCGACCATGAACTGTTTGTTGGTGTTGAGACGATGCGCCATAGTTGTTATTTTTTTTAATTGCGGCGTAAAGATACGAATATCGCACTGTTAATTCATACTTTTTTTCTTTAATGTTTTGTAGTCGAATAGATTATTTATATCTTTGCAACCGAAAACGGATGAAAGGTGGAGGGGCAATTAAGCTCCTTTTTTTGTTCTTAATAGCTAATAAATGATAGAAAAGAAAACTGTTTGTCAGATTGTTGAAGAGTGGCTGGAAGGAAAAGATTACTTTTTGGTAGAGGTAACTGTGAGCCCGGATGACAAAATTGTGGTCGAAATTGACCATGCAGAAGGCGTTTGGATTGAAGATTGCGTGGAGCTTAGCCGCTACATTGAATCGAAACTGAACCGTGAAGAGGAAGATTATGAACTGGAAGTAGGGTCGGCCGGTATAGGACAGCCCTTTAAAGTGCTGCAACAGTATTACATCCACATCGGACAAGAAGTGGAAGTGATGACCAAAGGCGGACAGAAACTGACCGGTATCCTAAAGGATGCCGATGAAGAGAAGTTTACGGTAACCGTACAAAAGAAGGTGAAACTCGAAGGAGCCAAGCGACCAAAGCTGGTGGAAGAAGACGAAACCTTTACTTATGAGCAAATAAAATATACTAAATACTTAATTAGCTTTAAATAGTTATGGCCAAAAAAGAAGAAACAATCAGCTTGATTGATACATTTTCGGAATTTAAGGAACTGAAGAATATCGATAGAACGACAATGGTTAGTGTACTCGAGGAGTCGTTCCGTAGCGTAATCGCGAAAATGTTTGGCACCGATGAAAATTACGATGTGATCGTGAATCCGGATAAGGGGGATTTCGAGATATGGCGTAACCGTGAAGTTGTGGCCGATGAAGATTTGACTAACCCGAATATGCAGATTGCGTTGAGTGAGGCGCAGAAAATTGACGCTTCATACGAAGAAGGCGAAGAGGTGACTGATGAAGTTATTTTTGCGAAATTCGGTCGTCGTGCTATCCTGAACCTCCGCCAGACATTGGCTTCCAAGATTCTGGAACTGGAAAAAGACAGTATTTATAATAAATATATAGATAAGGTAGGTACAATTATCAATGCAGAAGTGTATCAGATCTGGAAAAAGGAAATGTTACTTCTCGACGATGAAGGAAACGAACTGCTGCTGCCCAAGACCGAACAAATCCCGAGCGATTTTTATCGTAAAGGTGAAACGGCACGCGCAGTGGTTGCCCGCGTAGACAACAAGAATAATAATCCTAAGATTATCTTGTCACGTACTTCTCCCGTTTTCTTGCAACGTCTGTTTGAGATGGAAGTACCTGAAATAAATGATGGTCTGATAACTATCAAGAAGATTGCCCGCATCCCCGGCGAACGTGCCAAGATTGCGGTAGAATCTTATGATGACAGAATCGATCCCGTAGGAGCCTGTGTAGGTGTAAAGGGGAGTCGTATTCATGGCATCGTTCGTGAACTTCGCAATGAGAATATCGACGTAATTAACTATACATCGAATATTTCATTGTTTATACAGCGTGCTTTAAGCCCGGCGAAAATTTCTTCTATTCGTTTGAACGAGGAGGAGAAGAAAGCAGAGGTGTTCCTCAAACCGGAAGAAGTATCGCTGGCTATCGGTAAAGGCGGTTTGAATATCAAACTGGCCAGTATGTTAACTGAGTACACTATCGACGTGTTCCGTGAGTTGGATGAGAATGTAGCTGATGAAGATATCTATCTTGACGAGTTCAGAGACGAAATCGATGGTTGGGTGATTGATGCAATCAAGGCTATCGGTATTGATACGGCAAAAGCTGTGTTGAATGCTCCTCGTGAGATGTTGATTGAAAAGACGGACCTGGAAGAAGAGACAGTGGACGAGGTAATACGCATTTTGAAATCGGAGTTTGAAGAAGAAGAATCGGAAGAAGAACCGGAACAAGGACAAGAGTAATAGGCAATTACGATTGAGATTTTCTTCGCTCCATTTATTCATTAAATTTAAAATATGACGATAAGGTTAAACAAAGTTACAAGAGATTTGAATGTAGGAATCGCGACGGTAGTTGAGTTCCTGCAAAAGAAAGGGTATACCGTTGAGGCTAATCCTAATACAAAAATTAGCGAGGAGCAGTACGCTATACTCGTAAAAGAGTTTAGTACGGATAAGAACCTTAGACTTGAATCGGAGCGTTTCATTCAGGAACGTCAGAATAAGGATCGTAATAAGGCATCGGTTTCGATTGAAGGCTTCGAAAAGCAACAGGAAAAACCGAAGTCGGAAGATGTGATCAAGACAGTCGTACCTGAGGATGCACGTCCGAAGTTTAAACCTGTCGGTAAAATTGATTTGGATAAATTAAACGGTCGTAAAACTGATAAAGTAGAAAAGGAACCGGAACAGAAAAAGGAAACTGTGGTAGAACGTCCTGTGGTAGAACGTCCGATAGTAGCGGAACGCCCTGTCGTTGAACCGGAAGTGAAGAAAGAACCCGAAAAGAAAGAGCCTGAAGTAAAAAAGGAAGAGGTGGTGGCACCTGCTCCAACTCCGGCCGAACCTGTGGTGGTGAAACAACCGGAACCTGTAGCAGAACCGAAACCGGCAGAAGTTGAAAAAGTGGTAGTGGAAGAAGTGATTAAGGAAGAGCCGAAGAAGGTAGAAGCACCTGTGAAGGCAGAAGAACATAAAAAAGAAGAAAAGCCTGTGGAAGCAGTAGCATCGACAGAAGTCGTTTCGGAAGAAAAAGACGCTCCTAAGGAAGACGAGGTTTTCAAGATCCGTCAGCCGGAACTGGGAGCAAAGATTAATGTAATCGGTCAGATTGACCTTGCAGCATTGAATCAGTCAACTCGCCCTAAGAAGAAATCGAAGGAAGAGAAACGTCGTGAACGTGAAGAAAAAGAGAAAATCCGCCAGGATCAGAAGAAACTGATGAAGGAAGCGATTATCAAGGAAATCCGTAAAGATGATGCCAAACAGGCTAAGAGCGGACCGAAAGATAACGCGGATGCAGCCGGTAACAAGAAAAAACGGAATCGTATCAGCAAAGAGAAGGTGGATGTGAATAACGTTGCAACTTCCAACTTTGCAGCTCCGAGACCGAATGTGCAAGGCAAAGGCGGTAATAATAATGGTGGTAATAACCAAGGTAACAATAACAACAATAATAGAAGAAACAATAACAAGGATCGTTTCAAAAAGCCGGTTATCAAACAGGAAGTAAGTGAAGAAGATGTAGCAAAACAGGTAAAAGAAACCTTGGCTCGTCTGACCACTAAAGGTAAGAACAAGACTTCCAAATACCGTAAGGAGAAACGTGAAATGGCTTCCAACCGTATGCAACGATTAGCCCAATCACGGGCATACTGCAAACGACATTCAATACACTGTCCACAAGGAATTTCAATAAATTCAGAAACGTAATCACCGAAAGGAACACCTTGCAGAGCATGCCAATAATCACCATCAAAGCGCACAAAATCAGTGTTATATGAAACAATCTTATATTTAGGTTTACCAGAATCAGGCCAAATACCTATAGGAAAACCTTTTAAAGGATGTTTACACATTTCAAAAACCTTCGAAAACTTCTTTAACAAGATAAAAATCTATACCGCGATCAGATGCGGCCTCATCAAGATCGACATAAAAATCATCAGAAGCAACGTCATAATCACTATAAAAGTGAAAAGTTATATAATCATCTTTATAAACATCATATAAACTAACAAGATAATCCATAATATACCTCATAGCCGGAAAAAACGGCAAAATTCATATTAATAATATAAACTATAAACGTTTAATAAGTGTTTTAAATTCAATAAATATTTTAATATTATTCTAAAATAAATACAACGTCAGACTACTTTTTTTCAAAAAGGTGTCAGTCAGCCCAATTACATCAAGAGGGTAATTGGGCTGACTGTTTCACTGTCCCATAAATGGGACAGTAATCACTTACCTTTACGAACGCCAGCGGCCTTATTATTGCCAATAGCGTTAATCAAAGAAGATATGATATTAGAAGCAAAATTCATATTAGCATTATATTTAGTACCAGAATAACTCTTATCAGAACCATAACGGGAAGCACTACTCGAAAGCGTTGAACCTAAAATAGAAGCGGCGGAGCTACGATCTGCACCATAACGAGAAGCAGCAGCGCTCATAGAAGCAGAACCAAGCATAGCATTAGCACTAATCTGCGCAGCGTTAATTTGCGTAGCAGAAGCAATAAGAGACTGCAAGTAACCAGCTATCGCAGAAGAATAAGACTCATCAACTTTACCAGATTTACCAGTAGCGGTAGCACCAGAAGGAGTAGCGGCTCCTTGTCCACCTGTGGACAAAATAGGATTGAGACCGGCGGCAATCAGATCTTTTACTTCTCTTTGATGGGCCGTGTTAGCCATATTCTCTTGCCAAGAACGGGTAAGAGCAGCTTGCTCAGCATTAAACTGCATCTCCTCACGGGCGAAAGCCTGAGATTGGGCAGTATTAGCCGCAGACGATTCTTTTATTGAATTAAGTAAATTATCATACATAGCCATAATAACACCTCTTAAAAATGAAAATAGAGCCTTGGCAAGGGCATCGCTCTGCTTATGCCAAGGCAGCTTATAAGGAAACATTGCAAGCTGGAGGCCAAAAAGGCCTCCAAAGCCTAAAAAGAGCAATCATAAGGCAAATATACATCAGGGGTACCAAAAATATAAGGATTAGTCCGCAAAAGACAAGACGGATCATAAATGAACGGAATTAAACCATTATTTTCACGAATCA
>OGDY01001655.1_pt1 | contig 23938 bp, 15 predicted proteins | sample 1570341 | NCBI WGS metagenome assembly OGDY01 (sample SAMEA2581972, study PRJEB24529) | metagenome | biome: Human gut stool | place: China | collected 2011 | reverse complement strand
GGTCAGGTTGTCCGGATAAGCCATGATACAGGGCTTGCCTTTCCACACGAACCACAGGTTTTCGTAACGCCCCGGTTTGTAAACGTCTTTGTAGAGTTGGCGCAGCGATACCAGCGAGTGCGGAGCCGGGCCGAACGGCAGCATGAAAGCGATCTTCGGCACGTTTACGCCGTCCTTTTGCGCCTGATCCCAGGTCTTCATTAACGCTTCGTACGAATCCTCCCAGGTAAGACTGCCGTTCGTGCAATCGAAGAATACGGCGTCCACGCCTGCGTCGGCCAGCATTTCGGCGTGTTTGCGCAGCACCCACGGATCGGTCGTCCGGTAGTAGCCGAAGAGGGGCTGTTCCCAGAAACAGGTTCCGTGCTTCCAGGCCGGGTGGTTGTAGTCGAAAGCCGCTTCAGGGTATTTCCGGAGCGTTTCGGTGATATTCTGTACCGGTTTTCCGTCTCCGTCCGCGACGAAGTCGGTATGCCACGTCCAATAGAACATCGCTACGAGTTTGTCTTTTTTCTTGTCGCCGGCATTTTTGTATTCGCGAACTTTGCGTCCGAGCGCGTCGGTCGCGGCCCACGAATCGCTGTTGACGGCTTGTCCTGCCGCCGCCGTTGCCAGCAGCAGGAGCATTCCGAGCGACAGACCGATTTTGATTGAGGTTTTCATAGGGTCGGGCGTTTTGCGGGCAAAGATTTATTTCGCGGTATATACGTAGTTGAACCGTCCTCCGGGCGCGGTGTCTCCGTTGACGTAGAAGTCCATGATGTTGCCGTTTTCCTGCATGTTGTCGTTCCATTTGAATTCGATATCGACGTCGTCGCCCGTGAGGTTCATCAGTTGCTTTGCGATAGCCAGTTCGAGCTTGTTGCCGTTGACGGCGAACTTGCTCTCGCCGACGGCTTCCCATTCCCATCGTCCGCCGACGTTCTTTTCGATCACGGCTTTTTTTCCGTGCGGACTGGTGCGATTGACGATCAGGTCGTATCCGTTCCATCCGGTCGCTTTGTCGCGGTCGACGTCGATCAGCAGCATCATCCAGTTGCGGTCGGTCGCCGGGGTCAGTTTGTCGGCGGTTTCGACGTAGAAGTAGACGTTGTCGGCGTCGCGTGCCACTTTCGCTCCGACGATGTCGTTGCGGCCGGTATTGTTGGTGTAGTACTGGTCATACCGTCCGCGGTGGTCGCGGTGCATGGTGTTGCCTTTGTACGATGCGAAGTAGGGAGCCACGTCGTCCCATCCGTCGGCCCGGCCGATCCGGATCGTTTTTGGGGCGGAAGCTTTTTCCTGCCTGTACATTCCTTTGAATTTTCGGACGTTGTCGACCAGTTGCAGGTAATATACGTCTCCTTTGTCGCCCCATCCGGCGTTCGGCTCGATATCGCGGCTGCAATTCCAGTCGTACTGATCGGGGAATCCCATATAATAAGGCCTGTGGGGCGGCCAATCGGCGACCCGGCCGGCGATGTATTCGTTCCATCCGGTGACGAAAATCAGGTACGGATCGAGCTGGATGCCGCGGTCCCATTGTTCCTGGAAATTGGCTCCGTACAGGTAAGAGTCCGGGCGCGTGTCCCAACTTTTGTTCTTTCCCGTGTAGCTTCGTCCCAACGTACCGGGAATATTGAATGCGCTGGCATGGTAGTAGTTCGAAGCGCAGGTATTCTGGGCTACGCCGACCGCTACTTCCTCGTTATAGGCGTATTTGTTCTGCGGGTAAATCTCCAGCCAGCCCCACTGGGTGTTGTTCGAAGGGCCGTTGACGTAGTCCGCCTGACCGGGCCGGAATGTGAAGAAATTCTTCATTTCACGGTCTTCGGCGTTGTTCGTCGGGATGTTGTCGTTATAACCCATCAGCATCGGCTTGCCCTGCCAGGTGAACCAGAGGTTCTGGTATTTGCGGACTTTATACACGTCGTTGTACAGCCTTTTGATCATGTCGTACGATGCGTCGCTCGGCCCGAAAGGAAGCAGGAACGAAATTTTCGGGACTTTCACGCCGTCCTTACGCGCCTGATCCCAGGTTTTCATCAGGGCATTGTAAGACTCGTCCCACAGGAACGGCGCGTTCGTGCAGTCGAAGAACACGACGTCGACTCCGGCGTCGGCGAGCATTTCGCGCGCGTCGGCCTCATCAAGTTCGGTCAGATCGGCTTCGAACTGCGCATTGAGGAAGATGGCCGGAGCCGGAGCCACGGAGGCGGCGAGCTTGGTCTTGAGATCCTGGTTCTGCAGTTCGGAATCGTCCACGTTGAACACGTAGATGAACGGCTTGGCGCTCATCAGGTGCAGGTCGTAGACGGAATCCTTGTCGAAACGGCCTTCGCGTGCGGCCTTGTCGATGGTTTCGCCGGCTTCGAGAATGGTCTTGGCCTGCTTGACGGCTTCCATGTATGCCGGCTCGATCTTCTTGCCGCGCAGGTCCTTCTCCAGCTTCGGCAGCGCGTTCTCGATGGTCTGCAGGTCGGCGAGGATCAGCTCGGTGTTGATGGTGTCGATGTCGTCGGCCGGATCCACCTTGCCGTTGACGTGGACGATGTCGTCGTCTTCGAAGGCGCGTACGACCTCGCAGATCGCGTCGGCCTCGCGAATGTTGGCGAGGAACTTGTTGCCCAGGCCTTCGCCTTCGGAGGCGCCCTTGACGATGCCTGCGATGTCGACGAAGGTGACGGTTGCCGGCACGATCTTCTCGGTGTGCACGAGCTTGGCGAGCACCGGCAGACGGTTGTCCGGCAGCGGCACGATGCCGGTGTTCGGCTCGATGGTGGCGAACGGATAGTTTTCCGCCAGCACGTTGTTACGGGTCAATGCGTTGAACATGGTGGACTTGCCGACGTTCGGCAGTCCGACGATTCCGATAGTAAGAGACATGGTTCCTTAGCTTAGTATTAGGCTTCGATGGCGTCGACCGCTTTGATGACCGCACCGCGGAACGCGCTTTCCTCCAACGATGCGACGCCCTTGATGGTGGTGCCTCCTGGAGAGCAGACAGCGTCTTTCATGGCACCCGGATGCATTTCGTCGGCCAAATAGAGCGCACCCACGCCTTCCACCATTTTGGCGGCCAGACGATACGCGGTGGCACGCTGCAAACCATATTTCACACCGGCATCGCCCAACGCTTCGATGTACATGTCGGTGAAGGCCGGAGCACAGCCGGCAATACACATGGCGATGCCCATGTGTGCGGTGTCCACGCGTTCGATCAGGCTGATTGACGAAAACAGGTTTTCGAAGGTTTCCGTCTGTTCCTGCGTGAGCGTGTTGTCGACTTCCGTGACCAGCACGCCTTTGCCGACAGCCATCGGCGTGTTCGGAATGGTGCATTGAATGTGCGCCTGTTCGAAAGACGTTCCGAACAGGTCACGGAATTTGTTCAGATCCCAGCCTGCCGCAATGGACACGACGATGGTGTTTGGCTGCGCCAGCTTGTCAACAATCGGTGAGATCACCGCTTCAATCTGATATGGTTTGATGGCGATGACGACCATGTCGGACGCTGCGACGACTTCGGCCGCGTTGTGCAATGGCTTTGCACCCACTTTCATCGTGGTCTTTTCCAGCTTGTCGTAATGCGCGGCGCAAGCCACGATGTCGGCACCGTCGACGGCGCCGGCTGCGACGAGTCCTTCGGCGATGGCCTGCGCCATATTGCCGTATCCGATGAATCCGATGGTTGGATTGGACATGGTGTCCTCCTTGTCGTCTTTTCTAATGGACGTAATTGTTTTGGATGCGATGGTTTCGGAGAATTTCGGGAATGTCAGAACAGTTCTTCCAGGTCTCCCCTGTTCAACGCCTCGTCGAACAGGTGCTTGAACACCACGGAACCATGTACGCCGTCGTGCTCGAATTCGTTGGTGGTCCAATAGTGCGATCGTCCCACACGGGACAGCGTATCGAATTGCAGACCGGAGTCGACGTACATGTCGTCAAAATAGACGGCAGCCTGCAGCGGAACCTCATTGCGCGCCAACTGGTCGGCATCGTAGATCGTGCCGAAATGCGTGTCTTCCATAAGCACGTCCATGGCTGGTTTGAACGGACGCAACGCACGTTCCTGCTCGAACATCCACGGGAACATGGCCTCGCCGGTGAAATTAAGCGGACGGATGTCACCCGCGAATTCCGGATGCTCGCCGCGCACGCGCTGGGCGGCCCAGCAAATCGGCGTTTCCAGCTCGCCGTTGGCGTAGATGAACTCCTGCAACGGCCAATACAGCGGGCGAGATGAAGTCGCATCCATCACGGAAGACAGGAATTCGTCAGACAGTTCCGCCGAGGTCGAGGCCGAACCGTCGCCGTCAAGGAATGCCTGGTCAAGAATCCAATGCACGCGTTCGAAACTTGGCTTCATGCCGAAATCGGATCCCAAGCATTGGAAGCGTTCCACCGTGAGCGGATCGCCGTTCGGCAATGTGACCTTGCGCGATTGCAGAACGTCGGCGACGGCCGCGGCACGTTCGATATCGATCGGGTAACGCTCGTAGAACTGCTTCGTCTTTGCCGCCATGCGCGGGAATGTATGACGGTACACGTCGGTCGCATCGGCGGGAACATGCGGAATGCCGCCCGTGGTGAAACTGGCGATGACTCCTTGCGGGAACAGCGAAAGATACGTCAGCGTCAGGAATCCGCCATAGCTTTGACCAAGCGTGACCCAACGTGCGCTCCCGAATTCGGTACGACGCAGATGCTCGAAGTCACGAACGATCGAATCGGCGAGGAAGCGCTTCAAAAACGCGGCACCGGCCTTGCCGTCGCCGTCCATGCCCTCAATCACATGCGTATCGACGCGGGACGAACGCCCCGTACCACGTTGATCCGGCAACACCACGCGGAAATGCTTGATGGCCTCCTCAATCCAACCATCGGAACTTGGACCGAGCGGACGCGGACCGGAACCACCGGGACCACCCTGCAGGAACACGAGCAGCGGAAGATCATCATGCACATGTTCGGGAGCGGTGACCACACGGTAGAACAGGCTGATCGATTCGCCATCGAACCCATGACCGGGCTCGTGGCCCGTCCAATCCAACGGCACCTTGATGGAACGATCCTCAATATGCAATCCGGGCACGTAGTATTCGCTCAGCAACGTCATGCATTCACCTTCCCTTTGGCGTCATCGGCATGTTCAATTCGGGTAGTGACTTTTTGATGGCTTCCATCTCACCCACATGCGGAGACAACCTTACCTCACAAAAGCGGCTTTATCCTGCCGCTATTTCATTCCTGCGCATGATGGCGTCACAGCATATCTGGCGCTAGGGTGGAACGTATGTCGAATCTCAAGCAGCGTCTCTTGTCATGGATGCATGGCCATGTCTTCGCAGGCGATCTCATCATCACGCTTGTTATAGGTGTTCTGCTGTTCGGCGTGACCAGCGGCATCACCTATAATCCGGGATTGCTGTTTGACCTTAAGCCTTCCACGCAGATGACATGGGAAGCGGCAATGCTTATCCCGCTGCTGATCCGTCGATGGCGGCCGCAGACCGGAGCGTTGCTCTGCGTGGCATTGACCTTGGCGCATCTCATATTCGGCCCTTGCCTGTTGGGCGCCGATATTCTGGCATTGTTCATGCTGTATTCGGTGATCGTCTACGGCAATCCCAAAAACACGAAAGCCTTCATTATTCTGGCGTTGACCATCGGTCTTCTGGCTTCGGCGCTGGTGGCATGGACCATGACCAATGGACCATTGCTCACCGGAGGCAAAGTGCATACATGGAGCAGCTGGAATGACCCAAATCCAAATGGCGTTATGGTCACGAAAGACACTCTCGGTTCCATCTACACAGGAACATCCATGTCGGAAGTCGCCGACATGATGGCGCAATACATGCTGGTGCTGACGCCGATTTTCGAAGTATGCATTATTTCCACCGTCATTGTAGCGTTCTGGCAGCGTGCCCGTCTGGCAACCGTTTGCATGATGCGGGAACGCAATGAGGCAATCGCCGCGCGAGACCAGGATGAACGCGATATCGCCGCGTTGGCGGAACGCGCACGCATCGCACGTGACATGCACGATGTGGTGGCGCACACCCTGTCAATCATCATCGTGCAGTCTGATGGTGGTCGCTATGCAGGCACGCATGATCCCGCGGTGGCCAGAAACACCATGGAGACGATTCGACACGAATCGGAACGCGCACTGCATGACATGCAACGTCTTCTGGGAGTATTCGGGGGTTCACCGCACGCCGATTATAACGATATCGGCAATCTTGTGGAACAAGCGCAAAACGTCTCCCCCGACATTCGAATCCGACGGAATATCACCGGCACCGCCAGCCCAGAACAACTCGGCGAACAAGCCTCGATAGCTTCCTACCATGTAGTGCAGGAGGCGCTGACGAATATCCGCAAGTATGCGGGGCCGCACGTCGATGTACATATTAAAGAGTCATGGAACAACGGTTTGCTCACTTTGACCATCACCGACAATGGTCATGGCGCGGCGGCCAATATCGACGGGCATACGCCAGGTTACGGCCTGCTGGGCATGAAAGAACGCATCGAATCGGCCGGAGGCTCGTTGCAGGCTGGCCCTCAACTCGGCGGAGGCTTCGAAGTCATGGCCACCCTGCCTTACGGCGGTAAAGAACAGGTGACAGAAGAAACCGGCGAACAGTATGCCTCGGAACAGTCCGAATCGTGCAACACAACTGCCGTATCCAGCAAAGCGAAATTCTCCGACGAAGCAATCGCACCTCACACAGTCGTCAACATATCGGCGCGAATCCCAGATCAGCCATCGGAGCAGACGAAGGAAACCAACCAACCGACCGGTCGCGATCATCGTTCGAATGCCCTGCAACATTTGCGCATCACCGCACCCAATCTGCATGATTTGCTCAAATCGTTGAAACTGAAATCCGTAGAACTTGCAAATACATCCAATTCGCGAGGGCTGAATTGGGTGGAACGCGTTTCCGCGTGGACGCAGCACCATTATGCGCTCATGGATTCCGTTGGTGCCGTGGCATTGGTCATGCTGCTGAATCGCATGTCGATTACGTTCCTTTTTGATAGTTCACCTCTTGCGCAGCTCTCTCATGCGATCGCTACCTGCTGCATATTGGCGCTGTCTCTTCGACGCAGGTTCCCCGAGACTTGCGCGCTTATTGTGTTCGTATTGTCAGTTGTGCAATTGTTGTTTTTGGGATCGATTGAGGTTGGACATATCGTAGCGTCGCTGTGTGCTCTGTATTCAGCCGTATTGTATGGACGCGAACACGCATGGCGTTGGACCGGTCCTGCCGCTGTCACCTGTTCGGTGCTGATGGGCTTGAAAATCGCGGCCGATCAACACGGATACATTACCTTGTTCGGCGCCATCACCGCTTCCGTGGGCTTGACAAAACCGGTTTCAGCCGCGTCAAGCAGTACTGCGGCGTTTTTTACCGGCGTTATGTATACGGTTGCGGTGTTGATACTGTGCGCCGGCATTATGGCATGGGCGCGTTGGACTCGTTCCAGTGATTCAAACGCACTGGTGTTGCAGGCGCGAGAGGAAGCGCTGGTGGCCGAGCAGGAGAAGCAGCGTATTCTCGCGGCGAATATGGAACGCGACCGTATCAGTGCCAGCATTCAGGCTGAAGTCACCGCCACGTTGAACAGCGTGATTAGTCAAGCCGTCGATGGTATCCGCATGCTGGATAGCGCCGAAGCACAAGGCAAAGAGCCTACCGCCGACGAGATTTCCACAGCGTTCAAAGCCATTGGCGAACAGGGGCGCGCCGCGCTTAAACGTATGCGCGAACTGCTTGGCGTGCTTCGTGAGACTGGTTTCAGCGATGACGCTCATGCCGGTAGCGCGAACGAACTGCAGTTGAGGCCCGCAGCACCGTTGGAGGAGCAGCTGCAGCGCGCGTCTCGATAGCCGATTCAAGTTTTCAGGGAGATTTAAGGGTTTGTTTCGCGCTGTGAGCGGAACAATGCCGATAAGGTGGAGAGTATGAGTGAAGAACAGAAGATTCGTGTGGTCATTGCCGATGATCAGGAATTGGTACGTGCCGGTTTCGCCATGGTGATCGGGTCCCAACCTGATATGGCGGTTGCGGCGCAGGCTCGCGATGGTGCAGAGGCTGTGGCGTTGGCGGAAACACTGCATCCTGACGTGGTGTTGATGGATGTGCGTATGCCCGGCATGGATGGTATTGAGGCGACTCGGCAGATCAGTTCGTTGCAGCATCGCTTCGCTGCCGATGGAACGCAATCAGAAGTCGCCCGTACCAAAGTGATCATTCTGACGACATTCGATTTGGATGAATATGTTATGGCTGCGATCACTGCCGGGGCTTCCGGTTTTCTGCTGAAAGATACGGAACCGGAAACGTTGTTGAATTCGATTCGCACGGTTTTTCAAGGTAATGCGATTATCGCACCGTCCGCCACGAAACGTCTTATCGAGAAAATGATGGAAGGCGATTTCATGGCTGCGAACGTCGGTAGGCCTGAAAATTCCGCAACTACTTCTGCTACGGATTCAACATATACCGATCCGGAATTGGACGAACTGACCGATCGCGAGCGCGAAGTGCTTATTGAAATCGCGCATGGATTGTCGAATCAGGAGATTGCCGACAAGCTTTTCATCAGCCTGCCGACGGTGAAAACGCATGTGGCGCATATTCTGGCGAAGATCAATGCGCGTGACCGTGTGCAGGCGGTGGTGTTCGCTTACGAAAACCATTTGGTCTGATTGATTTGTTGTTTTGCGTATGCATGATACGCAAAAAGGACTCCTACCATGTTTGTGGCAGGAGTCCTTTTCGTTGTGTTTGCTATGAAGCTTAGGCTTCGGCGAGCGCCTCAACAGGAGGCGTGCTCACTGCCCTGCGTGCGGGGAATACGCTGGCGAGCAATGCTGCCACGGCTGCCACGGCGAGTACGATGCCGTTAATGCCCCATTCGAACGGGAACACCACTTTGCCGTACATACTGAACACCACGTATGCGCCCAGCCAGCCGAACAGGGTGCCAAGTAGTACGCCCGCGATGCCGGATACCAGCGAGATGAGCAGGGCTTCCACCGCGAGGGAGCGTCGCAACTGACCTCGAGTCATGCCGATGGCGCGCAGTGTGGCGGATTCTCGGGTGCGTTCGATCACTGACAGCGACAGCGTGTTGGCCACGCCGACAAGTGCGATGAGCACGGCCACGGCGATCAATCCCACCAGAAGCATCATCATGGAGTCGATCATCTTCGCCCATACGATGCGTTCGGCGATCGGTCCGGTCACTGTCGCATCAGCGCTCTTCTCCAATGCGGCCTGCATGTCGTTGTAGATGCCGTCAACGGAAACTCCCGACTTGTCAGTATCCGCCTTGACCAGCAGCACATGGGTGGCGGCATCGAGGTCACCATTGGTGAAATGGCTTTCATCCACGAATCCGACAGCTCCATACTGTGCGGATACGCGACGGTAGTCGGCTTGGTTTGCTTGCAATGTCAGCGAACGCGTAGTGACGCCGTCCTGGTTCCATTCGGTGGAGAAATCAGCCGTGCCATTGGCGAACTGCAGTTCCTTGCCGGTTTGCGCATTGTATGTTGGCATGAGCACGCTATCACTGTCGATGGAGGCGTTACCCAAGTTGGCACGCATGACCTGCTTGACCTGATCGATGTTCTTCACACCGACCAGCAATGCGGACGTAGGCTGGGTTCCATCCGCTTTCTCCAAGGTCACGGAAACCGCCGGCGCATACAATGTGTCGGACACGCCGTTGATGTCGGCTACATCCTTGACCATTTGCTGACTGATGTCATCGCCCATGGCCACGATGTCGACGCTATAACGGGTGGCGAGCGCACCATTCATAGTCTCTTTGGCGCTAGCGGCACCGGTTGCGATGGTGGAAACCAGGGTGACGCCGATGAGCAGAGCGGCACCGGTTGCTGCGATGCGTCGCGGATTCTTCTGAATGTTGGCGTGCGCAACCGTTGCGGAAGGGCCTGTCAGCGAGGCCAACGCTCCAACGCCCTTCATGAGGGCCGGCATCCAAAACACCGCGGTGACTACCATGCCGAGGAACACCAGTGCGGCACCGGCGATGGCTATGAGCAGAATCATCGTGAATTGATCGCTGTTCGCTTCCTCGCCGCCATTGGTGGCTTGTACCTGCCAGATGGAAAATACTGCCATGGCGATACCGACCACCACCATCAGAATACCGATTATGGCTCGCGTGAGGCTGGAACGACGGTTGTCGGTCAGTTCAATCGGGCGCAATGCCTCCAATGGCGTCACCGCAGTAGCGGAACGTGCGGATCCCAAGGATGCGAGCACCGTCACCACAATACCGAAAAGAATGGGTACGACGGCGGCTTGCCAGGAGAAATTGAATCGCATACCCTCTTGCATGATGTCGCTGACGCACATGCCCCACATGAGCAGACTTCCCAGCACCACGCCAAGCACGGATGCGACGAAGCCAAGCACTGCCGCTTCGAACAGCACGGAACCATACAGCTGGCCTTTTTTCGCGCCGATGGTGCGCAGCAAGGCGAGTGTGCGGCGGCGTTGCGCCACGAGTACTTGGAACGTGTTGGCGATCACCAGTGCCGCCACGAACATGGCAAGCACGCCGAAGCACATGAGGAATGTGGTGACGATGCTGGTTTGGTTGCCGGTTAAGGATTTGATGCTTTCGTCACTGACCTGCTGTCGCGACATCAGATCGAAATGCTTTGGCAGCAACGCTTTCACACTGTTGATGGTTTTTGCGGATACGCTATTTCCATCCAAGGCAAGGTCGAGGTATACCGTTGTTGTTCCGGTGGTGTCGAAATCGTCCGTTCCCTGCATTGCGGCAAGCAGATTGTCGGATCCTACGATCGCACCACCATAGTACGAGTAGGCGCCGTTCGGATCGGAGGTGAGTCCGACCACGCGCACGTTGTCCGCTTTGGCTTTGCCATCGGTGCCTACCGCATATTGGGAGGTCAGTCTTACAGTGTCGCCAATGCCGACGTTCAGCTGTTTCGCCATGTCTTCCGGCAGTGCGACTTCGTTGGAGTCCTTCGGCTGGTCCCCTTCCGTAATATTCACGGGAAGCATGTTCTTCTGTGCCGCGGTAGAGATGATCTCGCCGCTGATGGCGCTGTCTCCCTTGGAAACGCTGGCGCCGGTTTCCACCGAGGCGCGGATGCCGTCGACTCCTTCGATGCCGGCGATCTGGTCGAGATGGAAGTCGCCGACAGTGCTGGAGTACGCTTCGTTGAGTTCCTCATCGCTCAGGTCGGAGCTGTTGACGGTCACCGCATAGTTGGCGTTTCCGAACATGGCGGTCATCTGCCGTGTCAGGGAGTCGTTCATGGCATTGCCGAACAGGAAGGTGCTGGCGATGAACGCCGTGCCGATCATGATGGCGATGCCTGCGGGTATGAGCATGCGCTTGGTTTTTCGCATGAGTTTCAAAGTGATGGACCACATGGTTAATTCTGTTTCCTTCTTCGAATGCTTCTACAGTGCGTTTAGTGGGAATGTCTCGCGGAAGCCGCATTCATTGTGGCGGCTTCGCGTTCCTTCATCAACAGTTCACTCATCTGGTCTGCTGTCGGCTTGTTCACGTCCGCCACGATCTGGCCGTCGGCGAACACGAGCGCACGGTCGGCGTAAGACGCGGCGACCGCATCATGCGTGACCATGATGATGGTTTGGCCAAGTTCGTTGACGGAACGTTTCAGGAAGCTCAACACTTCGGCGCTTGATACAGAGTCAAGATTGCCGGTGGGCTCGTCTGCGAACACCAGTTTCGGTTTGGTGATCAATGCTCGCGCGATGGCCACACGCTGCTGTTGGCCTCCCGATAGTTCGTTCGGACGATGGTTAAGACGTTCCTTAAGGCCAAGCGTTTCCACCAGCAGACGCAACCACTGTCGGTCTGGTTTCGCCCCAGCCAAGGTCAAGGGCATGAGAATGTTCTGTTCGGCAGTAAACATCGGCAGCAGATTGAAGCTTTGGAAGATGAAACCGATCTGATGGCGGCGCAGCAGGGTGAGCTGGTCGTCGTTCATGCGGGTCAGATCCTTGCCGTCGAACATGACGTGTCCGCTAGTGGCCGAATCAAGTCCGGCCAGCGTGTGCATCAACGTGGATTTGCCAGAGCCGGAGGGGCCCATGATGACGGTGAATTTTCCTTGTTCGAAGGCGATATTGACGTCACGTAACGCATGCACCGCGTTGCTTCCGGAACCGTAGTCCTTGACAAGATCGATGGCTTCAATGGCAGTGTTATTGGCTTTGATGGCGTCCCTGATGTCCATGGAAGTTCCTTTCTTTGTGAAGTTACTTCCAACATACGGAACATTCGACGTCAACGGCATCATGCGTTGGTCTGAAATCCTGCTGAACCGCGACTCATCCTTGAGTATGAGATCAACGCGGGAACAGCGAAAACTGGATGATCAGAAACCATGTTCCAAGCATCGGGCAATCGTCAATCGCCTAGCAATACGCCTTCGTGCGGCGGCTCAAGCCAATACGACTCCTTCTCCACACTGACGGTGGACGCCCACCAGGTCTGTTCCACGTCTGGCAATGGGCGAATGGATTCGTCCACCACGCGCCATAGGTCCTCATCGTTGTCGGCGATGATTTCAATCAGGTAATCGGCACCGTTCAATCCGACACCACTCATCGCGTACGTCACTTCGTCGATGGCCAGAAGCTGTTCGGAGTCAAGCCGATATGGAGGTTTCACTCCAAGTCCGAGGAATGCCTGTCGGAATCCTCCCAAACGCATGGGGCTTACCGTGGCCATAATGCGCATCACGCCGGAATCTTCGAGTTTTTTGATGCGGCCGCGAATCGCCGTATGGGTCACGCCGAGACGCTCCCCCAACGACGCATAGCTGGCCCTGCCGTCCTTCTGCAGTTCGTTGAATGTGTGCACGAACCGTGGATCCAGACGATGCGAGGGAATATCGGTGCCGACACTCGCCTCGCGTTTGGTCAGGAAGCCGGTTTCGCCATGCGCGGCGAGCAGACGGTTCACCACGCTGACATTGTGGTCATCAAGCACCAGCCGTCCGCATGAGAACACCTGCAGACGGGACAATCCCGGCAACGCGCGCAGACCATGTTTGAGGAAATGATCCATGCCTTCAGCCGAATACACCACAGCCTCAGCGATGATGTCGGCATCCCCCAGAGCGCAGACCACGTAGGTGACCTGTGGCATGGATTGGAGCATGGCAAGAGCCTCATCCCTGCTCCCGTCGAGACGAAGTCCCACCAGCACCTGGCTGTAATTGCCCAGACTCAATGGATTGCACACCGGGACGATGCTCATGATGCCGGATTCAGTAAGCCTGCGGTAGCTTTCCGTAGCCGCGTAGACGGAAATGCCGATTTTGTCGGCAAGCGCCTGCATGGTCATACGGCCGTCGCATTGCAGGGCCGAGACCACTTTCAGGTCGCGTGCTGTGATGGTGATGCGTTGTTCGTTCTGGAACATTGGCCTGCCTCAGAACTGCCACAGCATCAGCCAGATGCTGCCTGCCGTCGCGGCGACGGTGACCGCAAGGATGATCCAATCGGAGAGTCTCATCTTCAGCTGTATGCGGTAGGTGCGTCTCACGCCTTGGAGGTTGAGCCCGCGCGATTCCATAGCCCAGCCGACGCTTTGGCTCATTTTGTAGGCGCGGATCAGCACCGCGATGATGATGGGCAGATACGATTTGAACCGGTCCACCAAGCGTACGAATACGTTGCGTTTCTTGCCGGTGGCGTCTTTCTTGCCGTTCAAGTCGAGTCCGCGGGCCCGTTGCGCGGCCGATACGGATTGGAAGATGGAGAAGAACACCGGAATGTAGCGCAGCGCGGTGGCGAGCGTGAGTCCGGCCTTGTACGGCATGCCCAGGGAGGTGAGCCCTCGGATCAGCTTGGTCTGGCTGGTGGTGAACAACGTGAGGAAGCACGCGAATCCGAGCGCCGGAATGCGCAATCCCATCACCGCGGCCATGACGAGGTTCTCTCGCGTGAGTTTCAGCCATCCCCACTGCCACAGCACGTGCGTGCCGGATGGGTCGAAAATCGGCCAGAGCACCACGATGAACACGATGATCACGGCGAGGATCTTCCACACCCAGCCGATGCGTTTCAGCGGCACGCCGTCGGTGATGAGCATGAGATGTTCGATGATCAGAACGTCAAGTATGAACGCCCAGTTGCGCCATACCAGGCACAACACCAACATGACCACGGTGATGAGGAATTTCACACGGGGGTCGGCGCGATGCAGCCAGCCGTCGCCCGGTACATACAAATCGGCGTCCATCAGTGTCGTCCTTCCTCATGCTTGGTGACTTTCAGCAGCACATGCGTCGCCGAAACGGGCCCATTGGATTTACGCGGTTTGCGGATGGTCCGAGATTGCTTCTGCGCCGCTTCGGACCTGTCGATCGGCCCATACTGCACGACTTTTCCGTCCTCCAATTCCAGCACATGCGTGCAGTACCGGTATACCGCGCGCATGTCGTGGCTGATCATGACGATGGTGACGCCGCGCTGGTTGAGTTTCTCGATGGTGCCGAGGAAGCGTGCTGCGAGACGGTGGTCGAGACCGGCCGTAGGCTCGTCGAGCACGAGGATCGGCGTGCGCATTGCAAGCACGGATGACAGCGCCACCGCACGGCGTTCGCCGTAGCCGAGCGTGGCCGGCGAGACGTCTTCATAACGGTGCAGGTCGAACAGCGTCAGCATCTCGTCGACACGTTTGAACACGGTGGCTCCGTCCAGTCCAAGCGCGGTAGGACCGAATGCGATTTCCTCCTTGGTGGTGGAGCAGAAGATCTGATGGTCGGGATTCTGGAAGACGAATCCGACGTGGGCCGCCATTTCGCCGACGCTGTGTTTGGAGGCGTCGAGCCCATCCACCGTCACCGTGCCCTGCGTGGGTCGGATCAGTCCGTTCAGATGTTTGGCGAGTGTGGTCTTACCGGAGCCGTTACGTCCGATGAGTCCGATGAATGAGCCACGTTCGATGTCGAACGTCACGTCGTCCAGAGCTTTCGATGCATTGCCGCCGCGCTCATATTGGTAGGAGACATGGTCCAGACTGATGACCACGTCCTTGGACCGTTCCGGCTGATTCTTTTTGTCCTTCTTATGCTTTTTGCCCTGCTGTACGGCCTTGACCTGCGGCAGCGGATCGTCCGCGACCTGCACGCCGGAGGATTCCAGCAGTCCTTTTTCACGGACGAACAGGCTAGCGTCGCCGTTGCGCACCAATTCCCCATTGACCATGAACAACACTTGGTCGGCCCAATAGGCGATATGCTCCGTGTCCTGTTCCGCCATGATCACCGTCATGGAACGGGTCTGCCGGATGCGTTCAAGCACATCGAAGACTTCCTGCTTGCCTTCCGGATCGAGCGCCGCAGTCGGTTCGTCAAGGATGAGCACGTCGGGTTCCGCCGCCAATGCCGCCGCGATGGCCACACGCTGCATCTGCCCACCCGACAGGCTGGCCGGCACGCGCTTGCGGTAGCCGGTCATGCCGACCAGATCGAGCATGACGTCGATCTGCTTGTCGATGATGTCCGGTGCGATGCCGCGGTTTTCCAAAGGAAAGGCGATCTCATCCTCAACGCTCGCACAGAACAGCTGCGCTTCGGGATCCTGCTGCACGTAGCCGATACGTTCGGACAACGCCGATACGGAATGACGGCTGGTGTTCATGCCGTTGACTTCCACCAGTCCGGTCATGGTGCCGTCCGCCAGATTCGGGATGATTCCAGCCAAAGCCATGCACAGGGTGGATTTGCCGGCGCCGGTCGGTCCAATGACGCCCACGAACGAGCCTGATTTGATATCGAAGCTGACATGCTTGAGGCTATCCACCGGCTTGCCGCCATCCACCAATGGCTCATACTGCCAACTCAAATCACGTACCGTGATCATGCGCTCTTCTCCATATCTTTCAGCACATCAGCCCATTGCACCGGCCGCGAACACAGCCACTACGGATACTATATGAACGAATATGTATAAATAAAGCCCGTGGAATCGCCGTTCATCGGTGAACCCACGGGCTTTATTTATACAAGACAATAATGTATCACTCGCCGGCCTTGACGCTGAGGTTGCCGAGTCGCACCAGCGGCGGATAAGCCTTGCGCACCGCGGAGAACAGTGCGAAGCCAACGATCAGGCCGACAACCATCTGGAATGAGTTGCCGATGATTTCGCCTAGGGCCGGACCGAAGCCGGACAGGATGCCGCCGGCGATGAAGTAGCCGAACACCTTCCACACGCCGGCCACCAGAGAGCCGATGACGACGTTGGCCGGTTTGAATTCACGGACCAGCAGACCCACGAGCACCGCCTGCAGACCGTCGATGATGAAGGTGAAGATTGCCCACTGCGGGTATCCCGAGATGAGGTCGGACAACGCCGGTCCAAGACCGCCGATGATGCCGCCGACCCACGGGCCGAACGCATAGGAGCTGAAGAAAATCATCGTGTCGGACAGGTTGAGGTATCCACGGGTCGGGGTCGGAATCTTCACGAACATGGTCAGCACGGTGGTGACCGCGGTCATGATGGCGACCAACGGGATGGTGTTGACCTGAATAGCTTTCTTGATATCGTTCTTGACATCCTGCGTCATAATACAGTCTTCTTCTCTCTTTTTTACCAAAATAGCAAAATCATCTTGCTTTTCCTACGATTTGTAAAGAAATCGCAAGGAATTTCTTTCGATGTATCAAATTGCGACATACCATATCGCAATAAGCGAAAATTTTATCCCATCCGCGTTACAAGCGCAGTGCAAAGCGGGCGGCCCGCAACACCCCCTTCTCATGGTGCAGCGGACCGCCCGACAGTTGTTTCAGACCAAAGTCACTTGGCCAGACCGGATTCGCGCAAGGCCTTGAAGCCGCTTTCGAGGTCCTCGATGATGTCGTCGATGTTCTCCAGTCCGATGGACAGGCGGATGGTGCCCTGGTGGATGCCCTGGTCCTCGAGCTCCTCCAGCGTCTCCTGGGAGTGCGTGGTGGAGGCCGGGTGGATCACGAGGCTCTTGGCGTCGGCCACATTGGCCAGCAGGCTGAACAGGTGCAGGTTGTCGATGAACACGCGTGCCGCGTCCTTGCCGCCCTTGATGTCGAAGGTGAAGATGGAACCGCCGCCGTTCGGGAAGTACTTCTTGTACAGGTCGTTGTCCTTGCGGCCTTCGATGGACGGGTGGGAGATGGACTCGACCTCCGGCACGGTCTTTAGGTAGTCGATGACCTTCAGCGCGTTCTGGACGTGGCGTTCGACGCGCAGGGACAGGGTTTCGGTGCCCTGCAGCAGCAGGAAGGCCGCGAACGGGGACAGGGTGGCGCCGGTGTCGCGCAGCAGGATGGCGCGCACGCGGGTCACGAAGGCGGCGCCGCCGAGGGCCTCATAGAAGTTCAGGCCATGGTAGGACGGATCCGGCTCGGTCAGGGTCGGGAACTTGCCCGGCACTTCGGCCCAATTGAACTTGCCGCCTTCCACGATCACGCCGCCGAGGGTGGTGCCGTGGCCGCCGATGAACTTGGTGGCGGATTCCACAACGACGTCGGCGCCGTGCTCCAGCGGGCGGAACAGGTACGGGGAGGCGAAGGTGTTGTCCACGATCACCGGCAGGTGGTGCTTGTGGGCGATGGCGGTGATGGCCTCGAAGTCGGGCAGGTCGGCGTTCGGGTTGCCGAAGGTCTCGAAGTAGACGAGCTTGGTGTTCTCCTGGATGGCGTCCTCGAACTCCTGCGGGTTCTCGGCGGAGACGAAGGTGGTGGTGATGCCGTCGCGCGGCAGGGTGTGGCGCAGCAGGTTGAAGGTGCCGCCGTACACGTTCTTGGCTGCGACGATGTGGTCGCCGGACTGGGTGATGTTGCGCACCGCGTATTCCACGGCGGCCGCGCCGGACGCGACGGCCAGGCCCGCGGTGCCGCCTTCGAGGGCCGCGATGCGGTCTTCGAACACGCCCTGGGTGGAGTTGGTCAGACGGCCGTAGATGTTGCCCGGGTCCGCCAGTCCGAAGCGGGCCTCGGCGTGGTCGAAGTTGTGGAAGACGTAGCTGGTGGTCTGGTAGATCGGCACCGCGCGGGAGTCGGTGGCCGGGTCGGCCTGCTCCTGGCCGACGTGCAGCTGCAGGGTTTCGAAACGATAGTTCTTGTTTGCCATGATGCGCTCTCCTTGGATAAGGGTTCGTTGTTCTCGTCTTGGTTGGCCACCCGCCCTGCCGTGTAGGGCGCTTGGCCAGGTGTTGGTAGCGACAATAAACCGGCCGGCGAGCGCAACGCAAGCCGAACGTTATCGCACTTGCCTATATCCCCTTATAAACCGTTGGAATCATTGGCTTTCCCCACTCCCCCAACCGTTGAAAAAACCATTCGGAACCATTCGACACGCCGAAGTCCCGCATGCCGGTGACCCACCGTGAGGAACGGATGCGCGTCAGGTCAGGGGAACGGCTAAAGTCATGGGCAGGCAAATCGCAAGAGAGGTTCCGATATGAGCGATGAGATTCTGTACGACCGTGATCCGCGGTATATTCCGCGCGTCGCCGCGGTGCATGACATGTGCGGTTATGGCAAGTGTTCGCTGACGGCGGCCATTCCGATTCTGTCGGCGGCCGGCTGCGACGTTTGTCCGGTGCCGACGGCGCTGTTTTCCGCGCACACGCGCTACGAGGTATTCACGTTCCACGATACGACCGAGATTCTGGACGGCTATCTGGACGCATGGCGTCAGGAGAACGTCGATTTGGATGGCGTCTATTCCGGTTTTCTTGGTTCCGCGGACCAGGTCGCAATCATCAAACGCCTATACGCGGAGTATCCGCATGCCTTGCGGTTGGTGGATCCGGTGATGGGCGACGGCGGAGAAATCTACGCCACGTACACTCCTGAGCTATGTCGGGCGATGGGCACGCTGGTGGATGGCGCGGATGCGCTGATGCCGAATCTTACCGAGGCATCCATTTTGACGGGCCGTGACTATCCAGGCCAGGATATCGACGACGCGCAGGTGGATGAGATTCTTGGGGCGTTGCTTGCCGCCGGCGCGAAGAACGTGGTGCTTAAGGGCATCGATCGAGGGGATGGCATGATTCGCAACTATGTGGCGTCAGCTTCGACGGGCGTCGCCGGAAAACAGGAGCTGGCGCATGCCAAGCTGCCGTTCATGACCCACGGCACCGGCGACGCGTTCGCGTCGGCGCTGTGCGGCGCGGTGATGGCTGGCCGTCCTCTGGCCGAGGCCGCGAACATCGCCGGCGAGTTCGTCCGCCATGCGATGGAAAGCACCCAGTATCAGCCGAATCATGAGGAACGAGGCGTGAGCTTCGAACTCAATCTCGACGAATTGACCGCTTTGACCCGTCGTTGACGGTTCATCGGTCACTCTTTTCGCACAGAGGCCTTGGATCGTGTTGTGGATAGGTGTGGATAGCGTCGACTCATCCACCGACTATCCACGACACGCCCGAGATACGTAAGTTATCCACATTAGCCTATCGGCCTTGTCATGCGTGGCTTCTGTCTGTTGGACTAGGGCCATGAACCATTCATCATCACATGATGTTCCGGCCCCAACGCAGCCGCCGGAGCAGATTCTCGATTCCCTAGCGCGGCGTCTGCATGACGGCACGCTGCGTTCCCGACAGATCGGCGAGCTGGGAGAACAGTACGCCGCCGCATGGTTGGAAAGCCAAGGGTGGCGGACGCTCGACCGCAACTGGCATTGCCGATACGGCGAACTCGACGTCGTGTCGCGCAATCCGATGGGCCAGATCGTTTTCGTCGAGGTCAAAACCAGACGTACGATGCGCTACGGCACCCCTCAGGAGGCGGTGACCGCTTCCAAGCAAATCAATCTGCGCCATGCCGCCGTGCAATGGCTGACGGCGCCGGAGCACCGCATGCCGAACAGTGGCGTGCGTTTTGACGTCGTCACCGTCGTGGTGCAGGGAGACAGACCTTTGCTGCATCATATCGAGGGAGCGTTCTGATGGCCATCGGCAGCGCCCTTTCCGTAGGACTGATCGGTTTGAAAGCCTTCATCGTCCAGATTCAAGCGTTCGTATCCCCTGGACTTCCCTATTTCTCCATCATCGGCCTGCCCGACACCTCATTGTCCGAGGCGCGCGAACGGGTCAAGTCGGCATGCCAGGCAAGTGGTTTCAAATGGCCGGAAACCCGTGTCACGGTCAATCTCTCCCCAGCGTCCATGCCGAAGAAAGGCTCTTCGCATGATCTGGCCATCGCGGCCAGCGTGCTCAGCGCGGCCGGCGCAATCGCCCATGACTGTCTGGCCGGCACCATCGTGCTTGGCGAGGTGAATCTTGACGGCACCGTATTGCCCATCAACGGACTGCTGCCCATCATGCTGCATGCGCGGGAGCAGGGAATCGCAACAATCATCGTGCCTTACGCCAACCTTGATGAGGCCCGTCTCGTTCCGGATGTCAAGGCGATCGGCGTGAGGCATGTCGGAGAGCTCATCGAACTGATGGGAGGCGATGCGGACTACCGGATTCCCGAAGCCACGCATGCCGTGAACGCCGATGTCGGCGCCACGGGCATGTGCCCTCCGCCCGGCGACATGAGCGAAGTGATGGGCCAGCAAGCGGCCAAATGGGCGTTGGAGGTGGCTGCCGCCGGAGGCCATCATCTGATGATGACCGGTCCGCCCGGCACAGGCAAGACCATGCTCGCTTCGCGCATTCCCGGCATCATGAGTCCTTTGAACGAGACGGAACAGCTTGAAGTGGCCTCGATTCGTTCGTTATGCGGCACGCTTCCCGGATACGGAATCAGCGACGTTCCACCGTTCGAGGCGCCCCACCATACCGCGTCGACCGCCGCGCTGGTGGGTGGAGGCGCAGGATTGGCCCAGCCCGGAGCCATCACCCGCGCGCATCGCGGCATCCTGTTCATGGACGAGGCTCCGGAATTCTCGGCGCGTACGCTGCAGACGCTGCGCGAACCTTTGGAATCCGGATATGTCGCGATTTCCAGAGCGAAAGGCACCACATACTATCCGGCTCGCTTCCAACTGATTATGGCGGCGAATCCCTGCCCGTGCGGCTACGCGTACGGCAACGGCGAGCGCTGCACCTGCCGAGAAAAGGACCGCGTCAAGTATTTCAGCCGGCTTTCCGGACCGATCCTCGACCGTATCGACATCCAGATCGAGGTGCCTCCGGTGGAGCGGATAAGTCCGGGGAACGCTCCCTCCGGCGATTCGAGCCATGCCATACGTCTGCGTGTCATCGTTGCCCGGCAGATGGCGCAGGAACGGTTCCGCGAATTCGGCTGGTGCTGCAACGCGCAGGCTACCGGCACCTGGCTGAGAGCCAACACCTCCCCCAAGGCCATCGAATTGGTCAACCGCGCCTTGGCGAGCGAGCGGCTGAGCCTGCGTGGCGCCGACCGTGCCATGCGGCTTGCGTGGACATTATCCGATCTGGCGGGAAAGACTTCCCCAGGACCTGAGGAAATGATGCAGGGAATATCCATGAGAACGAGGCTGGCATGATGGTGACGATCGACGACGAGACCCTGGCCCGCGCGGTGCTCACCTTCTGCCTGGACAGCGCCGACGCGATGATGTACGCGCTGGTCAAAGGCACCGGCTCCGCGGCAAGCGCGCTACAGCTGATCGCTGACAGCGGCCCTGGCAATCACGAAAACGTGACGGCCGCGGCCTGCACGTCATTGGATGCGGCGTTCATCAACGGCGTCACTCGTTGGGGACGCACCATCAACGCCCGCGGAATGGCTTCGTTCCATGGCTCGCTGGTGTCATGGCAGCAACGTCTGGCATCGTTGCCCAGCAAGGATCCGGACGCATTGCGAGACTGGTTCACAGCAGACGGCACGCAGTGGATCATCGCCCCGCATCACCCCTGTTGGCCCAGCCAACTGAACGACCTTTCACTGCGCACCGACTGGGCCTCCCCGCTCTGCCTATGGGGCAAAGGCGATCCGAAGGCGCTGGTGTCATGCCCCGAGCCGGTGGGTATCGTCGGCTCACGGGGCGTAAGCGACTACGGTAGGCAAAGCGCCCACGAATTGGCCCTTCGGATGGCGCGTGCCGGACATCTGGTGGTATCCGGCGGCGCGCTGGGCACCGACGCCGCGGCGCATTGGGGCGCGGTCAAAGCCATGGACGAAATGAGCGCCGCTCTGGCGGGACGCACCGTCGCCGTATTCGCTGGCGGACTGAACCATATCGGTCCGAAAAGCAACCAGAACCTGTTCGAGCAGATCGAAAGCCATTCGGGCGCTTTGATTTCCGAACTGTGCCCCGGAACCGTGCCGGAGGCAAGACGGTTCCTGCTGCGCAACCGTCTGATCGCGGCATTGTCATCCACTCTGATCGTGGCGCAGGCACGTGCGCGTTCCGGCGCGCTCAACACCGCAGGCTGGGCGAACGAACTCAACCGCAATCTGTTCGCCGTGCCGGGAGACATCACCATGCCGCATAACACCGGCTGCAATCGCCTTATCCAAGACGGCAGAGCCACCATCATCTGCTCACTGGCGGAGATCGACGAACTATGCCATAGCGCGCATCGCCCGCAACATGTCGACCTGCCGGATGACACCGAACATCCGCAGGAATCGACAGACGAATCCGACGATGCCATACTCGCCGCCATTAAAACTTGCGCCGAAGCAAACGGCCACGTCTCCGCCGACGATCTGCTCGATCTAATGGACAAGACGCATCCGGGAGAATATCCCATCTCGCGAATCATGCGCGAACTGGGCTCCTTGGAGCTTGAAGGCCGCATCAGCATGCGGTCCGGATGGATCATCGCCGAGCAGCGATAGCAGGCCCGGCACCTCCACCTCAGCCGCGTCGAACGTGCGAGGTCACACCTTGTGCGAGAATCGGTGGTATGAGTCCGAAGCATGTTGAAGATATGTATGATGCAGTGATCGTCGGCGCAGGCGCGGCCGGCCTGTCCGCAGCGTTGGGAATGCTCCGTAGCGAGCGGATGCGCCAGATGCGGGCGGACGGCATCGAACCGAACGTCCTGGTGATATCCAAACTGCAGCCGCTGCGTTCGCACACCGGCTCCGCGGAAGGCGGTATTGCGGCCAGCCTTGGCAACGTGGAGAAAGACGATTGGCATTGGCATTACTATGACACAGTCAAAGGCGGCGACTGGCTTGTCGACCAGGATGCGGCGAAGCTGCTTGCCGAACAGGCTCCTGCCACTGTGATCGCGCTGGAGCATGCCGGCGTCGCGTTCTCGCGTACCGATGACGGCCATATCGCGCAGCGCCGTTTCGGAGGCCATACCAAGGATTTCGGCAAGGAACCGGTCCGCCGCGCCGCTTATGCGGCCGACCGCATCGGGCATCAGATTCTGTTCTCGCTATGGCAGCAGTGCGTGGCCGAGGGCGTTGAGTTCGCCGAGGAATGGTATGTGACCGATCTGGTGGTTTCCGAAGACCACGGCAAGGTCGAGGGCGTGGTGGCGTTCGACACGCACAAGGGCGAGACGCATGCCATCCACGCACGCAATGTGCTGATGGCCACTGGCGGTGCCGGCCGTCTGTTCCATACCACGTCGAATTCGTGGGATCTGACCGGTGACGGCATGGCGTTGACATTGTCCGCCGGCCTTCAGCTTGAGGATAGCGAGTTCGTGCAGTTCCATCCGACCGGTCTCGCCCATACCGGCATTCTGCTGTCTGAGGCGGCACGTGCGGAAGGCGGCGTGCTGCGCGACTCCGATGGCGAGGCGTTCATGGAACATTACGCGCCGGGGCATGCCGATCTTGCCGCGCGTGATGTGGTGAGCCGTTCCATCATGGCTGAAATCGACGCCGGACGAGGAATCGCCGATCCGAAGAATCCGGATGGGCCGAAGGATTGTGTCTGGCTGGATATGACCGGCATCGACCCCGAACGTATGAAGGAAGTGCTGCCGC
>OGDY01001651.1_pt1 | contig 23972 bp, 17 predicted proteins | sample 1570341 | NCBI WGS metagenome assembly OGDY01 (sample SAMEA2581972, study PRJEB24529) | metagenome | biome: Human gut stool | place: China | collected 2011 | reverse complement strand
CTTTCACTAAATCTCCCTTCTGAGCTTTGGTGACATTTTATATTGCAATTTTCACTTTACAGGAAAATTTCTAAAAAATATTGACTTTAGTATTTTCATGTGCTATAATTAATAAGCAGTATGTGTGATTTTATATTGCACTGAAAATGCCGGTGTGATGGAATTGGCAGACGTGCTGGACTCAAAATCCAGTGGTAGCGATACCGTACCGGTTCGACCCCGGTCACCGGCACCAATAAAAAAGCCTGTAAACCTGTGAGTTTGCAGGCTTTTTTTGTATGTAAAAGTGAATCAGTATTGTACAATTTTATGTGTTATTACCACAAACAAAAATCTCCGCTCTTTGTTCAGAGCGGAGATTTTATATTTATGCTGAAAAATCGTACATTTCAGCTGTTTAATCAGAGTTTTGAATTAGTCCTGACCGTAAAGAGCTGTAAGTCTTGTAAGGTAGTCATATCTGTCCTTAGCATTTTCAACAGCAGCATCAAAGAGAGCCTCAGCTCTTTCAGGATTCTGACGAGCAAGAGCGTTGTAACGAACCTCGCCCATGAGGAAGTTCTTGTATTCCTCAGTATTAGGAGCCTTAGAATCAAGGCTGAACGGATTCTTGCCTTCCTTCTTAAGAGCAGGATTGTATCTGTAAAGGTGCCAGTAACCAGCCTCAACAGCCTTCTTTTCTTCTGCCTGAGCAGTTGCCATACCTGTCTTGATACCATGGTTGATACATGGAGCGTAAGCAATGATGATTGACGGACCGTCATAAGCCTCAGCCTCAGCAAATGCCTTGATACACTGATTCATGTTAGCACCCATAGCAACGTGAGCAACGTAAACATAGCCATAGCTCATAGCGATGCCTGAAAGGTCCTTCTTCTTAACAACCTTACCTGCTGCAGCGAACTGAGCAATAGCACCTGTAGGAGTTGACTTAGAAGCCTGACCGCCTGTATTTGAGTAAACCTCTGTATCGAATACGAGAACGTTTACATTCTTGCCTGAAGCGAGAACGTGGTCAAGACCGCCGAAACCGATATCATAAGCCCAGCCGTCACCGCCGAAGATCCACTGTGACTTCTTGCGGAGATAATCCTTTTCAGCAAGAATAGCCTTAGCATCATCGCAGCCGCAAGCTTCAAGAGCAGCAACGAGGTTTTCTGTAGCAGCCTTATTAGCGTTACCGTCATTGTATGTGTCGAGGTATTCAGCAATTGCAGACTTAACCTCAGGCTTTTCAGCCTTTTCAGCAAGAGCCTTAACCTTAGAAAGAACTCTGTTTCTGAGTGTTTCAGTTGCAAGGAACATACCGTAACCGAACTCAGCGTTATCCTCGAAGAGTGAGTTGGACCATGCAGGACCCTGACCCTTCTTGTTGAATGTATATGGAGTTGAAGGAGCTGAACCACCCCAGATTGATGAACAGCCTGTTGCGTTGGCAATGTACATTCTGTCACCAAAGAGCTGTGTTACGAGCTTAGCATATGGAGTTTCACCACAGCCTGCACAAGCACCTGAGAATTCAAGCATTGGCTGTCTGAACTGTGAGCCCTTAACTGTTGTTGGAGCAAACTTAGCTGCAACCTCAGGCTTTTCGTCAATTGTAACACCGTAGTTGAATACCTTCTGCTGTTCCATCTGTGAAGCGATAGGCTTCATAACGAGAGCCTTTTCCTTTGCAGGACATACGTTAGCACAAACACCGCATCCTGTACAGTCAAGAGTTGAAACAGTCATCATGAATTTAAGTCCGCCAACAGCAGGCTTGAAGTCCATAATCTTAGCGTCAGCAGGAGCTGCAGCAGCTTCAGCCTCTGTAAGAGCAACAGGTCTGATTACAGCGTGTGGACATACATATGCACACTGGTTACACTGGATACAGTTTTCAGGAATCCACTCAGGAACGTCAACAGCAATGCCTCTCTTTTCAAAAGCTGCTGAACCCTGTGGGAATGTACCGTCAGCCATGTCAACGAATGTTGAAACAGGGAGTGTGTCACCCTTCTGAGCGTTGCATGGAATCTGAATGTTGTTTACATAGTCCTGAAGAGTCTTGTTTGAGTTAGTAACAGCAGCCATACCCATCTGAGTATCTTCTGCGTTCTTCCATGATTCAGGAACTTCAATCTTAACGATGTTCTGGTGTCCTGCATCAATAGCATTCCAGTTCTTTTCAACAACGTCCTGACCCTTCTTGCTGTAAGAAGCTTCAGCAGCAGCCTTCATGTACTTGAGAGCGTCCTCGAAAGGAATGATGTTTGCAAGCTTAAAGAATGCAGACTGGAGAATTGTGTTGATTCTTGTTCCCATGCCTGTTTCCTTACCAAGCTTTACACCGTTGATTGTGTAGAAATTAATGTTGTTCTGAGCAATATATCTCTTAACCTGACCAGGAAGATTCTTTTCAAGTCCTTCCATATCCCAGATTGTGTTAAGGAGAAATGTACCGCCCGGCTTGATGTCAGAAACCATATCATACTTGTCGATATAGCTCTGGTTGTGACAAGCTACGAAGTCAGCCATGTTGATGAGGTAAGTTGACTTGATAGGAGTCTTACCGAATCTGAGGTGTGAAATTGTAACACCGCCTGACTTCTTTGAGTCATATGCAAAATATGCCTGAGCATAGAGGTCTGTGTGGTCGCCGATGATCTTGATTGAGTTCTTGTTTGCACCTACTGTACCGTCTGAACCAAGACCCCAGAACTTACAAGCTGTTGTGCCTGCAGGAGCTGTATCAGGGTTAGCACCGAGCTCAAGTGAGAGATTTGTAACGTCATCGTTGATGCCGATTGTAAATCTGTGCTTTGTTGTGTTGTTGAATACAGCAACGATCTGAGCAGGAGTTGTATCCTTTGAACCAAGACCGTAACGGCCTGTAAAGATCGGAACGTCATTGAACTTTGTACCCTTGAGAGCAGCAACAACGTCGAGGTAAAGAGGTTCGCCGAGTGAACCCGGTTCCTTTGTTCTGTCAAGAACAGAAATTCTCTTAACGCTGTCAGGAATAGCCTCGATGAGCTTTTCAGCAACGAAAGGTCTGTAAAGTCTAACCTTAACAAGACCGTACTTGCCGCCGTTTGCGTTGAGGTAGTCGATTGTTTCTTCAATTGTATCATTAACTGAACCCATAGCAATGATGATGTGTTCAGCGTCAGCAGCACCATAGTAGTTGAAGAGCTTATAGTCAGTACCGATTTCAGCATTAACCTTGTTCATGTATTCTTCAACAACAGCAGGAAGTGCATCATAGTACTTATTGCAAGCTTCACGAGCCTGGAAGAAGATGTCAGGGTTCTGAGCTGTACCGCGGAGTACAGGGTGTTCAGGATTGAGAGCGTTGTCTCTGAATGCCTTTACAGCGTCCATGTCGATAAGCTTAGCAAGTGTTTCGTCGTCCCATGTTTCAATCTTCTGGATTTCGTGTGATGTACGGAAACCGTCGAAGAAGTGAAGGAAAGGAACTCTTCCCTTAATTGTAGAAAGGTGAGCAACAGCAGCGAGGTCCATAACTTCCTGTGGGTTAGATGAACAAAGCATTGCATAACCTGTCTGACGGCAAGCATAGATGTCTGAATGGTCGCCGAAGATATTAAGAGCGTGTGAAGATACACAACGAGCTGAAACGTGAATAACGTTAGGAACAAGCTCACCTGCGATCTTATACATATTCGGAATCATAAGGAGAAGACCCTGTGAAGCTGTATATGTAGTTGTAAGAGCACCTGCTGAAATTGAGCCGTGTACTGTACCTGCAGCACCTGCTTCTGACTGCATTTCAACAACAGTAACAGGATCGCCGAAAAGGTTCTTCTTATTCTTTGATGCCCACTGGTCAGTAACCTCAGCCATAACTGAAGATGGTGTAATTGGGTAAATAGCAGCTAAATCTGTAAATGGGTATGATGCCCAAGCAGCAGCATTATTACCGTCCATGGTTTTCATTTTTCTTGCCATTGGAATAGTCCTCCTAAAAAATTAATAGATTAGGGGTTATTGAGTCCGGAAACACTTGAGACAACACCGCAAAAAGAAATGAGAGCATTGCAGAGTTCTGCCTTTAACAGCAGTAGGTTATATACCGGAACACATATAACTTCACCTATAATCATAACACAAAACCCCTTTTTTGTAAATACCTTTTTCTCATTATTTATTGTTTTTTGACAAACTTTTCACAAATACAAATTTTTATTCTGTTTCTTTTTTATTTGTTTTTTGTTTCGGAATTTTTGGCAGAGTAGTACAGCTTTTGCGGGGTATTTTCTTAAAGTTATAAAAACAAGCACCTGTCCGCATAAATTTCATGCAGACAGGTGCTGAATGTCTATTTTATTATCGCTTTATTAAGGCAAAAAGTCACAAAGCATGTTAAAGTACGTTGTGCTGTGTTGAATTGACTACATAATATTCCAGAACTCAAAAAGCCTGCCGAAAGAAAGCATATTACTGCGAATATCCTCAGGAATCTGCTTATAGAGATTTCCGTAATCCAAAACAAATTCATAAGTAAGGGCAAAATTGAGAATTGCAGAGAAAACAGCAGAAACAATAAGAAATTTATATAAAATATTTTTTACAGGCTGTGATGCTGAAGCATATCTTGTGAAAAGTATTGCAAATGCACCAAAAAGCATTTCCCATGCAAAGTCTACGGCGTATCTCGGAGTATATCCGTACTGCCATATCATTGCCATCTGAATTAACGGAACGACCAGACAGCCTGAAATGATAATTGCTGCGGCTAACTTTCTATTGCCATTATCCTTTGATAATCTGTAAGCCTTAGGGCCTCCCAAAAAGCTGAGTACAGGGAATGCTCGGAATATCAGTCCTGCTGCACTGAAGCCTGCAAGGAAGTAGTAACCGTTTACAGAAAGTGAAACATAATTGCTTGTTAAGAATGGAAATTCACTTGAAAGCTTAGGGAGCGTGAACAAATAATTATAAACAGCAATCAAAACTAATGGTAAATGGAATTGAATATGCTGATAATCATAAATAGTCAATGTATACTCAATACCGAAGTCAAGAACAGAACCAAATCTGAGATAATTATAAATCATCTGAATTGAACCGATACACACATACGGAATAAGTGCCGCAAGCAAAAATGTAATAATCGGCTTTTTATTTGCACGATAAGTCTTTTCCTTTGATGTCCTGACGATTTTCTGCACACCTGCTGCAATGAACAGAAGTGATACAATGCAGTAAAGAGCAACCGCTGCTCTGCAAAGAACCGCAATTGAGAATAAGATAGTCGCAATGCAGATATTTACACGAGATATTTTTCCGTTTCCGACAACTCCTGACCGCAGAAGGAAAAACATTCCTGCAATAAGAAAAGTAAATCCGCTGACCTGTGCAAGCTCATAGAAATTTCCGATAGTAACGCAATACCAGATAAAAGATGAAGCCTGAACGATTACCAATCCCGAAACAGCAATTCCGTTGGTGATTTTCGGGAACAGACGCTTTATAAATACATAATATGCTAAACTAAGGAATAGTATTCCAAGCATGCTGTATAAGAATGTTGCCCAAAGACTTGGAAAATAATCTCCTGTAATCAGGTGGTAAGGCAAAAACAGAGTTAAAACCGTACCTATTCCATAATATGAATAATATTTTCCGTCATAAAGCAGGTGATCCCATGCTGCACCTACTCCTTTAGCAGAACGGAGTGAATTGTCATACGGATTGGATAAATCAAGCAGCTCCTTGCTTGGCTCGTCCAGAAGATTGACCTGTCCTGCACTGAAAGCATCTACAAGCTCCTTGTTCATCTGATGTGTATCAGGATTATCAAAAAGCTCGAAAATACCGTCACCTCTGAGCAAAACCAGAAAACAGCAAAGTACAAGGCACAACGAAGTAACGGCAATTGTACTTATCTTAAAAGTATTTGGGGAATCCTGATAAGCCTTTTTCATTTTCGGACTTTTAACAAGAATTATTACAAATGAAACTATTATAAATAAGGTTACAACACGAATCCATGAGAATTGAAAAGGAATATGCTTGTTTATGTAAAGTGAAGAAAGTGTTAAAGAACCCTCGCTTGGAGCTCTTAAACTAAATTCAAGCTGACTTACTGTTCCCGAAAAGCTGCACGTAATATACTTGCTTAACTCATTGTTTTGGATGTAATTTAAATGTGCATCTCTGCGAAGTCCTGCCGCATTGGTTTCGTCTGAATAGGCAACGTCAATAGTACCGCTTGTATCGCCGTTTATATCAACATCTGCATAAATTGTATCGACCTCGCTGTTGACGGAATCAAAGGAAAGAGAGATTGATTCTCCCGCATTCAATGTAACGGTGTCTGAATAAAACGGTGCACCGTTCACTCTTGCTTTGGAAATTGATAACTGCTGTTCGCTCGGGGCAGACGGATAAGAAAGCCTGAATGTTCCGAAATTGCATACGAATACTTCCAGAAGCAAAATTAAAGCAGCTGCAATGCAAAGACTTCGTGAAAGTTGTGAAGCTTCTGCTTTGCCTGATGATACAGTTTTGCTTTTCAAGTATAAATCAGGCAGACAAATAAGTGCATTGGCAATAAAAACGGCAAAAGCGGCATATCTCCAGTCATTTTGACTGACAAAAACCGCTGTAACGGATAACAAGCCGCTGAATGCAGCTGTATAAAGTCCTGCTTTATTTGGTTTATCGGATTTATTTTGCAATATTTCTGATGTAATTGATGCAATAATTGAAACTGCAAATAATATTACAGTTAAAAACATGTTTTCTCCCTGCTTTCCTTTGATTTTTAAAATAACAGTAAAATTTTTTATACAGCTTATTATACCCCATTCAACTAAATGATGTCAATATTATTACATAAAAATATAAATCAGGAAACACATTTTTACCATAATATTTACACATAACAGATTTATAATATATTAAAAGCAACACCGCATAAAGATTGCATGTCAGAAACGCAGATATATTTTTTGTCAGATTGCATAGAATTTTTGAAAGCATACTGTCGTATGGTGAAAAAATTGTGTGTAATATGACGGAAAATATACCTGCGTTTCTGCCGCACAAGCTTTGTGCGGCATTGTCTTAACAATAATTCTATTGACATAATCTTAACGATTTGCTATAATGTTATAAATACATTTTTCAGGCAGCACTGCACAAGGCACTTATGCGGTGACGTATTATAATGATAAAGGAGACATCGGTGGGAAGAAAAAGAGAAATCCCCATTCCGAGTATTATGAATAAAAAAGATCAGTATAAAAGATTAATTACCTTTGGTTCTGCTGTACTGCTTATGGTTATGCTTACAAGCATATTCGGTATAATGTGGTATGCTTACTACAGTCAGGCAATAGTCCTTCCGTTTTATCGCAGAGGCAACTGGGTACTTATAGGAATATACGCTGTTTTAATTTTGATTTTCTTCAAAGCGTACGGCGGCTTTAAAATAGGATACCTTAAACGGACGGATATGCTTTATTCGCAGATTTTGTCGCTTATATGCGTTAATACAATATCATATTTTATGATAAGTCTTATAGGACGTCATTTTATGGACGCTGTTCCTGTTCTGATTATGACAGCCGCCGATATGCTTACGATATGCCTGTGGACTTACCTTGCAGGTGAAATGTACTTTCTTATATATCCGCCAAGACGGCTGGTTATTCTCTACGGAAGTCATCAGGCAGCGTCGCTTGTGCTTAAAATGAGTTCACGAGTGGACAAGTATATGATTTGTGAATCGGTAAACATTAATGAGGAGTCTGAAAAAATCAAGGGGCTTCTTCTCAAATATGAGGGTGTTATTATTTGCGACATTCCTGCCGAAAGGCGAAATGACTACCTTAAATTCTGTTTTGAACATTCCATAAGAGCATATATTGCTCCGAAAATTTCAGATATAATCATAAGAGGAGCAGACGATATACGCCTTTTCGATACTCCCCTGCTTTTAAGCAGAAATTACGGACTAACCTTTGAACAGAGAATTTTGAAAAGAATTTTTGATATTTCACTTTCCGTCCCTGCATTGATTCTCGTATCTCCGTTCATGCTGGTTTCAGCCCTGATGATAAAGCTTTACGATAAAGGACCTGTATTTTACAAGCAGTGCCGACTTACTCAGAACGGCAAAAAGTTTGATGTTTATAAATTCAGAAGTATGATAGTGGACGCTGAAAAAAACGGCGTACCTCAGCTATGTACTGATGAGGACAGCAGAATCACACCTGTCGGCAGGATTTTGAGAAAGTACAGACTTGACGAACTGCCGCAGCTTTTGAATATAATAAAGGGCGATATGTCGCTTGTAGGGCCTCGTCCCGAACGTCCTGAGCTTACAGCCGAATATAAAAAGGAAATGCCTGAATTTGAATACAGATTAAAAGTCAAAGCAGGTCTTACGGGCTATGCACAGGTTACAGGAGTTTATGATACAACTCCTTACGACAAGCTTAAAATGGACCTCATGTATATTGAAAAATATTCAATGCGTATGGATTTGCAGATAATTTTAATGACATTTAAAATTATGCTTTTTCCAAGCAAAACAAATGCAGAATCCGAACTTATAATACCACAGGAGAAAAAACACGAAGGAAAGGAAAAAAGCAAATGAAAACCACAGCAGTAATTATGGCAGGTGGACGTGGCGAACGTTTTTGGCCTAAAAGCAGAAATTCATATCCTAAGCAATTCCTCTCACTCACAAAAGACGGAGAAACAATGATTCAGAAAACTGTCAGCAGGCTTCTTCCGCTTGTTGAAAAGCAGGACATCTACATTGTAACAAATGAATCATATATCAAGCTTGTAAAGGAACAGCTTCCCGATATTCCGGAGGAAAATATCCTTGCAGAGCCTTGTGCAAGAAATACAGCTCCATGTATCGCTCTTGCAGCAGCCGTTATAAACAGAAAGTATGATGATGCAGTAATGCTCGTACTCCCTTCAGACCACCTTATCGGCTATGAGGAGCTTTATCTCGGCACTCTCAAAAAGGCAATCGCAACCTGCATGGAGGGTACTAACCTCGTTACAATAGGTATTACACCAACATATCCAGAAACAGGCTACGGCTATATAAATTTCAGCAATGAAACATCAGATACAAGTCAGGACGCTTACAGGGTGGCAAGATTTGTTGAAAAGCCTGACATTGAAACCGCTAAGGACTACCTTGCTTCAGGAAAGTATCTCTGGAACAGCGGAATGTTCGTATGGAAGATTTCATCAATCAAGAGCAACCTTAAAGCATTTATGCCTGATATATATGAGGGTGCGGAGAAAATCGGCGAGGCTTACGGCACTCCTGTGTTCAATGACGTGCTTTGCAGAGAATTTACAGCATTCAGAAGTGAGTCGGTTGACTTCGGAATTATGGAAAAAGCCGACAATATCTATACAATTCCCGGCAGCTTCGGCTGGGACGATGTAGGCAACTGGCTTGCAGTTGAACGCATCAACGAAACAGACAGCAATTCAAACTATATCGAGGGCAATGTAATTTCAATAGGCTCTGAAAGAAGTACGATTTGCGGCGGAAAAAGACTTATTGCAGCCGTAGGTCTTGAAGATCTGATAGTTGTGGATACAGATGACGCTGTTCTTATCTGTTCAAAAACCAATACTCAGGACGTTAAAAAGGTTATCGCACAGCTTAAAGAACAGGACAGAACAGAGCTTGTATAAATTTGTTCAGAAGTGGTAATATTACCATTAACATAAAGACAGTTATTACATAATTATGTAAAGGCGATACCGCACAAAGCTTGTGCGGCAGAAACGTATATATTTTTCGTCAGGTTGCATAGGATTTTTGAAAGCATAATGTCTTATGGTTAGAAAATTATTTGTAAGATGACGTAAAATTTACAGGTTTATGACGTGCTTTGTACGGTGTTGCCTAAAATCTGTCTGAAATATAAGGAGATAATAAAATGAAAAATGCACTTATAACAGGTATTACTGGTCAGGACGGTTCATATCTTGCAGAGCTTCTTCTTGAAAAGGGCTACAATGTATACGGTATCTGGAGAAGAAAAAGTACCGTTGACTACGGAAACATTGAGCATCTCAAAGACAAGGTAACTCTTATTTACGCTGATATGACAGACCCTGTTTCACTTGCATCTGCAATGAGAATTTCACAGGCTGACGAGGTATACAACCTTGCTGCACAGTCATTTGTAGCAACAAGCTGGGACACACCTCTCGGTACTGCTGACATAGACGCTATCGGCGTTACAAATATGCTTGAGGCAATAAGAACAGTAAAGCCTTCATGCCGTTTCTATCAGGCATCTACATCAGAAATGTTCGGACTTGTTCAGGCAATTCCACAGTGTGAAACAACACCTTTCTATCCAAGAAGTCCATACGGTGTAGCAAAGCTTTACGGTCACTGGATAACAAAGAATTATCGTGAAAGCTACGATATGTATGCTTGTTCAGGTATTCTTTTCAATCACGAATCAGAAAGACGAGGACTTGAATTTGTTACAAGAAAGATAACAAATGCAGTAGCAAGAATAAAGCATGGCGTTCAGGAATATGTTGAGCTTGGAAATATGGATTCAAAGCGTGACTGGGGACATTCAAAGGACTATGTCAAGGCAATGTGGCTCATGCTCCAGCAGGACAAGCCTGATGACTATGTAATTGCAACAAATGAAACAAGAACTGTTCGTGAATTTGTTGAAACAGCATTCGGTCATGTCGGCATTGAGATTGAATGGAAGGGTACAGGCATTGACGAAATCGGTATTGACAAGGCTACAGGCAAGACTGTTGTAAAGGTAAACCCTAAGTTCTTCCGTCCTGCTGAGGTTGATATTCTTCTCGGAAATCCTGAAAAGGCTGAAAAGGCTCTCGGCTGGCACAGAGAAATCTCATTTGCAGAGCTTGTTAAGAGAATGGTAGAAAACGATATGGCTCTTGTTGAAAAGGAAATCAAAATTCAGAAGGCTGTTGGTTAAGGTAACACCATTTGGAAACCAATTATCAGACAAATCGGGGCGAACTACGTTCGCCCATTGCATTTATTTGAACTTGTTCTCAACGAAAGGAAGAATTAAATGAATATAGCATTTGATGCAATACCGCTTATAAGTGACAGAATAACAGGAATAGGCTGGTGTGAGGCAGGACAGACAATGGCAATGGCACGTCTGCACCCCGAAAACAAATATACATTTAACTTCTTTTCCAGAAAAGATGACCATATCAAGCTTGAACGCATAAAGCCCTTTGCAAATGATAATATAGACGTTAAGCTTGTGCATGGTTCAGGTTTTATATACCGCACCATTTCGACCTTTATCCCCGTTCCGTATCACCGATATTTCGGGAAAAATGACAATATAACTCACTTTTTCAATTATATAGTACCGCCGGGAGTAAGCGGAAGAACTGTTGTAACAGTACATGATATGGTATACAAGGCATTTCCCGAAACAGTCAGGGCAAGAACAAAATATATGCTTGACATGGGGCTGAAAAGCTCCATGAAGCGAGCCGACCTTATCGTTACAGATTCTGAATTTTCAAAATCAGAAATACTTAAATATTTTCCTAAGCATGAAAGCAAAATAAGGGTTGTTCCATGCGGTGTGGACTTGGAAAGATTCAGTCCATGCAGGGATAATGAAAAAATAACTGCAGTAAAGAAAAATCTTGAGATTGAGGGCGAATATTTCCTGTATCTCGGAACTATCGAGCCGAGAAAAAACCTTGAACGCTTGATTCAGGCTTACGGAATTTTTGCAGGCAGATGCTCCGATGCACCAAAGCTGGTGCTTGCAGGCGGAAAAGGCTGGCTCTATGACAGCATTTTTGCAAAGGTAAATGAACTGAAGCTTGAGGACAGGGTTATTTTCACAAAATATGTTCCCTCAGAGGATATGAACGCACTTATGTGCGGTGCATTGGCATTTGTATTTCCGTCCATATACGAAGGATTCGGTATGCCGCCGCTGGAGGCTATGGCTTGCGGAGTACCTGTGCTTGCCTCAAATGCGGCGTCACTTCCAGAGGTCACAGGTGACTGCGGAGTAATTGTTGACCCGTATTCAGCAGAAGCAATTGCAGACGGCATGGAACGTCTTTACAGTGACAGCAGTCTGAGACAGCAGCTCAGCGAGCAGGGAATTGAGCGTGCAAAAGGCTTTACATGGGATAAATCTGCCGAAATACTCTATAATGTTTACAAGGAGCTTTCCTGATGAATAAAAAACTGCGTATTTTAGAGGTCAACAAAGCATATTATCCTCATGTGGGAGGAATAGAAAGCCTTGTAAAACAGTATGCCGAGGGTTTTAAGGACATAGCAGATGTTAAGGTGCTTGTCTGTCGTGAGGACAGAGGAAAAGGCTTTTCCGAGGAAATAAACGGAGTAAAGGTTATAAGGGCAGGAAGTTTAGGCACATATTTTTCATGTCCGCTGTCAGCTTCGTTTGTGCGGAAGTTCAGACAAATGGCAAAAAAAGCAGACGTGGTACATATAAACGTACCGTTTCCGCTTGCTGATGCGGCTTGTCTTTTATCAGGATATAAGGGCAGAGTTGTTGTATCGTGGCACAGTGACGTTGTAAAGCAAAAAAAGCTGCTTTTCTTCTATAAGCCGATAATGATGAGGTTTCTGAAACGTGCAGACGTTATTCTTGCCGCTACAGAGGGACATATAAAAAGCTCCCCATACATTTCCAAATTCAAGGAAAAGTGCAGGATAATACCTTACGGAATAGACATACAGAAGTATCTTGAAACAGAAAAACGTCCTCTGCTTACAGAAAAGCTGAACAATAAAAATGCAGTAAAGGTCTTTTTTACTGGCAGACTTGTTTACTATAAGGGCGTTGACGTTCTTCTTAAAGCGTTCAGAAAGGTGAAAAACTGTGAACTTTTTATTGCGGGAACAGGAGTGCTTGAAAATGACCTTAAAGTCTATGCAAAAAAGCATGGAATGGAAAAAAACGTGCATTTTCTTGGCTTTTTACCTGATAATGAGCTGAAATCAGCATTTAATGACTGTGATATATTTGTACTGCCGTCTGTTGCAAACAGCGAGGCATTTGCAATAGTCCAGCTTGAAGCAATGGTTTATTCAAAGCCCGTTATAAATACATCTCTGCCAACGGGAGTACCGTATGTGAGCAAGGACGGCGAAAGCGGCATTACGGTCAAGCCGAATAATGCTGATGAGCTTGCAGATGCGATAAACAAGCTTGCAGAAAATCCAGAATTAAGAGAGCGTTTCGGGAAAGAGGGCTATAACAGAGTATGCAGATATTTCAGCAATTCCGATATTCTGGGTAGAATATATAATGTATTATCAGAGGAAAGGAGTATTATATGAAAGCATTGATTATAGGCGGTGCAGGATTTGTAGGAGGGTATCTCTCCGAAAGACTTATTTCATCGGGTAATGAGGTTCATGTAACGTGCCTGCCGAATGAAAAAACGTCTGAAAACGGAAGTATTCCACACATTCTGAACATACTTGAAAAGGACTCTGTAACTGACCTTATACGAACCGTTAAGCCTGACTGCATTTTTCATCTTGCGGCACAAAGCTCGGTAGCGTTATCGTGGAAAAATCCGCAGCTTACGGTTGATGTCAATATAAAGGGAACTTTAAATGTGCTTGACGCTCTGCGTGAATCAGGACTTGAAAAAACAAGAATACTGCTTATAGGTTCAGGAGAGGAATACGGTTATATAAGAAAGAATGCTTGTCCGATAAATGAAGAAGAACCGCTTAATCCGGGCAATATTTATGCGGCAACAAAAGCCTGCCAGTCAATGATAGGCTCAGTTTATGCAAGGGCATACGGCATGGACATTGTAATGATAAGGGCGTTTAATCACATAGGACCTGCACAGCTTCCGCAGTTTGTAGTTGCAGACTTCTGCAAGCAGGCTTCCGATATTGAAAAAGGACTGCATAAACCTGAAATAATGGTAGGAAATCTCTCGGCAAAGCGTGATTTTACAGACGTTCGTGACGTAGTAAGGGCATATGAAATGCTGTCTCAAAAGGGAAAAAGCGGGCAGATTTACAATATAGGAAGTGGAAAGGCAATCGCAGTAGAGGATATATTAAGACTTATTCTTGAAAAGGCAAATACTGAAATCAAGGTAACTGTGGACGAAAAAAGGCTCAGACCTGTTGATGTGCCTGTCATAGAGGCTGATATAAGCCGAATTCATGCGGATACCGGCTGGGAGCCTGAAATACCGCTTGAAAAGACAATAGAAGATACATTGAATTATTGGAGAAATATCTGAGGCAGTACAGGAAATGTGAAACACTGCCATAAGGGTTTGTATTGTTCGGAAAGGAGAATAATTATGTCTGATTTAAAGCTGACAGCAGAAAAAACAATGACTTTCATGGATAGTGAAGACGGAAAGGGCGTTTTTAAGACTCCGAAACGTCTGGAGAGCTTTGGAGAAGCTCAGAATGAATACAATAAGCTTGTTATGGAAAACATTAACGATATGAAAAAGCGTATATGTCACCTTGAAGATGAACAGGAGCTTAGCATAGAGCGTTTCAAACGATGTGCATCGGAGCTACAGTCATTCAAGGCAGAGCTTGACAGACTTAAATTAACCTCAAAACTGAACACAAATGCAATTGACAGGCTGAATAAAGCAATACAAATCGCAAACGGAGAGGAATAATTTTATTTATAAAATTATTTCGGTTTGTCAAGAGCTAATAAAGCAAGGGAACGCCCTCTCTTGCAGGGCGTTCCCTCTTAAAAACAGTCTGCACGACTGTTTTTAATTCACCCTTTGCGGAGCGCTTAAAGGCAATAGTGGGACTCTGTCCCACACCATGCAAGGGCTTTCAGCCCTTGACCTGACCAAAGGGTTAGCAAACCCTTTGGAAACCCATTATTAACTAATTATGCTCTATAATCACTCAGGAATAATTTTACTCATAAAATTATTTTATTTCTTGTTGACATTTAATTCAATAAAAGATATAATTAAGGCAACGCCGCACAAGCTTTATGCGGTATTGCCTTAATGTAATTCGGCAGTCGCTTGCCGTAAAAGCGAAACTGTGTCAACGGCACAGAGAGAGGATAAGACAATGAAAAAACAAATTATTTCAGTCATTACCGCAGTTTGTATGAGTGCAGTATCAATTTTCCCCGTATTCTCCGCAAATGCTGCTGACAAAAATGAAAATCTGCTTATTCTTGGTGACAGTATCTCAACTGGCTATAATGTCGGTGCTTACGTTGCACATAATTATGGCGAAATAGTCGGGGATTACTACGGCTGGAATGTTACAAACAAGGCTGTAAACGGAATTACATCAGAAAAGCTTATTGAGCTTATTGATACAAAGGATTATCAGACTGCTGTTATTGAGGCTGATACAATTGTTGTTTCAATCGGCGGAAATGACTTGATTCAGGCTGCCATGGGTGTTGTAAAGGAAAAATACCCTGAAAACTTTAATATTTCAGATCCATACGGCTCATTGCTGGCAATTCTTAATCAGATACAGACAAGCGGAAATATGATGAACGAAGCCACTGCTCTTGTTGCAGATATGGACACTGCACTTCAAAACGAAGTAAGCGGCACAGGCGGAACAAATACAACAGTTCCTGAAATCAGCAAAAAGCTCCATGACTTGAATCCTGACGCTGAAATCGTTTTCCAGACACTCTATAACCCATGCATAATGAGCGAAACTGTACTTAATGCGTATCTCTCAAAATATTCAAGTGATTATAAAAATGCGTATACTATTATCAGAAATATGATGAGAAAAAATATCAGAAAGTTTAATGAAACATCTATCGGCAAAATTGACGGAATAAAAATTGCTGACGTTTATGACGCTTTCTCCGAGGATAATACGTCAACAGATACTTCAAGGGATAAGTATGGCTATTCACATATCTATACAAACCTTTTTACAGCCGAAAATCGTGACTTCCACCCTAATCAGGCAGGTCATGCAGTTATAGCCGCAGAGGTAATCAATGCAATCGGCAAGGCTGACGGAGTAAGCAGCGGTATTCTTTATGATTTGTATTCAAATCTTTCATCACTTCTGCCTCAGGAGGGCAATGACAGCATTAAGGCCTTATTGAGTGAAAAGCAGATTGAGTATAAAAAGGGTGACGTTACAGGCGATAAGGTTATCAATGCAATAGATGCAGCAGAGGTTCTCACCTACTATGCTTATATGCAGACAAGCGGTAGCAGTGCGTATTTCAATGACGGTCAGAAGGCTGCCGCAGACGTAAATGATGACGGCGTTATTGATGCAATTGACGCTTCTGTAATTCTCAGCCACTACGCTTCAATCCAGACAGGCGGCCCGGGAATTATAAAGTAAAATGCAATACCGCAAAATCTTTGTGCGGTGTTAGCTGAAAAGTAATTTACGGCATTATATGAAATTTTTGTAGTGCTGTCTTGAATTTTTAAGGCAAAAGGAGCTTGCTTGATATAATGTACACTGTATTTTTGGCTATACCATGTTATAATGAACAGGAGGTTCTGCCTGAAACCTCAAAACAGCTCAGGGAGAAAATGAACTCACTTATAAACAGCGGAAAAATCTCTGATAAAAGCAGAATAGTCTTTATAAATGACGGTTCAGCGGATAATACATGGCAGATAATCTCAGAGCTTCACAGCAGTGACAAAATTTTTCAGGGAATCAAGCTTTCAAGAAATAAGGGGCATCAAAATGCACTTCTTGCCGGCTTGATGACCTTGCGTGATAAGTGTGATGCCGTTATTTCTCTGGACGCTGATTTGCAGGACGATATAAATGCAATAGATGAAATGATTGAAAAGTTCATAAACGGTTGTGATATAGTGTATGGTGTACGAAGTGCAAGAAAGACAGATACATTTTTCAAAAAGACAACAGCCGAGGGATTTTATAAAATCATGTCGGCAATGGGTGTTGAAACGGTGTATAATCACGCTGATTACCGTTTGATGAGCCGCAGAGCGTTGGAGGGACTGAGTCAGTACAAGGAGGTAAACCTCTTTTTGCGTGGGATAGTTCCTATGGTAGGGTATAAAACAGATGTGGTCTATTATGAACGTCACGAGAGGTTTGCAGGAGAATCAAAGTATCCGCTGAAAAAGATGCTTTCATTTGCTATGGAGGGTATAACATCGCTTTCGGTTAAGCCGATAAGAATGATAACTTCTCTGGGTGTAATAATTTTTGCGGTAAGCATAATTATGCTGATATATTTTCTGGTACGTCATTTTATGGGAGCGACTGTTCTTGGCTGGACGTCACTTGCTGTATCGGTATGGGCAATAGGCGGACTTCAGCTTCTGGCAATCGGGGTAATAGGAGAATATATAGGCAAGATATATCTTGAAACTAAAGGACGTCCGAGGTATATTATTGAAACATATCTTGATGACGAGAAATAAATTACAGGTGAAAGATGGGTTTCCAAAGGGATAATAACCCTTTGGTCAGGTCAAGGGCTGAAAGCCCTTTGCAGGGTGTGGGATAGCGTCCCACGGACAGCCGCAGGGCGCTCTGCAAAGGGTGAATTAAAAAACAGTCCTGTGTACTGTTTTTTAAGAGGGAACGCTCTGCAAGAGAGGGCGTTCCCTTATTCTATTCTTCTTAAATAATTAACTGCGGTTTATCCGCTTTGGGAATATCCAGTGAAGATAAAGAAAAGCAGCAACATTTCTGTCACTGCTCTTCACCGTTTTATTCCGCAGCCTGCGTCGGGGCGCTCCTCAGCGTTGCCCTGTTTGGACTGCATCTTTAGTATGGTCAGAATTTTGGCGATTATTGCGTTTACACGGTTATTTTTTCATACCCGCCATGCTTTTTCCTTGGATAATTGTTCATCCAATGCTGAATGAACCTGATGAATTTTTTTGGATATTTAGAAATATCAGTTCCTTTGGGAATAAAGCGTCTGATAAGCTTTATTGGCACACTCATTCGCACCACGTTCCCATGCGCTGTAGGGGTGGGCGTAAAACACCTGCGTTCTTGGAATGTTTGTCAGAACAGATCTTTCCATTCCCTTGAAATCAAGGTTTTCACAGCCGTTGTCACAGGTTATCGTCTTGAATGTTTCCCTGAATTTCTTTGTGCCGAGCCTTCGCTCGAGCTTATCAAGTTCACGAACAAATACACTCTTGACTTTTACTCTCTATCTTACGGATTATCTCTATCCCTTTCGAGCGTTCGGTCATTACCATAAGTGCTGCTTTTGTTTTCTGCTTGCCCACCACCGTATCAAGCTCCCAATGACCGAAAATTTCTTTATTTTCGGCTTCTTCGGGTCGTTCCTATATGGCTTTTTCCTTTCTGAGTATACGCTGTCCTAACGTGGTGATAGGCTCTTTTCCTGCCGACTTTCTTTACAGGAAGATCATCATTCGTCAATTTGACAAAAAGCCCCTCGTCAATGTAATTGTAAAGTGTTCTCTCACAAAAATTCACTTCATAACCATTTTTTCTTGCTTCCGCAAGTGCTGCGGCTGGCGAATATTTATCCTTTATTATCTTATTCTCAATAAACTCTATCAGCTTGAAATTAGCCCCTAATTTTAGTCTTGGACCTTTTGCCGTATTGTTAAAATCACGTTTATTCTGTGCTGCATCGGCACTGTATTCTGCTCTGTATGTCAAGTCGCTGTTTAGAAGTTTTACCTTGCCCAGTGCTATTTCACGCTGTATAGTGCACTTGCTGCGTCCTCCGAGCAGCTTGCCTATATTTCTTCGGGCTTGTGCTTTGCCTTTAACAATATTTCGATTTTTTGCCTTTCTTCGTAGCTTAGGTGTTGACCTTTCTTGCTTTTGGATGTATAATTTAAGTGACTCATTGTGATTCTGCTTTGGTTGTGTTTGTTTTGTCACTTACATTATACCATAAGTTTCACTTTGAGTCTTCTTTTTTGTGTCATTTTATTTTACAACTTGCCAATTTTCCTGTAAAGCGGCTGTTCAATTTATGAAAGATAAAGACTATTTTTTGTGATTTTTGTGATTTTCATGCAATCTACTTGACTTATTAAAGAATATGTAATATAATAAGTATAATTGTCAGTATGACACATTTTATCAAGGAGGCATGACCGTGAAAAAAAATAAAAAACCTGTTTTCTTCATTGTCTTTACATTGATTATGTTGTTTGCAGCTTCGTCAATTTTCGGCTTCAGAACACAATACGGCGATATCGTTACAACACATATCAAGGGCGTTAAGGACATTCGTCTTGGCATTGACATTCAGGGCGGTGTAGATGTTACATTCAAGCCTGCTGATGACGTTGATGTTACAGATACACAGCTTGAAACAGCTACAGATGTAATCAAGGACAGACTTGCTTCACTTAATATCAACGACAGTGAAGTTTACAACGACACAAAAAGCGATAGAATTATCGTTCGCTTTCCATGGCAGGCAGGCGAAACTGACTTCGACCCTGAAGCTGCTGTAAAGGAGCTTGGCGATACTGCTGAGCTTACATTCCGTATCGGTGAGGAATATGAAACTGCCGAGGACGGAACAATCACCCCTACAGGTGAAGTTGTTATCACAGGTGCAGACGTTGCATCAGCCTCAAACGGACAGCAGTCTGACGGCAACGGCGGATATGAATATGTTGTTCAGCTTAAACTCAACGATTCAGGAAAAGAAAAGTTTGCAGCTGCAACAGGTCAGCTTGCAGGAACTTCAACTCCGCTTTCAATCTGGCTTGATAACGAAAAAATTTCAGCTCCTACTGTAAATCAGCAGCTTTCAGACGGTGAGGCTGTTATCTCAGGCAACTTTACATATGATTCATCAAAAAATCTTGCTGTAAAGATTAATTCAGGTGCATTGCCGTTCAAGCTTGAAACTTCAAGCTTCAAGACCATATCACCTACAATGGGACAAGGCTCTCTTGACGCTATGATTCTTGCAGGTCTTATTTCATTCGCATTAATAGCCGTATATATGCTGGTTCTTTACAGACTCCCCGGCTTTGTTGCAGTAATCGGTCTTATCGGACAGGTTGCAGGAAGCCTTGCAGCAGTATCAGGCTGGTTCTCATTCATGAACAGCTCTACACTGACCATTCCGGGTATTGCAGGTATTATTCTTGCAGTTGGCATGGGTGTTGACGCTAATATTATTACATCAGAAAGAATTAAAGAGGAAATCAATTCGGGCAAGAGCATTGATACAGCTTTAAGAACTGCCTATAAGAGAGCTTTCTCTGCAATCTTTGACGGCAACATTACCATGATTTTAATTGCTATTGTACTTATGGGTGCATTCGGAGTTCCGACAAGCATTTTTGCTAAACTGCTCCACTTCCTCTTCTTCCCATTTGGTGCAACTACAGAGGGCGTTATTTACTCATTCGGCTTTACACTTATGGTTGGTATTGTGCTTAACTTCCTCATGGGCGTATTCTGCTCCAGACTTATGCTCACCTCACTTTCAAAGTTCAAGGTATTTAAAAACAAGAAGCTTTATGGAGGTACAGAAAAATGAGCAAAGAAAAAAAGATTTACAATTTCTGTGGCAGAAAAAAGCTTGTAGGAATTATTGCGGCAGTTTTTGTTCTTGCAGCAATAATCGGCACATTGATTTTAAAAATTGATGTTGCTATTGAATTTAAGGGCGGTACTATCATCACATATACTTATGACGGTGATATTGATACAAACAGCGTTCAGAAAACAATTTCAGACAGTCTTGGACTAAAGGTTAAGGTTGGTGCAGGCGAAAGTCTTAGTACAGGTGAAAAGAACCTTACAGTTTCATTTACAACAAAGAACGGTCTTACTGCTGACAGGCAGTCTGAACTTATGGAAACTCTTAACAAGACATATCCCGACAACAACATAACTCTTTATGACTCAAATGACGTAAATCCTACAACAGGTAAGGAGTTTTTCATCAAGTGTATCGTTGCGGTAATTTTTGCTTCACTTCTGATTATTGCATATGTTGCAATAAGATTTAAGAAAATCGGCGGATTGCCGGCAGGTGTCTGCTCTGTAGCGGCTCTTTTCCACGACCTTTTGGTTGTTTACGTTACATTTGTATTCCTCGGATTTGAAATCAACTCAAACTTTATGGCAGTAATACTTACAATTCTCGGTTATTCAATCAACAATACGATTGTTATTTATGACAGAATAAGAGAAAACAAGTCACTTATGCCTAAGGCATCAATCAGAGAGCTTGCAAATGCAGGCTGTACACAGTCACTTACACGTTCAATCAGAACTACTATTACAACACTTGGAACAATGTTAGTTGTATCCATAGTAGTATTTGCAAGCGGATACACATCACTTCTCAGTTTTTCAGTACCTCTTATAGCAGGTCTTATTTCAGGTGCATACTCATCACTTTTTGTATCGACAACATTATGGGTTGCATGGCTTGAAAGAAAGGAAAAGAAAAAGGCTGAAAGCAAAAAGTCAAAGTAAGTCAGAAAGATGACAGATATAATAAAAGGACTTTCAAAGATATTTGGAAGTCCTTTTTATGTTTTCATGGATTTTATCAATTGCTGAAAAATATTTACCTCACCAGAAAACAAAAATCCCCTGTGAACACCGTATCACAGGGGATTGATTTTTATGAAAAACTATTAGCCGGCAGCATTAAGCTTCTTAGCAAGCTGAGATTTCTTTCTGGCAGCCTTATTCTTGTGCATAAGACCCTTTGCACAAGCCTGGTCTACCTTCTTGATAGCAACCTTAACAGCATCAGCCTTATCAGCGGCATTATTTACGCAAGCAGCGTCAGCTTTCTTGAGAATAGTCTTTAAGTTAGACTTTGTAGCTTTATTAGCAGCAGCCTTAGTCTTGTTAACCTTAACTCTCTTCTTTGCAGATTTAATATTTGGCATTTTGTTACACCTCCTTGAAATTTTAAAACACATTGCTGTAAGAATAACAGCCTGTGCGGTACATATAATAAAAGCAGCTTTGACACCCTGCCGCTTTTGCAGATGTAACGAGCATCTGCGAGTATGGATATAATCCACACCTAGACTAAATACTATTTTAACATTATTGCGGCAAAAAAGCAATAGGCAAATTTGAAATATTACAGCAAATATTTATCAACTATTTAAAGCATTTTGCACAATTTTCAAGGAGGTATACATGAATATCAGAACTGACCTTGCTTTAGAGGGAATTAAAACAGCAAATGTAAAATCGGGGATAAAGGAGTATAAAAGGGGAAGGTCGTTTAAGGTTACAGAAATTATAATTGACAACGACAATTATCTGCAAACAATTGGCAAGGGAAAGGGACGCTATATTACTCTTGAATGCAGTCGGCTCAGCAAGTTTTCGGACGAATATGAGGATATGGCTCAGGAGCTTGCAAGTGAGCTGAAACAGCTTATTCCTGAGGGTGAGGCTCTTGTGGTCGGACTTGGAAACAACGACATAACTCCCGATGCACTAGGACCTCAGACTGCGGCAAAGGTGCTTGCAACACGTCATTTGCAGGACGAATTTACTGCTGAAGAGGAGGAGTTTCTCACTTCGCTCAGGCGGGTGAGCGTTTTTGCAGGCGGTGTTCTTGGGCAAACGGGAATTGAAACTGCCGAAATAGTGAAAGCTGTTTGCAGGGAGATAAAGCCGTCCGTCATTATTGTTGTGGACGCACTTGCCTGCTCGGACATAAGCCGTTTGGGTACGACAATTCAGATTTCAGATACGGGTATTTCCCCCGGAAGCGGAGTTTCCAACACCAGAAAGGAGTTGTCATACAAGGTTTTCGGAGTGCCTGTTATTGCAGTGGGAGTGCCGACTGTTGTTGATATGCATACAATAGTGCAGAGTCTTACGGGAAGTGAACCTGACAGAAGTTTGCCGAACATGATGGTAACGCCCAGAGATGTTGACCGTCTTACTGAAAGAGCCGCACAGCTAATTTCGTTTGGAATCAACCTTGCTTTACAGCCTAAGCTTACATTTGAGGACGTAAGAGGATTATTTTGAGGATAAAATGGGATTCCAAAGGGTTGATAACCCTTTGGAATCTCAATTTTTAGTTTATAAAGTCGTTGATACTTTCTTTTCCACCTGTTGAGATATATGCGTAATAGCTGAGAATATATGAAGCATCAATAGCGTCTATAGCTGTATTCCCATCTACATCGGCAGCGGCTCTTTGTTCATCTGTAAATGTTAGTTCCTGACCTGTAGAAAGTGATGCATATTCACTAAGTACCAATGAAGCATCAATAGCGTCTACAACGTTATTTCCATCGATATCGCCAAGCGATAAAACCGGCTCCTGCCCAAAAATTATAAACTTTCTTTCATATTCCTCTGCATATGTCTGTGCTGTTGAATTTTCATAGCTGTATATTGTGGCTGTTTCTGAAATCGTACTTTTCGAATCATTAATTACAACATCAGGGTTTAATATATTTACTTTCTTCAATTTTGTACAGTTAGCAAAACTTCCTGCATTAATAGTAACAACACTTTCAGGAATTGATATTTCCTTTAAACTTGTACAATTATAAAATGCATCTGTGCCAATACTTGTAACCTTATTTCCAATTACAACTTCCTGCAATGATTTGCACCCCCTAAAAGTTGCTTGAGGAATAGATTTAACTCCATTACCTATGATTACACTTGTAAGATTATCACATGTACTATTGTTCCATGCATTTGAAGTAAATAATGATTCGCCTAAGGTTGTTACAGAGTCCGGTATTATCAAACTTTGCAAACTTGTACAATTGCTAAAAGTGCTATCACCTATTGTTTTAACACTGTTTCCTATTCTTATTTCTGTTAGTCCTGTACAGCTGTTGAATGCATAACTATTAATTTCTGTAACCTTATCTGGAATCACCATATTAGTTAGTCTCTCCTTAAACCAAAAAAAATCACCGAAATATCGACAAAATCGTCCAAATATGATATAATAGAAGTGCAAGGAAAAGTGTTAAAAACG
>OGDY01001642.1_pt1 | contig 24088 bp, 18 predicted proteins | sample 1570341 | NCBI WGS metagenome assembly OGDY01 (sample SAMEA2581972, study PRJEB24529) | metagenome | biome: Human gut stool | place: China | collected 2011 | reverse complement strand
TCCACAACGGCTACCTGATCTCCGTCACGGACAACAACAGCAACACGATCTATTTCGCCTACAACGCAGCGTACAGCAGCGGCAGCAGCGCGTGGAAGCCGGTCAAGGGTTCTGCCAGCAACCGGCTCGTGCAGATCGTCATGGACATCAACAGCGGCAGCAGCACGAATGCGAGAACGCTTCAGACGGTCGCAAACCTGACCTACAGCGGCAGCCGGCTGTCCAAAGTGACGGACTACGCCGGGCGTGCCACGAACTACACCTACGACTCCACCGGTCACCTGACGCAGGTGACTTATGCGGACAGCACCTCCGTGTCCTACGCGTATAACGGCAGCGACGGCCGCCTGTCGACGCTGTATGATGCCGAGAGCAAGTACGGTCTGGACATTACCTACACCTACAACCTCGGCGTCGTGTCCACGTTCGGCGTGCAGGAATTTGCCTACACCCCGTCGGCGGTGAAGCGGACCGGCAGCGCGTTCCATGCCTACCGCAACGGCATCCACCAGACGTCGTACCGCTTCTACGGCCCGGACCACACGGCGGGCAATGCCGACGACACGGTCATGACCTGCGTGCTCGACCATTTTGGCAAGACGATCTGTACCTATGACAGCAGCACGGACTATTCGGAGATCATCGGTGCCAGCGCCGCCAGCTACACGGACAACAGCGGCACCAGCAAGACGAACAACCGCCTGTCCGGCGCGGCGGCCATGGGCACGGTGGCGCTGAACCTGCTGCCGAACGCGGGGCTGGAGCAGTGCACGAACAATGTGGCCGACGGCTGGGTGTCCCTGCCCTTCAGCCAGAACGCGGCCGCCGGCGTCATCGCGGACAGCAAGACGCGCATCGGCTGCGCCTCGCTCAAGACCGCGGCCAGCGGCAGCGGCATGTACCATGAGGTCGCGCTGCAGGCGGGCACGACGTACACCTTCTCAGGTTACGTCAACACGCGCGACATAACGGCGTACCAGTCTGACGGCGGCGTCTATCTGGCCGTCCTGACGGCGGCGCAGCGCAGCAGCCTCGCCGGTGTACAGCGGTCGCCGTGGAAGAGCGAGATCGTCAACTACACCACGGCACCCGAGGTGGACGCCGGCTGGGAGAAGATCAGCGTCACGTTCACGCCGGACACGTCCGGCACGTACAGTCTCGCGTTCGTGCAGGACAAGGCGGACGGCACCGCCTACTGCGACGACATGCAGCTCGAGGCGCACGCGGCGGCATCGAACGCGAATCTGGTGCAAAACGGCACCTTCGCCAGCGGCGCGCCGGACTTCTGGACGGCCAACCGCTACACGAAGAGCAGCGAGCACCCGCTCGGCGCGGGCAAGGGCGTGTCCATGCACGCGGAGGGCAGCTCCGTCGGCGGCACGCGCACGAGCCAGGTCGTGCCCATCAACTACTACGCGGGACTGGCGACGTTCCTGCTCTCCGGCTGGGGCAAGGCAAACTCCGTCGGCGGCACCTCGCCGAAGCCGGAAAAGGACGGCGAGCGGTACTTCGGCCTCATCGCCGAAATCAAGTACGCCAAAGAGGACGGAACCGAGATCAGCGAGACTGAAAACCAGTACGTGAGCTTCAACTGCGACTTCACGGACTGGCAGTACGCGTCCGGGGTCATCATCCCGAAGCGGCGTGACCTGATGGTCAAGAACATCACGGTCTACTGCGCCTATGACTACAACGCCAACGACGCGTACTTCACGAACATCAGCCTCGTGCTCGAACCGGCGGAGACCTACAGCTATGACAGCAAGGGCAACCCCATCGCGGCGACGGACGGCAACGCCAAGACGTCCAGCGAGTTCTTTGCCAACTCCCAGCGCCTCAAGAGCTACACCACGCCCGGCGGCGCAAAGCACACGCTCGCCTATGACACGCGCAACAACCTCGAGCAGGACACGCTCGCCGGGCTGACGAACTACACCTACCACAACGCCTCCGGCAGCGCCACGACGAGTATAACGAGCGTCGGCACCAGCGGGGACTATCTCAAGTCGTATAACGTCTACGACAGCACCGGCCGCTTCCGCACGCAGTCCACGGATGCCAACGGCGTCACGACGAAGTACGAATACGAACCCGGCGCCGCGCGCCTGTTCCGGTCGACAGCGGCCAACGGCACCAAACAGGGCTACCATTATGCCGACAACTCCGACCGTGTGGATTTCACGTACATCGACCACACGGCCTCCATCGACTATGACTACGACCGCGCGCAGCTGACCGACCTCATCCGCAAGGCGTTCCCGCAGGCGGCGCCCGCCAGCGGGCAGAACGTCAACCCCTTCTGGCAGCACTACCTGCTGGGCTACGACACCTTCGGCAACATGACGCGCGTGCAGGTCTGCGCCTCGAGCGCGGAGCGCGCGGGATACACAGCGCCCATCACCCTCGCGACTTACGAATATGAGGGCAACGTCTATAACGGCCGTCTGGCGAAAATGACCTACGGCAACGGCGACAGCGTCAGCTACACCTATGACGCGTTTGACAGGCAGCGCACCGCCGCGTATAATGACGTCGACAGGACGACGCATGAGCAGAAAAACGTTGCTACGTACCACTACGACTACAGCAGCGACAACGCGCTCACGCGGCAGTACGCCACGGGCAGTGACGGCAAGATCACGGAGCAGTACAGCTACCAGTACGACAGCCTCGGCCGGCTCATCCATTCGCGCCAGTCGACGGCTAAAGGCGCGCTCATCCAGTCCACGCAGCACATGTACGACGCTGCCAACCGCATGACGTCCCAGACGTGGCAGTTCGGCACGGGCCTGTACCACCAGCAGTATTCCTACACCGGCGTCAAGGCCGACGGCGCGACCTCGACGCTCTACTACTACGTCCTCAACGCGCAGGGTGACGTCACTGCACTGCTCGATTCTGCCGGTGCGCTGACCTGGATGTACAACCTCCTGTTTTCGAGAAAGTGAGGAGGTGTTGATTCTATGAAAGATACCATCTCCTCAAAATATCACTTGTTTTCCGGCTTGAGTGTTCTGGTTATTAGCTTTTTGGCTTTTACAACGACTGTATCGTATTTTGTGTTATATAAACCATGCATTTCGGATATCTCGGATGTTATGTATGCGCAGGGCGCGAATGCAGTTGTACATTCTGACTCATTTCAAGTAGTCATTATCTACTCTGTGATATTGTTGCTACTCTACGTAGTCACTCTCCACTTTTCGTATCAATATTTTGGAGTATTATATCTGACGCAGGAAGGCGTTTTGCTCAAAGCTCTATTCAAACGGCGGATCTATATCCCTTATCCGGAGATTCGGGAATTGGGCATCGACGTGGGAACGACCAAGCAGTTCTGGATCTATATCAGCAAGCAAAAAATCCCACTGAAGTATCAGCACAGGATCAACCAGATCTGCAGTTCCGCCCGACACGAACGGATCATCGTTCCATACTCTGATAAGCTGCTGAGCATGCTGGTAAGCAAATTGCCGCAGCCGCTTGGAAAGCGGCTCAATAATACCACGTCTATCCTGAGAATATATAAGTACGACGTGGACGCATAGCGGTGTATTTAGAACTATGGCGCGGGCGGTGCATCAGCACCGCCCGCGTTTTATCTACGTCATCCTGCATGCCCCAGCGCCGCAGCACGCAAAAAAGCACCCTTTCAGGTGCTTTTTTGCATTTCTTGTCCCGGTTCACGCGCCGAGCTTTGCGAGCATGGCCTCGCAGACCTCGTCCATGTCGCCGACGATGCCGTAGGTGCAGTAGTTGAAGATTGCCGCCTCGGGATCGGTGTTCACGGCGACGACCACGTCTGCATCCGAGAAGCCCGTGACGTGGTTGACCGCGCCCGACACACCGAACGACAGCAGCAGCTTCGGCTTGACCACGGCGCCGGACTGCCCGATGACGAGCTTGAGCGGCAGCACGCCGCGGTCGAACACCGGACGCGTGCAGGCAAGCTTGCCGCCGAGGCGCTCGGCCAGGCGGCGGTAGCGCGGCAGGGCATCCGCCCCCTTGATCGCGTTGCCGACGCAGACGATCACGTCCGCGTCCGCGATGTTCAGGCGCTCGTCGAGATCGTCGGCGCGGAAGTCAAGGATCTCGGTGCGGATGTCCGCGACCGGGAAGTCGATGTGCTCCTCGATGACCTCGTGCGCACGTGCGCCGCAGGGCACGCACTTGAACGTGCCCGGGCGGATGGTGCCGACCTGCGGGCGCGCGACCGGCACGGTGATGACGGCCATCATCTTGCCGCCGACGGCGGGCTCAACGAACTCGATGTCCGTCGTCCCGGGATCCCAGACGAGCTCGGTCGCGTCCGAGGTGCAGCCGGTGCCGAGACGCGCGGCGAAGCGCGGCGCAAAGTCGCGCCCGTTGATCGTGCCGCCGACCATGACCGCCGTGGGCCGGTATTTCCGGCACAGGACGGTGAAGAGGTTGGTGTACGCATCGTTATTGAAGTAGTCATAGCCCGTGCCGGTCACGTGGATGATTTTGTCCACGCCGCAGTCGAGCACGCGCTGCAGCTCGCCGTCCGAGATGCTGCCGACGATGACCGCGACGAGTTTCTCGCCGCTCGCGTCGCAGAGCCTGCGCGTTTCCGAGCACAGCTCGAGCGAGACCGGCAGCACGCTGTCGCCGTCGCGCTCGATGAAGACCCACATATCTTTGTAATCTGTTTTATTCACTGCCTGCACCTCCTCAAAGCACATCCGCGATCAGCCCGAAGAGCCGGTCCACGTTCTTTTCCGTGCTGCCCTCGTCGATCATGCTGCCCTTCGCACCGACCTCCGGCGGATAGGTGCGCGGCACCTTCGTCGGGGAGCCGGGGTCGCCGATCTGCGCGGGGTCGAGCCCCGGGATGGTGGCCGCGCTGTAGACCGCGATATCCGCGGTGCGCGAGGCCTTCCAGCGCTTCAGGTTCGGGATGCGGGGGCGGAAGTTCGCCTTCTCGACCGTGAGCAGGCAGGGATACTTGGCGCGCAGCACCTCCGTGCCGCGCTCGAGGTCGCGCTCGGCCGTGATGGTGTGCGCGGCCGTGTCCACCTCAACGATCTTCGCTGTCGAGGAGATCTGGCTGGCACCGAAGCGCTCGGCCAGCTGCGAGCCCATCTGCCCGGTCGCGCCGTCGAGCGACTCCTTGCCGCAGAAGATGAGGTCAAAATCGCCGAGCTGCTTTGCCGCGCTCGCGATGACGTAGCTCGTGGCGAGGGTGTCGGCGTTGGCAAACGCGCGGTCGGACAGCAGCACGGCGCGGTCCGCGCCCGCGGCGAGACACTCGCGCAGCGCCTCCTTGGCCATGTCCGGCCCCATCGTGATGACGGTGACCGTGCCGCCGTGCGCCTCCTTGACGCGCACGGCCGCTTCGAGCGCATTGGCGTCCAGCGGATTGAGGATCGCCGGCACGCCCGCGCGGATCAGACTGCCCGTGACGGGGTCCATCTTCACGAGGTTGATGTCGGGCACCTGCTTGACGCAAACAAGAATATTCAGCATGCTTCAGCCCTCCTCGACGTTGGTGCAGACCTTGCCGGGGTTGAGGATACCCTTGGGGTCAAACACCTGCTTGATCGCCTGCATGAGCCCGAACGCCGTCTCGCCGGCGGACTCCACCAGGTACTGCTTCTTTGCGTGGCCGATGGCGTGTTCGCCGGAGACCTGCCCGCCGAACTCGATGCACTTGGCATAGCATTTGTCCATGACGGCCTTGCTGCGGCGCTTGAACTCGTCGAGCTCCATGTCGTTGGCGCAGCAGTAGATGTGCAGGTTGCCGTCGCCCGCGTGGCCGAAGTTGCGGATGGTGATGCCCTCCGCCTTGCCGGTGGCGCGGGTGTAGACGAGAAACTCCGCGATGCGGTCGACCGGCACGACGACGTCCATCTCGTCGAGCAGCTTCGTGTCCGCCTCGATGACGGTCAGGAACGCGCTGCGCGCGGCCCAGACGTCCTTTTTCAGGCCGTCGGTCCAGACGACGAGCGTGTCGTACGCACCGCGCTGCTCGGCAAGCGCGCCGAGGCGGTCCATCTTCGCGGTCAGTTCGGCCTCGCTGTCACCGACGAGGGTGACGAGGATGTATGCACCGGCCTCTTTGCCGTCCACGACCGTGGGGAAGATAGTGTTGCCGGTGAACGCCGCCGAGGAATCGACGATGTCGCGCTCCATGAACTCGATCGACTGCGGGTCAAGGTTGGCCAGCTTGATCTGCGGTACGGAGGCGATTGCGGTTTCCACATCGGCAAACGGGAGAATGAGGCTCACGTTCATTTCGGGCTTGGGGATGAGCTTGAGCGTCAGCTCCGTGATGACGCCGAGCGTGCCCTCCGAGCCGATCATCAGGTGCAGCAGGCTGTAGCCGGAGCTGGTCTTGCACACGGTCTTGCCGAGCTCCATGACTCTGCCGTCGGGCAGCACCACGGTCATGGCCAGCACATAGTCGCGCGTCACGCCGTACTTCACGGCGCGCATGCCGCCCGCGTTCGTGGACACATTGCCGCCCACGGTCGCGGTCTTCTCGCCCGGATCGGGCGGGTACATCAGGCCGCGCGTGAGCGCGTCGGCCGCAAGATCGCACAGCAGCACGCCGGGCTGGATGTGCACGACCAGGTTGTTCATGTCGTAGGAGAGAATTTTGTTCATGCGCGTCGTGCACAGCACCACGCCGCCGCACAGCGGCACGCACCCGCCGACGAGGCCCGTGCCCGCACCGCGCGGCGTGACGGGGATGTCATTTTCGTAGCACACACGCAAAATCGCGGACACTTCCTCCGTGCTCTCGGTCTCACAGACCACCTCGGGATAATACTTGCCGTAGATAGGCATTTCGTCGTGGCTGAAGTCGTCCTTCACCGCATCGCCTGCGAAAAAGCGCTTCGCGCCCACGATGGCCTGAAGCTGCGCGGCAATTTCAGGTGTGACTTTCTTGTATTTCGTCATTTCTGACCTCCTAACTTGTTCTGAACTTATAAAGTAACACAATACAGGGGATAGTTGTCAAGTATCCCCTGTGTGAAAAAATCATATTTTTGCGAAAAAAAAGCTTCCGGCCCGAGATACGGGCCGGAAGCCCGGAATTATTGTTCTGCCTTCCCGAGTTTGGGAAGCGCAAGTGTGACGAGGATGCCGACAATGGCAATTACGCCGGCCAGGATGAAGGCCATGGAGGTGTTGACGGCCTTGGCGAGGAAGCTTGTTCCGACTGAGGCAACGCCGAAGCCGATCATAACAAGTGAGCAGACAAGACCAGCGTTCTCGGAGCCGAGATAGTCGGTCGTGAGCGAGGGCATGGTCGCCGCCGTACCGCCGTAAGTGAAGCTGAGCAGCCAGAAGCACACGACATATACAATTCCCTTGGAGAACGTGAGCAACACGATGGCAAGGATCGTGATTGCAAAGCAGAGGAGCATAGCGCCTTTGCGGCCAATCTTATCACTGCCTGTGGAAATCAGGAAGCGGCCGGCGACCTGCATGAGCGACGCGACGGAAACACCCGTCACGAGCAGTGTCTTGTCCAGACCTCTGGATGTACCGTAGCTGACGAAGATCGCACTGAGAAGCACAAACGCCGGGATCGCGCAGAAATAGACAAGGCTTAGGAGATAATATTCTCTGCACCGGAAGCAATCGCGTGCAGTCGTGCAGGTGTTTTTGGAAACGGCGACCACGCCCGACGGCTTGTAGTCGGCCATATATCCCGCAGGGGGTGCCTTGATGGTCAGCATGCCGAACACTGCGACGACAGCAAAGATGACTGCGAGTATCCGGAACGTTCCCGTAAAGCCATAGTTTGTGAGCCATGTGCTGCTGAGCGGAGAAAGGATCGTCGCCGAAATGCCGAGAACAGCAAGGGTGATGCCGGTCGCAAGCCCCTTCTTGTCGGGAAACCATTTCTGCATCATTGCAATAATGACATTGTATACCATGCCGTCGCCGATTCCAAGGAGGGTGCCATAGGTGAACCACATGCCGGCGGGTGCACTGCTCGGCAGAAGGGATGTGGAAAACAGGCCGGCGGCCATCAGAAGATAGCCGATCAGCATGATCATCTTGACACTGTGCTTTTTCTGCATCACGCCGCCGACATAGTTGCCGACAACGAACAGCGCGAGGAAGATCGTATAAGGAAGGCTTGCCATGTACGACGCGATTGAGAAATAGTCCATGATGTAGGGCTGCACAATACTATAGGTATAGGCAAAACCCATGATCAGACTGCAGATAATGCCGCAGGCAAGAATGAAGATTCTGCTGTTTTTCATCTCATTTCTCTCCGTTTCCCATCAGTGATTCGCGCTCGCGTCGATTGCTCTCAGCTTTCCGTAGGCGAGGCACTTGAAAATGTCATTGAACCGCTGGAATTCGCTCTCCCCGATGCAGTAGCAGTTCGGCATGTGCGCCTTTCTGTTTCTTGCACATTCCATCTTCAGATAGCCGTTGTCGAAGTCCGGGTGATTGCAGATGGGAACATCGCAGTGATATTTTGCCGTCTCCTTGGCAAAATGCTCGATCGAAGAAAGGTACTGCACATTCCCCTCGATCGTCGCCGGAGGATTCGTTCCGCCCCACATACCGGCCATGTGCTCGACACCGTTGTCATGCACGGGGAAGATAAAGCTCAGGCCGCCGGGCGTGTGTCCGGGTGTGAACAGAACGCGGATCCAGTGGTCGCCGAGCGTGATCACATCGCCATCGTCGATGTAGTGGTCGATCCGGAAATTCTTCCAGGTATCCGGCCTGTCCGGGAAGAACGGGTGCTGTTCCCAGAAATCATCGTCGATCTTGCTCAGATACGTTTCGCAGCCGAAGCTGTCAACCAGCCACTTTCCGCAGCCACAGTGGTCAAAGTGTCCATGCGTGATTACGAACTTGCGGATCTCATGCGGATCCCAGCCGATATCCTCGATCGCAGAGACGATCGCGTGGAACATCGTCTCCTTGGGATAGATTGCGTCGATCACGATGAGGCCCTCGGAGGTCTTCAGAACAAACGAGGCGGTGCTCTTGTTGGCAACGCAGAGCAGATCATCGAAGATCTGGGCGTGGGTAAACCACGAGTCGTCCGGCATACCTGCAAGCAGTTTCTGGATGTCGATTTGATACATTGGCAGATTCATTTTTCTTCTCTCCTTTTCTTTTTGTCATAATGACTAAAATCAAGGTAGCACACGCGCATTTGTTTGTAAATATGAACCAATAAATAGCAACCAACATTTTTCTGTTCGGGAAGTATCCAGTATATAATGCAATCCGGATTGCGTATTGCGCAATCCGGATCGAGTTGAATTTTTTGTGCGGCTCATATATAATTTAGGGGGAAAGACAATGGCGGAGAACGCTTCCAATCGGAGGTGCAGAAAACATGAGCGAAGCGAACGATTATTCCTACAACATCGCATCGGTAGAGAAAACAATCCGGCTGATCGAACTGCTGGCCGAAACCAACGGCGAACTCTCGGTGCTTCAGATCGCGAAGCGGCTCGATACGCATGCTTCGAGCGCGGACAGGTTTCTAATCACGCTGCAAAATCTTGGATATGTGGATAAGTGCGAGCAAATCGGAAAATACCGGCTCACAGATCGGCTGCTGAAAATCGCGTCAAATCTGATCGTCAGCCATCCGCTGACCGTCCGCTATCTGGATGTGATGCACACGCTGGCCTATAACCTGAACGCGACGACGCACATCATGGCCTTTTACGGGCTCAGTACGATCACCCTGCACAAGGATCTTCAGACACAGAACATCTCCTATAACAACGCCTTTTTTGACCCCAAGCGGCAGCACTACTGCTCCGCGCCGGGAAAACTCCTGCTGTCCACGCTGTCTGAGGAGCAGCTTTCGGAGTATCTGTCCGGTCTGAAGTTCATCAAGTACACGAGCACAACCATTACCAGTGAGAAAGAGCTCCGGGAAAACCTGGAGCTGATCCGCCGCGTCGGCTACTCCGTGCACAATGAGGAATGGCTCAGCGGCTGCCTGACCGTGTCCTTTCCGCTGCGGGTGTACGGAGAGATCCGGGGCGCAATGTCCATCATGTGCTCCATTGAGCGGAAAGACGAGGTCCTCAGCCCGGAAACGCTTTCGGAGATCAAGCGCATGCTCGCAGAGCCGGATGTATGAAAATCCATATGGGCGCGTCCGCTCTGGAAAGGCAGAAACAGCCCGGAAATATGCATTGAAGTGAACCCCAAAAGCTAGACAAAAAAGATCAAGCGACCTGAACGGTCTGAATCCTGTATTGCACGGGGCTCAGACTGTTTCGTTTTCATTGAATCCGGAAATAATAGTAAATGTACTCGATAATCGCCTTCGAGCAGATAAAATCTGCCCGCTGCGCAAAAACATGTCCGCCGCAGGGAAAACCCTGCGGCGGACCGTGAATTTTTACGTTTTGCAAAGAAGCAGCAGGTACACCGGCAGATGACGGCGCGTGCTCTGCTTGTCCCAGTGCTTGGTCATCGCCTGCCGCCGTTTGAGCAGCCGTTTTTTCAGCCTGTTTTTTGAACTCTGTTTTCCGTGCATGTCATCACCGCGGCTTTCTGTCATCGCTGCGGTCGGGGGAAAAGTGCTTGACCGTCCACGCGGGCATGCGGCGATCCTCTGGCCCTGCCCCTTGTGCAGTAAAAAATACATAATACGCAACCAGAATCAATTCTGAAGATATGAGAATAATCGCCGGCCATTTCCGCAGCGGATCGAGCGGTACGCCGAGCAGCCACATCAGCACATAGAACGCGAGTGCCGCAATCGGATATTTGAGCAGTTCACAATAGTACCAAATTCGGATCGGAAGCGGAATTGCCGATGCGACGCCACGGTAGGTCAGCCAGTTCCAGAATCCAGGGTGCGCCTTTCGCTGTTTCCGAATCATCGTCTTGCTCATGGCCGCTCTCAAAACACCTTCGATTGCGACGCGCACAAACGCAACATGGAGCGGCCAAGCCACCAGCATCACAATCGGCAAAACATACTTTTCCGGCACGCGCGTCCCCTCCGTTCTGCTGACAGAATATCCCGCGCCGGAGGCCCTGTCAAGCGCAAAAACCCGCCCGCTGCCATGCCTGTGTAAAATTAAAATCTGAATTCACATCTGAATTTTGCACCCCAGGGGGGGGGGTATTTCTGCGAATTTTGATGTAAAATGTCTGCGAAAACACCGAAAACACCATTACTAAGGAGGAAACACTCATGACCCACCGCAAACACGCGGCCGCGCTGCTGACCGCCGTGCTCCTGCTGGCGCTGACTGCCTGCGGCAGGCAGACCGCCGCCGCATCCGACCCCGCACAGACGCCTGCGGCCCCGGCCGTTGAGACGCCCGCCATCGCCGCCCCGGCCGCGGCACCGACGCCCGCCGCCGGAAAAGACGCCGGCAGCGACGGCTGGAAGGTCGAGTTTGAACGGAGCCTGCTCGAAGACTACGGCGTCACGCCCGACCACTACGAGGATCTCGGAAACGGCATCTATCAGGTCTATGTGAAGATCGACGGCAAAGTCGTGCCCTACGTCACGGTCGATTCCGCGACCGGCGACTACCACGGCTGAGCACCGGCAGCAAAACAAAAACCACGCCCCTGCGCGCCATTCCGGCGCGCAGGGGCGTGGCGGTTTTCTGCCTGCAAATTATCCGCGCAGGCCGACGGCCTCAAGGATGGCCTCAACGCGGTCGGACGCCTGCACCGGCCAGTCACCCTTGACGTTCTGGCAGCCGGCGGAATCGAGCAGGTCGCGCGCGCCGCTGCCCATGAGCGCCTGGCAGGTCGTGTCGATCAGGTCCATCTGCTGGCTGAAGGAGACCTGCGCATCGTTGCCCTTGTCGCTGAGCCACGCGACGACGGCGGACTTGATCTCGCTCTGGGTCATCGTGCTCGCCGCGCCCCAGTCGAGCAGCTTCACGGCGTAGGGTACTGCCTTGAGCGAGCTGCCGGTCACGCCGAGCTGCACGTTCTTTTCAATGTCGTCGAGCACCGTGGTCAGCTGGTCCGTCTCCGTGCCGGCCGGGCGGGCCGGGTCGGAGGTCGGGTCTGCGGGCGTCTGCACCGGCGGCGTCACGATCGTGGGGGTGGAGGACGTCTCCGGCGTCTGCGTCTTGCTGCCGCAGGCGGCCAGCGCCAGCACGAGCACCAGCGCGAGGGTGAGCGCCGCGAAGCGCTTTGCATTGCGGGATAACCATACCTTCATATGGAAACACTCCTTTCGTTGTGTCCTTATGATAAGCAAGGGCGCGCCCGCTGTCAAGAAAATGCACGCGAAAATGCACGCGCCCTCTTGACAAATACCCTTAGGGGGTATATATTCAACATACCCCCAAGGGGTATATGGGAAACAATGAGGTACAAATACATGGACGATGAGAAAAAAAACGGCTGCTGCGGTTGCTCGCAGCGCAAGAAGGAGCGCACGCCGGAGGAATACAAGCGGCTCATCCACCGGCTCAACCGCATCGAGGGCCAGATCCGCGGCATCCGCGGCATGGTCGAAAACGACGCCTACTGCCCGGACATTCTCGTGCAGTCGGCGGCGGCAGGCGCGGCGCTCAATGCATTCAATAAGGAGCTGCTGGCCAGTCACATCCGTACCTGCGTCGTCGAGGACATCCGCGACGGCAAGGACGAGGTGATCGACGAGCTGGTGGCGACGCTGCAGAAACTCATGAAATGAGCCGCACCGCAAAGGAGGAACCACTTTGAAGCAATACCATGTCACCGGCATGAGCTGCGCGGCCTGCTCGGCGCGCGTGGAAAAGGCGGTGTCGGGCGTGCCGGGCGTGACGGCGTGCTCGGTCAGTCTGCTGACCAACTCCATGGGGGTGGAGGGCACGGCGGCGGATCAGGCCATCATCGACGCGGTGCAGGCCGCGGGCTACGGCGCATCGGTCAAGGGCGCGCAGCAGAGCGCGAACCCTGCCGCCGGCGCCGATGCGCTCACTGACCACGAGACGCCGAAGCTGCGGCGCAGACTTTTCTGGTCGCTGGGCTTTCTGCTCGTGCTGATGTATTTTTCCATGGGCCACATGATGTGGGGCTGGCCGCTGCCGAAGTTTTATGACGGCAACCACGTCGCCATGGGCCTGACGCAGCTGCTGCTGACGGTGATCATCATGGTCATCAACCAGAAGTTTTTCATCAGCGGCTTCAAGGCGCTCTGGCACCGCGCGCCGAACATGGACACGCTCGTGGCGCTCGGGGCGACGGCGGCGTTCGTGTACAGCACGTATGCGCTCTTTGCCATGACGGGCGCGCAGGTGCGCGGCGACGAGCAGGCCGTCATGAACTACATGATGGACTTTTACTTTGAGTCCGCCGCCATGATCCTCACGCTCATCACGGTGGGCAAAACGCTCGAGGCCCGCTCGAAGGGCAAAACGACCGACGCACTGCGTAGCCTCATGGAGCTTGCGCCCAAGACCGCCACCGTCGAGCGCGGCGGCGCGGAGGTGACCGTCCCGGTCGAGCAGGTGCAGAAGGGCGACGTGTTCCTCGTCCGCCCGGGCGAGCGCATCCCGGTCGACGGCGTGGTGCTCGCCGGCACGAGCGCGGTCAACGAGGCGGCGCTCACGGGCGAGAGCATCCCGGCCGACAAGGCGCCGGGCGCGTCCGTCTCGGCCGCGACGGTGAACCAGTCGGGCTTCCTGAAATGCCGCGCCACGCGCGTCGGCGAGGACACGACCCTTTCGCAGATCATCCAGATGGTCAGCGACGCGGCGGCCACGAAGGCGCCGATCGCGAAGATCGCCGACAAGGTGTCCGGCGTGTTCGTGCCGTCGGTCATGGGCATCGCGCTCGTGACGTTCGTCGTCTGGATGCTGCTCGGCCGCACCGTGGGCTACGCGCTCGCGCGCGGCATCTCCGTGCTCGTCATCAGCTGCCCGTGCGCGCTCGGCCTCGCCACACCGGTGGCGATCATGGTCGGCAGCGGCATGGGCGCGAAAAACGGCATTCTCTTCAAGACGGCCGCCTCCCTCGAGGAGACCGGCCGCATCCAGATCGTCGCGCTCGACAAGACCGGCACCATCACCTCCGGCGACCCGACCGTGACGGACATCTGTCCGGCCCCCGGCGTGACGGAGGGCGAGCTGCTGCGCCTGGCCTGCGCGCTCGAGCGCAAAAGCGAGCATCCGCTGGCCAAGGCGGTGCTGCGCCGCGCGGAGGCGGACGGGCTGACCGCCGCCGAGGTCGCGGACTTTCAGGCCCTGCCGGGCAACGGATTGAAGGCCGCGCTCGACGGGCAGCCGCTCTGCGGTGGCAACGCGGACTTCATCCGCACCGCAGCCGACATCCCCGCGCCCATGCAGGCGCAGGCGCAGGCGCTGGCCGAGGCCGGCAAGACGCCGCTGTTCTTTGCCCGCGGCGGGCAGCTGCTCGGCATCATCGCCGTGGCCGACGTGCTCAAGCCCGACAGTCCGCAGGCCATCCGCGAGCTGCGGAACATGGGCATCCGTGTCGTCATGATCACGGGCGACAACGCGCGCACGGCCAGGGCCATCGGCGCGCAGACCGGTGTGGACGAGGTGATCGCGGGCGTGCTGCCCGACGGCAAGGAGCGCGAGATCCGCCGCCTGAGCGCGCGCGGCAAGGTCGCCATGGTCGGCGACGGCATCAACGACGCGCCGGCGCTCACGCGCGCGGACATCGGCATCGCCATCGGCGCGGGCACGGATGTGGCCATCGACGCGGCCGACGTCGTGCTCGTCAACAGCCGTCTGAGCGACGTGCCGGCGGCCATCCGGCTCAGCCGCGCGACGCTGCGCAACATCCACGAGAACCTGTTCTGGGCGTTTTTCTACAACACCATCGGCATCCCCATCGCGGCGGGCGTGTTCGTCCCGCTCGGCCTGACGCTCAACCCCATGTTCGGCGCGGCGGCCATGAGCCTGTCGAGCTTCTGCGTGGTCACGAACGCCCTGCGCCTGAATCTGTTCAAGCTGCGCGATACGCGCCACGATCATAAACGTGCAAACCATCTCAAAGAAGCACCAGAAATCAAGGAGGAAACCACAATGAAAAAGACCATTTCGATCGAAGGCATGATGTGCGGTCACTGCGAGGCGACCGTGAAGAAGGCGCTCGAGGCGCTGCCCGAGGTCACGGAGGCCGAAGTCAGCCACACGGCGGGCACCGCCGTCGTGACGCTCAGCGCGCCGGTGGACGACGCCGTGCTCAAGCGCACGGTCGAGGCCAAGGACTACACCGTCACTGGCATCGCGTAATGCATCCGAAACCGCAGCAAAGGCATCCCCTCTCGGGGACGCCTTTGCTGTTTTCTGCTCACTTTTTGTGCGCGTCAATCTTCTGCGCGAACAGCCCGTGCTGCGTGCAGTACCACAGCAGCGTGCCGTGCGCAAAGTACGGCAGGCGCGTCTGCGCGCCCCACTCGGGGTAGAGCCGGCGCAGCACGACCGTGTCCTCGTTGACCAGCGCCGCGAACGACAGGTAGTGCTCCCGGCGCATGGGGTGGTCAGACGTGAGATACCACTCACCGTCGCTCAGCTCCGCCGTCAGGCGGTGGGCGGCGTCCGGCGTCTGCGGCGTCAGGGGCTGCAGCGTCTGGCCGCAGCAGGTCACGTCCGCCGCGTCGCTCGCCAGCAGCAGGTTGCCGCAGTGCGGGCAGACGCAAAAGCGCACGCGCTTCATGTTTCCGTTTGTCAAATCGTTTTCCTCCAGATCGCCCCGGAGCAGCGCCTCGGCGCTCGTGCCCAGAGCCTGTGACAGTCGCGGAAGGAGGGAAATGTCCGGCGCGCCGCAGCCGCGCTCCCACTTGGAGACGGCCTTGTCGCTCACGCCGATCGCGTCGGCGAGCTGCCGCTGTGTCAGTTGTTTATTCTGCCGCAGGGCGCGGATGAGCGCCCCTGTGCGTGTCTGATCCATGTTTCGCACCTCCCGTGCAGATATATTGTACGGATTTCCGCCCGGAATGCAACCGACGCTCCGTAGAGTCCGCCGTCAGGATAGCGCCGGGACGCGCCCCATGTCAAGACACGTGTAAAAATGTGCGGATTTTGGTTACCGGGACGGAAAAAATTCGCTATACTGAAAAAACGCCCTGTAAGGAGGTGCCCGGATGAACCACCGTGCGCGTATCCCCGCGCTGCTGCTTGTCCTCGCGCTGCTGCTCGGCTGCGCTGGCTGCGGCGGCGGACGCGAACCCGTGACCGTGACGATCTGGCACGTCTACGGCGGCGAGACCGAGTCCCCGCTCAACGACCGCATCGACACGTTCAACGACACCGTCGGCCGCGAGCAGAACATCCGCGTGCAGGTCGGCAGCGTCACGAATACGAACACCATCCACGAGGCGGTGCTCGCCTCGGCTTACGGCGAGCCCGGCGCCACGGCGCTGCCGGGCGCGGCGACCTCGCGCGCGGGGCTGTACCTGCGCTATTCGGCGCTGCGCGCCATCGGTGCGACGGACCAGCACGTCACGTGCTTTCGCGGCACGGCGGAGACGGCGCGCAGCGCGCAGGTACAGATGCACAACCGCTGGAATCCGGAGCTGAACGTGCAGGCCGTCCCCGGCTACACGCAGCTGCTGCGCGGATCGGACGGCCGTCTCGCCGAGCGCTGCCTGTGGATGGGGCGCATCGCCCTGCCCGACACATGGGAGTCGGTGACGCTGCTGTGCGTGCCGATGCTCGACAGCGCCGGCAATGTGCGCGGCATCTGCGGCGCGGAGCTCAGCGATCTGTATTTTCGCCTCACCTATCCCGCCGTGGACAGCGCCTACGGCAGCATGGTCACAGTGCTCGCCCCCATAGACGGCGACCGGCTGCTGCTCGGACAGGCCATGATCGGCAGCCCCGGCGGGTCGTATCTCACGGCCGACGGCACGCTCACGTGCAAGACCGGCCGGTATTATAATACGTATTCCGACGGCAGCCGCACCTATCTCGGTCTGCACGAACCGATCGGCGCGACCGACGCCGCAGGGCGGAAGCTCGCCGCCGTGGTGCTCGTGCCGGAGATCGGGCTGCGCACGCTCGAGGCGCGCAGCCGCATGGTGTGGATCGCGGGCTCGCTCGTGTTTCTCGCGGCGCGCGCGTACATCAGCGTGGCCACCGCCAAAAAGCACAACACGAACATCAACCGCAAGCTCGGCGTGACCTCACGTGAGGAGCTCATGCTGTATATCGACCTCTTCCGCCGCTGCGGCCGTCTCGATGAGATCGCCGCGCCGCGGGCAGAGGATACTGCAAGGTGCACAACCTGACCGTCGTCAGGTTGTGCACCTTGTCTACTACTCAGTCGTATTTTGCGGTTTCGGCGGGGTTTTTGCGCCGCAAACGTAGCATTTCCGACCCCGATGCCTTATACTATCAGCATAGCTGAAAAATCATCAGAAACAGTTAGATATGATGAAAAACATCTGCGTAAAGGAGTATGCTTATGGGACTTATCAAAGCGATCGCCGGAGCCGCCGGCGGTGTCATGGCCGACCAGTGGAAAGAATTTTTCACCTGCGAGGCGCTGCCTGCCGATGTGCTGGCGGTCAAGGGACAGAAGAAAACCACCCGCCGTTCGAGCAACACGCACGGCGACGAGAACATCATCACCAGCGGTTCGCGCATTGCTGTTGCCGATGGGCAGTGCATGCTCATCATCGAGCAGGGCAAGGTCGTGGAGGTCTGCGCCGAGCCGGGCGAGTACACCTATGATGCGTCCACCGAGCCGTCGATCTTCGCCGGGAATCTCGGCGAGAGCATCGGCCAGGTGTTCCAGAACATCGGCAAGCGCTTCACCTTCGGCGGTGAGGCCCCGAAGGACCAGCGTATCTACTACTTCAACACCAAGGAGCTGACCGGCAACAAGTACGGCACGCCGAGCCCGGTGCCGTTCCGCGTGGTGGACCAGCGCGCCGGCATCGACATCGACATCGGCATCCGCTGCTTCGGCGAGTACAGCTACCACATCGCAAACCCGCTGCTGTTTTACACCAACGTCTGCGGCAACGTGACCGAGGCCTACACGCGCGACACGCTCGACGGTCAGCTCAAGAGCGAGCTGCTCACGGCGCTGCAGCCGGCGTTCGCGCGCATCAGCGATATGGGCATCCGCTACTCGTCGCTGCCCGGCCACACGCGCGAGATCGCCGAGGCGCTCAACGAGGAGCTCTCGGCGCAGTGGCGTGACCGCCGCGGCCTTGAGATCGTGGCCTTCGGCGTCTCGTCCGTGAAGGCGAACGAGGAAGACGAGCAGATGATCAAGGAGATGCAGCGCGAGGCCGCCTACATGGACCCGACGCGCGCGGCGGCGATGCTCTCGCGCTCGCAGGGCGAGGCGATGAAGGCGGCCGCGTCCAACACGGCCACGGGCCCGGCCATGGCGTTCATGGGCATGGGCATGGCCGGGCAGATGGGCGGCGTCCGCGCGCAGGATCTCTACGCCATGGGTCAGCGGCAGGCCGCGCAGCAGCCCGCCGCCCCGGCGGCAGCGCCCGCGGCGGACACCTGGACGTGCGCCTGCGGCCAGACGGGCAACACCGGAAAATTCTGCGGCAACTGCGGCCAGCCGAAGCCGGCCCCCGCGGCCGACGGCTGGACGTGCAGCTGCGGCGCGGTGAACAAGGGCAAGTTCTGCGCCGAGTGCGGCAGACCGCGCCCGGCCGGCACGCCGAAGTACAAATGCGACAAGTGCGGCTGGGAGCCGGACGATCCGACCCACCCGCCGAAATTCTGTCCCGAGTGCGGCGACCCGTTTGACGACGGGGACATCCAGCCGTAACGCTATCCGGACGAAAGGAGGCATCTGACCATGCCCACCCAGGTAACGAATTATCAGTGCCCCGCGTGCACCGGCCCGCTGCACTATTCGGCCAAGAGCGGGAAGCTGGAGTGCGACTACTGCGGCTCATCGTTCGACGTTGCGGACATCGAGGCGCTCTACGCACACAAGGAGGCCGAGGCTGCCGCCGCTAAGCAGGCGGCCGACGCAAAAGCGGACGCGGCCGCCGCAGCCGAGGCCGAAGCCGCGCAAGCCGCCGCACAGTCCGGCAACGTCGGCGACTGGGACACCTCCGGCCTCAGCCGTGACTGGGGCGCGGAGGCAGGCACTCTGCGGGCCTACAGCTGCCCATCGTGCGGCGCGGAGCTGATCTGCGACGAGAGCACCGCGGCCACGTCCTGTCCCTACTGCGGCAACCCGACGGTCGTGCCGGGCCAGTTTTCCGGCGCGCTCCGTCCCAACTTTATTCTCCCCTTCCGCCTGACGAAGGACGACGCCGTGCAGGCGCTCCGGGCGCACTACAAGGGCAAGCCCTTCCTGCCGAAATCGTTCACGTCCGCCAACCACATCGAGCAGATTCAGGGCGTGTACGTCCCGTTCTGGCTGTTTGACGGCGGGGCAGAGGGCTCGGCCAGCTACCGGGCCAGCAACACGAGCGTATATGAGACCGGCGACTATGAGGTCACCGAGACCATGCACTACGACGTATTCCGCGCCGGGTCGCTCGCGTTCGAGAAGATCCCGGTGGACGCATCCTCCAAGATGCCCGACGACCACATGGACTCCATCGAGCCGTTTGACTACACGCAGATGCAGCCGTTTTCCACGGCGTACCTGCCGGGTTATCTGGCCGATAAATACGACGTGTCCGTTGACGACAGCCGCGACCGGGCCGACGCCCGCTGCCGCGAGACGCTCGCGCAGGCCCTGCGCGACACCGTTACCGGCTACGGCACGTGCGTGACCGACCACACGGACATCCGCCTGCACCGCGGCAAGGTGCACTACGCCCTGCTGCCGGTGTGGATGCTGAGCACGAAGTGGAACGGCGAAAGCTTCCTCTTCGCCATGAACGGACAGACCGGCAAGCTTGTCGGCGACCTGCCGACCGACCGCGGCCGCTATTGGGGCACGTTTGGAGCGATCGCAGGCGTGGTCACAGTCGCGCTGACGGTCATCTTGCAGTTTATGTAAGGAGGCGGACACCATGAAACAAAAACTGACCGCGCTGCTGCTCGTGCTGCTGCTGGCTGTCACGCTCGTGCTGCCCGTCATGGCAGCAGCGCCCTATGTCGACGATGAAGCCGCGATCCTCACGCTCTCGGAGGTCGAAACGCTCGAGGCGCGCGCCGCCGAGATCTCGGAGCACTACGGCGTCGGCGTGTACATCTGCATAGTCGATGACTTTGGCGACTATGGCTATCCCGACGCCGCGACCGCGTCCTATTCGATCTACCATGCGCAGTCGCTCGGCTATGGCAGCGGGCGCGACGGCATCCTCCTGCTGCTGAGTATGTCGAACCGCAAGTACGTCACCTTTGTCTACGGCGACAAGGCAGAGCCCATCTTCCCGGACGGCAAGCTCATCAAGCTCGAGAACGCCTTTCTCGACGACTTTGCGGACGACGACTGGTACGACGGTTTCTCGGACTATCTTGAGGGCTGCGCCAGGATCCTCAGCGTCGACTCCGGCGAATTCACGTGGCCGCAGTTTCTCCGCCACCTCGGCATCTCGTTCGGCATCGGGCTCTTGCTCGCGCTGATCGTGTGCCAGCTGCTGAAGATGAAGATGCGCTCCGTCTACCGCCAGGCCGAGGCCTCGGCCTACGTCACGGCCGAGGGGCTGCAGCTGACCCGGCGCGAGGACGTCTTCACCCACACGACCACGGCGCGCCGCAAAATCGAGCGCAAGAGCGAGTCAAGCAGCTCAAGCGATTCGAGCAGCTTTTCCGGCGGCGGCGGCCACGGACGCAGCGGCTCGTTCTGATACAAAAGCCCCCCACATATTCCAAACTAAGGAGGCGGAAACAGATGAAAAAACGCGTTCTCAGCATCGTCCCGGATGCGGACAGCGTGTCCGATTGGGCGAAGGATGCCATGGCGGACGCCGTGGCACTCGGCCTGATCTCCGGCGCGAGCAACGGCGGCCAGACTCTCCTTGAGCCGCAGGGAAGTGCGACGCGCGAACAGGTCGCGACGATCCTGATGGAGTTTTGCAAGAACGTAAAGAAGTGACCCATACGGCACAAAGCGTGCGCGGGCGGCGCGGCAGCGCCGCCCGCATTTTTTAGCCAGCAAAATGCGCCTGGTGGTTTGAAATCCGATACCCGCACCTGAGCAAGCGCCCCAATGTAAAAACAGCCTTTTTGCCTCCTTACCATTTTTTTGCGTGCAAATTCTGCAGAAAAGTGTGCCAAAAATGTCGTTCACTTGAAAAAACGGACGAAATATGTTATTTTGATTGCAGATTTTGCTTGCCGATATTGCGGGTGTACCGGCCGCCGGAAATGAAGCACACTGCGTGGACGGCGACGGCCGCGAATCGGCGGGCAGCAAAAAAATTGAGGGAGGAAAAACATGAGAAAACGACTTTTGAGTTTCGTGCTCGCGGTGCTGATGATCGCGACGCTTCTGCCGGTGACTGCGCTGGCGTACACGACCTATTACATCAATGGTGTTGCAGTCAGGTGTGATGATTTTGATTCTTCACCGAATGAATGCTGGACTTATGCGAATAACATTTACAACAAAATTTGGGGCCAGCAATTTAACTCGTTATTTGATGACAGTGCAAATTCTCTTCGAAATCTCAGCGACAGTGAGCTTACGCTGACAGCTGAGCATTTGAGAAACTATGTATCAAATGCTGCGCTTGGTTCTGCGCTTAGGATTTGCAGCAGTGAATATCTTCATGGTGGGGATGGCTGGGGGCATAGCCAGATTATTGTTCAAAAAGACAGCAATGGTTTTACTGTGCTTCAAGGCGGATTGTCTGCTTCGCCGTACAGAAATGAGAGATACTATACATGGAGCGAGTATCTGAACAGCTGGAATTATGCTTATATCAAGTATATTAAGTGGCCAGGTGCACCAGCGTATGGCGGCGGCACTGTGACGCCGGATCCAGATCCGGGTCTGTCCGTGAAAGAAACGATCACCTGCAAGCGTACGATCAAGCTCCCGGAGCGCGTGGTCAATCTGTACAGCAATCCGACGGATACAACACGCCTGACGTATTTTGATTATGGCCCGACCGTGTATTCATCCCGCTATGCCGTTATGAGTGATGGCAGCATCATGTACGAGGTCGGTGCGAACCATCAGGGACAGGACATAAAAGCGTGGCTGAAGTATGAAAGTGACATGACCGTCACAAAGCAGCATACTTACGGCAGTACGCAATACGAATCTGCGCATCCGCACCGTGGTTATCGGGTATGTGAGTGCGGAGACAAAACTTATACCGGGGAAACAACAACCAGAGACGACTGCAGTGAATGCGGTGGGGAAGTGAAATATGCTGTGGAAGGCGGCTATCTCACGTTCGATAAAAAGACAGGAACCGTTACCGATTGCGATTCGTCCGTTACCAAAGCCAATATTCCGCATACAATCAAAGGTGTAGCCGTGAAGAGCATTGGCGCGAACGCCTTCAACAATCAACAACATTTGGAATCTGTTACAATTCCAGATGGCGTAACAAGCATCGGTGAACGCGCCTTTTGTTCTAGCGGCGTTTTAACAAGCGTGAAAATCCCGGACAGCGTGACAAGTATTGGCGCGTACGCTTTTGATACCTGCAGTTCTTTGACAAATGTAACAATTCCAAACGGAGTAACAAGCATTGAGGAACACACTTTTGATAGCTGCATATCTCTGACCAGCGTAACGATTCCGGACAGTGTGACGAGCATTGGCCGGTATGCTTTCTCTTATTGCGAATCTCTGACCAGCGTGACGATCCCGGACAGCGTGACGAGCATTGGTGATTATGCCTTCTATGGCTGCAAATCTCTGACCAGCGTGGCGATCCCGGACAGCGTGACATGCATTGGCAATTGCGCTTTCTGGAAGTGCTCATCTCTGGCAAGCGTAACGATTCCGGACAGCGTGACGAGCATTGGCTATGGCGCTTTCGAAGACTGCACATCTTTGATCAGCGTAACGATTCCGGACAGCGTGACGAGCATTAGTAATTACACTTTCGGTTCGTGTACATCTTTGACCAGCGTGACGATCCCGGACAGCGTGACGAGCATTGGCGAGTTTGCTTTCCGTTATTGCAAATCTCTGACGAGCGTGGCAATCCCGAACAGTGTGACGAGCATTGGAGAGCGGGCTTTCTCTGAATGCACATCTCTGACCAGTGTGACGATCCCGGACAGCGTGACAAGCATTGGCGTTGGCGCTTTCGCTTCGTGTACATCTTTGACCGGTATATGGGTCGCTGAGGGCAACAGTCATTACTCCAGCGATGCATCCGGTGTTCTGTTCAGCAAAGATAAGACAACTTTGGTGCAGTGCCCGGGCGCTTTTGCGGCATGTACGATCCCTGACAGCGTGACAAGCATTGTCGGTTACGCTTTCGCTGGTTGCACATCTCTGACAAACGTGACGATTCCGGACAGTGTGACGAGCATTGGCAGTCATGCTTTCTCTTATTGCAAATCTCTGACCAGCGTGACGATCCCGGACAGCGTGACGAGCATTGGCGGTAGTGCTTTCGGTAATTGCACATCTCTGACCAGCGTGACGATCCCGGACAGCGTGACGAGCATTGGCGATTGGGCTTTCTCTCATTGCACATCTCTGACCAGCGTGACGATCCCGGACAGCGTGACGAGCATTAACTGGTATGCTTTCTATAATTGCAAATCTCTGACCGATGTGTACTATGCCGGGAGTGAGGCGCAATGGAAAGCGATCTCTATTTCTTCCACTGGAAATGATGACCTTTTGAACGCCAACATCCATTACAATTATGTTTCCCATACCCACAGCTACAAGGATGTTGTCACAGCGCCGACCTGCACGGAAAAGGGCTACACGACCCACACTTGCTCCTGCGGCGACAGCTACGTGGACACTTATGTGGATGCGCTCGGCCACGCATGGGACAATGGCAAAGTGACCAAGCAGCCGACGGAGACCGAGACCGGTGTCAAGACCTACACCTGCACGCGCTGCGGCGAGACGAAGACCGAGACTATCCCGGCCACAGGCGTCATGGATGTCACGAAAATGTTTACGGACGTGTCGCACAGCTGGGCCGATGACGGCATCCAGTACTGCGTGACGCATCAGTTGATGTCCGGCATCGGCAACGATCTGTTCGGGCCGAAGCTGACAACGACGCGCGCGCAGATCGTGCAGATCCTGTATA
>OGDY01001633.1_pt1 | contig 24189 bp, 17 predicted proteins | sample 1570341 | NCBI WGS metagenome assembly OGDY01 (sample SAMEA2581972, study PRJEB24529) | metagenome | biome: Human gut stool | place: China | collected 2011 | reverse complement strand
TCCGCGATCCCGAGCCGAAATACGGCCTTTCCGTGACGGGCTTTGCCCACCCGGATAAAATTCGTTTGAACTGCACGCCGCGCGCGGGCGACGTGCTCATTCTCACCAAAGCGCTCGGCACCGGCATCATCTCCACGGCAAACAAGGCCGACATGGTATCGGAGGAGACCTACGCCAAAGCCGTCGCGCAGATGGCGGAGCTCAACCGCGCCGGGAGCGAGATCGCCGGAAAGTACGATGTGCACAGCATTACCGACGTGACCGGCTTCGGTCTCATGGGGCACACGGGCGAAATGGCGAACGGCGGGAACGTGACCGCCGTGATCGAAAGCGCGAACGTGCCGCTCCTGCCGGAGGTCCTCTTGCTTGCCGAGATCGGCATCCTCCCGGAGGGTATGTACCGCAACCGCAATTTTGCCGAGCCCTTCAGCGAGAGCGCGCCGAACGTCACGCGCGCGATGATGGACGTGCTCTTTGATCCCCAGACCTCCGGCGGACTGCTGCTCGCCGTGGCGGAAAAAGACGCGCCCGCACTGCTCGCGGAGCTCACCGATAAGGTACCGCACGCCGCGCGCATCGGCTATGTGACCGAAAAGCAGGGCTGCGCCGTCCGGGTGGTATAAAAACTGCGCCGTCCAGGTGGTATAAAATATGTATTCGCTGCTGCTGGCACTTATCTATCTTGCGTTCATCAGCCTCGGTCTGCCGGATTCGCTGCTCGGCTCCGGCTGGCCGGTCATGCACGCGGAGCTCGGCGTTCCGGTATCGTACATGGGCGTTGTGTCCATGGTGATCTCCGGCGGGACGATCGCTTCGAGCCTTCTGTCGGATAAGCTCACGCGGAAGCTCGGCACCGGCGGCGTGACGGCCGCGAGCGTGCTCCTCACGGTGCTCGGACTTTTCGGCTTTTCTGTTTCCACGAAGTTCTGGATGCTGCTCGCCTTCGCCGTGCCGTACGGTCTCGGTGCGGGCGCGATCGACGCGGCGCTCAATAACTATGTGGCGCTGCATTATAAGGCGCGCCACATGAGCTGGCTGCACTGCTTCTGGGGCGTCGGCACGATCGTCAGCCCGTTTGTTATGAGCTGGGCGCTGACGCACCGGACATGGAACGACGGCTACCGCGCCGTGGCGCTCGTGCAGCTCTGTATCGCGGCGCTTCTGCTCGTGACGCTGCCTGTGTGGAAAAAAGCCGGCGGCACCGCGCCGGAGGAAAAACGGCGGAGCGTCGGCGTGCGCGGCGCGCTGAAAATAAAGGGCGTGCCGTATCTTCTCGCGGGCTTTTTCGGCTACTGCGCCGCGGAAGCCACGGCGATGCAGTGGGCAAGCACGTATTTTGTCGCGGTCAAAGGGCTTCCCACGGAGAACGCCGCGGGGTTGGCTGCGCTCTTTTATATCGGCATCACTGCGGGGCGGTTCGTGAGCGGCTTTGCCGCCGACCGTCTCGGCGACAGGAAAATGATCCGCCTTGGCACGGGCGTGCTTTTCTGCGGCATCGCGGCGCTCGCGCTCCCGATACATTCGCATACCGCCGCCATTGCCGCCTTTGTCGTGATGGGGCTCGGCTGCGCGCCGATCTATCCCTGCATCATCCACTCCACACCCGCAAACTTCGGGGCGGAAAGCTCCGGCGCGATCATCGGCATACAGATGGCGGGTGCGTACGTCGGCTCGACGTTCCCACCACCGCTCTTCGGCCTGCTGGGCAGCGCGCTCGGCTTTTCGATCCTTCCGGCGTATCTTCTGGTGTTTGCCGTTTTAATGATCGCCATGACGGAGCTGACGTTCCGAACGGCGGAAAAGAATAGGAGCGATACGGGACCATGAAAGAAAACCGCAAGGCCTATGCTTCCCTGTGCAGCGCGATGCTGATCTTCGGTACGATCGCGATCTTTCGGCGGAACATCCCGTTTTCGTCGGGGCTGCTTGCGTTTTCCCGCGGGCTGCTCGGCGGCGTGTTTCTGCTGATCTTCGTCGCGGTGAAGCATCACCGGATGGAAAAGGTCGAAAAAAAGCAGCTGGCGCTGCTCATCCTTTCGGGCGCGATCATCGGCATTGACTGGATCCTCCTTTTTGAAGCCTATAACTGCACCACCGTGGCGGTGGCGACGATGTGTTTTTACATGCAGCCGACGATCGTGATCCTGCTCTCGCCGGTCCTTTTCCGCGAAAAGCTCAGCGTGAAGAAGAGTCTCTGCGCGCTCGCGGCGATCCTCGGCATGGTGTTCGTCTCCGGCGTGGCGGAGGGCGCGCCGCCCGGCACGCAGGACGCGAAGGGCATTGCCTTCGGTCTGGCCGCGGCGGTGCTCTATGCCGTGACCGTAATTATCAATAAGAAGATCAAGGTAGAGGACGCCTACGAAAAGACGATCGTCCAGCTTCTCTCCGCGGCGGCGGTGCTCATCCCGTACCTGCTGCTCACGGAGGATTTTTCCGCGGTCGTGCTCGATGCGCGCACGGTCGTCCTTGTGCTCATCGTCGGCATCGTACACAGCGGCCTTGCGTACGCGCTGTACTTCGGGAATGTAAATAAGCTCCCCGCGCAGTCGGTGGCGGTGCTCAGCTACATTGACCCCGTTTCCTCCCTCTTTTTCTCGGCGCTGCTGCTGCACGAGCGGCTGACGGCGTTCGGCCTTCTCGGCGCGGTGCTGATCTTCGGCTCAGCTCTCGTGAGCGAGCTCGGCGGGAAGAAACACCGGCAGAACACGGCGGCATAAAAACCCCGGGGGCGCGGTTCCTATGGACTGGAACCGCGCCTCCGGGTTGTTATAAAATCAAAATTCCGAGTCGGAAATGCGCGGCTTTTCGTCCTCGGGGACGCAGAAGCGCCGCGTGTGACGCAGCACTCCGGTCACGGCAATCATGCCGCAGCCGAGCGCGAGCGCGCCCTCGCCGTGGAGCGAATAGAATACTGCGGCGCTCACGCCGTAGAGCGCGAACACGAGTATGCTGCGCAGCCGGTGCGGGCGGATCTTTACGGCGACGGAGAAGAAGATGTAAAGCCCCGCGAGAAGGAGAAGCCCTGTGAGAGAAACGCCCGTGAGCGCGAGCGCGAGCATCGCGCCGAAGGCCGAAGCGATGCATTTGCCGCCGTGAAAGCCGTTAAATACGCCGACGGCATGGCCGAGTACCGGCGCGGCGAGCGCGAGCGCAAACCAGACCGACTGCGTGTCGAGATACTGCGCCGCGAGCGACACGGGGAGATACGCCTTGAGCATATCGAGCGCGAGACACAAAAGACCCATCGGCACGCCGCACACGGCAAACACATTCGCGGCGCCCGGATTTTTATCGGCGCGCAGCGCGCACACATCCTTGCCCGTCAAAAGCTTCGGCAGCGCGCGGCTGAACATCACGCCGCCGAGCAGAAAGCCCCCGGCGATCAGAGCAAAGGTGAGAAGAGCTTCGTTTCCGGTCATGACAGCACGATCCTTTCCGCAATTTTATCGGCGGCGTCGGGCGCAATGGTGTTTCGCTGCGCCTCGCGCATGGCTTCGGCTCTCGCCTTGTCGCGCACGAGCGCGACGGCTTTTTCTGCGGCGTCGGCGGCGTTTTCCGCGCGCTCCGAAAGACCGTGGGAGGAGAAGAACGCGATGTTCGGCGCTTCGCACGCGGTGTATACGAGAAGCTGCACGAGCGGGACCTGCGCCACTGCCGCCTCGGTGCTTGTAAGTCCGCCGGGCTTGGAGATCATCACGTCGGCGGCGTTCATGTACACATTCACCTTTTTCGTGAACGTGACGATGCGGATGTGCTCGTTTCCGGCGTATTTCTCCTCGAGCGTCTGCTTGAGATCGCTGTTGCGCCCGACGAGGATATAGACCGTGAACGCTCCGCTGTGCCGCCGGAGGATCTCGTCGCAGATCGCGCCCGCGTTTCCGACGCCGATGCCGCCGCTCATAATGAGGAACACGTCCTGATTTTGCGGTATGGCAAGATAGTTGCGCGCCGCGGCCTTTTCCATGTGATGCGCGAACTTTTCGTCCACCGGGATGCCGGTGACGATGATGCGATCCGACGGAATGCCCTTTTCCACAAGCTCGGCGCGCAGATCCTCGTGCGCGATGAAGTAGCCGTCCAGATCGGTCTCGGCGAGGAAGGGGATGCAGGTGTAGTCCGTCAGCACGCCGTAGCACGGCACGGTGAAATCTCCCGATTTCCGGATGGCGGTCAGTGTCTCCATCGGGTAGAGGTGCGTGCATACCACGCGGTCATACCCGTTCGTTTCGATGAATGCGCGCAGATTTGCGGCGTACCGGGCGTTTGCGTGGTAGACCGGCGAGGTGATGCCGGTCGAGCTGTAAATATCCCCGGCGCGGTAGAGCGCGTTGAACGCCGACGGCGCTTTTTTCATAATTGTCGTATATGCGCCGGATACGAAGCGCTCGGCGTACTTTCCCGCGAGCACGAGCGGGTCAAAGACATGGCTTTCGATGCCCCTTTGCGTCAGCGCCCCGGCGACGGCAGCTGCGGCGCTGTTGTGGCCCTCGCCCGTGTCGCAGCTCAAAATCAGAACTTTCAAGGTTTTCTCTCCTCTGCTTGCTTTATGTAACGTCTGTGTATTATAATAAGGAGACCTCCGCGGCGCGGCAATGGACACGCCGGCGCGAAACCGTGGCGGAAGTCCCAGAGAAAACACCCGATGAGGATTACTACACATTTGGTAAAAAAGATGTGGAATCCGATCCTGTTCCCGAAAAGGAGGTCGTACGATGGAACCGGCAAACCGGAAGAGCGATCTTCGCATCATAAAAACGAAGCGGGCGATCCACACGGCGTTCGCGGAGCTTTTGACCGAAAAGGATATGGACGATATCACCGTAACGGATATCGCCTCGCGCGCGATAATCAACCGTAAGACGTTTTACAACAACTACCGCGGTGTATACGAGCTTGTAGACGAGCTGGAAAACGAGGTCATCCGCACGTTTGATACGGCGATGCAGGAGATCGACTTTGTCGAGAACCCGTACGCGGTGTTCATGAAGCTCACGGAGATCATCAACAGCGATATGGATTTTTACGGCGCGCTGCTCCGGTCCAGCCGGAACGCGGGGTTAACACATAAGATCCGGCTGACGCTCCAGCAGAAGGCGCAGGAACACTTTGAAAGCCGCATAGATCTGCCGCCGGAGCGTATCTCGGTGATGATGGACTACGCCGTTTCCGGCATGGTGGCGGTGTATCAGAGCTGGTTCAATTCCGAGCGCCGGCAGTCCATCGAGGAGATTTCCGATATCGCCAGCCGCATGTGCCTCACGGGGCTGCGCGGCGCGGCAGCGGACGCCCGGCTGAAGGAATGAGCGGAGGGAATACCATGACAAACGCAAAAGAGAAAAAGAAGATCGTCCTCTGGCTGATCGTACTGGCAATACTCGCCGCGGCGGCGTTCACGGTCACGGCCATTGTGCGCCATAACCAGCGCCCGGCGTGGGACGGCGGCTACAGCGTCCACATCAGCGAGGTCATGACCGATAATAAGACCTGCCCGAACGGCGAGGGTGTCCTCTGCGACTGGATCGAGATCGAAAACACGTCCTCGAAGGACTTCTCCATCGGCGGATACTATCTCTCCGACGAGACGGGCAAAGGCAAATACTGCTTCCCGGCGGGGACGGTCGTCCCGGCGCGGGGGTATCTCGTCGTGTGGTGCTCGCCGGACGAGGAGGGCGACTATGCGCCCTTTGCCCTGCGCAAGGCGGGCGGGGAGACGGTGTGCCTTATGAACGAAAACCGCACGGTGCTCGACAGCGCCGTGACCGCTGCGTGCCGGAGCGGGCAGTCGCTTGTCCGCGGCAGCGACGGCGCGCTCATTCCCGCTGATACGCCGACGCCCGGCTACCCGAACAGCGAAGCGGGCGCAAAGGCGTGGCAGGAGGCGCTCGCGCAGCGCAGCGGCGGCACGCTTGAGCTCAGCGAGATCCAGTCCTCAAACACGCTCTATGCCGCGCCCGACGGGAATTTCTACGACTGGATCGAGGTACATAACCCCTCGGATTCGCCGGTATCTCTCTCCGGCTACAAGCTCTCGGACCGCACGAACAAAACGAAGTACGCCTTCCCGGACGAAATGCTCGGCGCGGGCGAATATAAGATCGTATGGTGCGCCCCCGGCGTGGAGGGCGCGGAATATGCGTCCTTTGCGCTGGCGAGCGCGGGCGGGGAAACGGTCGTGCTCACAGCGCCCTCCGGCGCGGAGAGCGAGAGCGTGGAACTGCCGATGCTGGAGAAGAACACGGCCTATGCCAAGGAAAACGGCGAATGGACGGTGTCTCACCGCCCGACGCCGGGATATTCCAACGATGACGCGGGGTATGAGGCGTGGCTGCGTTCCGGCGGCTACGAAAACGACGAAATTTACATCACCGAGGTCATGGCGCAAAACCGCGGTACGCTCGCCGACAGCGACGGCGGCCTCTCCGACTGGATCGAGATCGCAAACCTCGGCGAGACGAGCGTCGATCTTGCGGGCTGGTATCTCTCGGACGATCCGGACGTGCCGGACGAATGGAAGATCCCGTCGCTGACGCTTGCGCCGGGCGAGTATGCGGTGATCTTCGCCTCCGGCAAGAACCGCACCGAGGGTGAGCTTCACACGAGCTTCTCACTCACCGACGGCGACACGGTCATTCTCTCCGCCGGAAACGGCGCGGAGATCCGCAGCGTGAAGATCGAGGCCGTGCCGGAGGGGTCCTCGCTCGCGATGCAGCCGGACGGCAGCTTCGCCGTGACCGACTTCCCGACGCCGGGGTTTGAAAATACCGCCGAGGGCTACGCCGGATTCTGCGATGCCGACACGCGTACCTCGCCGCTTCTGCTGTGGGAGATCGTCGTGTACGAGGCGGGTTCGCCCGACTGGGTGGAGCTCAAAAACGTGTCGGGTGAGACGATCGATCTTTCCGGATACACGATCTCGGATAAATTCAAGGAACCGGCGCTCGACGCGCTGCCCGCCGTGACGCTTGCGCCCGGTGAAAGCTATGTGTTCGAGTGCGAAAACGTGGGGCTGAGTGCGCAGCGCGACGAGCTCTATCTCTTCGATGCTTCCGGCACGCTCTGCGACTGGGCGTTCCTGCGCGATATCCCGGCCGGCGGCAGCTACGGCCGTCTGGATGGGGAGAACGGGTTTTTCTATTTTGCGCAGAGCAGCCGCGGCGCGGACAACGGCACGGGGTACCGCATGGTGGCGGCAAAGCCCACGGTCGATATCGCCGCGGGCGTGTACGACGACGCCGAGAGTCTCACGCTGACGATCACCGGAGAAAACGTGCACTATACGCTCGACGGCAGCGACCCGACGGCGGACGATCCGGCCTATACCGCGCCCCTCACGATCACGGAAACGACGATCGTCCGCGCCGCGAGCTTCCCGGCGGACGCGCTGCCGGGCAAACCGGCGACATGGTCGTACTTCCTGCGCGAGAACAGCACGCTGCCCATCGTAAGCCTTGTGACCGACCCGGACAATCTCACCGGTGCGCAGGGCATTTACTCCAACCACGAACGCGCGTGGAGCGAGAAGTGGGAGCGCGAGGCGACCGTCGCCATGTACGAGGACGGCGGCGAGTTCTCCATCGACTGCGGCATCCGCATGCACGGCCGCACGAGCCGCCGTGTGAGCGAAAAGAAATCGTTCACGCTCAAATTCCGCGGCCGGTACGGCGGGGATCTCAATTATGACGTGTTCGGCGACGGCGTCGTGACGGACTTTTCCTCGCTGCTGCTGCGCGCGAGCGTGGAGGATACCTACACCTCCTACATGCGCGACGAGTTCTTCGCCCGCATCGCCATGGACTATACAGATGTCCCCGCGCAGAATTACCGGTATGTTTCGCTCTTCCTCAACGGCGAGTACTGGGGCATTTACGCCATCCGCGAGCACCACAGCGCGGAATACTTCGCCTCGCACAAGGGTGTGGACGCCGACACCGTCGATATGCAGACGGGCGAGTTTGAGGGTCAGACCGCGTGGAGCGAGATCCTGAACTACGCGCGCTACAACTCGCTGAGCACGCCGGAGGGCTGGGCGTACATCCAGGAGCATGTGGACATCCCGGAGATGATCGACTGGCTGATTCTCGAGTGCTGGTCGGGCGATATCGACGTATACGAAAACGTCCGCTTCTACGCGAGTCCCGAGTACGAAAACGGGAAGTACATTTACGGTCTCGCGGACATGGATCTCACGATGATGGGCATGGACTCGATGAGCGTCGGCTTCAACAACTTCCAGCTCCACGGCATCATTCCCTCGGCGCTGCGTTACAATGAAGAGTTCCGCGATATGTTCCTGACGCGTCTCGGCGAAATGCTGCGCGGCCCGCTCTCGGATGAGAACGCGCAGAAAACGCTTGACGAGCTGCGCGCGATCGTCGAGCCGGAGAGCGCGCGCGATCTCGCCCGCTGGGGTAAGTCGTCCACGTTGTTTGCCACGCAGATGGCGAATCTCCGCGGCTTCGTCTCCGGCCGCGCCGCGCGGATGCAGAACGAGGCCATCGCCTTCTTCGGCGTCTCCGCCGAGGATGCCGCCAAATACTTCGGATAAAAGCGAAAAGTATCCCGCCGCGATGAAGAACCGCACCCCATTCCTTAGTACAAGTATTTTATCATACTTGTCTAACAAATGGGGTGCGGTTTACAGATGAGGGAGCTTTTTGCTGCTTATTCGCGGTCAAAGATGGTCTTGCCCTCGAGCAGGGGGCCGAACTTTTCTTTCCAGGTGCGGTGCGGCTCGCGTCGTAGAGCGGGAGCGCGGCGGCGTCCATGTCCATGCAGATCATAAGATCAAACCGGTTCGGCCACTCGGAGCAGGAGGGGAATATGTCCACGCCGTGGACGCCATCGATCGTGAGCGTCCGGGCGAAGATCGCCTCGATCTCCGGCAGATACTCCCGCCACGGCGTTCCGGGGCGGAATTTGGAAATGATGTAGTGCTTCATTCCAGAATATACCCCCTTCCCGGTACGGTGACGCCAAAGCATTCAACGGCTTCTTCTCCGCGGTTGACAAGCGCGAGCACGGAGCCGCTTTCGTCAAACCGGCGGCAGCCGAGCACGTTCTCGCCGAAGAACAGCATTTCGCACTCACCCCGCCGCAGCAGCGGCGTTTCCTGATACATGGCGGTGAGACTCCGGACAAAATCCGTGAGCGGGGCGTTGCCCTTGCCCCACGGGAAGCTCCCGCGGTTATAGGGGTCCGTGCCGCCGGTCATGCCGGCCTCGTCACCGTAGTAAATGCTCGGCACTCCCGGCAGAGCAAACTGGAGGAACATTGCCATTTTCAGCGCGTTCACATCGCCGCCGAGCACCGTGAGCACGCGGGCGCGGTCGTGGCTGCCGATGAGATTGAGCGCGGCATAGAGATTCTCCTTCGGGTAATGCTCCTGGATCGTCCAGAACGCGTCGCAGGCGGCCTGCGCATGGATCTTGCCCAGCAGGAAGTCGAGCACTGCGGTGCGGAACGGATAGTGCATCGTCGCGTCCAGTTCGCTGCCGAGGAAATACTCGCGCAGCGCGCCGTAGCTCACCTTGTTGGAAGCGTCCTCCCAGACCTCGCCGAGAAGGAGAGAATCTTCTTTCTCTTCCTTCATCGCCGCGCGGATGTCGCGGATGAGACTGTCCGGCAGCTCGTCGGCAACATCCAGCCGCCAGCCCGAAGCGCCGCGCCGCAGCCAGCGGCGCACCACGCCGTCTTCGCCGCAGAGAAATTCCCGGAACGAGGGATCGTTTTCCTCCACGTTCGGGAGATCGGGCACGTCCCACCAGCATTCGTAGCCGTGGCGGTACTGATCGCCGAAGCGGAACCAGGAGCGGTTTTTTTCCGCCGTGCCGTAGTTGCCGAACTTATCAAAGTACACGCTGTCCGCACCGGTGTGGTTGAATACGCCGTCGAGCACGATGCGGATGCCGCGCTTTTGTGCGGCTTCGCAGAGCGACTCAAAATCCTTTTTCCTGCCGAGCAGCGGATCGATGCGGGTATAGTCCGCCGTGTCGTACCGGTGGTTGCTCGCCGCCTCGAAGATCGGGTTCAGGTACAAGACCGTGACGCCGAGCGAGGCGAGATACGGCAGCTTTTCCTCAATGCCCCGGATCGTTCCGCCCCAGAACGGCCACGAGGATACGTCCCCGTTTTCCGCGCGGGGGTAGAACACCGGCGTATCCCAGTCGCGCACGAGAAAGCGGTGCGTGCCGCGGCGCGCCTCCGGCTCGCGCGGCGTCCAGTCACGCTCACGGGCAAAGCGGTCCGGAAAGATCTGATAGACGACGCCGTCCTTCCACCAGTCGGGGACGGCGGCTTTTTTGTATACGGTGATCTGCCAGGCGCACGTCTCGTCGTCTCCGGTACGGAACGAGTACCAGAGCACACACGGCGTTTCGGGCAGCGTCACCGTGACGGAAAACCGCCCGCCGCCCTCGGATGCCATGGGGAGGAGTGTATCCTCGCCCGTGAACGGGTGCAGCCGGAGCGTCATGTCCGCCGCGCCCGCCTTTTCCGCGGCGAGATATACCTCCGTGCCGGTCTCGGCGGCGCCGAACGGACGGCGGAAGGCGCTGTTTCTGGATTCGTGTACGATCATGTGAAAAGACCTCGGTACAGCTTGCGGTATTCGAGCGCGCTCGCGCGCCAGGAGAAATCCTTCGCCATGCCCTGCGCGGCGAGATTACCCCACGCGACGGGGCTTTCGGTGTACAGGCGGCACGCCTCCTGCGTCGTGAAGAGCAGCTCGTGGGCGTTGAAATTCAGGAAACCGAAACCGGTGCCCTCGCCGGTGTAGCGGTTGTAGGGCTCAACGCTGTCGGCAAGTCCGCCGGTCTGCCGCACGACGGGCACGGTGCCGTAGCGCATGGAGATCATCTGGCTCAGGCCGCACGGCTCAAAGCGCGAGGGCATGAGGAAAATGTCCGCTCCGGCGTACATCCGGCGGGAAAGCGGTTCGGAAAAGCGGATCTGGGCGCTGAACCGGCCGGGGTGCCGGGCCTCCAGCGCGCGGTAGTAGTCCTCATACGCCCGGTCGCCCGTGCCGAGCACGGCGATCTGCGCGCAGGAGAGCATTTCCTCCGCCACGGCGTTGAGAAGATCGAAGCCCTTCTGCTCCGTCAAACGGCTGACGCACACGCAGAGGGGGACTTCACTATCGACGGTGAGGCCGAGCTCCTCCTGCAGCGCCTTCTTGTTCGCCGCTTTGCCGTCGGGGTCGGTATAGTTTTGCACGAGCGCCTTGTCCTTCGCGGGATCGTAGGAAACGGTGTCGATGCCGTTTAAGATGCCGGAGAGAATGTCGTGCCGCCGCAGGAAGAGATCCTGCAGTCCCTCGCCGAAATACGGCGTGCAGATCTCCTTGGCGTACGTCGGGCTGACGGTCGTGACGCGGTCGGAGTAGCTGACAGCCCCGGCGAGATAATTGACGCACTTTCCGTCGTCCCGCAGAAGCTGATTGCGCGCCGCGGCCACGCCGTCCAGACCGAGAATGTCGCTGAGGACGTGGGGGTTATACTGCCCCTGGAATTTGAGATTGTGGATCGTGAACACGGTGCGGATGTCGCTGTAGCCGGGGGCGTAGCGGTACTGCTCGCGCAGAAACACCGGCGCGAGCGCCGTGTGCCAGTCGTTGCAGTGGAGAATGTTCGGGAAAAAGTCCGGCAGATACCGGCAGCATTCGCAGATGGCCTTGGCGAAGAACGCCATGCGCTCGCCGTCGTCAAAGTAGCCGTAAGCGCCGTCGCGCCCGAAGTAATATTCGTTATCGAGGAAATACCAAGTGACGCCGCCGCGCCGCAGCTCGAAGAGCCCGCAGTACTGGCTACGCCAGCCGAGCGGGACATAGAACGAGCAGAGGAACTTCATCTTCTTCTGGTACTCGGCGGGGATCTGCCGGAGCTTCGGTAGCACGACGCGCATCTCGATCGTCGGGCACTGCACCGCGCCGGGGAGAGACGCCGCCACGTCGCCGAGACCGCCGGTCTTCATAAAGGGGGCGGCTTCAAACGCGGCAAAGAGAACGCGCAGCTTTTCCTTCATACAACGCCGCCTTTCGCCAGCACGCAGGGATGCTCCGCCGTGCCGCAGACGATCTTGTCCTCGGAAACGGTGACGTTTTTATCGCACACGACGTTTTCGAGCCGCGTGCCCGCCTTGACGACGCACTTTTCCATCAGCACGCAGTTTTTTACGACCGCGCCCTTTTCGATGCGGACGTTGCGGAAGCACACGCTGTTCTCCACGCTGCCCTCAACGATGCTGCCGGCGGTCATAACGGAGTTTTTCACCGCGGAGCCGGGGGCATAGAGCGCGGGCGGCGTGTCGTGCGCCTTGGTGCGGATGGGCCGGTCGGACTGGAAGAGCTCACGGCGGACGGAGCTGTCGAGCAGATCAAGACTGGCGCGGAAATAGTCCTCCATGCCGTCCATGAAGGCGACATAGCCGTCGAAAGCGCAGCAGCCGACGGCGACCTCCGGCAGGACGTGGGCGAGAATGTCAAGAAAATCCATATAGTCGAGCGCGGCATAGTCGCGCGCCATGCGGAGCAGGAACGACTTATCGGCGATGAAGCAGTCAAGCAGGAGGTTTTCGCCCTCGTCCGCGCGCCGGATGCCGGCGACGGTGTCGCCGTCGAGCGTGAGATAGCGCCCCGGGCGCTTCTCGCCTGGCTGCATTTTCTTATAGAGCAGCGTGACAGGCTTGCCCTCCAGCTCGTGCTTGGTGATCATCGGCTGATAGTCGATATTCGCCACGAGCGTGCCGGAGCTGACGAGGATATAGTCGCCGTCGCCCTGACGGAGATATTCCAGATTGTGCAGCAGATCGCGGAAGAGAAAACGGGCGTTCTCTTCGTGGAAGCCGAACACCGTGCCGGGCAGAATGTAAAGACCGCCCTCCTTGCGGGAGAGGTCCCACGGCTTGCCCGCGCCGACGTGATCCATGATGCTGCGGTAGAAATACGGCGTGACGAGTCCCACCGTCTGGATGCGGGAGTTTACCATGTTGCTCAAAGCAAAGTCGAGCAGGCGGTAGCGCCCGCCGAACGGGATGCTCGCTGCCGGGCGCACCTCGGTAACGGAGCCGAAGCCGGGAACGGAATAGTTGGTGGAAATAAGGCCGATCGTGCGGTTCATAATGTTCCCTCCCTTAAATTAAACGTCCACTTCCATCACGGCGTTTTCGCCGATGACGGTGATCTTGCCCGGCGCTCCGATGACCGCATCGGCGGCGATGGAGGCGTTTTCGTTGAGGATCGTGCGCTCAACGCACGCGCCCTCGCCGACGGTCGATTCCGGAAGCAGGATGGAGTCGCGCACCACCGCGCCCTTTTCCACCGTGACGCCGGGGGAGAGGATGGAATTGTATACCTCGCCATAGATCTCGCAGCCGTTGCAGATCATGCTGTGCTCCACGCGGCCATCCCCGCCGATGAAGTGGGAGGGGTGCTCGTTGAAGTTGGAGAGGATGTGCATGCGCGTGTCGTGCAGACGGAACTCGGCGTTTTCGCCGAGCAGCTCCATCTGCGTGGAGTAGTAGCTCGGGATCGTGCCGACGTCCTTCCAGTAGCCGGAGAACTGATAGGCGAAGAGGTTTTTGCCCTGGCCGAGCAGCGTCGGGATGATGTTCTTGCCGAAGTCCTTGTCGCTTTCGGGATCGGCGTGGTCGGCGAGCAGCGCGGCGCGCAGCACCGGCCAGGTGAAAATGTAAATGCCCATGGAGGCAAGATTGCTCTCCGGCTGCTTCGGCTTTTCGGCAAAGCGCGTGATGCGCATGTCCTGATCGACGGACATGATGCCGAAGCGGCTGGCCTCCTCCCACGGCACGGTCTTGACCGCAACGGTGAGATCTGCGCCCATGAGCTTGTGGAAGTCGAGCATCAGGTTATAGTCCATCTGGTAGAGATGGTCGCCGGAGAGAATGATGACATACTCGGGGTCGTAGCCGTCGAGAAAGTCGATGTTGTGGTAAATCGCGTCGGCGGTGCCTTCATACCATTCGCCGCCCGTCTGTGTGGCGTACGGCGGGAGGATGTGCACGCCGCCCCAGGCCGCGTCCAGATCCCACGCCGCGCCCGTGCCGAGATACCGGTTGAGCAGCGACGGCTTATACTGGATCAGCACGCCGACGGTGTCAATGCCGGAGTTGACGCAATTGGAAAGGGAAAAATCGATCATGCGGTATTTCCCGCCGAACGAAACGGCGGGCTTGGCGATCTTCTCCGTCAGAACACCCAGACGGCTGCCCTGACCGCCCGCCAGGAGCATGGCTACGCATTCTTTTTTTCGCATGGACAAGTACCTCCCTAAGTATATCGTAATGGACTTAACAAACGGGGGAATAAAAGGGCTTCTCCGAGAGGGAGGAGCAGAGCCCCTCCCCTACAGGAAGATATTGGGAAGCTCCCGTAGGGGCGGGGCTCTGCCCCGCCCGCTTTCAGCGGATCTTCCAGATGTCGCTCACATACTCGGCGACGGCGCGGTCGCTGGAAAACCAGCCGGACTTGGCGATGTTCACGAGCGCCTTGCGCTGGAAGGAGAGATTGCCGGTCTCTCCGGCGAGGGCGTCCCACGCCGCGAGATACGGCGCAAAATCGCGCAGGACGAAGAACTCGTCGTTATATTTGAGCAGCGCGTCCTCAAGATCCCAGAACTTGCTGCCGAGCGAGCCGTCCGTGAGGTGGGCGAGCACGCGCGCGAGTACCGGATCGCTCTCGGCGCATTCGCGGGCGTTGTAGCCGCCCTGCGTGGTGAAGCGCTCGGTCTCCTCGCTCGTAAGGCCGAAGATCGAAATGTTCTCCGCGCCGACGCGCTCGAGGATTTCGACGTTCGCGCCGTCGAGCGTGCCGAGCGTCACGGCGCCGTTCATCATAAACTTCATGCAGCCGGTGCCGCTCGCTTCCTTTCCGGCGGTGGAGATCTGCTCAGAAATGTCGGCGGCGGGGTAGATGCGCTGCCCCATGGTGACGCCGAAGTTTTCCATGAACACGACCTTCATCCGGCGGCTCACCACCGGGTCGGCGTTCACAAGATCGGCCACGGCGCACACGAAGCGGATGCTCTCCTTGGCAAAGGCGTAGCTGTGCGCGGCTTTGCCGGCAAAAACGAACGTGCTCGCCGGGACCTTCGCGTAAGGATCGTCCTTGAGCCGGTCGTAGAGCGCGAGGATCTTAAAGGCGTTCAGAAGCTGACGCTTGTAGGCGTGGATGCGCTTGACCTGCACGTCGATGACGCCGTCCGGGTTGCACGCAATGCCGAAGTCGCGCGCGATATAATCGCAGAGGTTCTTTTTCGCCGCGAGCTTCACCTTGGCAAGCTCGCGCAGCGACTCGGTATCGTCCGCATAGGCGAGAAGCCCTTCGAGCTTTTCCGGCTGCTCGACCCAGCCGTCGCCGACGCGCTCGGCGATGTAGCACGAGAGGCCGGGGTTCGACTGCAAAAGGAAGCGGCGGTGCGAAACGCCGTTCGTCTTGTTGTTGAATTTCTCCGGGGCGATGGCGTAAAAATCGCGCAGGACGGTGTTTTTCAAAATCTCCGTATGGAGCTTCGCCACGCCGTTCACCGAGTGGCCGCCGATCACGGAGAGATTCGCCATGCGCACGAAGCCGCCGCCGATGACGGCAGTCGCCTGCTGGCGGTCGTGCCAGCCGGGGACGGACTGGTCAAAGCTCTCGCGCCAGCGGCGGTCGATCTCCTCGATGATCTGGAACTGGCGGGGCAGAAGAGCGCGCATGAGCGACACCGGCCACTTTTCGAGCGCTTCCGGCATGACGGTGTGGTTCGTGTAGGAGATCGTGCGGCAGGTGATGTCCCACGCCTCCTCCCACGAGAGACCCTCGCCGTCCATCAAAAGACGCATCAGCTCCGGCACGCAGAGCGCAGGATGGGTGTCGTTCGTGTGGATGGCGGCGCGCTCGGGCAGCTTGTCCCAGGGAAGATGCGTGGCGCGGAACGTGCGCAGCATGCTCTGCAGCCCGGCGCAGACGAAGAAATATTCCTGCAGGAGACGCAGCTGCTGCCCGGCGGGGGTGTTGTCGTCGGGGTAGAGAAGGCAGGTGATCGCCTCGGCGTCGTTGTTGGCCTTCTGCGCGCGGGAATAGTCTCCGGCGTTGAAGGCGTCGAGATCGAGCTGCTTGTGCACCGGGCCCGCGCGCCAGAGACGGAGATTGTTCACCGCGTGCGCGCCGTAGCCGAGGATGGGCACGTCGTAAGGCGTGGCGAGAACGCTGCGGTAATCGCGCAGCTCATACACCATGCGGCCGTTCTCCTCGCGCCGGTCCACGGTGCCGCCGAAGCGGACCTCCACGGCCTCGCTCGGCACCGCGGTCTCCCACGGGTAGCCGTCGGCAAGCCAGTCGTCCGGCTCCTCGGTCTGGCAGCCGGAGCGGATGCGCTGGCGGAAAAGACCGTAACGGTAGCGAAGGCCCATGCCGACGCACGGCACGTCCTCCGCTGCGAGCGAATCGAGATAGCACGCCGCGAGACGGCCGAGACCGCCGTTGCCGAGACCGGGGTCGCGCTCGCATTCGAGCAGCGCGTCCAGATCCTCGCCGAGCTCGGCGAGAATGTCGGCGGTCATGTCACGGATGCCGAGCTGGATGAGATAGTTTTCAAGCAGCCGCCCGACGAGAAACTCCATCGAGAAGTAATAGACGATCTTTTCTCCGGCGGCGGCGCGGCGGCGCAGCGTTTCGGCGCGCACGCCCGAGCAGCATTCGCGGATCATCGCCGCGAGCGCGGTATAGCGCTCCATGCGCGAGCACTCGGCAAACGGCTTTGAGCAGGTCTCGGCGATGCTCTCCAGATATTCTCTCTTAAACTCTTCTCTTCCGGGCATGGGTCGTTTCTCCTATGTATTTGATGAGCGTTCCGCCGAGCGGCGGCACGGTGAGCACGAGCGACGCATCGCGCCCGTGCGAGGGGATTTTCTTTGTATGCAGACGGCGCGGGTTCGTCTTTCCGCTGCCGCCGAAGCGCGTATCGTCCGAGGACAAAATTTCCTGCCACGCGCCCGCGAGCGGCACGCCGAGACGGAAACACTCATGCGATTCGGGACGGAAGTTCAGCACGCACAGCACGGCGGAACCGTCCTTCGCTTTGCGGACGAACGAGAGGATGCCCTGCTCGTTGTTGTCCGCGTCGATCCAGTCAAAGCCGTCCCAGCTGTTGTCGATCTCCCAGAGCGCTTTTTCCGCGCGGTAAACATGGTTCAGCTCGCGGATGAACGCCTGCACGCCCGCGTGCGTCGCGTTCTGCAAAAGGAACCATTCAAGCTCTTCGTAATCGCGCCATTCGATGAACTGCGCGAACTCGTTGCCCATGAAGCTGAGCATTCCGCCGGGGTGGCACGCTGCATACAGCGGCAGCAGCCGTGCGCCCGCAAACTGCCGCCACCAGTCGCCCGGCATCCGCCCGATGAGCGAGCGCTTGCCGTGCACGACCTCGTCGTGGCTGAGCGGGAGAATGTAGTTCTCGCTGAAGGCGTACATCATCGAGAACGTGAGAAGACCGTGATTGTATTTGCGGCCGTCAAAATCGATGGACATATACCGGAGCGTGTCGTTCATCCAGCCCATATCCCATTTATAATGGAAGCCGAGCCCGCCCTTCTCCGGCGGATACGTCACGAGCGGCCATGCCGAGCTCTCCTCGGCATACATCGCCGCGCCGGGGACGCGCTTGCCGATGACGGTGTTGAGCGTCTGCAAAAACGCCACCGCCGCGAGATCCTCCTCGCCGCCGCGCTCGTTATACTTTTTCCGCGCGGGATCGTCCACGCCGAAGTTCAGGTAGAGCAGGCTGCTCACACCGTCCACGCGCAGCGCGTCGGCGTGGTACTCTTCCAGCCAGAAAAGCGCCGAGCTTATGAGGAACGAGCGCACCTCGTTGCGCGCGTAGTTGAATTTATAGGTGCCCCAGCCGGGCATGTCGCCGGATTCATAGAGCGCCGTGCCGTCAAACCGGCCGAGACCGTGCGCGTCGCGGCAGAAATGCCCCGGCACCCAGTCGAGAATGACGCCGATCCCGGCGCGGTGGCACTCGTCGATGAGATGCATCAGCCCCTCCGGCTCGCCGAAGCGGGACGTGGCAGCGAAAAAGCCCGTCGCCTGATAGCCCCAGCTGCCGTCGAACGGGTGCTCCGTCACGGGCAGAAGCTCGAGATGCGTGTAGCCCATGTCCTTGATGTACGGCACGAGCGAATCGGCAAGCTCATACCACGTATAAAAGCTCCCGTCCGGGTGCCGCCGCCACGAACCGGCGTGGACTTCATAAATATTCCGCGGCCCGCCGAGCGCGCGGCGGTTGGCCATCCATTCGCCGTCCGTCCAGTTATAGGAGAGCGCGTGGATGCGCGAGGCGGTGCCGGGGCGCACCTCGGCCGCGAGCGCGAAGGGATCGGCCTTCCATACAACGGAGCCGTCCGCGCCCTCGATAATATACTTATAGAGCTGTCCGGCGCACGCGCCCGGCACAAAGCCGCGCCATACGCCGAGATCGCCGCGGCTGAGCCAGTGCGCGCTGTCGCTCCACGAGCAGAAATCGCCCGTCACACGAACGCTCCGCGCGTTCGGCGCCCATACGGAGAACGATACGCCGTTGGGCTCTGCGCGCGCGCCGAAGAGCTTCTGCGCGTCGAAATTCGTCCCGTCGATCCAAGCCTGTTCCGGGCGGTATGTATCCAAGGAGAAAGCCCCCCTTTTTTATACTTATCTTATAATTGAAGTATAGCATATTCGTCAGCCGCTGAAAAGAGTCTGTGAAAGATTTTACCGCGTCCCGGAGGCTGCGCCGAGCGTCAGGGGCGCGCTTCTGCCGGGCGGAAATGCGCGTGCCCCTGTTGATCGACGCTTTACAGAAAGCAAAAAATGTAGTATCGTATATATGTGAAAATTTGTACTAAGGAGAGCAGCCCATGAGAAGAAGCACGAAACGCCTGGCCGCCGCCATACTGATCGCGGCACTCGGCATTCTTTCTGCGTGCGGCACGAGCGCCGCGCCGGAGACCACGCCCCTTCCCACGAGCGAGCCCACCGCCGTGCCGACGGCGGAGCCGGCGCCGGAACCGACGGAAGCGCCCACGCCCACGCCGACCGCGACGCCGAAGCCCACGCCCGCCCCGACGGAAACGCCGGAGCCGACGGCGGAACCCACCCCGGCGGAGCCCACGCCCACGCCCGCCCCGCCCGTCCCGGCGGGAACGTACACCTATGTGGGCGCGGACGGCGGCGAATGGAAGCTGGAACTGCGCAACGACGGCCTTTTCACCATCACCGACCCGGACGGAAAGCCCCACACCGGCGAAGGCTGGTCCACCGCTGCGGACGGCTCCGTCCACTGCGGGCCGACGGACATTTACTTCGCGCCCTTCGCGTTCAACGGCGGCTGCAGCCGCTGGAAGATCTCCGGCAATACATGCACGCCGCTCGAGCGCGCCTGACCGAAGAAATATTACATCCCGGACGCCGGAAAACGCGCCCGAACGGGGGAGAGACCGCTATGCGTACAAAGGAAACCGCCGAAGAATTTCTCCGGCGACACAACATGTTCTATGAGCAGCAGCCCTTTGAGGATCTGACGGACGCCTACATTGCTGACATGCGCGCCGGTCTGCGCGGAGAGGCCTCTACGCTGATGATGCTGCCGTCGTTCCTTCCCGCGGCGAGCGCGCCGCGCACGGGCGAGAGCGTTCTCGTGCTCGACGCCGGCGGCACGAATCTGCGCGCCGGACGCGTCCGCTTTGACGAGGCGGGAAAGCCCGTTACGGAAGCGCTCCAAAAGCGCCGTATGCCCGGCACGCTCGGCAAGGACACAAGCGCGGAAGAGATGTTCCGCGCCTTTTCGGAGCTTGCGCTCACCGTTGCGCTCGATGCCGACCGCGCGTGCATCGCGTTCTCGTTTCCGTGCGAGTGCCTGCCGAATGGCGACGGGCGCATCATCAGCATGGGCAAGGAATCGCGCGTCACCGGCGCGGAGGGAAAGCTCGTATGCGAGGGCATCGAAACGGCAATGCGCGCGCTCGGCGCGTCCGGCACTCGCCGCTGGCGGCTCATCAACGACACCGTCGGCTCCATGCTCGGCGGCATGGCATCGTGCGACCGCTCGCACTACGCCGACTTCATCGGCTTTATTCTCGGCACCGGCACGAACGCCTGCTGCCATGTGAAGGCGTGCGACGTCACGAAATCGCCCGAAACGGTGGCGATGGGCGGCGAAACGCTCGTCAATCTCGAATCCGGCTGCTTCGGCCGCGCGCTGCGCGGCACGGCGGACATCGCCGTGGACGAGGCCTCCGGTCTGCCCGGCGACCACCCGGCGGAAAAAATGATCTCCGGGGCATACTACCGTCTGCTGCTGCGCGAAACGCTGCTCCTTGCGGCAAAGGAAGGATTTCTCTCGGCAAAGAGCGGGGAAAATATCGCCGCGCTCTCCGTTACGAGCGCAATGGTGGACGCTTTTTGTCTTGACCCCATGGGCGGCAACGCCGTTGCCGAAGCGCTCGAAACGGAGAAGGACCGCCGCTTCGCTTCCGAGATCAACACGATGCTTCTCGAGCGCGCGGCGCGCATCGCCGCGGCGTGCCTGTGCGCTATTCTGCGCGAGCGCGGCTTCGGCGCGGGGACACTCACCGGCATCTGCGCGGACGGGACGATGCTCAAGCTCAACCCCGTGCTGCGTCCCCGGATGGAAGCGCTGATCGCGGAGTATACGAAACGGCACGGTCTCGGCGGCGCGGAATTCCTCTTCGCCGGCGATGCCACGCTCCTCGGCTGCGCCTGGGCAGCGCTCGCATAAACGAAAAAGGCTCCCTTGTGTAAAGGGAGCTGTCGAGCGAAGCGAGACTGAGGGATTGTAGTTTTCGGAAAATGATAACCCCTCCGTCAAAAACTTCGTTTTTGCCACCTCCCCTGTCGAGGGGAGGCAAGTGGGTTTGCAGAAAACCAACTTGGCGCCCCTAACAGGGGAGCTGGCAGCCGTAAGGCTGACTGAGGGGTAAACGACAATCCCTCCGGCTTTTGCCTGCGGCAAAACCCACCTCCCTTTACACAAGGGAGGCTTCAAAAGGAACTCACCATGAAAAACTACCGAAAACCCCGTCAGGAAGAAAATACCTCCCGCCGCGCGCGGCGCGCTTCGCAGAAGAAGGTCATGCTTGCGGGCTGGATATTCCTCGGCGTGATGCTCATCGCCGCGATCGCCGCCATCATTCTGCTGCTTCCCGGACGGGACAAGACCCCCGACACGGAGGACCGGCCCCTTTCCGTGCCGCAGCTTGACCCCGGCGCGGGCGGCAGCGCCTTTCAGACGGAGCAGACCGCCGCGCCCATCGAAACCGGCAAGACCGGCAGCGGGCGGCACGTTTCCGTCAACCGGTTCGACTGCGATTACACCCCGCCCGATACCGTGACGCTCGGCGTTTTGAAGTCTGTGGATCTCACGGCGCTCGGCGAGACCGTGGCGGCGAACGTCGCCGCAAACGGCTGGGGCAGCGTGACATATTCCGTTTCGGAAAACGGCTCGCTCCTTTTGCAGAACCCCAACGCCCCGGCGCTCACGCCGGACAATTACGATAAGCAGGAGGCGTTCCTTGCCTCTTCCCAGCCGGAAAACGCGGCGCGGACGTTTCTGGAGCACAGCGGTCTCATCGGCCTGCTGCGCAATTACGGGCTGGAGCTCGGCACGGCGGCGGAGAACGACAACGGCGTGATCACCTTCCGCGGCATGGGCAGCACCGCGCAGAGCGAGTGCAGCGTGCGCTTCAGTTTTCTTTATACCGGCGACTTCAACCAGGCGGTCCTCCGCGCGGTGTATCTCGACGGCGCCGCGGACGTACCGGCGCTTGCGATCAAAAAAGCGGCGTCGAATGCCGTCACATGGGACAGCGCCGACGACGGTACGGTCTCCGTGACCGCCGTGGAGCTTCGCAGCGTGCGCGGCCTGCCGTTTTACGCCTTCACCTGCTCGGACGGCTCGGTCGCCTACGCGCTCGCCTGCGACGAGAGCGCGCTCGACTCCGTATCCGGCGCGCGGGAGATTTATGAGGAGACCATGCGCGACGGCCTTCGCGAATACGTCGAGATCAGCGGTGCGGAGTGACCGCCGCGCCGGAGGAAAAACGTCCGTTTTTCGGCAGAATGACGGATTTCGTCCGTCCCAGTGAAACAATTTTCGCCACTGTACGGAAATGTTACACCCTGAGTGAAGAAAAACACACTACTGGATGATTTACTATTTTATGCTTTACTCGTTAAAATTAGTAAATCAAACCGGGGGTCTTTGTACATACTAACCACGCTCCGGTAAACGGGTTTGCCGTGAGGGGAAAAATGTATGCGTGAGGACTACAGAGAACGATTCAGAATACTCGGTCTGCGGATCGCCTACTACCGCAAGATGCGCGGCATGACGCAGGAGCAGTTCGCCGAGGCGATCGGCCGGAGCGTGAGCTTTGTGAGCCAGATCGAGGCGAACAATGCCGCCGAGGTCAAGGGCGTGTCGCTCGAAACGCTCTTTCTCATGAGCGAAAAGCTCGGCATTTCCATGGCGCGGCTCTTTGAGGACTGAAGCGCCGGAAATACATAAAGTTTATTAACGCTTCCCGCGTTTAATAAAAAAGTTTGAAAAACCAATAAGGAGGAGAACAAACAATGAAGAAATTCCTTGCGCTGCTTCTTGCCGTTGTCATGGTGCTGAGCCTGGCCGCGTGCGGAAGCGAGGCTCCTGCTCCGGCTCCCACGGAAGCCCCGGCGGAACAGCCTGCTGAGACCCCGGCCGAGCAGCCGGCTGAAGAGCCGACCGCGGAGCCTGTCGAAGAGTACACCGGTCCGGACACTTTCTCCATGATCGCGAACTTCGACATCACCACGCTGGACTATGTTTACAACAACAAGTCCTCCAACGGCGACTACACCAACAACTTTGTGGAAGGCCTGCTCACCCAGGACAACCACGGCAAGCTCATCCCCGGCATGGCTACCGAGTGGAGCTGCAACGACGATGCTTCCGAGTGGATCTTCACCATTCGTGACGACGCCGTTTGGTCCACCAGCGCCGGCGAAGAGTACGACGCCGTTACGGCTGAGGACTTCGTCACCGGTCTGAAGCACGCTGTTGACTCCAAGAGCGAGACCCTCGGCCTCGTCGCTGACCTCATCGTCGGCCTGCGCGAGTACTCCGATGGCACCGGCAAGTGGGAAGACGTCGGCATCAAGGCGGACGGCAACCAGCTCACCTACACCCTGACCGGTCCCTGCGGCTACTTCGACGGTATGACCACCTACAGCATCCTGCGGCCCATCAACGCCGAGTTCCTCGAGTCCAAGGGCTCCGACTTCGGCGCCGTTGAACCCGACTCCATCCTCTACAACGGCTGCTACATCCTGTCCTCTCTCGTCCCGGCGCAGGAAGTGCGCTTCGACGCCAACCCCAACTACTACGACGCGGAGAACGTTTTCGTTCAGCACGTTGTCGTGACCTACTCCGACGGTAAGGATCCCGCCCAGAACTTCAACATGTTCGTGAACGGCGAAGTCACCTCCACCACCGTCAACCAGTCCCTGCCCGAGGTCGTTGCGAAGGCTGCCGAGCTCTATCCCGACAACCAGTACAAGAGCATGACCACCGCCACCTCTTACTGGGGCGCTTTCAACTGGGATCGCCAGATGTACGCTCTGTACAACGATCCCTCCGTCTCCACCACCAGCAAGACCGACGCCCAGAAGGCTGACGCCAAGGCCGCCATTCTGAACGCCGACTTCCGCCGCGCCGTTTACGCCGCTTACTCCGCGCACGCCGTTGAGGCCATCACTCTCGGCGAGGAGCACGCCGACGGCGTCATCCGCAACACCCTCGTTCCTTACACCTTCCAGACCACTTCCGACGGCCGCACCTACGGCTCCATCGTTGAGAAGTACGCCGCCGAGCTCGTTGCCGATTATGAAGGCATCGATCTGAACGACGGTCACGACGCCTGGTACAACCCCGAGCTCGCCAAGACCTTTGCCGAGCGCGCCAAGGAAGAGCTGGGCGACAGCGTCTCCGAGTGGCCCATCCACATCGACGTTCCTGTCTACGCCGCTTCTGAGAACCAGAAGAACATGCAGCTCGCGATGAAGAAGTCCATCGAGGACGCCATCGGCGATTACGTCGTCATCGACCTGCAGTAGCACGAAACAAGGCAACTCCCGTCTATCCCCTTTATGACGAGTTCTTTTTC
>OGDY01001627.1_pt1 | contig 24246 bp, 19 predicted proteins | sample 1570341 | NCBI WGS metagenome assembly OGDY01 (sample SAMEA2581972, study PRJEB24529) | metagenome | biome: Human gut stool | place: China | collected 2011 | reverse complement strand
TATTTGCGGGGGAATACCTAAAGATACAAAAAAGCCAACTAATTCGCAACATTTTATGTATGAATTAGTTGGCTGATTTTATAGTATTTACTGAATGTCCCTATTTAACAAATTGAAGTTTTCCCGCTAAAACCGGACTTCAACCTGTTAAATAGCTTTCCTATCAGGTAAACCCCAATTCTTAGTTCATTCTCATAGCACGGAATACTTTCCCTCCGCTTCGTTTTTCCCCTTCTTTATTATATTTTTCTTCTTCCATCTTGGATTTATCGGCTCCCAGCGTGTCACCGATCTTGGTTTGCAGACGAGCTTTGGAATTCATCAGATTTGCTTTGGAGAAAAAATCCGGCGTCACCGCACAAACCTCGTCAATCCATTTGATTCCCTCTTCCACCAAAGCCTTGTCATCGCAAAGTGTAAGGGCTTCGATATTGTTCTGGAAATAATTCAGGTCAGCTCCAGAGCGGAACATATTATAACTCAACACTTCCTTCATTTTATCCAGTAAACCGCGGAAATCTCCTTTCCGGATATAAGCAGCCGTATAAAGCTGTGCCAAAGCTGCCGGAACTCCTGCATAATCGACACTGAGCAGATAGCCGATCAATTCTTCATTCCGCTTTTCATCAAAAGTCTGCCCCATGCCCGGACGCCAATGTGTCAATGCCATTGTCGCCCCCATAATACTATTGTCTAATTTATAGTCAACCACCTCTTTACCGGCCACCGCATAAAATTTATCCCGATTCTGCATGACTTTTTTCAAAGGACCTGACAATGGATCACTGACATACTTTTTCACCAAATCCCAGTTCTCTTTGGTAGCCAACTGCTCCTCAGAAAGGGTATTCAGGTATTCGGAAGCCACCTTTCCCTGTTCTTCCTGCATGTAGGCGGAAGCCAAGGCAGCCAGATAACGGCCCAAAAACTCGCCGTTTCTCTCTCCGGCTTCGTAACGTTTCGTCAAACCGGTCAGGTTGTTCTGCGGATCACCGGCTGTTTTGGCACCCTCCACCAACCATTCTGCGCTACCGGCACCGACCATCCGGTGCACCACCTGTTGTGTTGCCGGATCAACGAACACCAACGTAGGGAATGCCTTCACGCCGAACTGCGTTTTCAGTATAATGCCGTCCTCGTCTTTTTCCATATCATACTTTGCATTCACAAAGGTCTGATTAAAGTAATCGGCTACCTCATCCTTAGTAAACACATTATTCGCCAGCATCTTACACGGGCCGCACCAGGAAGTGTAACAGTCTACGAAAATCAGCTTTTTCTCCTTCTTCGCTTTTTTCACAATCTGCTTCCACACTTTGGTCTGCTCGAAATTGATACTGCGGTTTTGAGCCTCCGCACCAAACAGAATTCCGGCAACCAACATAACCAATAAAAATACTTTTTTCATAATCCTTTTTTATTTCAATGAGTATTCAAATATACAACATCAAATTTTAATTACATCCCCATCGCCGGCATAGCCACGCTTTTCTTAGCGCCACCATTCACCATCTCTTCCAGCTTGTCCATCAGTTTCTGTCCCCGCAGGTTCTTGCCCACTATACGGCCTTCCTGATCCAAGACCAAAATATAGGGAATTCCGGAGAACTGATACAGTTTCATCACATCCTTTCCGGCCTTGGGAGCCTGTACCTGTGCCCAAGGCATATTCTCATCCTTCATGGCTTTTCTCCAGGCATTGCCATCCTTGTCAATGGAAACACTCAGGAACTCGACCCCTTTCTCGTTATAAGCCTCGAAAGCCTCTTTCAGATGGGGAATTTCCTGACGGCAAGGTCCACACCAAGAAGCCCAAAAATCAAGCACTAAAATCTTGCCTTTAAAGTCCTGAGGTCCCAGGTTTTTATTTCCATCCGGAGTCGGATATGAAAACTCGGGAGCCACCTTACCTTCAGCCAGACGCTCTTTTTGAGCCTTCGCCTCAGCCATATCCGCTTTATATTTTTTCAACGGTGCATAATCCGGGTTCTTAGCTTCCAATTTAGCCAGCACCTGCTCTACCAATGCGGCATTCTCATTTCCGCGCAGCATCGGCAACACTGCCAGCACACTATTCCGGTCGGCATAATGCTCGGCAATATACTTGCTCCGGGCTCTGGACTCGTCGCCCAGCATGTCATAAAATTTCATGGAAGTTTCCTGCTTCGCCTGCATATCCAATCCCTCAATCCGATATACTCCCTGCGAAACACCGATCATCAGCTGATAGCCCCGGTAACTGTCCCAGTTCAACAAGTTCATCACCTCATTGTTAGGACCTCCGTTGATGTGTACATACGGCGGGTTTTTGATTTTAATCCGGGCCGTATCCATACCGCGGAAATTGATTTCCAAATCCTCATCCTCCGCCCAGAAAGAAACGCCCTGCCATTTTTGGCAATCCAAATAATAGGCTCCGGGACGATCCACTTTCATGGTAAACCGGTAAGTCCCGTCAGCATTCACTTTACAGGAGTCGATAATGGTCTTGTCAAAACCGTTCCGTTCCACAATCTCCATGTTAAACTGATTGTCCGGAAACTGTACTTTACCTTTAATGGTAATCGTATCCTTTTTAGGAGCTGCACAGGATGCTACTAAAAGGCATCCGCCCAACACTGCATTTAAAACTCTTTTCATACTTTATTTCTACTTATTTTTCTTGATAATCCTGTTTCAAATCATTAGCCACTCTTTCAAAATAAACTTTAAACGACATCGGTCCTTCTTTCGATTTTGCCGCAGCATCATCCATCCATTTGGCCACCCTCAACCGCAAAGTCTGGTCTTTGCACAAACGGTTCACACGCAATCCCCAATTGTAAAGGATCACATCCCCCACAGAACCCGATTTCAATTTTACATCACCCAAGTCGACATAAGTTTCCCAGTCGCCCAATTTCTCCGCATTGTTCATCCGGGCATCGGAAATAATGTCTTCAACACCTTCTACATCCGTCTTTTTCAAACGCTTGCAATAACGGTTAAACCCTTTTTTGTCAAAAGTCGCCTCCTCTCCCTGACCGGTCACAAAGCGGTTCGCCCCGATGATATAAACCACGCGGATTTTGTTTTTTACCTCTTTCTCACCGATGACTTGGGCCAATTCATTGCGATGTTCATACACATAGGCAAACACATCCGAATCCACATCCTCAACATATTTGGCGAACAGGTCCCAATATTTCCGCTCACTCAATTTCGCCTTGTCCAAGGTAGCGAAATAATCCAGACAGACCTTTTCGGTCACTTCTCCCCGATTGGCCAAATCCAAGGCGCTCATATATGTTTCGATGAACTCCGGTTCCCGGTTTCCCGCTTTGTAGGCTTTCTCCAAAGAAGCCACCCCTTGGCCATCCAACGCCAAACCAGCCTGTTTCAATAGTTCTTCCGCAGGCATTCCGCCAACGATACAATGTTGTAACTCACCGTCTCCATTCAGGAAAAGAAGTGTCGGGAATGCGTTCACGCCATATTGTTTTTTCAAGGCCGGTCCCTCACCTTTTTCCATATCCACCTTAGCATTCACAAACTTTTCATTAAAGAAAGCAGCCACATCGGGATCGGTAAAGACCTCCTTCGCCAACATCTTGCACGGCCCGCACCAAGAAGTATAACAATCCATAAAAATCAGTTTATTTTCCTTCTTAGCCTGTTCCAGCACCTCTTGCCAAGTCCCTTTGAAAAAGGCGATACCTTCTGCTTTCTTCAATGCCTCCTCTCCATAACCGATGAAAGCATCTGCTTCCGTATAGCCCCCTGCCAAATGAACCAACTTACCGTTACCGTTCAAGAACAGGAAAGCCGGATAGCCACGTACCGCATATTTCTCCGCCAGCTCTTTTTCTTTACCGAAATCAATTTTTAAGTTAATGAAATGCTCGTTGTAGAAATCAGCTACTTTGTCCAAGGTAAACACATTCTTTCCCATCATCACGCACGGCTGGCACCAAGCGGTATAAGCGTCAATGAAAACCAATTTATTCTCTTTCTTGGCTTTTTCCAATGCCTCTTTCAAACCCATCTCCTCAAAAACAATGGAGCGTTTATTGTTCCTTTTCACCTCAGCCTGCTCCCAAGCCTTTTTCCCTCTTTCCAAGAAAAGTTCCGGATTTTTAGGCAACAGAAACGGACTGACCGTACCCAAAATATCACCGTTCGGCATGAAGAAAGCGTAAGTAGGATACATATTCATCACTAATTTCGGAGCAAAAGCCTTGCCCTCTTCGGTAGCCATATCGATACGGATGGCCACCACATGCTGTTTGCAAAACTCCAGGTTGGCAGGCACTTTCTGCCATACGGCCTCTTCTTTATCTTTTTGTTTCTGCGCCTCTGCCGTAGCGGGTTTCCGCATGGCATCCACCAAAATAATCTTATTCTCTTTCTGTGCCAGCTCCGCTGCCTGTTCCCATGTCAGGTTTTGAAATACTGTTTTTTGGGCATTTCCTGCGAATGTCATTACCAACAACATCGCGATAATATAACAAATTTTCCTTTTCATTCCTTTATCTCTCCCTTATACCTCCCTTATTGATCCAAACCATTATTACGTCCCGGACATTTTTCCATGACCTGACGCATACGGGTAATTTGATCCAATGTAAAATTATTCCGCAAAGAAGGGTAACGGTTATCGTCCATAGCATTATTAGCCAAAAATTTATCTCCATTCCAGCTAACCTTTTTCAATTCTGACCATATCCCAGAACCGTCATACAACTGTGTATCGGTACAATAGTCGGTATTTCCTACTTTCCGGTTGGTACCGAGGATACCGTAAAAAGAACCGACGAAGGGATACAACTCGATTTTCTTACCTGAACCAGGACGAAATAAAGTCTGAGGTACACCGATACAAGTGTTTGCATAATCTCGGGTAGGAATCGTATAATCGTCTACCACATTAGGAATTCCGGCTATCGGTTCTTCACCGTCGGCAACCACTTGCCATTGCGGCGTCTTGGTCCCCATACTCATATTAGCCCCGGAAGGTATAACCACAATATTCAGATATTTCTCCGGATCCCAAATCCGGTTTGCATTTTCGTTAATATAAGCAATAAAACTCGATACATTGAATCCCCAACTCGAAGGTTTAATGTTATTTTCATCATAATCGATCCGATTGTACCCCGGTTTCTGTAATTCCATACCATTCCCGTTTTTTGAAGCCAAACGAAAAACTATATTTGCAGAAGCACCATTAGGTCCTCTCCCGACTTTATTATTGAATACATCATTCATATTCTGCAAAGCCTGTTCGAGCAACTCATAATCCATCTCCTGATAAGTCAACGGATTATAACTGGGAGCACTCTTCTTCAATTCGAAAACATGAAAAACGACATCCACATATTTCAATGGAGGTAAAGCCGGCTTAGGCCTTAAAACAACCGTCTTCGGCGAAGAAGCCCGTTCTCCGACTTTAGCGATAAAAGTAACTGTTCCGGGAGTCGCATCGGTAGTCGACCACTTCTCCCCGACTTCTTCCGTTCCTTTAAAGATTTTGACACTACCGGCAGGCAAAGTCTTAATATCCACCGGCACCATAGAATCTACCCGTACCCCTTCTTCATTATCCATCTTTACTTTCCGGTAAGCTTCTACAATAAAATCGAGTGTCGCCTGTCCATCAGCAATCATCATCGGAGCCCCTGTAGAAAAATAAACCGAATCAATATCGTTCAGTCCAGGCTGATACATCTGATAATCAAACGAATTATCATCACATCCTTCCCATAAGAAAGAACCTAATATCAGAGAAACAAATATTATTTTTTTCATATATTTAATTTTAATATCTATAAGAAAAGCCTGTTAAAACTCGATTTGTACCCATCCCTCATTTTGTGAAATGGCATTATTCTGTTGCAGTTCGTCCAAAGGAATCGGTAAAGCGTATTGATAGGCATCGGTATCCACCGTTATATCGTAAGTCTTTTTAAAAAAAGTTAAATGCCGACTGATTGTCCCGCCATATTTTTTCAGGTCCAGCCAACGTTTATCGGTATCGGCAAAAAATTCTTTCCGACGTTCGTTCAAAATTTCCTGTAATAAGCTTTCTCCGCTCAATCCGTTTGCAGTACCGGCATTTCGGAAAGATTTAAATTTATTCAGAGTACCCACAGCATCTCCCTGAGTATGGTACAACGCTTCTGCCAGGATCAGATAAGCTTCCTCAGGTTTAAACAGTACACAATTTCCGTTTTTGGAACCGTAAGCTCCCCCATCGGGCCAACTATTGGCTAAAATTCCCGGAGCCATAAAATAAGCATCGTATCGAATATCTTCCGGAGTGAAAAGAGCGTAAAAATCAGGATTTACCGGGACATTATTGGGATTGTAGCCTATATAGTACCAGGTGGATCCATAAATTCCGGCAGTAGCGCCATAAGTAGTCCCACACATATATAAGCCCGGATAGGAGGCGTCGTTATTGGCCATCACTGCATTAAGCCCTGCCGTAGTAACCGGTATCAGCGTCTCGACTCCCTCTGTCGCCAGAGCTGCATATTTCGCCGCATTTTCATAATCGGAAGTTTCTCTTGCTCCGGATTCAGCCTTGAACCAATATACCTGAGCTAAAATATGGTTTACCCTCAGACTTCGGAAAAACAAATTATAGGATTCTCTCGACTCTGTCGTTTTTAAAAGTTCTGAAGCATAATTCAAATCAGCCAGGATAGTCCGGTATACTTCTGCCTGTGTTTTACGGGGCATTTTTACACCAACCACTTGTTCTCCCGTATGTAAATAAACCGGGATACCCAATTCTGCATTCCGGTAAGGGGCAAAATACTGTAACAGTTTAAAATAATAATAGGCACGGTGTGTAACCAGTTCTCCCATAATCCGGTTCCACTCCTGCTGGTCGTCATAAGTGACCGCATTCATCTGATCGACCAAAGCATTCAACAATCCGATCACTTCATAATATTTCATCCAGACAGACTTCGGGGTATCGAAATTGTTCCACAAGAACTGGTTAGCATACTCTTTTTCCTGCATATGTTGGTTCATGTCAACCAAATAGCAGTCGACCATAGCTTTGTTCACATCGATATTATCGGAATAGGCTTCGAACATCTTTACCATTTCGGAGGTAAACAAAGGAGACAAACCGACGGTCGAAGTTTGACGGGGGTTAGCCTGCCCATACAAATAACCGGCCAATACCGATTTGATATCGTCGAGTGATTGTACGGCACGTTCGTTTTTGGCCGGTAAATCCAAAAATTTGGTACAACTGCACAAGCATCCTAACAGCAGGAAAACGGCAATCAATTTATATTTTTTCATAGTACAATTCATTATAATCCAATATTTAATGTCAACGTATAATTTCTGGTATTCGGATACCCGAAAGGTGTCTGGGTTTCCGGATCTGTCCCGTTATAAGGAGTAATCGTAAACAGATTACCGGCCACTAAAGTAACTTTCAAGGTAGATAAAGAGATTTTCTGTAACATTTTACGCGGAGCATGCCAGGTCAATGCCAATTCGTTGCATTTCAGATAATCTCCCTTTTCCAGATCTTTATCGAGTAAATAATAGGTATAGTTCGAAAGAGAGTTCTGGAACACCGGGATATCCGTAATATCTCCATATTGTCTCCAACGGTAGCGTACATCCCTCACGCGATTGGTACGGCTGGCAGTAATATCGTCCACTTCCCCGTCAGGCCCGTTTTTACGATCCTGAAAACCTAAGATTTTATTACCGGCAGCAAATACAAAATTAGCATACAACTCGAATTGTTTATAAACAAAACGGGTGTTAAAACCCCCGAATAATTTCGGATCTTTCTGTCCCACATAATAGGGCACATATTTTTCCTGTAAATCTTTCTGGGGAATAGTAGCCAAATCGATCACTTCTTCGGTGTAATTGTTGGTCACGAAAGTTCCTTCGACTACCGCTTCTTTACGTTGGGCTTTTACCATCATATGTCCGTTTTCAGGATTCACATGAGAAAATTTATATCCAAACCAGCTATTCGTCGGATATCCCTGAACATTACGCGTATTGGCTTCGGCGATACCAGGAATATTATTTTCATATACCTGATCGAGGTTATTTTTCACTTTGGTAATATTTCCACCGATTTCCCACAGGATATTTTTATTTTTGATTACCTCTAACCGCATGCTGTATTCAAATCCGCGATTAGACATTTTTCCTACATTCACCGTAGCTTCTTCACGTCCCACCGAAGGAGCCAGTTTCAGATTATCCAGCAGATCGGTAATTTTCTCGTCGAAATAACGTCCTTCCATATTGATACGTCCTTTAAACAAAGACAATTCCAAACCCAGATTGGTCTCTTGTTTGCGTTCCCATTTGATCGTAGGATTTCCATACCGGAATTCGGAAGAAGCCACAATTCCATCATACACCTTGGAACCCAACAGATAAGAATGGAATGGATAAACCGAACGGTTGATACTTCCCCGGTAACCATATCCGAACGATACCACCAATCGGCTCAGGATATTTTCATACGGTTTCAAAAAGCCCTCGCTATGGGCATTCCATTTTATTCCGGCAGACCATAAGGGTGAAAACTGATTATCGGACCCCAGAATATCTACACCGTCGTAGCGGATATTACCGTTCAATACGTAACGATCATCGTAAGAATAAACCAGCGAACCGATAAAGGAAGCACTCCGGTCTTCTGCAAATGTAGAACCTCCGAATTTAGATAAATCCAGTTTGTTGTAACTATCCGGACTCACCAAATCCCAGTTAGGATAACCGGAAATACGGTATTCACTCAGATAGATGGGATTAAAACTATTGTATTGGTAGTTGGTACGCCCTCCGATTTCGTTGGCAAAGAACAATTGTACAAAATGTTTGCCGGCGAATTTGTTGTTGTATTCGATAGAATTTCGCACGGTATAATCAAATACACGCCCCGTATTTTCTTTCAGGAAACCGAGGTTGTGTTCGGGTAAGATCTTACCGACCCCCGAAGCCGCATTCAACCAGTTCTGCGACCAAGAACGATAGGTTCCGGGATGTGCTTCATCAATGTCATGTACCCAGGTATAGTTGGCCACTACTGTACCATTATAACGAAAATTTTTGAATAAGGTCCATTCTACCCCGAACTGTCCCCGAATATCGGCATAATTGTTGGTCAGTGTATTCTCCCGCAGTTCCCGGAGGATATTAAAATCCATATAATTCAAATCCGAATAATAGGTTACATCATTGGTCAGATCGCGGTAACTCATATCGGACGAGTAACTGCCGTCTTCATTATAAGGACGTTCGTAAGGATTGGCAAAAGCGGCATAACGGAAAACATCCATGCCGGCTTGTCCTTCCTGATTTTTTTTGATGGTAGAATACAAATTGAATTTCAACAACAGATTATCCAAGACATAACGGGATAATTTCATATTCAATCCGCCGGATTTAAAATCATTCTCCTGCATAGTCCCCTGTGAACTCTGAAAATTCAAAGAGGTAAAATACTGTGTTTTTGTATTCCCTCCACTCAGCGTGAGATTATGAGAATGTGAAATCGCATTCCGATACAACACATCCATCCAATCGGTATTGATTTTCTGTAATTCGGCGATCTGGCGTTCAGCTTCGTCGGACGAGATAGCACCATTATCCCGGCGGTTAAGGATCTGGATCACCCGCCCACCGTAACTGGGATGAAAGTCATCGTAAAGCTCGCGTTCCAACTGAATCTTCTCTGTCGTATTCATGAAATCGAACTGATTTCTCGGAGCCATCGTCACTCCGAATTTTCCGGAATAAGAGATGTAATCCTGTCCGGCTTCTCCCATTTTGGTTTCGATGACCACTACTCCGTTCGCAGCACGTGATCCATAAATAGAAGCAGCGGTAGCATCTTTCAGGATGGAGATACTTTTAATATTTTCAGGGGGAATATTCCCGATACCGTTAGTCAGTAAGTTGTTGATACCACCGGAAACCTCACCTGTCTGTAAAGGCATTCCGTCCAATACATAAAGAGGCTCGGTACTTCCGGTCATCGTATTGATCCCCCGGATTTGAATTTTACCTGTCTCGCCGGGACGTCCCGAGGTACTCCGGATATAAACACCGGCCAATTTTCCTGCCAACGCTTTATCTACGGTAGTCACTCCAGCTGTTTCGAGATCGCGTGCAGTAGCGGTACTCACCGATCCGACCATGACCGCCTTTTCGCGTCTTTGAAAACCGGTGACAATGACTTCGCTCATCTCCGCGATCAATGGTTCCAGCATAACCACCATTTCCGTCCGTTTGCTCACATCGATCTCTACATTCTTATATCCGATAAACGACACTTCCAACAGGGAGGTACCGTCGGTTACACTCAACTTAAATTTACCGTCGATATCGGCAGCAGTTCCCACTGTCGTCCCCTTGATTTTTACTGTAGCTCCGGGTAAAGGTTCTCCTGTATTCTTATCCAAAATCTTACCAGAGACAACCCGTACTGCCTGTTGGGGTACCTGTACCGTTTTTTTGTGAATGACAATATGATTATCCACAAAACTATATTCCACCCCTTTCCCTTTCAGACAAAAATCCAGAATCTTTCCGATCTCTTCATTCGTAAAATTCACATTCACCGTTCCCAGATGATCCACGTCACCGGCATTATAAACAAAAGCCACATCCGATTTTTTCTCGATCTCTGTAAACAGTTGTTTGATACTGGCATTTTCCAGTTTCAAACTCAAACGAGTGTGCTGGGAATAAACATTCGCCTGTATCTGCAGGCAAAACAACATTAAGACAACCGAGATTTTCATCATACGCAAAACTTTTTTTGCTTTCTCTCTCGGATAAGACCTACCCTTAAGACTTTTTTTCATACATTTGTTGTTTAAATTAGTAATTGATCTATTAATTATTATCAGGAGGAACAGCTCACAACCAATGGATGCTCCTCCTGTTTTTATTTTTCATATACAATGACCTCCTTCCCTTGTGTAGTAAAACCCAATTTTCCAGTTTCTGTCAAGATCCTGAATATCCGGTCGACACGATCGAACTTCTTCAATTTAGCTGTCAACACCAGGTCTTTCAGCTCATTATTCCGGTAAGAAAAAGTGAAGTCATACCAACGGGCCAACTCGTTTAGTATGTCATCCAATTTTTTATCCTGATATACAAAGAAACCATCCTTCCAAGCCACAAAATGAATCGGTTCCACTTCCCGGACAGTAATCCCGCCTTTTTCCAACACCGCTTGTTGTCCCGGTCGTAACCGACATTCGGAAATATTCGAGTTGTCCGTTACCGACACCGATCCTTTCACCAAAGTAGTCGCGATAGCTTCATTTTCATAATTCCGAACATTGAATTCTGTTCCCAATACGGTAATTTCTGCCTGATCCAAACATACGATAAAGGGTTTGGTTACCTGTTTGGTTACCGCAAAATAAGCTTCTCCCTTCAAGTACACTTTTCGTTCTGTCCCGGAAAATTGCACCGGATACCTCAATTCCGACTCCGCATTCACCCACACCTTGGTACCGTCTGCCAGTACTACAGCATATTCTCCTCCCCGGGGGGTAATCAGCCGATTGTACTCTTCTTCCCCCTCTCCATTTTTTTGTCTATCGTATACTAGTGTATTCCCTTCTTTTTTCACTGTCGTATTTCCAGCCAACAAGGTCTCTTCCGCTTCATCTCCCAACACCACTTTTTCATCGGAACCCAACACCAGAATGGCTTTTTTCCCTCCGGGCTCGATATTTCCTTCCACAACATACGCCTGATCTTTGTCCTGATCACGACGCATAAAAACATAACCGACAGCAATCATCAATACCACCAAAGCAGCATATCCGGCTATCCGGGTCCATAAAAACAAATGTTTGACCGACATTCGGTGAAACAGACGATGTTCTACTTTCTTCCAAGCCTCCTCGGTCTGGTAACGCTGTACACATCCGGCTTGTATCCAATCTTGTCTGTATGCATGAAATAGAAGAAAATGCTGCTCTGATTCTTCCAGCCATTTTTGCAGGACCAACAACTCCTCTTCAGAAGCTGTACCTTCCAGAGAACTGATGATCAAGTGTTGTATATCGGTTTCGTTATCTTTAAAATTGTCCATAAATACTGAAATTTGTATCTAAGACAACTCTATTTTTAAAACTACTTACAGATTTTTGAAAAAATATGACTTTTTCAGTTAGAACAGTGACAACAGTCAGACTTACCCCCTTCATCTCACGGCAGAGTTAACCGACAAAGAAAATACAAGTGGAAATTTGCAGCAATAGAAAGCCGGACTCTCCGGATTATTTCCAGGAAGAATGATCTTTCTCAAATCAAGACTAGTCTGCAATTCAGTGATAACGTAAGTCGGAGGTGTTCGTGTTCGGGGACCATTGGAGCTTTGGCGAGTGTCATCTTGCTTTTTCTGAACGCCCGACCGGTGGTGTCTGAGCGAAGCGAGTTCCGCCGGTCAGTGATAGACAAAGCTAGACGACCGACAGAAGCGACCGGGTCGACAATTCCGATCACCGGAGACGAATTGGTAACGAAATAAACCTACGATAAGTTTACGAACTTTATCCCCTGGTCTAAACCTTTTCTCCTCTAAGAAGGAACAACCAAAATATTGCGCTACCTCTCAAATGGGCTAATTCTTCCCGCAGACGTTTCATAGCCCGGTAAAGCTGAGCTTCCACCGTACGTACAGAGATTCCTAATTCAACCGCGATTTCCTGGCTTTTTTTACCGGAAAACCGGCTGAGAAGAAATATTTGACGACATTGGAAAGGCAAACCATCGATTGCCCGATTTATTTCTTTAAACACGATTTCCTGATTTTCTTTATCTATAAAATACTCTATGTTGTTTTCATCTTTAGAACCCTGTTTTTGAATAAATTCCCAGAAAGCCAATTTTACTTTTTCATGTTTTAACGAATTGAGAGCAGCGTGATAGACAGAGCGATACAAATAAGCCTTCATCGATTCCCGGATATCGATCTCTTCCCTTTTTTCCCACAGCATACAAAATAAATTCTGTACAAGGTCCTCCGCCATATCCCGATCCCTGACAATAGATTCGGCATAAAGACACAAACGCACATACCACATCCGGAACAATTGTCCAAACGCTTTCTTATCTCCCCTGACAATTGCCTTTATCAAAACCTCTGTATGTTCATTTACCTCCATGGATTCCAGAAAAACGTTCGATTAATTTAGTCGAAAATTTATCTGGTGACAAAGAAAAAAATTTAATGCAAGTAATCCAACAATTTACGACGGATTATTTCGAAAAATTCTTCTAAGCGTCTCTTCAGACAATACTCCATATCGTTACAAGAATCCTCTGGACAAGTATTCAAAACGATTACATCTTGTATATATAGAAAGGCAATTATATATATTTACACTTATAGAGGTAGGTCTATTCCGTTACTAGTTCGTCTGCGGTAATCGGAATTGGCGACCCGATCACTTCTGTCGGTAGTCTGTCTTTTTCTTTCACTGACCGGTGGTGTCTGACGGAAACGTAACGTAAAGTTTTTTTGCGAAGTGAGGAACTCCGCCGGCCAGTGAGTTCTTCTCTTGCCCGGAAAAACAAAAGATTTTGTTTTTCCGGGCAAGAGAAGAACCGATGAAATCAACGGAAGCCTTACCGGACTGTTCCAGGCGAACCGGTCTGACGATATAAAACCCGGAAGCGGAATAGAAAAAAATAAATCTACATTTAGGGTAAACATGTATATAAACACCAAAATTTATTCTTCAACAAACTATATCGAATCGTTTAAAATATAAAATAACAAGACATTTTTTCAATCATTCCGTAGAAACACCAGAAAGAAAGAGGTCAAAACTAAAGAGCTATGTTAGAAACATTGAATAACTGGATTATTTCTGCGAACGATTGGATTTGGACATACCTATTAATTATCCTTCTGATTCTGATCGGTTTATATTTTACGTTTAAAAACCGTTTTGTACAATTCCGCTATTTCGGAGAAATGTTCAGGTTATTAGGCCAGGGAGTCAGTAACGGCAAAGGTAAAAATTCCGTTTCTTCGTTCCAGGCTTTCTGTATAGCGACCGCCTCCCGGGTAGGAACGGGTAATTTAGCCGGAGTAGCGACTGCCGTTGCTTTAGGAGGGTCCGGGGCTGTTTTCTGGATGTGGGTACTGGCCCTGATCGGTTCTGCCTCGGCTTTCGTCGAGTCGACTTTAGCTCAAATTTATAAAGAAAAAGGTGAACGCTCATTCATCGGAGGCCCCGCCTTCTATATCGGAAAAGGACTAAAAAAGAAAGGCCTGGCCCTGCTTTTCGCCTTCATTATTATCATCACTTTCGGCTTGGTCTTCAATTCCGTCCAAGCCAATACAATCGCAATCGCTTTTCACGAGATATACGGAACCGGCCAATTAGGTCCGGCCATCATCCTGACCTTTTTCACGCTAATCACTATTTTCGGAGGGATACACCGGATAGCACGGGTAGCGGGTATCATCGTTCCGTTTATGGCGATTGCCTATATTTTAGTGGCCTTATTCATTTTATTCAATCATATGACCGCTATCCCGGCCCTGATCGGCCATATTTTCTCCAATGCTTTCGGAATAGAGCAAGTTGTCGGTGGAGGACTCGGGGCAACGATCATGCAAGGAGTAAGGCGAGGCTTATTTTCCAACGAAGCGGGGATGGGTTCCGCTCCCAATGCTGCAGCCACAGCAACCGTTTCCCATCCGGTAAAACAGGGGCTGATACAAGCCCTGAGTGTATTCACCGACACCATTGTCATTTGTAGTTGCACCGCTTTTATCATCTTACTTTCGGACCTTCCTCTCGATGGAACCTTGAAAGGCATTCAACTGACCCAGGCCGCCGTCGGCCATGAAATCGGTCCCTTCGGAGCTCAGTTTATCGCTTTCTGTATTCTTTTGTTCGCCTTCAGTTCGATTGTCGGCAATTATTCCTACTGTGAAACCAATTTGTTCTTTATATCACGGCATCCGGCCGGTCTGCAAATCTACCGGATAGCCGTCGGAGGAATGGTGTTTTTCGGTTCGGTAGCCGGTTTGGACATCGTCTGGAATCTGGCAGACCTATTTATGGCCCTCATGACCCTGATCAACCTGATCGCCCTCATCTTTCTTGGTCATTTAGCTTTAAAAGCCCTAAAAAACTACAACGATCAAAAACGCCGGGGTATCAAAAGCCCGGTATTCAAAGCCAGCGATATCCCGGAAATAGAAGACCAACTTTCCGAATGGAAGTAGTGCTGAGCGCGAATCTTATTTTATTGTTAAAATAGCGCATTCTTCTTATAACGATTCCGAATATCTGATTTCATTTTTTAATTTTGTGACAACATTTATAAAAGTCAAATTCTTAAAATAGAGCATCATGAAAAAAGTTATTAATTCACCGAAAGCACCGAAAGCGATCGGTCCTTACAGCCAAGCTATTGAAGTAAACGGAATGATCTATATCAGCGGTCAGCTGCCCGTAGACGTAAATACCGGTAAATTCGCCGAAGGCGGTATCCAGGAACAAACCGAACAATCTTTAAAAAACATCGGTTATATTCTCGAAGCTGCCGGTTGTACTTATGATAATGTAGTAAAAACTACCTGTTTGCTAAGCGACATCGCTAATTTCAAAGCCATGAACGAAGTCTACGCAAAATATTTCACCCAGGATTGCCCGGCTCGTGCTGCTTTTGCCGTAAAAGATCTGCCTATGGGAGCTTTGGTTGAAATCGAAGTCGTAGCTGCCAAATAAGTAGCATACGACATTCCGGTTGATCAGCGTTCTTTCTTCCTAATCAAGTTTGAAGGACCGCTGATCATTTTTATATCTTCGCCGTCATTCCCAGATAAACCCCGATAAAATAAGGAATCAGCCATACCCACCAAACAATGACACTGAAACGGCTGAAATTGCGTTTCGCCCGGGCGGAACCTTTCCGAAATGTCCAGAAAGCCCACAACGCATGAATCGCCATTAGAAACACGGCAATACTACCTAAAACAGCATGTAAACGGTTGTCCTGACCGGTAAGCCGTACCAGCTCTGCCATAAAAGCAGTACCGACAAAATCACACACCAAACCTAATCCAAAAGCAGTCACGTGCCACCCTTTCAAACGCCCCTGTATACGTTCACTCCATACCCCTACGGAATAAAAGATCAAAGCCATTGAAATAATAACGATCGCAGCCAACAAAAACTCATCATCATACGTTGTCAATCCCATGTCATTTGTATTTACTTATAACAAATACGCACAAACCGACAAACATGTTTCTGACAATCCAATTAACTTTTATACTCATAAGTCGTCAGCCATTGCTTCAATTCAGTGGTCCGGTTCATCCGGTCCATAGAAAATTCCTGACTACGGATATCGATGACCTCGTATAATTCGATGATCTTCCGATAGAGGATCGCCTGAATCCCGGCATCTGTCAGCCTCCGGGCATCCCGGTAAATCAATTCGGTCAACATTTCCAATTTATAGATCGGATCGTCTGCAAAAAAAGTCGTGATCTCTTCGGTATCGGCCTGGATAAACCAATCCCGGTCTTTGTTGAAATAAGAAGCATACATTCCGGCATAAGGCGACTCGTCGTTCATCTGGCGCTTACCGTCCCGGACATCGTCCAATTCCTCGAAGAAAGTCTTTATAACTGTGGCTATCAAATCTCTTGCTAACATAGTGGTTTCGAGTTGCTGAATTTTAGGTAAAGATATAAGCTTTCGATTAAAAACGATAGTTTTAAAGAAAAAATTTATCTGCCTGATTCTTTGCATCCAACTATTTTCTTTATAAATAATCTCTATAAATTTATAAAAATAAAGTATTTGTTTATTATTTTTATATGCGTTAAAATTGCAGTATAAAAGTGCGATACTAAATCATTTTAATCAATAAGACTATGAGTATTAAAGGAACGAAAACCGAACAAAATCTGTTAAAATCATTTGCCGGAGAGTCACAGGCCCGGAGCCGTTATACTTTTTTTGCCAGTGTAGCTAAAAAAGAAGGTTATGAACAAATCGCCGGTGTTTTCATGGAAACTGCCGAGCAGGAAAAAGAGCACGCGAAGAAATTCTTCAAATACCTCGAAGGGGGAATGGTAGAAATTACCGCCAGTTATCCGGCCGGTATAATCAGTACGACAGCTGAAAATCTGAAAGCAGCCGCCGATGGAGAGAATGAAGAATGGGCAGATCTGTACCCGGAATTTGCTCAAATAGCACAGGAAGAAGGTTTCCCGCAAATCGCCAATACTTTCCGTCAGATTGCAAAGGTCGAAGCCGAACACGAAGCTCGCTACCGCAAACTACTGGAACGGGTAGAAACCGGTAAAGTTTTCGAACGGGATGAAGAGATCGAATGGCAATGCCGTAATTGCGGATACGTATTGAAAGGCAAGAAAGCTCCGATGAAATGCCCGGCATGCGAACATCCTCAGGCTTATTTCGAACCGAAAAAAAATAATTATTAAGAATTTAACAAAACAATGTAAATTATATTAACCCGGCAGCGCTATTTACCGGAAAATATCAAATTTATATCGTTTGCAAGCCAAAAAGAGTCGTTAAAAACGGCTCTTTTTTATTTATTTCTTATAACTTTGGCGGCATCGTGGGGATTATATTTTAATCTAAATAAAAAACTATGACTGAAAAAATTTACAAACTTTTGAAAGACTCTCCTGCTATGCGCTGGACAGCCTTGGTATTATTAGCCTCGGCGATGTTCTTTGCCTACATGTTCGTAGACATCTTATCACCTCTACAGGCCATGCTGCAAGAAACAAAAGGCTGGGACCCGGCAGCCTACGGGACCTATCAGGGAAGTGAAACCTTTTTGAATGTATTTGTTTTCTTCCTGATCTTTGCCGGTATTATCCTGGATAAAATCGGAGTACGTAACACCGCCTTACTATCCGGCGCCTTGATGGTAATCGGTGCTTACCTCAAATACTGGGCCGTATCCGACGGTTTCACCGGAGGGGCTACCGATGAATATCTCAAAAATTTCTGGAATTTCTTCCCTTTCTATGAAGGCATGCCTTCTTCGGCTAAAATGGCTGCTTTAGGCTTTATGATCTTCGGTTGTGGGGTAGAAATGGCAGGTATAACCGTATCGAAAGGTATCGTCAAATGGTTTAAAGGTAAAGAAATGGCTTTGGCGATGGGACTGGAAATGGCTATCGCCCGTATCGGTGTTGCAGCAGCCGTACTGATCTCTCCGGCAATCGCCAATATGGGAGGTGTAAAAGATGTGTCCCGCTCTGTTTTATTCTGTGTCATCCTATTGCTCATCGGTTTTATTGCTTTCTGTGTCTATTTTGTCATGGACAAAAAACTGGAAAAACAAATGGGAGAAAGTGGAGAAGAACCGGAAGAACCCTTCCAAATCAAGGACCTGGGACTGATTTTTTCCAGTAAAGTATTCTGGATCGTCGCCTTACTGTGCGTGTTATATTATTCCGCGATTTTCCCATTCCAGAAATATGCCATCAATATGTTGCAATGTAATCTGGATTTTACAGCCGAAAAAGCAGGTATGATCTTTTCTGTATTTCCCTTAGGAGCGGCAGCCATTACACCGCTATTAGGTAACTTCCTGGATCGTAAAGGGAAAGGTGCTTCGATGTTAATCTACGGAGCTTTTCTGATGATTATCTGTCATCTGGCTTTTGCCCTGGCCTTACCGGCTTTAAAAGGCAGTATTGCCGGGCCGATCGTCGCTTTCACCTCTATCGTGCTGTTAGGAATTTCTTTCTCTCTGGTACCGGCTGCGTTATGGCCCAGTGTTCCCAAATTGGTAGACAACCGTCTATTGGGTTCTGCTTATGCCGTGATATTCTGGATTCAGAATATCGGTTTATTCGCTTTCCCGATGATCATCGGGAAAGTATTGGCAGCAGTAAACCCCGGCATCGAAGATCCGTTGCAATATAACTACACCGTTCCGATGCTGATTTTCGCCAGCCTCGGCGTATTCGCACTGTTCCTGGGTCTGTGGTTAAAAGCAGAGGACAAGAAAAAAGGATATGGTTTGGAATTACCCAATATCAAGAAAGATTAGAAATAAGAAATGATAAATCAGATAACGGGAATTACGATGTAATTCCCGTTATTTTTTGTAAATTTGTTGAATAGTTGCAAAACAAGTAAATGATGAATAGAATCACTCAATTATTCGGTATCGAATATCCCATCATCCAGGGAGGAATGGTATGGTGCAGTGGCTGGCGGCTGGCTTCGGCCGTAAGTAATAACGGAGGTCTCGGTTTATTAGGCGCCGGCTCGATGCATTGCGATACGTTAACGGAGCATATCCGCAAGATGAAAGAGGCCACTGACCGCCCATGGGGGGTAAATGTGCCGTTACTTTATCCGGAAATCGATAAACTCATGGGAATACTAGCGGACGAACAGGTAAAGATCGTGTTCACTTCTGCCGGTAGCCCTAAAAAATGGACTTCTTTTTTGAAATCTCACGGTATGACGGTCGTTCACGTCGTCAGCAGCGCCTCATTCGCTCAAAAATGTGAAGAAGCCGGATGTGATGCCATAGTTGCCGAAGGCTTCGAAGCAGGAGGACATAACGGACGGGAAGAAACCAGTACGCTGACTCTGATCCCGAACGTCGCTGCTCATTGCCGCCTTCCGCTGATCGCTGCAGGGGGTATCGCTTCCGGTAAAGCAATGCTGGCCGCCATGATATTGGGAGCCGAAGGGGTACAGATCGGAAGCCGGCTCGCCGTAGCTACCGAATCGTCCGCTCATCCGAATTTCAAACAGCAGGTGTGGAAAACTCCTGAAGGAGGGACGATGCTGGCCCTGAAAAAAATAGCCCCAACCCGATTGATTAAAAATGAATTTTACGAACAAGTCAAAACACTGGAAGACCAAGGAGCAGACTCCGATACCCTGAAAGAGCTGCTGGGCAAAGGAAGAGCTAAACAAGGGATCTTCGAAGGCAATCTGGCAGAAGGCGAACTCGAAATAGGACAAATCGCTTCGATGCTCAAGGGCGAAGAAAGTGTTGCCGAGATCATGCAGGACTTGCTCCGGGATTATAACCAAAGTATAAGCCGATGCAGCAATTCAGTCTCCTTCTGACTTCCGGCAAAATAAAAATAATGATATACTATGATCCAATTTTCCCGTCATATTCTCGATAATGGCCTGACAGTTATTTGCCATACCGACAAAAGTACCCCTTTCGTCTCGGTAAACGTACTTTATAAGGTCGGTTCACGCAATGAACAAGCGGACAAAACCGGTTTCGCCCATTTATTCGAACACCTGATGTTCGGCGGTTCCACTCATATCGAAGACTATGACAAACATGTGCAGCTGGCCGGAGGAGAAAGCAATGCCTACACGACCAATGACCTGACCAACTATTACATCACCATACCTGCCTCGAATATCGAGACAGCTCTTTGGCTGGAATCCGACCGTATGGCAGGTTTGAACCTTTCGCCATCTTCCCTGGATATACAAAAACACGTCGTTATCGAAGAATTCAAACAACGCTATCTGAATAATCCTTACGGAGACCTATGGCTGAAGCTGCGTCCCCTGGCTTACAAAGTGCACCCTTATCGATGGGCTACGATCGGAGTATCGCCGGAACATATAGAAAGGGCAACTCTGGAAGATGTCGGGGCTTTTTTCCGGCAATTCTATGCACCCGACAACGCAATCGTCAGCATCTGCGGTAATATCGCAGAAGACAAGGCTTTAGAGTTGGTAAAAAAATGGTTCGGCGACATTCCACCAGCCCACGGACCGGTTAGTCACATCCCTGCCGAACCCCGGCAAACAGAGGAACGCCGTTCGATCGTCCCGGATAACAATGTGCCGGCAGACGCTATTTATAAGGTATTTCACATGGGTGGACGGGATAGCGACGATTTTTATGCCTGTGATATCATCTCCGACATTTTATCCAACGGGCAATCTTCACGTCTCTACGTCAACCTGATCAAAAACCAACGTTTATTTTCCGGTATAGACGCCTATGTCTCGGGCGACCGGGATCCGGGATTATTCATTTTCAGTGGTAAACTATCCGAAGGTATCGACATCCGTCAGGCAGAAGCGGCAATAGACCAGGAAATCGAGCATTTTATAAAGGATGAAATTACCGTTCGGGAGGTGGAAAAAATCATCCATAAAACCGAAGCCCGCATCTCTTATAGTGAAATCAGCTATCAAAGTAAAGCCAGCAATCTAGCCTTTTTCGAGTTTCTAGGAGACGTCGACCTGATCAATACAGAAGGTAAACGTTATAACGATATTACGGTCGACAAAATCAAAACTACTGCCAGGGAACTATTCCGAAAAGAAAATTGTTCTACCCTTTGGTATCTGAAAAAATAACTGTTTTCACGACAGAAAAAGATAATCTAAAACCAAGCCTATGATGCCCAACCGAAATATAGCCCCAAGAATAACTCCGCTATCCACTCCGAGTCTCCTGCCCTACCAATGCCTGATATTGGCCAACGGAACAGAAATCTTTTACCTGAACGATCCATTACAGGAAGTTTTTAAAATCGACGTTGTCTTCGAGGCCGGAATCTATTATCAACCCCAACCCCTGGTTGCCTCGACTACAGTCAATATGCTGAACGAAGGCACATTGCACCATTCAGCAGAAGCAATCGCCGACCAGTTCGACTATTACGGGGCCTATGTGGATTTCAGTTGTGGCCTGAATAAAACCGAAGTAAGCCTGCTTTCCCTGAATAAATATGCCACAGAAACATTGACCATGCTGGCAGAAATCATTACAGAAAGTAATATTCCGGACAAAGAACTCGAGATATACCTGACGAATAAACGCCAGGAATACTTGGTCAACCTGGAAAAAACCAGCTATCTGGCCAAACAAAAATTTTCCGCCCTGATCTTCGGGGAAGATCATCCCTATGCCAACCGGATCGAGGAAAGTGATTATCAACGAATCACCGTTTCCCTCATCCGCGATTTTTATCACCGGTATTATCAAGCCGGACAATTCCGGATTTTTATTTGTGGTCATGTAAACGAAGGACTGTTAAATACGGTAACCCGTTTATTCGGAAATCTTCCCATTCCGTCCCCCGGGAATATTTCAAAAAAACTACCGTTTCATGCAGCTCAACCAGGCCGTTATCATGTATCCAAAGAAAACTGTGTCCAATCCAGCATCCGCATCGGTAAATCCAGTGTACGGCTGACAGACGACGATTATGCCGGTTATATGCTTTTGAACACAATTTTGGGTGGTTATTTCGGATCACGCCTGATGTCGAATATCCGGGAAGAAAAAGGATATACTTACGGGATCGGCTCTTTCAATGTCTCTCTGCCCCAAAGAAGTTATTGGAGTATCACCACCGAAGTCAATAACGAATATACAGAAGCAACGATCGAGGAAATCTTTAAAGAAATACACAAACTCCGGACAGAAACAGTGCCTGCCGAAGAACTGAATCTGGTGAAAAATTATTTATACGGCGATTTACTCCGTGAATTAGACGGGGTATTCGCTCAAAGCGATTCCTTAAAACATAAACTGAATTACGGTTTGGACAATAGCTTTTATATCGGGATCATTGAAAAAATCAGACAATGCACCCCCGAAGCGATACTGGAATTGGCCGACAAATATTGGAACCCTGAAGAGATGTATATCGTCACTGCCGGACAACCTTAACCTACCCGGTAAGGGACAGGAGATCGGCCGGAAGATGGAAATACATGATTCGTTTGGTATAGTTTTTGTTTTCTAATTATCAAACAACTAAATAATAAGACCATGAAAAAACTTATTTTTATTTCGTTATTATTCTCTATTCTGTCCCTCTCTGTTTCCGCACAGAAACCCACCAAGGCAGAAAAAGCAGCGCAACTGGAACAAGAATTTCAGCAGACCCGGCAATTGATTGAAAGCAATCATTTCCAATTCGAACTCAACCGGGTATATCCCCAGGATGGCCAAGATCTCAGCCGTTTCAATCCCAGAGGTAAGTTCGTTATTACCGACTCGGTCGCTAAAGGTACCCTTCCCTTTTTCGGCCGGGCTTATTCCCTTCCCTACGGTGAAGGCGGAGGCATTGAATTCGACGGGGTGATGAAGGACCAATCCCTGAAAATCGAACACAAAAAGAAAAGAAAAATCCTGATTTACCGTTTTTCTATCACCGCCAAAAACGATACATACCAGATTTCCATGGAAATTTCAGGAGGTGGGAATTGCTCGGTAAACCTGAACAGCAACAATCGGGCACAAATTTCCTATTCCGGGACCGTCAGTCCGGTTAAAGACGAAACAGGAAAGTCGTAAAAATCGTTCCCCGGACAGTGCAACCCGATATCGGAATTACCGTACAACTGAGAAATAAATCTTTATGGTATGGTAAAATTCTTTTTCACCGGTTTGCTCTTCTGGGGTATCTTTCTCTCCCCGACAGCCCAAAACAACCAACGAATCACCAATTTCGGCATTATAAAAGAAAAAGTCGACAGCAATCGGTTCAAAATGCAATATACGATTGCAACGACTCATCACACTTTTTATCTACAACCAACCACTCCCTACAGTGACCAAAATATTCGGATCGCTCAAGACAGTGCATTCGTAATTATCCGCGACAGCATCGCTGCCGGATATCTACCGTATTTCGGAAGCGGCTATTCTATCCCCCAAACCGGAAACAGAGGAATCGTTTTCAGTAATACGATGCAGGATTTGACCCGACAAACACGCGGAAAAGGAAGACGCCAGAGTATTTTCTATCAATTCAGCGTCGTCGGAAAAAACGATACTTATAAACTCAGCATAGATATCAGACACGACGGCACTTGTTACCTCTTCATCAACAGCCTCAAACGCAGCCCAATCTCCTACACCGGACAAATCGTGGAGCAGGGATAGAGTTGCTGGGGTAATAGAGTTGCTGAGTTACTGAGTTACTGAGTTACTGAGTTGCTGAGTTAATTGAGTTGATTGAGTTATTGAGTTATTGAGTTGATAAGTTATTGAGTTGATAAGTTGTTGAGTTGATAAGTTGTTGAGTTGATAAGTTGTTGAACTGATAAGTTATTGAGCTTCTAATGTCATGATCTACAACTATTTAGTTGTAAATATCCTCTGTAACTTTTGTTCCCCTTTAACTCTATTAACTCAGTAACTCTATTAACTCAGCAACTCTATTAACTCAGCAACTCTATTAACTCAGCAACT
>OGDY01001626.1_pt1 | contig 24261 bp, 36 predicted proteins | sample 1570341 | NCBI WGS metagenome assembly OGDY01 (sample SAMEA2581972, study PRJEB24529) | metagenome | biome: Human gut stool | place: China | collected 2011 | reverse complement strand
CATATCCACGGTACGCTGGGCGTCCTTGGCGGTATCGCCGGTTGGAGCGACAAGGAGATGGAAGAGGGCTTTATGCCCGGTGAGCCCGCCAAGGACGCCCAGCGTACCGTGGATATGCGCCGCCGTGAGGATCTGGCTGGCACCAAGCAGATCCAGTGCATTCCCGGCGGCAAGTTCGAGGTGGAGTACGACGAGCTGGGCTACGCGGTGAAGGCCGTGCGGGTGTGACCATCGAAAGGAGGTACACCATGAACGCTTTACACATCAAAAATACGGTGTTGGCGGTGCTGGCTGCGGCTGGCTCCGCCATCGCCCAGGCACTTGGAGGTTGGGACGTGGCTCTCAAAGTTCTGATCTGCTTTATGGCGTTGGATTACGCCACGGGCTGGCTGGTGGCAGCGATCTGGCACAAGTCCGGCAAGAGCAAAACCGGGGCGCTTAGTTCCGACGCCGGGTTCAAGGGGCTGGCGAAGAAGTGCGTCATGCTGGCGCTGGTGTGGATGGGGGCATTATTGGATCAGGCCACATCCAGCGACTTTGCCCGTGACGCAGTGTGTATGTTTTTCATCGCCAACGAGGGATTGTCAATTTTGGAGAATACGGCAGTAATGGGGATCCCCTACCCCGCCTTTGTGAAAAATATGCTGGATGCCATTCGTCAGGCCAGCGATCAGGGGAAACAGAATACGGAGGCTCACACATGAGCACGAGAGCGGGCACTGTCCCGCTCTCCGATCTCCAATTTTTGAAGATCTATTTCAACCGGAAGCGTCTCCGCTCCACCACGGCCAACCTAAAAAAGATGCTGGCGGAGGCGGGCGGGGACGCTATCTGCAATGGCTCCATTTTCCTGCGGAACCAGACACCGGCCTGCCATTTGAAAGCAGACGGCAAAGTCTACAAGGCCCCGGACTACCGGGCGTGGGCCGTCAGTTGGAACACCCCAACGGACTTCGGCGTGAAAACCGTGCCCAACGGGGACCGGAATTACATGGAGTGTGTCCACCTCATCATCGGCGGGAAGAAGATCTACCCCGTCACCTGCGGAGCGGATATGCGCTACCGTGCCCCCCGGACAGCCATCGGCACCAAGAACGGGCGGTTTGCCTACTACGTGAGCAAGGACCGGCGGACACCGGAACAGCTTCGTGACCTGCTGGCCGCGTCCGGCTGGGACAACGCCATTATGATGGACGGCGGCGGGTCTACCTGCTTCATGGATTCGACAGGCAAGGGCTTTACCGGGGACGGGCGGGTGATCCCGTTCTTCCTCGTGTGGAAACTGAAAAGCGGGGACGCGTGTGAGCCGGAAGGAGGAAAACCCATGGTAGAGATCAATGCCTATTCCAAGGCGAAGGACGGCGGCAAGAAGCTGTCCACAAACTTTGCAGTGAAAGAATTTGCCTGCAAGGACGGCTCCGATGCCGTACTGGTGGCGCCCCGGCTGGTGATGGTGCTCCAGAGCCTCCGCAGTCACTTTTGCGCGGCTGTGACCATCAACAGCGGCTACCGGACACCCCAATACAACGCCAAGGTTGGTGGTGTGGCCCACAGCCAGCACTGCTACGGCACGGCGGCGGACATTGTGGTGCGGGGCAAGACCCCGGCGCAGGTGGCGGCCTACGCCCGACAGCTGATGCCGGACTGGGGCGGCGTGGGGGTTTATGACAGCTTTTGCCATATCGACGTGAGAGAGGCCAAGGCTGACTGGAAAGGATAAGGAGGGCCAAGTATGGCAGGCTACTACGATAAAAACAAAGACTACTCCAAGGAGCTTCAGCGGACGGATCTATCCTCCTCGGAGCGTGACCGGCTGACCAAGGAGCGAGAGAATAAAATCGCTGACAAGTACGGCGGCAGGGAGCCCAACATGATCGGCTCCGACAAGACGTACAGCCAGACCTACGGCGGATCCAGCAATCGGGGGAACAGCGGCAGTTCCGGCGGCAGCTCTCAGGGGACTTTCGGCGGGGTTTCTTATACCCGCAATGACAATGGCGGCGGCATCTACGGGATGCCCACCAGCAACTCCGAGGTAAAGAACTACAAGCAGAACGGCGTGACCTACAGCGTAGGTGCAGACATGAGCCGCCGTCAGGATCTGGCGGGCAGGGCGCAGGTCTCCAACGGCTATACCGTGTTCTATGACGATAACGGCTACGCCTACAAGGCCGTGAAGGGCGTGGCGGACTACACCCCCCATCAGGACATCAACGCCGGGAACGGCAGTTACGGCAAAAGCGGCGCGTGGACGGACAACGAGATGATGTCCGCGCTGGACCGCTCCAAGATCCAGGACATCCGCAACCGGCTTCAGCGGGGCGAGATCACCGGCGATCAGGCAAATCAGGCGGCAAACGCCATCCGTGCCGGATACGGCTACACCATTGATAAAAACGGCCATGTGACGGACAGCGGTGCACTGTCTGCCGCGAACGATCTGCGGCGGCGGCTGGGGCTTGACAACAGCCCGGAAAGCGCGGAGCTGGCCTATTACCGCTATCTCATGGGGACGGATACCTCCCCCTCCGCACAGGCCAGCGGCAAGGTACAGTCCTTCGGCGATTTCATGGCGGCGAATGGCGGCGCACAGGCCGGTACACCCGGCTACGGGACCCCGGCATACAGCCAGCAGCAGCGGGTCACGGATATCAACGCAGGCGGCACGCCGTCCGGCAATCTCTCCACATCGCAGACCGGCATGAGCTTTGACATTGGGGACGGCAGCGACTACCTGAAGGAGCTGTACGCCAAGAAGGTGGCGGCGGAGCTGGCGGCGCTGAAATCCGCCTACGAGCAGAACACCGCCACGCTGGATGCCAGCCGTGCACAGATCGCGCCGGTGTACGACATTGCCCGGAACAGCGCGGCCAACCAGAACGCCTTGAGCCGGGGCAGATTTCAGGAGATGGCGGTTGCCAACGGCCTGAACACCGGCACCACCGGACAAGCGGCGCTGGCACAGGACGTTGTGCTCCAGCAGAACCTCTCCCAGATCGACCGGGAGCAGGCAGAAAAGACGGCGGCCATCGACCTCCAGCGGAGCCAGCTTGACACGGAGTACCGAAACGCCATTGCCAAGGCAGAGGCCACGGGAGACGCGGAGCTGGCAAACGCCCTGTATGAGGAATACGTCCGGCAGCAGAACCTGTATGCCAAGTACGGCGCACAGACGAGCGGTTCCGGCGGCTCCGGCACGGCGGCTGTGGTAAAGCCGACGCTGACGGCCAGTCAGGTGCAGTCCGCGCTGAAAAACGGCATCGTGACGGATGACGTAATCTCCGCCTTTGATTATTACTACGGGCAGGGGGCCTATGATTCCCTGTACGGCACCGGCAAGCTGACGTCCGGCGGTTCCTCCGGCGGCGGCAGCACAGGCCGAAAGAAGGGAAGCTACTCCAACGGCTCCCTGACCAATCAGCAGGTGAAGCAGCTCCAGAAATACTACGGCGTGTCTCAGGACGGCAAGTGGGGAACCAACTCCAAGAAGGCCGCAGGCGGCCTGACGGCTGACCAGGCATGGGCGAAGTATCAGGGGGGCGGCAGCGGCAGCAGCAACTACGGGAACATCCGTAGAACCATCACAGGCTATATGTCTCAGGGCAACTACGCAAAGGCGCAGAGCTACCTGAAATCCAACTGGAACAGCCTGACAGAGGCGCAGCAGAAAGAACTCTCCGCGATGTTTGGATAAGGAGGCTATACGATGGCGGTAAAAATGCCGGATCTGATCGCTTACGGCGAGCGGGTCAACAAAACACAGAATAACAGCGGCGGCGTTCGGATACCGGACCTTGTAGCCTATGGCAAGCGGGTGGAGACGCGGAAGGCCAAGGAGACGAAGGCTGTTACGCCTTCTGTCTCCCCCCGGCCTATGGAGAACGCCAGCACCGGGAATAGCCGCCCCAACAGCCGCCTGCTGGCAGACGTGCGGACCGGCGGCACCACGCCCCCCTCTCTGGATAACGGGCGCGTGGGGAAGGTGATCTCCGGCGCGGCGAAGTCCACCGGCTCCGCCTTCACGAACCTTGGCGGCGTGCTGGCAGAGGGGGCCGGGAAGCTGAATACCCGCATTGCTAACCAGAACGCCGGGGATTCCCTTCAAAGTGACCATGACGCGGTGAAACGGTACGAGAAGATGCTCCGGGACGTGAAGTGGGCCAACGGCAAGCCCATGACGGCGGCGGACATAAAGCAGGTGCAGGGCTACCTTGCCAGCGCAAAGCGGCGGATCGCGGCCCATGAGGGCTATACCAAGGCGGTGGAACAGTCCGACAAGGCGGTGGCGGACAAGGCGTATCAGAAGGCGGACCGCCTGTCCCAAAGCTCCGCCGCGGATGTGGCGCAGGCCAAGGAAGGGCTGGGTCCGGTGGGCCAGTTTGCCGTGGATCTGGGCGTTCAGGGCGTACAGATGGCGGGGGACGTGGCAGCCAGCGCCGTGCTCCCCGGTGCCGGTCTTGCCCTGATGACGGCCCGTTCCGCCGGGAGCAGCGCCCAGCGGGCCAGACAGGCCGGGGCCACCTACAATCAGCAGCTTGCCTACGGACTGGGGAGCGGCGCGCTGAGCCTTGGAACAGAGAAAATTTCCAACGTTTCTAAGCTGTTTCAGAAGGCGTTTGGGCGCGGCCTCGCGGAGAAGGCAGCCAGCAAGTTAATCGCCAAATTTGGCGAAAACACAGCCGTTCAGGTCATGAGCGACCTTGCCAAGCGGCCAGCGGGTAAATTGGCCCTCTCCATGATCTCCGAGGGGGGCGAAGAATTTCTGGAAGATTATGCACAGCCCTTTTTGCAGCGGGCCACCTATGACCCCTCTGCCCGGTTCGATCTAAGCGAGGCACTGTATGACGCGGCGGTGGGTGCTGCCATGGGCGGCATCGGTGCAGGTGTTGACGTCATCCGGCAGCGTGGAAACGGTCAGGCGGACGCACAGCCCACGCAGGAGGCACGCCCGGAGGTGCGGGAGGGTACTTATACCCCCACTCCCGCAAACGCCGCAGAGGGCACGCAAAACGCCGCCCCCAGTGTGGAGACGGCGGCAAACAAGGGCGAGACAGTGCAGATCGTTGAACGGCTGCGAGAGAGTATACCGGGGCTTAACGGCACAGAGCCGGTATCGACCGTATCTTCCAAAGCAATCCCATTTGTCGAGGGCCGAACCATGGCTGAAAAGGCAAGGAAAATGTTTGAGGCCATTAAGGGGGTTGTGACTCGACCCGGCTTTGGAGACATTGACATCAACGGGCGTTCCGTGAAGGACGATTTGAGCCATGGCGTAGGCGGGGCAAAGGCCCCGCCATTCCGGAAGTGCTCCGGCGCGGGCAGCAAATTGATTTCCAGCAGAATTGGAAAGGACGTCCCTATGACGGCTATGTATTTGCCGCCCCGGTCACTATGGACGGCGAAACTGCTTACGTAGCTGCCGTTGTAAAGCGCACTAGCAAAAACCGATTTTATCTGCATGAAGTGATTGACGCGAACGGGAACGTTATAAAAATAGACGCCGGGGATCGTGCCAATCCAACCAGCCTTGCCACCAATGGTGACGCTGGGACACAATCTCAGGCGTCTGTTGAGGGTACGCGTCCCCTCAATTCTGATTCTAACATAACACAGGAGGCGGAAATTGTCAAGAACGGCGGAAGCCGGGACATTCTCTCCGAGGTTCTGTTTGGGAAGAAGCGGGCGGATATGGATGCCATGACGCCGGAGCAGCAAAACGCCATATATCAGGCCAATGAAGCCGGAACCGTGGGCATGGACGCCACCGGCAAGGTGTTCCAGATCGACCCGGAGCAGCACATCGACCGGCGGCGGATGGAGACGGTGGGCGGCAGAGACGTGAACGCCTTCCAGTTCGACCACCCGGAGCTGCACCGCTATTACCAGGAAGCGGCCAACGCCCTGATCGCGGACGCGGACCTCTCCCTCCAGCAGCCCATGAGCCGCCGTTATGAGCGAACCATGGAGGGCAACGCCGTCCAACAGGCGGCACAGACCTCGCCCCATCTGCGGCAGGCCATGGACGAAATCGGTCTTACCCGTGACGCCATTATCGACGCAGCTCAGCGGATCATCACCGATCAGGGGCAAGAGAACGTGGCGGCGGCCAAGCGGGTGGAGCTGATTCTGGACGATATGCTCTCCCACGGCTACACCACCATGACCGGCGAACAAGTGGGACCCAACAGCGGGTATCTCACCGCCAAGCAGAGCATTTTGGGCGCAGGCGAGCAGGCGCGGGGCCGCGGTTTGGACGATGTGGATGCTTTCGACACGCCGGGTGACGCCAAGGCCGGGACGGTGAACACGCCCTTTGACACCATGCAGGCCAAGAGTGAGGAGTTTTACCCGGTCAACCCCAACAGCGCCCAGCGCATCCAGGCAGAACAGCGGCGGGCACCCTCTGAGGTCCCCGTTGTAAACCCCGATACCGGGCGGAATGTGGAGAAAACGGTCTCCACCATTCTGAACAGCCCCCTGACCTCCCCGGAGATGGCAACCGTGTATGAAAACGCCATTGCAGGCGGCGCGTTCGACTATGACGTGGTGACGGACCGGGGCGCCGTGCAGCAGGCACAGGCCAAGATCGCACGGGACGGCTGGCGCGAAGTGGCGAACAGCTTTATTGCCAAGGCGGAGCTGGGACAGCGGATCACCAAGGCGGACACCGCCGAGGCCATCAGCGCCTACAACCTCGCCATTTCCGAAGGAGACCACAAGGCTGCCTTTGAACTGGCAACGGCCATTGCGGACGCGGCCCATGACAGCGCACAGATGGTACAAGCCATGAACCTGATGAATCGGTTGACGCCGGAGGGCCGTCTGCTGACGCTGCGGCGGCTGGTAGACAAAATGAATGACCGGGCGGCGCGGCAGAACCGGGCACCCCGGCAGAACACCCCCGGCAGCGGAGACGTGGAAAGCGCACGGGTGGACTACATCGACAAGGTGACGGGCTTCACCCTCTCTGACGAACTGGCCACCAACTACCTGATGGCAGAGACGGATGCGGAGCGGGCGGCAGCGTGGGACGCCATCACCACCTCCATTGCGGACCAGATCCCCAGCACGTTCCGGGAGAAGGCCAATTTCTGGCGGTACACCTCCATGCTGACCAACCCCACCACCCACATCCGCAACATCATGGGCAATGCCATTCAGTTCGGCGCACGGAAAATCAAGGACGGCATCGGAACCGCAATCGAGCGGGCGGTCATCAAGGACCCCTCTCAGCGGACAAAGGCCGTGAATGTTGACAAGGATCTGAAAGACTTCGCCAAGGGCCAGTATGAGACGGACCAGAGCGCGGCTATGGGCAGCGGGAAGTATTCCGATGCCACGGCAGCGGGCATTGAGCGGGAGATCCAGAGCAAGCGGAAAATGTTTAATGGGGAGGACGTTCTCTCCCGTGCCGTGCAGAGCATCGGAGATTTGAACAGCCGCGCCCTTGACTATGAGGACGTGATCTTCAACCGGAGCGCCTATGTGGACAGCTTCGCCCAGGCGCTGCAAGCCAAGAACGTGACGGCGGCTGAAGCGGAGGCCGGGACCAGAGCCGCAGATGTGGAGGCGGCACGGGCCTACGCCATCGAGGAAGCCCAGCGGGCCACCTATCGCAACACCACAGCGCTTTCCGAGGCGCTGTCCAAGATGGGACGGTATCAGGGGGACAATCAGGTATTGAGGGCCGCATCTTTCGCGGCAGACGCCTTCCTCCCCTTCCGCAAGACCCCGGCCAACATCCTGACCACGGGCCTTGATTACAGCCCCATCGGACTGGCCAAGGGCGTGAAGGAAGCCATGTTGGACGTGAAGTCCGGGAAATGCACGGCGGCGGATGCCGTGGATTCCCTTGCATCCGGCCTCACCGGCACCGGGATTCTGACGCTGGGCGCTTATCTGGCGGCGGAGGGGCTGCTCCACGTCCGGGCCGGTGACGATGACAAGGAGGAAGCCTTTGAGAAATCCATGGGCGGGCAGGACTATGCCATCCAGATCGGGGACAAGTCCTATACATTGGACTGGGCGGTTCCTGCGGCGATGCCTCTTTTTGCCGGAGCGGCCATCATGGAATCCGTTCGGAAGGGCGGCGGCACCTTCGACGCGCTGGTGGATTCTTTGCTGGGGATGCAGGACGTTGTGCTGGAGACCTCCATGCTGTCCTCCCTGAATGATTTGGTTTCCAACATCAGCTATGCCAAGAGCAAGCCCATGTACCTGATTGACCGGGCGGCCAGCAGCTACGCCGGACAGTATATCCCCACCATCGGAAGCAAGGTTGCGTCCGTATTTGATGATACGGTGCGCAAAAGCTATGTGGAAAAGGGTTCCGGGCAGGTAGCCTCCGACGTGAACTATTTCTTGCAGGGGGCGGCGAAGAAGGTCCCCGGCGCACGGAATCAGCTTCAACCCATGGTGGATATGTGGGGCAACGAGGTCTCCAACGGCTCTGCGCCGGAGCGGGTGTTCCAGAGCTTCCTTTCCCCCGGCTATCTGAAAAAGGCGGATGACAGCGCAGCCACCAAGGAAGTGCGGCGGCTGGCAGAGGCTACCGTGGACAGCAGCGTATATCCGACCGCCATGGACAAATCGTTCACGGTGGGCAAAAAGGAAAAGACCCTGACGGCGGCGGAGTACACCCAGTACGCCAAGTCCGCCGGAAGCGCCCGGAAGAAACTGATTGAGGAAGCGGTCAAACTCCCGGCCTACAAGGCCATGAGCAACACGGAAAAGGCTGCGTATGTGAAAAGGGCCTACGATTACGCCAAGTACACCGCCCGTAAGGAGCTTGCCCCCGGCTATGAGACGGACGCATGGGTGGAGAACGCCAAAAATGCCAAGAGGGACATCAACGTTTCCACGACAGAATATCTGGCCCTGTATGAGAAGTACGGCGGCAGCGTTATGAGCGGAAAAGGCTACGAAAAGGTGAAAAAAGCCGTTTCCGCCGGTCTGACAGTGGACGAGTACATGGGAGTCAAGGACAGTGCGGACACTGACGGCAACGGCAGCGTAACCAAGGCGGAAGCCAGCGCGGCCCTTGCCGGTCAGGAGCACCGGGCGGACCTGTGGGATATTATCTGCACCACCAACGCCAAGAACCCCTATAAGTAAGAAAACACCCTCGCCGTCTGGCGGGGGTGTTTTGTTTGGCTTTTACATCATGGATAGGAGCGTTTTCACATGGGCGGCGCGGTCCAGCATCCGCTCGTGCTCCCAGTCCCAGACGGCCTGCATGGCCTCCGTGGGATGGAGACCGGCGTCCTTCGCCTTTTCAATATGGCGAACGGCCATTTCGTGGAGCCGATTGGCATGGCCCAGCTCCTGACGGCTGAGGTCGGCGTAGGTGCTGGCGTCCTCCGGGTCCTCGGCGTGCTTGACAGCCTCCCGGGCGTACTTCTCGGCATCGTCCAGTTCTTCCCGGATCCCTTCGGCCAAGTGTTTGATCTCGTGCATAAAATCCTCCTAACTCTGCTTGATGAGGGTGTAGAGTTTGTCCACATCCGTTTCATTCAGCGTGACATTCCCGATCAGGGGGATATTGGTGGTGACGGGGCCTTTGGCGGCTTCGGTTTTCAGGCAGGCGTAGATCTTGTCAATATCTACGTTCCCCGCCTCGTCAAAGACGCCGAGGGCCTTCATGGCGGGATGCTCCCGGAGGGCAGAAAGGCTGGCGTCCAGATTGCCAAGGGCCATAGCAGCCCCGGCGCCAACGGCCCATTTCTGCCAGCCGGTGAGCTTGCCGGTAAATTCCTCATCCACATAGCGGGCAGCGCCCTGCTTGATCTGTTCCAATGTTACCATAGATTCCTCCAATGACGGGAGAGAGGGGCGCTATGCCCCTCTCTTCTTCCCTCTTCGCCTCTTAGCGACCGCAGTTGCAGCCGCAGGTGGAGACGGGGAGGGGGTTATAGGTGGACTGGGGCGTGGTGCCGGTGCCGGTGGTGATGTCCGCGACCATTTTGGGATAAAAGGTGGCGTTGGTGTAGGTGACAATGGTGTTGTCAGCGCACTTCCGCTCGTCCCGCTCCCGGGAAATGGCCCCGCACAGCTCGTTCTTGCAGCAGTCCACGCGCTCCTGCAACAGCTGGAAGCTGTCCTTGGTGGCCTGATTGTTGACCGCCTGAGAAGCCAGCACACCATGCACCTCGCCCAGCTTGCCGTCGATGTACTTGTACATCTCCAACATCTTCTGGTCCTGGTAGGTGTTGGCATCCCGCAGGGCAATGTCGCTACGGAGCTTGGCGTTCTCCTGCGCCATGGACAGCTCGTAGCGGTTGACCGTGTGGTTCTCGCTGCATCCGGTCTCCGCCGCCATACCAGCGGCAAAGGGGATGACGCGATTGCCCAGCAGCATCCCGCCGAGACCGCCCAGAGAGTTCAGGACGCCCAGAGACAGACCGGCAATGCCGGTGCCGAGAGCAGTGCCTGCGACGCCCTTGCTTGCAAATTCAGCCATAGAGAGATTCCTCCTTCTCTAAAAATACACCTCCTGTTTCCGCGCGCAAAACAAGCGGTGCTCTATGGTTACCGTACCACAGGACACCGCTTGTCATGGCTTATGGATGCTTTTTGTTTGGGCGGGATATGCCCGCTTTATCCCGGATGGAGTGCAGACAGGCGTTCACGGAGGAACGGGACAGGTACAGCTCTGCCGCCGCGTCCTCGATCGCCCAGCCACGGCGGCAAACCAGATTGAACACCCGCCGCTCCCGGTCGGTGAGATAACGGCACTGCTCCATTTTTTGGAGCTGCTGGACGGTGTATCGGTATTTCATATTGGGCCTCCTTTATGAAGTGCCCCTCCCCTTTGATCTACCGATGCAGGGGGTCAGGATCCCTGCGCGTCTATCATGGCTAACAGCTTTTCCAGATCGTAAAAATTCCTTGGGTTCAGCCCGGTTTCCCGCTGAATGAGCCGAAATCGGTAGCGGATGGAGTTATAGTGCAGGTAAACCGCGCCGCCGGTCTTTTTCATGCTCATGTCGTTCTCCGCATAGGTTTTCAGCAGTTTTTTGTCCCGATCCTCCATAGCTTACCTCCTTTTGTTGCGTGGGGCGGCTGGCGATTAGCCATCCCCGCCGTCCTTTCTCTCGCCAAGGCTACAAAAGAATGTTCTTGTGTCCTTATCAAATGGCAAAAACACGATGTTTGTTTTGGGGCAAAATGCGTATATATCTTTTCGGTTCCACACGCACAAGTGCTTGCAGTCTTTGCAGCGCACCACCGGCACAGAAGCATCTTCCGTTAGAGCAAGATAGGCGATTGCAAGGGGCCGACTATGATGCAATAGCTCATCTTCGTCCATGTATTGTGCGATATGTTCGATGGTTGCAATAGCTTCTTGTTTCAAATCAACGTCGCCAAGATCATTTGTATAGTGCATCAGTTTTTCTCTAAGCGTCATGGTCTGCACCTCCATCCTTTTTCTCGCCGTAGATGTACTTATCCATGCTGCTTCGTCTCCTCCTGAGTCTGGTTGAGCAGCATGATTTCTTCCAAGGACAATTCGTTGCGAGCAACTGCCAGCACCTGCCTGTCCGTCAGGCCGTACTTGTCTCTAAGTGGCGCCAAAATCGCACACATATTCTTCTTGGTGAAGGGGACCTGCCCAGACGTGAGCTTGCTGTAAGCTTTCTGAATTTCAACGGCTACTTCTAACTGCATAGTTTAATATCTCCTTTCAGTCGATGAGTTGATGCTGCAGCCCACGCAGCGCACTTTCGCAGGAAGCCGGGCGCTCAACGTTCAGTGTTGTCACCTCCGTCCATCTTGGCCCCGCAGTTGGGGCAGTAATGATAATACCTACGGGTTGATCTGTCTTCGCTTACAAATTGGCACTTGGAGCAAACCAAAAAATCATCGCCAAAAACCCTATCATGCGGTATCCACCGCCCACGCACCACCTGGGCCACGTCAGCGGCGGGCAGGGCCTCAATATACTGCGACGGCTCAAGCCCTTTTGCCCACGCGTGCTTCGCGGCCTTAATCGCCGCACTGCGCTCAATGTATTCAGCCATTTTCAACCCTCCTGTTCCACGCTTCCGGCAGTTTGGATAATTCTCCACTCCTCCGGCCTTTTCTGCGCGGCCCTAATTTGTTCCAGTGGCCCGCGCTCCTCACACACAGCGTACTGCTTCCACCGGTAGCTTTGGAACGTGCGGTTTTTAGTCAGCTCTTCGTGTGGAATGTAGAGCGATTTGTACTCAAGGACATACATCGCCGCTTCGCCCCCTCAGTGCTTCTCGCTTAATGTATTCAGTCATTTTCAGCCCTCCTGTTCCATGCCTCTTTAGCTTTTTGGGGCGTATACGTAAGCCCTGACGTCGCACAACATCTAATGCACACGGCATTATACGCCCAACGTCGACCTTGCGTGTCCTCCACTGCATCCGGGTCGACGCTTATGACCGCTTCACCTCCGCAGAACGGGCACGATTTTAACTCATTCATCCTTCATCGCCTCCAATGCACGCTCCGCCTCCTCGCGGGTGAGGAATACGGACTGGCCAAATGCCCCAAATGGCGCATAGTACGATTCTTTTGAGTGCCCCAAGGGCCTGATAGCAAAAACCTTTCGCCAACCGTCCAAAACAGCGTGCTCAACCTCACACTCCCACACATGCGTTTGGTTATCAAGCAGTGCAAATACATGCTCCCCGGATTGGCACGGCAGCACCACCAGCCGCCCGTCTCTGTCGGCCTTGGCCAGCGCCCTTACTCGGTCAAGACCGCCGCACTCTCCGACAATCGTGCGAAGGTCGCTCCAGTCTTTAACCAGCGCAGACACTTCCTCCGGCGTCAGCCCCGTGTCCTCATAGGCTTTTAGACGCCCCCGCAGCTTCTCGATTTCTTTTTTCAAGATCAAGATCAGGGAAGATTCCTCAGCGGCTACGATCCGGTCAGTAGACTGCTCAAATGCTGTCCACATTGCTCCAGTAATGCCTCGATCCATCTTCTTACCTCCTCCACCGGCATCCGTTACAGGACCCCTCATGGGCCAGCGTGTAGTTTCCGCATTTCAGGCACAGTTCGTTCCGCAGTGCGTCAATCTCTTTCGCCCGCGCTTCGATCAAGTCAGCGGCCTCCGCCAGATCATCGCCCAGCGTGATCGGCGTTTCCCACTCATTTGTCCGCGCCCATTCCGCGTGCTCACGCAGCGAATTTACGAGGTTTGTATCTCTCATAGGTCCTCCCCCAATCTCCAATCATCGTTCCGCACCTGAAATGCGTCGCCCAGTTGTACGGTGTCCGGGTAATTGTGCTGTGTGGTTTGGATGGCGTACTTGTCGATCTCGGTTGCATAGTAGGCAGTAACATCCGCACCCAGCTTGTCCAGCGCGATATGGCCGCAGCTCATACCGTCGTACATGGAAAGCACTTCCACCGGCTCCTCCGTCAGTCCGGTAAAACGGCTCATAATGTGGGCGATCACATCCACCGTCCATCCGTTACCCAGCATTTTATACGCCTGCGTGTCGCTGACGGGAAAGGCGTATGTGTCCGGCACGGTCTGGAGGCGTTTACACTCCGTCACGGTCAGCTTGCGAATAATGTAAAAGCCGTCCGCCAGTTTGATGGGGTACTCCTTGCCCTTGATGACAATTTTCCCATTTCTAACCTCGTAAACAGGCACCGACTTCCCCGCAGCCGTAACTACAAGTATGCTTTTCGGCCCCGCTGCCATCCCGACAGGCATCGCCACGCAGGTTTTACGGTCAACGGTGTTTCCAACCATGTTTCTGATCCCGTCTTTGTAGTATGTAGCCCGCAGACATTGGGCTTTCCCCTCAACGGTTTCATTTACTGGCACCGGCACGGCGTAAAGCCCAGTTTTCGCCCCCACGCCACCGCCCTGTCCGCACAGGGTCACGCTTTTGCCATCCGGTGAATAAACACGGTATTGCTGGCTGTCGAAGTCCTGCTTCTTTACGTCATTCTCGATGGTCCCGATGCGGATAGGGGTTATGATTTTGGGGCCCTCTCCCTTGTTCGTCGTGAGTGTTCGGCTCTTTCCATCACAGTGGATGACTGCACCATTCATTCCGTGCCCGCTTGGATTCACATTCAGGGCTTCTGCGTGCGTTGGGTCCAGTGCATATCCTTTTTCGCTGGTCGAAGTCTCCAAAATATCCCGCAGCAGAATACCCTTGTCCTCCGGCTGCTCCACACGGACTTGGCTGTATGTGCCGTCCGGCTCACGCTTGCCGACCCAGTAGAGGCGTTGGCGGTTCTGTGCGCTCACCAGGGCGCTGTTAATCAGGATAGGCTCCACGCCTAACTCCGCCGTAATCTGTTCCCGGATGGCGGGCGACATGGATTTGTTGTTCTCGTACAGGAAATAGTCCGGTTTGTATTTGTCGCGGGCGATTTTGTAGTTCAGAAATAACTCCCAGCCTATGCCGCTGGCCTCTGTCTCACGGTTCTTCGTCTGTGCAATGCTCCAACGTGTGCAGGGGCTTCCGCCGATCAACGCTTTCATGCGTCCTCCACCTCCGTAAGCCAAAATTTCTTCCGGCACTCCGGGCAACATCCCACGCCGGGGCAATTTCCACGCAATACTGCATCCACTTCGCAAGGAGACATTTTGACGATCCCGGTATCTGGAAATATTGGTGCATTGGGAAACATCTCCAAAAACACGCTCTGGCGGGTTTTGACGGGGTGTGCGGCGGCCCACTGCTCGACAAACTTCACCGCCCATGCGTTATCTCCTGCTGTCCTATAATCGTTGTAGCGCATTTTTTCTTCGGTAGATCCCCTTTTGCTGAGACGGTCAACCTTGTCCAAAAACTCCACAGCGTCCATTACTTTTCCTCCTCAATGGTGACCTCCACGTGGGAGGCTCCGGTTGTCTGATACTTTCGCACCGTCAAAGCTGCGATTGCACTGTCATCGTTGTAAGCGTGGCCGTTCAGCGCGTCCAGAATGGCCTTCGCCAAGTTGTCAGCGTCAGGGCGCTTGGTGTGGGGCGTACCGTCCAGCGCAGCGGCCTTCTTCTTCGATGTGCTTTTTGGCACCGTGAAGAACGCCGTGACGGTGGCCTTGAGCGGCACACCCGCCGCAAAGCCCTTTCCGCTCTGGTACTTCCAGCACTGCACCACCTTGTCCTCGTACTCCCGCGTTTTCTGCGGGGTATGCGCGTGGCCGTCCTTCGTGAACCGTGGTCGGCCCTTGCCTACCGGAATACCGGGGACCGTAAATTCAATTTTCATTGTTCGCCTCTTTCTTCGGCTCGAATCCGCTTTTTTTCTCGCACTTGCACAGGTGGCATTTGTCTGAATTTCTGTTTGCGCAATGGACGCATGCAAAGGCAAACGTATAAACCCCCATCGGGTAAAGAACGGGGACGGGAGATTCACCCTTCATCGTTTTCCCTCCTGAAAATTACAACCATAGACGGGAACGGAGCGCTATTCCGGCACCCGCCAAATTTCAACCGCCCGCGTATAAACCGAATTTCCGCCTTTCCGTAGATAAAATCGTGGAACCATGCGGTATCGGTTCTGGCGGGCAACAGCATCACAACTGTGCAGGTTTCTTCCGCTGCTTTTTTAACCCACTTGCCGATTTCCCGTCCGTAAGGCGGGTTACACCAGACAGCTCCGCTCCACGGTTGCTTCAAGCCGTCTTGCTTCGGCGTGTAGAACTCTCGGCACTTTGCGTTTACCGGTGTCGCGCATACATCCAGCGTGAAATGAAACTCTGCGTCTAATGCCCGGAAAAACGCATCCGGGGTTTCCCAACAATCTGACTTGCTGGAAAACATCAGGTCAGTGTTCACCGCTTCTCCTCCTTGCCATCGGTAATGACGCTGACCACCCGGACGCGGCCCAGAGGCTCCAGCAGCATGGCTACCGCCTCCTTCGTTCCCTGTGTGTCCTCGCCATCGTAAATGTCGATCACAAGCCGCATCATCGTGTGTCCCTCCTGAATTTGGGGCAGTAGTGGATCACGAATGAGGCTTCTATCCGTGTGCGGTTCTTGCCCTTTCCGCCGCATTTCAATACCTTCTGTGTGGGGGTGGCGTCCCAGCCGGGGACCGGCTCCAGATGGTCGGACCACTCGCAGCCGCCGCAGGCGTTTGCACAATCCCAGCAGGGCTGCTTGGACTGGAACTCGACCTTGGGGGCTTTCTTCTGCTTCTTCTCCCGTGGGGGATAGCGGCGGATCAGCTCGTCCAGCCGAAAATTACTTGCCATTAAACACCTCGCATATCTGCCAGAGCGCACCATTCGGCGTAGGTCATCCCCTGCTTCTTCGCCTCTGAGGGGGTAGGGATACCGGCCTCGTGCCAGCGCTCGTGCTGTTCGCCTGCCTTGGCGTAGAATTTTTCCAGATAGGCGTCGGACGGCTCCGGCATGGGGGCCTCCTTTGCCTTGTGGGTTTCCGGTTTTGGGAGGTATGGGACCAGTTCGGATGCGTCCGGCGGGAACCGGTTTTCCCGTGCCCGGAGGATCACGGCCTGTTTCGCGTCCTCATAGGCCCACGGTTCCAATACCAGCGTCCACGCCTCTAAATCTGCGGGGGTGCGGGGCTGCTGCTTGGAGCTGGGGTAAAGTGTCTCAATCAGGTTAAACAACCGCTGGGTGTCCTGCTTCTCCATGTTCTTCTCCTGTAAGACTTCCGTAGTAGTCTCTAATTAGCTTCTAATTCCTGTATTAGCCTCTAATTCTTTTCCCCCTGCCAATAGAGAGATAAATATATATAATCTTTTCTTCTTAGGGGGGTGTGGGGGGAGGTTCTTCTTTTCTCTGCGGCTGCTGTGTGCGCCGGTGATCGTGCTGCGGCTTGCTTGCATCCGCCCGTCATCACTCTTTAGACACACACGGCAACGTTGTTAAAAAGGAAGCTCCCCGTCATCCTGAATTTCTTCAAAGCCGCCGCTGCTGTTCATGGGTGGGGCGGCGGCGGTGCGGGCGTCGATGCGCTGAGCGCCCACAGAAGCCCACTCCGCGATGAAGTCGATATAGATCTTGCCCTCGAAGTCACGGGGTTCTACGCGGCCCACAGCGATGATGGGGTCACCCTTGGAGGCGCTGGCAATCGCACGGCCCATGGAGCCGAATCCCTTGACGGTCATCCAGACGGTTGTCCCGTCAGGCTTGTTATAGGCCGCCACGGAGACGGAGCCGATGACGGTGCCGCTCTTTGAGGTGAAGATCTGGGCGTCCTTGGCGCAGCGGCCACAGATCAAGCCGGTTTTCTGCTGGACGCCCTCCCGGTTGCAGTCCGGCAATCCGTTAATGAACATCAGGCATCCTCCTTCGGCTCCAGAGCGTCCAGCAGGGCATCAAAGTCCTTGCTGAGGACCTTGCTGGCGCTGTCATAGCCGTGGGCCTTCAAGAGGGCTTTCGCCTCCTGCTTTGTCAGGCCGTGGCGGGAACAGGCAGAATAGAAGAATTTGACCTGCGCGGCGGTAATGGGGGCGTTGGGGTCCTTATTGGTCATGTAGGCGCTGCCGTCCTCGGTGTCGCTCTCGATGTCCTGGGTGAACATATCGGAGACGCAGCCGAGGGACAGGGCGGCGGAGACCAGGGCACGCTTCTGGGCCATCTTGACTGCGCTGTTGGCACCGTCATAGGGGGACTGGGAGCCGGTGCGGCCCTCCCGGGTATTGCCGGAGCCGTAGGCGGATGTGATGATGTATTCTTTTCCGTCATAGATCTTAATGAGGTCGCAGCGGACGAGGAAGTAGAAGAAGCCGTGCTCGATGTCCTCCAGCTTGCTTTCCAGCGTGTAGCGCTGGCAGAGGCCGTAAACCACGGCCACCTTCTCCGCGCCGGGCTTGTAGAGGGCGGGGTTTTTCGTCAGGGCGTCGCCGTTTTTTTTGCGGATCATGCCAAAGTCGATGCCGCGTCTCAGGGTGACGGGCACGCCGCCAGGTATGCAGATGGTGTAATTCCCGGTGCGGGGGACGGGGGCCACCGTCAGGGCTGTGGCGTTGTATTGATACAGGGCGAGTTCATTCATGTGCTTTTCTTCCTTTCTGTGGCTTTGTGGAGGGTGCGGCAGGCGTTCACCAAATTTGAATTTGGTTCTACATGGCGAAGCTCGTAAGTGCCGTCCTTTGAGAGTTTCAAGGCATAGAGCGATTGAATTTTCCCGTAACCGCAGCGCGGGTCCCACGAGAAAATCATCTTGTAGGCGGTGAGTTGGGCGGAGAGGGCGGCGTCATGGAGCTGGCCGGTTTTAATGTCCAGAATGGCGGGGGCATTATGGATGATGCCAAAGCGATCCATCGTTCCGGCCATTTTCATATTCCGATCCGCTATGGGACATTCAATCAGCTTCCATTCCGGTTTCCAGTCTTTGAGAAATCGGCGGTAGGCTTTCAGGTATCCGGCGATCTCCGGGGTTTCCTCCGGCTCCTCGCCGTAGTCGATGAGGGCGCAGGCTTCATGGACAACGGTTCCCCGGCGGGCGGCAGCCTCCGCCAGCCATGGCCGGTCTGACTTGTAGTCATAGGCGCAGAAGCGGGTGACTTCGGTCACGCTGGGAAGCTGGATGCCGTCAAGGGTGTAGGTGTGGGTGGCTTCGTCAAATGTCAGCATTGGGACCCTCCGTATACAGGACCGGGATACCGAGGGCATCGGCAAACAGGTCCATATCGTCATCGATCTTATCCAGCAGGTAATCCTTGAAGCAGGGCGGGCAGCACAGCTCTCCGTTTGGCAGAACGAATACGCGGTCGCAATCGTCCTCCGCGTTGGGGTTCAGGGGATGCTCGCAGAAGTGGCAGATGGGATATGTTTTTCTGGTCATAGTTGGGTCTCCCTCCAGACACGGACCGCATGGGCAATGTCCGTATATTTTTTCGTGCGGTAGCCGCAGGAATCGCAGAGGACGAAAAACAGGTCCTCCTTTCCGGGGGCTACCATCCGTTTACCGCCGTACATGTGGCACCGGGGGCAGGGCGGTAATTCTGCCATCCGGCCACAGCGTCTGCGCATCAGATCACGCCCAGCATGTGGGCCAGCACCATGAGCAGGAAGCCGAGGAAGCAGCCGAAGGAGACCCAAGCGGAAAAGTCGGCCCGGTCCCGGCGGCGCTCCTCCCGTGTGCGGTTAGCGCGTTTCATGGCGGTTCCTCCTCTCGATAAGATCTACGATCCGCAGGGTCCACGCGGCGGCGGTGGCCGCGCCAATGAGCACGAAAATGAACGTTGTTGTATCCATAGTTAAGCCTCCCCGAAGTGATAGTACTGGCGCAGGCCGCCGTCGAAGGTGACCAGAAACCAGCGGTGCGGAATGTTGATGTAGGAAACGGTGCCGGTGCGGGTGGGGTGCTCAGCGTCGCCCAGGCAAAGGCGAAAACTGCACTGGGCGCCCAGCTCCGGCGGCGCGGGCGGCTTTGGGTCCGGTTTGAAGCCGCAGAGGTTGAGCTTGCTCATTTTCTGGCACCTCCGCAAAGCTGGCGGGCCAGCGTGGCGGCGGAGATATGGCCGCTGGCGTCCATGGGATAGCGCTTTCTGACGGTGCGGGGATCCCGGATGCCGGTAAACGCCTTGACGTCCTTGATGTTCAGAAGATTTCGCCCGCCGGTAAAGGCGAGGATCTGTTCCAGATTGTCATAGTAAAAATCGTTGACCATAGGGGCCTCCCTTTTTGGTTTTGTCGTGATTGCGATTGCTGCTGCGGCTTGCGATGCGTAGCTAACCTAAGCCGCAGCACTTCCGAGCCCTTCTACGCTTTTCCGCTGCTTTGCAAAACGGTGCTGTTCCATCGCCGTTCAAGGCTACACGCCGCTCCGCCATTCCGCAGCATTGCCTTGCTTCTCTGTGCATTGCCTTAGCTAAGCGTTTCTCTACGTTGCCGTTGCGCTGCTTCACTTTTCACTGCTCTTCCGTCGCATTGCTGAACGATTCGCGGCCCTTCCGTAGCGCCTCGATGCACATCTTTTCCTTTGCTGCGCCCCGCATTACCTCACTTTTCCGTCGCGTCACATTGCTCCGCGTTGCCATTCCGCTGCGTTACTGGGTCTCCTCCCAGACGAACCGGCCTTTCCCACTGTTGCGCCACTGGCCGATGCCGGAGAACCGGCCATAGTCCAGCCATTCCCGGACGGCTTTCTCATGATCGTCGCAGAGGCAGACTACCCGGAATTCACAGGTAGCGCCTGCGGGGATCTCCTCACTCATGGCAAGGCTGATGCGCTCACCCTGCGCCGTTTGCGCTCTCAGGGGGCGCTGGCACTCACCAACGGGGCCATCAAACTCCAGCGGGATCACGCGAGGCTCCGGGAAGATCAGCTTGTCGATTTCCTTCTTGTAAGCCTTGATCTTCTCGCTGGCCGTGCCCTTGACCTTGCGGAGACCACCGCACGTGTCCTTGAAAAAGCCTTTGATCTGGTAGTCATACAGGAACGGGGTGCCGTCCTCCATCCGGGGGAACACCGTCATGGCTTTCTCCGCCACGACATCAGCGCCCAGCGCGGAGACTTCCTCCTCCACGGTGGCGGCATCGGGGGACTTGGAGCCGATGAACTCCCGGTAGATCTCCGGGTTGGCCGGGGACGTGCCGAGGATGGGTTCGGTGAAGGTGAGTTTTACTTTCAGTTCTTTCATGTTGATTCTCCTTTTCGTGATTGCAAGTTGGTGTGAATTGGTGTATGTTTGGGGGTAAGGGGGGGATATGCGGTGCAGAGGGAATTTGAAGAATACGCAAAGAAGTTAGCGGCGGATCGAGCCGCCAAGGAACGCGCTAAACAGGATGCCGAGAAGGAACGTGAGCGCCGATTTCAGAAGAAGATTGCGATAGCACAGGTGCTTGTACCGCTTATAACGTTCATCCTGGGCATCCTCGTGGAGCACCTTTCCGGCATTGGCGAGATCGTTTTGAGAATTTTGCATAAATAACACCTCAGGAGGGATTGAAATGAAGAAAATACTGAGCGGAATTTTAGATTTTACGGAATTTGTCCCGTTGGGATGGGTTTTGACCTGTATTGATCTGGGGGTTGACTGGATCATAGAATCACTGGTTGAAGGTCTGTTGACCTTGGCAACAGCAACATTTATCGCCGGAATACTTTCAACATTCGGGTCTTTTGTTGCGGCTGGCGGGAATTGGGGGAACTCCATGCCAACCGGACACGATTTACCTATTGGTGAGCGGATCAGAAACCTGCTGATCATGCTGGCGGTTCTTGCGTTTATCACCTATGCAATTAGGCTTGCAATGCCATCGTAAAAAGACTTGCGCAGGCGTTCCTGTTTTGGTAAAATAAGTGCGTCCCATTAGAAAGGGGGCGAGGCCTATCAAAGCGGCGCTTAAAGCGTTTGCCAAGGCAGGCTTTTTGCCTCCCACGCCAGAACGCCACCAAACCAGGTGGCGGCCGGTAGGTGGGAAAACGGAGCTGCAACCGTAAGGATGGCGCGTCAAGATAGAAGCAAGGCCATTCCTCGTCTTAAATTAGGTCAAACCAGACGTAGTTAAGTGCATTGACGCTTCTGGGAAAGCGCAGGGAGAATTATTCGTGGAATGGCCGCGAATAATTTTTCCAGGAAATAGTTCGATTAAATCTTACTTTCTGGGTATAAAAATATTGTCCATGGGGACGCCGTAAAGATCACAGAGGGAAAGCAGCTTGTCCGCCGGGGGAAACCGCTTGCCGATCTCCCAATTATAGATTGTGCGGCTGCTGACCCCAATGGATCTTGCGGCGTCTGCCTGCTTCATTCCACGGTTTACGCGGGCGGCGCGGAGGGTAACTTGAAAGCTCATAACGTGAACTCCTTTCGTTCGATTTAATCTAACATTATAATACCACCGGCGAAAAGGGATGTCAAGCAAAAAGTTAGGTTAAAGTGAAAAATAGTTCTTGCAATTCGATTAAAAATGACTTACAATTGATTTAACAAAAAAAGGGGTGAATCCAATGGGGCAAGAAGAAATCTGTGCAGTTTTCGCACGGAATCTAAATAAACTGATGGTACGGGAGAACCTGAAACAAAGCGATCTCGTATTAAAATTGAACGTATCGAAAGCCCAGGTATCAGATTGGTGCGCCGGGAAGAACATTCCCAGATCGAACTATCTGGCCGCGCTGGTAGACCTGTTTGGCTGTCAGCTTTCAGAACTCATGAGCGAAAAACAGCCCGCCCCCACGAATGAGGGCGAGCTGAATGCAGAAGATAAAAGGCTGCTCACGATGATCCACAATCTCTCACCGGAGGACCGGGAACGGATCGTTGCGATAATAGAAGCTCTTGCAGGGCTTGAATAGCAAGCGCCTGCTTTTCCGGAGACAGGGAACGCAATGCCAACAGGATTTCAAGGTCTGTCATGGGATGCTCCTTTCTATTTGAAACCCCGGCCCGCCGAAGCGGGACCGGGGAAAGGGGAGTGGGCCTATGAGAACAATAGACCCATCTGGCAAGAAAGTCCAATTCAAAGAGCGGATTTTTCTTGCAAAAAACTTGCAAGGAGGGGAAACGGTGAATTTTTCTGAAAAAGCACGGGCAATGCGCATGAAAAGCCCGCTGACGCTGCGGGAAATCGGTGAGCAGTGCAATGTATCGGAAAGCATGGTATCCCGCTACATTTCCGGCACGGTGAAGCCGTCGGACGATGTAGCCGAAAAGATTCTGGAGGTGCTGCGGAACAGCGAGCAAGCAGACGATAAAGGCATTTACGCCGCACACATTGACGATCTGCGGCGATTGATTCGCCAGCAGCAGAGGGAGAAACGGGTATTGTTTGGGATTCTCACGTTCCTTTTGATTTTTCTGCTGCTGCTCTATCTGGACGCTACTCACGGGGGCTGGGGCGTGATCCGCTACATAGAATAAAGGCCGCCTGAGTGCTGGAACACTCAGACGGCAGATGATACCACCAATCGCAATCACGACAAAGCCAAAGGAGGATCAATCACAGTATAGCACGATCCCCCTGGCGATGCAACAGGAGGAAAGGAAAAAATGGCGAAGAAAAGTAAATATGGCGTCCGCAAGGACGGGCTGCACGAGGCAATCCGCACCATCAACGGCAAACGGGTAGCCTTTCGCGGCAAGACTGACAGAGAGGTAGACCGCAAGATTTTAGAGTACAAGCTGGAGGCGGAGAAGGGCCGGAATTTCCCGGTGATCGCGGACGAGTGGGAGCGGGAGCACGAGAGCGAGATCTCCGAATCATCCCGGAGGGTATACAGCTACGCCGTGAAGCGGCTGAAAGAGGCGTTTCCGGGGCGGGCGTCAGAGATCGAGCCGGTAGACGTGCGGAACTACATCAAGCGTTTTGAGGCCCAAGGGCGAAGCGCCAACAGCGTCGGCATTGAGCTGGCGGTCTGCCGGATGATCTTCACTCATGCCGTCATCAAGGGCGATATTCGGATCAGTCCGGCGGCGGAGATCAAGAAGAGCCGGGGGCTGCCCTGCAAAAAGCGGGAGGCGCTAACGGAAGATCAGGAGGAGGCCGTCCGGGCCGCTGGTGAGGCAAAGACGGCGCGCTGGTGGCTATTTGGCTATCTGTTGCTTTACACCGGATGCCGCCGTGGTGAAGCGCTGGCGCTGACGTACCGCGACATCGACCGCAAAGCCGGTGTGATCCACATCGACAAGAAAGTCAACTACGCAACCACCAAGCCGGTGTTGGAGAATCACCTGAAGTCGGATAACGGCCTGCGGGATATTCCCCTGCTGCCGCCTCTGGCGGAGGCGCTTCCGAAAAACCGGATCGGACTGCTGTTCCCCGGTAGCGATGGGGGCTATATGACGCCCTACGAGATCACGCGGGAGTGGCGGCATTACTGCCGGGACGTGGGCCTGAATCAGATCCAGCAGGGCGAAAACGGTGAGACGGTGGAGACGTTCCCTATCACGCCGCACTGCTTCCGGCACAGCTTTGCGACGATCTGTTACGAGGCGGGGCTGGACCCCAGACAGGCGGCTGGCCTGCTGGGCGACACGCCGGAGGTGGTGGAGGCGGTTTACACCCATCTGCGGCAGGACCGGAGGCAGACGGCAGCCGAAAAGCTGACGGCGTATTTCGACGAGAAACCCGTCTCGCAACTGTGAAGTTACTGTGAAGTTTTTATTCAATTTTTCTACATCAGGTTACATCAAAGTGCAATTCTAAAAAACGCCGGAAGCGTTGAAACTGCGTGGTTTGATGGATTTTTGTGTAGACTGGTGTAATGGGGCGCAGAGGGTGAATAAATAACCGTCTGTTAACATTTATAATCATTTTCGGAGGCATGGACATGGGACCCCAAAAGAAGCTCCTGATGATCGTCAATCCCCGGGCGGGACGCAGCAAGCCC
>OGDY01001617.1_pt1 | contig 24359 bp, 25 predicted proteins | sample 1570341 | NCBI WGS metagenome assembly OGDY01 (sample SAMEA2581972, study PRJEB24529) | metagenome | biome: Human gut stool | place: China | collected 2011 | reverse complement strand
GTGAATGGCTCTCTTCCTGGGCGAACGCCGCAAATACAGAAAGCAGTATTTCGGATGAGATCATATCTGTATCGATTCCTTCTTTTTCAAGTATTAATCGGACGCCAAGATCTCTGAGCTTTTTGATACAATTCAATGCATCAAGCGTATTACGTGCAAATCTGGACAGTGATTTGCAGATCACGCAATCTATAAGGCCTTTTTCACAGTCTTCAAGCATTCTGAGGAACTCCTTACGTCTCGCCATCATTGTCGCAGAGGTTCCTCTGTCGGCGTAGATACCTACGAACTCCCATCCCGGCTCTGAAGAAATCTTTTCTGTATATACTGCAACCTGTGTTTCGTAACTAGTAAGCTGCTCTTCAGACTTTGAGGAAACTCGACAATAAGCACATACACGCAGCTTCGGCTTTGTGGTCCCGGAAATATCCTGATTGAATATTCGTTTTACCTTTGTGCTTCCCACAATTTCACCTCCTTTTCCGCGATCTTTTGGCTTTTTTCCATCAGATATTTTTCTTCAGCAGAGAATACTGATCTTCCGCCTCCGATTGTCCCGTGTTTTATCAATTCCTGAACAATGTCGAATAACTCGTGGCTTACGATTGCCGGATGATGCCCTTCAATAAGGATCTGATCTACAAAACCTTTATTTTTGACTCTTTTTTCCTTTCCGTTACTATCAATGATCGTACATTCTTTGTTGGATAGGAAATCACCCACATAGTTCTCACTGCGCAGAAGCAATGCCACAGTAGGATTTGTCCATACTTTTTCGCTTCCTTCTTCTCTTTCCATACGATTCATTTCATCTCTGATTTCAGAGTATGTGTGGCACATAGCAGCCATGTAGAAGGCCATTCTGACAACTTCTGCCTGATTCGGAACGATCACCCAGCCATGATTTTTTCCATCAGATGTGTAGCCATATCTTGGAGGAGACCATGTTTCTCCTCGTTCAAGGTGTTTCATTCTGCTCCATGCCTGATTCTGTGATAAAGAAATGCTCTCTTCCTGCGCGATCGTTGCAAGTATACCGAGTATCAATTCTCCTGTCATGGTATCAGTATCAAAGTTTTCTTTCTCAAATAATATACGCACCCCAAGTTCCTTAAGGTGTCTGACCGTTTCAACACAGTCTGCCATGTTTCTTGCAAATCGTGATATGCTTTTCGTCAGGATAAGATCGATCTTGCCGTCTTCACAATCCTTTATCATACGATTCAATTCTTCACGGTTGTACATCTTTCTGCCGCTTTTTCCGTGATCACCGTACACTCCGACAAACTCCATTTCAGGATCTGAGTTTATCAGTCTTTCGTAATACTCGCATTGGACTTCAAATGAGCCGTCCTGAGTATCACTTGCTGTGCTTACGCGGCAGTATGCACACGCTCGTATTTTCTTGTTTTCCATAAATACCTCCTATCTGACCGCTGTCTTCTGCGGTCATCATATATTGGCATAAAACAGCATACATAGCAAGTCTTTTCAGCAATTATTTTAAGACCACAGGGGGTATTTATTTCTTATGTAAACAGAGGGATGTTTCCCTCCGTTCAGAGTGATCACTCCTTGACAAAAGTACCCTTGTAGGTGTCGTTGCCGATCTTGATAGTTGCTGTTACAGTACTTTCGGTCTTGGGCGCATCAGCAACCTGCACAGGTACAGGAGCATTTCCCCAGCCGTTCAGCCCCTTGCTTTTGATAGTAGTCGGGAAATCCTTGTAGCAGATATCCAGATCCACATTGCCGTTGATGCCGGCGACCTTGCCCTTCTCAGAATGCTGCCAGATGCCGTATGCACCGCTGTAATTGGTCTGATCGACCCAGTGCGCCAGCCAGATCGTGTACCAGGACTTGATATCGTCGGCTGTATGCGTGGTCAGCGAAGAAGCAGAGCCGTACAGGCCAACAAAATAGCCTGCACCCTCAACCTTTTTGAGGAACGCACGCATGATCGCGGAGACCGATTCCTTGCCGAGGTCGAACTGCTTCTTTTCCTCAAGGTCGAAATAGACGGGCATCTCGAACTGCTTTCCTTTGATAACAGAAAGGAACACATCGGCTTCCAGTTCCGCTTCCTCCGGAGTCATGGCGTAGGAGTACCAGTATGCGCCGACCGGAATGCCAGCGGCCTTTGCGCCTGCGTAGTTCTGCTCAAACTTCTCATCCTTCTGCTTTTCCAGCTTGCCGTAGCCGGCTCTCAGGATGGCAAAGTCGATGCCGTCTGCTTTGACCTTACCCCAGTCGATATCGCCGTTGTGTACACTTATATCAATGCCCTTCATATCCTCACCCCCGAAATACTTGTAGAAATCATCGGTCACAGTGCTGTTGCCGTGGACTTCATCGCCGTACCACTTCTTGCCGGAACGGACATCAACATGTGTATACTGATATGCGGCTGTGATGTTCGCGATACCGCTGAAACCGATATCCTGCGCCTTGCAGCAGACAGTTTTAGAGGAAATAGGCTGTCCGTCCTGCCCGTAACAGCAGATATCTGCCGCATTGCCGAGTGTATGCTGTCCGGTACCGCTGCCCTTAACAGCCTTATCGTGCGCAGAACATCTGAAGCCGGAAGTCACAATGATCTTGGAGCAGTTCAGGGCGGTATAGAGCTGTTCGAGCTTTTTCACAAGCTCATCGCTGACCTCAAACTCATGCTCTTTCCCGCACTTGCAGCGGAACTCTTTTGCATTAAAATGCGGGGAAAGCTGTGTGGTATCATTGAATTCATATTTCTGGATCATAATTCTTTCCTTTCCGCGAAAAATCGCTTGTTTTAGCTTGACAAAAACGCTATACTAATGCTATAATGAGAAAAAACACGGAGGTGCATGAACAATGCCAAGAAAACCTGCAAACCCGAAAACCGATGCTGTAAAGAAAACGACACGTAAGAAGAAAGTTGAAGATGCAGTCGTTGAGGCTGCTGTTGCAGAAACTCCTGCTGTTGCTGATGCACCGGCTGCTGAGAAGCCTGTCAAAAAGAGAGGCAGAAAGCCTGCTGTAAAAAAGCCTGAGCCTGAAAAGCATGATATCGTAAAGGTTGCTACGCTTGCGCCCGGCGAACTGAAAGAGCTTATCAATGCTCCTGCGCCTACAACGCCGTTCCCGGCATCCGATGATCCGTCAAAGGATATTGTTCAGACTGCACGCAAGCCGAGAGCGAAAAAGGCGGACAAAAAGGCAGAGCCTGTTCTTTCCACACTTGTACAGGTCGGAGACGCAGAGTATGATATCTCGGATATTGCTGCAAAGGCATACAAGGCATATAAGTCCACGCATAAGCGGAAGGCTGTAACAGAATTCCGTGTTTATGTCAAGCCCGAAGAGGGAGTGGCATACTTCACTGTAAACGGTGAAGGTTCACCTGATTTCAAGATCAATCTTTAATACACCATCTCCTTTATAATGCAGTCGAGCAATCGGCTGCATTACTTTTTTTCGCCGTCTTCCAATTCATCAATCATTTCCTGAATCTCATCGTCAATATGTGCGGCTCTCTTCTGAAGCACTTCAATCGCTTTCTTGATCGCAGGCGGATACGGGATGCCCATGAGACTTGTATTTTCAATAATAGAAAGCAGCTCATTCACACAGAAGCCGATGCAGGTCGCATCTCGGATATATGTGGTACCGATCATGATATCCATACGGACAGCCACAACCACCATGAGCAGAATGCAGAACTTCTTCGCAAGTCCGACCCAGCCCGCCTTTGAACTCAGCCTGCCGGTCTTGCTGTGCTTGCTTCTGCCCATAGAAGCGGTGATCAATCCGGTTGTGAAATCAATCGCCATGAAAATGAGAAGTGTTGCCAATGCTGAATCCCACCCTCCGAGCAGCGCCGCAAAAAAGCCGCCGATGACTCCGGCGGCAGTACAGATATTTTCTTTCATTCAATCATCCTTTCAAATTGTCACATCCACTACCTTCACAGCGCGGATCATCGGACTGGTATTGTCGGTGATTGCTTTCCATGCAAGGTAATACTCTCCGGCGCTGATACCGCTGCACTCATGAAGCACATTGACATAGTTGCCCACAGTGCTGAGCCAGCCGAACGTAACAGAAATAGCACTGTGATTCTGGATAGCCTCATAGATATACCTTGCAGTTTCTGCCGAAGAAAGACCGGCGTTATTTTTCGGAACAAGCCACATCTCACCGATATCCGTAGCACCTGACTTATAACTCAGCATGATCTTGTTAGAAGGACTGATGTGAACAGGCTTAACGCACATCGTGTAAATGGTCTGTCCCCAGTTGAAGTCAGGCTGATTGTAGTAGATCGCATAGCCGTTCTCTTCGCAGCAGAAATGCGGATAGGATTCTGTGAAGCCTGCAAGGGAGCGATAGCCGTCGCTATAGAAGGTGTAGACCTTTTCGCCATAGTCGTGGAGCGCGTCAATGGAAGCCCTGAACAGTGTGACATCCGGCTTTGTCTGCGGGATCTGCAGCACCTTCGGCACGAGGGTATTCAGCTTTTCAGTCTCCGCTGCCTGCACGCCCATTGTCACAAGATTTCGGGCTAAAGCATCTCTCTGCTCATCGAGGGCGGTCAGATAGTTTCCGATACTCATTCACTCACCTCCACAATATCCGCCAGTGCGGTCTCAACGTCTGAGAGGGCTTCCTCAACTGCCGCAAGACGAGTGTAAATATCCGAGATAGAAGTCCTTGCGCCCTGCATATCATAGAGGATCTCAGTCTTGAAGCGCTCGAATACGCCCTCATTGACACCCACACGCTCAGTCAGATTCATGGCTGTAGTATATGCATCGTTCCAGCGAGTGACGTGGGATTCCGTGATACTGTTCAGCGTCGTAAGGTTGTGGTGCCAGTGGGCCTGTCCGACAACTGTTGCGATGGATGCGATATCATCGAGCATTTCCTGCGTGATGCCGTCCAGCACAGCCTTGTTGGTATGCGAATGTGCCTGCGCAGATACCTCGCTCAGTCCAGTTGACAGTCCGTGCAGAGCGCTTGCGGTTGAAGCCTGAAAAGCAGCCTGATCACGCATATACTGTTCCGTAATGGTATCCAGCACAGCCTTATTGTTATGTGTATGCGCCGCAGAACTGATAGGAAGCAGAGCCTCACGGATATCATGAATATCATAATTCGTGGCATCTTCAAACTGCTGCAAGCCCTGCAGTTCAGCAAGTAGCGCCGCCGTCAGTGCATTCAGCACATCGATATTCGCATGGCTGTGCGTACTCGGTCTGAGGTTCTCCACAGCTTCATTCAGTGTTTGAATTTCATACTGTGTTCTGTCCTCAAACTGCTGCAGGCCGTCAAGCTCCTGCAGGAGTTCAGGTGTGATGCTGTCGAGCGTTTCCTTGTTATCGTGGCTGTGTGCTTCTTCAGCAACAGGAGCGATCTCTCGCTCTATGATCGTTGTGACCTCAGATGTTTTCGGGTACTCCGACATATCCGGCGTTATGCCGTCCTTACCCTTGAGGCTTTCCAGCCACTCCTCCTCGGTGCCGACATATCCGTGCTCTACAGCGATCTCATAGGCACTTTTGCCGTCAAGACCGTGCTCCGCATCTTCAATACGCTTCAGAAGCTGCGTATACAGATCAGGTGTCGGCGGGATAGGCGGTTCATCACCCTCAAAGCCGGATTCTCGGATATTCAGCGTTACCGGAACAGTTGTCGCTCTTACAGTCGTATCCGATTCTGTATCATATCCGAACACTGCCATTTTCACCGCACCCGCGTGAAGCTCCGCAGGCAGATACAAAGTCGTTCCATCCGTGCCGAGCACAACGGAATACACCTCATCACACTGCGAGAACTGCACGACCTTGTGAAAATGCTTCCAGTCGCCGTCAAATGTGAATTTGAACTGCACATACTGAATCTGGTGGTCCGCAAGCACTTCACGTTCAATGATCTCAATGCTCTGGTTCTTTACAAGGAATTTCCACATTATTCACGCACCCCCGTCCATTCGTGGGTTTCTGTATCATACTGCATATATCCGTCAAGACAGATGACCTTGTGCATATTACCGGGTGCAGTACTACTATTGCCGTCCCAGTTAGATTCCTTTGTCACTGCTGCCCATTCTGCAAGAGTGCCCTCATAGGTGATCTCCCGAATTGGAGTGTAATTTATCATATGAGCGCAGACCTTTGTTACATTATGGCTCAGTGTAAGATTCCGAAGCGGAGTCTGCACAAAGCAGAATCCGGGAACTGTAGCGCATTCCACTCTCGCGCTTACAAGAAACGGGCAGCCCATGAAGATATATGTGCCGAGTGAAGTAAGTGTTTCTGGAAGTGTCACATTCGTAATATGCTGGTCCACAAATGCTTTCTCTCCGATTGCGGTTATATTCGCCGGAATAATAAGCTCGGTAAGTCCGCCGTGTTCGTACATAAAGAATGCACGCTCTCCGATCTCGGTAAGAGTTGTCGGAAAGCTGACAGACCCCATATTTTTACATCGTTCAAAGTTACTCTTGCCAATTGCGGTAATCCCCTCGGAAATAACAAGTGAACGGATATTTTCATTCTCCCAGAACGGTGAATCACCCAGTTCATAGTCGTATGACTCTCCTGTACCATGAAGAAGCAGTTTCCCGTTCTCGTACAGTACATAGTGGATATGCTCGCCGCAGGTACCGATCTCAACGATACCTCCGATGATATCATCGACTTCGGTCTGAAGTGTCTCCACCTGATGACTGAGTTCTGCAATGGTCTGATTGTTCTCCTGCACCTCTGCGATAAGCTGTGCAAGCTGAGACTGCATATCCGTAACTTTGCATTTGCCGAGGATACATTTGCAGTAGCCGCAGACATTCTTGTCCTCTCGATAATCGTACCAGTCACGCTCTGTAAGGTCGGTAGCACCCGGATTCAGACGAACCGCATACATGAGAAGTCTTGTTTTATACTCATCTGTCGGCAGTGACGGCAGACTCGGATTCTCCGCAGGCGTACCGGGCGTTATCTCAAGAGTTACATTTCGTACTGATTCTCCGACATCGAGCAGAATCGCAATTGCCACATAACGCGGCAGCGACTCATCCTGATACTCTGTAAGGTCAATGGTGTAGCGGGAGTCGTTGACGAAATAGTGGCCGTCGATCCATGCTTTGCCTGTGCCGAGCCTGACTTTGAGGCCGGTGTCGGCGGCGGTCAGCTTGAAACACTGCCCATATGTGTCGAGAATACCGTTGCAGATGATGCTACTGAGATACTCTGTGAAGTTCTCAGCAGTATAGGTTCTGTCAAGACCTTTTGAATTGAAAAAGCCGCACGAAAATGCCATAATATCATTCCTTTCTGAAAGTCGGTGTCAGGCTGCGCCCGTTCCGGTCAAACGCTTCTATCATACCGATAAGCTGCACTTTCGGCTGAATCATGCCGAAACGCTTATGCTCGACAGTCACATAGTCACCGACGAAATAGTCACGGTTATACACATATTGTGTGCTGTCCGCTGCGATCTCCGATTCCGATGCAGTTTTCGGATCGACCAGCTTTTCCGAGCCTCTTGTCTTCAGCAACGCTATATACTGCTCCTCCGGAATCGGTACTGTTTCACCCTCGACCTGTTCCTCCTCTGAGATATCCTTCGCATCCACATATAGTTCGTAGCGTTCGAGATAGGTCGGCTCATTATCCACACAATATGTGGTATATTTTCGCTCCGAGCCCTCACCGTGACCGTAGATGTAGGCGAAGTTGCGAGTAACAGCAGAATCTGAAGCATATGAGAATGACAACAGATTGCTGTAGGCATCGGAGAATATAATGTGCAGATTCTCTTCCTGCAATAGACTGCGGTCTGTGCCTTCAGCGAGATCAAGCACCATTTTGTAGGTTTCGCCAACATCCTTCACAAGTCGGATATTTGCAGTGCTGCCGATCTTCTCACAGATGGTGTATACCCATTCCATGAGATTTTCATAGGATACCTGCAGCGTTGCGGTTTGTTCCCAGCAAGCCCCCGATACTGAGCCGAGTGATAAGCCGGGAATGCGACGGTTATCATTGAGGAGCGTATTCTGCCTGACAATATCATGCACAATTTCGCTGTATGCCTTCTGCGCCGTGACATTATATGTCGGGTGAATGATGCGGCGCTCCAGCAGGCACATGAGAAATCTGCCTTTTACGGTCAGATAGTCGCCGTTCTCAGCATTTGTATCAATTTGAACGGACTCAATAATGCCGAAATGCTGACTGTCATCATCACGCCCGACAATTCTGCCTGTCTGGAAGATCGCAAGATTCTCCGGATTAGCTGCGATATACACTTCAAAGCTGCCACACTGATAATATTCAATATCCCACAGGAGCGAAGAAAAGCTGTCACACACCGCTTCAAGAGAGATCGTCAGGCTGTCCGCTTCAGCGTCCATTCTGTAAACTTCAATCTGCATATATCACACCCCTAGATAAGCATTTGTGTGGACGATAGTCACTCTCAGATTTTGCAGACCTGTGCCACGAAGATAGAACCGGTTCCTGCCTTCACGCAGCGTCAGCCAGGTCGAACCGGACACTAGCCGGTTGATGATATTGGTTTTCACGCCGCCGCGATCAAGTGTGACGGTCTTGTTGCCTGTTTTGGTCGTCACCGTGATAATATCGCCCGCGAGGATGTCGCCGGTGATTTGCAGATATTCATCGGTATCCGCATTGTACAGCGTGGGTGATCTGGCGTCCTCAAGGGCTTCTATCTGCAAGGTAAAACCGATCTCGTCACCGTCATTTATGATTTCCATGATGTTCTGCGTATTGTATTTGCCCAGTACAAATGGCTCAGGATTGCTCTCAGTTGGGAATGGAAACGTGAACGCTCCGGTGATCTGGCTGTAATATGCCATGACGGATTCCGTAGAGTACCAGTAGATATCCGGGCAGAGAATAGAGATTTGCCCGGTGGCAAGCTGCTCAAAGTTGCTGACCTCGCAAGTCTCCACATAGCCCTCGGTGAAAACATCTATGCCTGCTGTCTTGTAGTAGACCTTGACATATCTGCTCGGTTTAACCACCTTGTATAGCTGATGACGGCGTGCTTCCACGCCCACACCTCTCATCTCAAAGTGAATGACCACATTTCGTTTTTCGATGAAGGCGTTGTTGAGGTAGCTGCCGTCCATGCCGGCGTAGCTTGATGTGCTGATTGTTCCGGGAGGCGGAGAAAGCCCCTCGATCTGTGAGGTCATATATTGGTTTGCTGTAGCAGTCATGTCGATTTTGTCACCGGCTGCATTTTCTAATATAAGGCCGAAAAACATGATATTCCCCCTTGACTTCATGTGAATAATATGCTATCATAACATATAGAAAATATGCAATAGGAGGTACAGTTCAGTGTCGCGTCATAATCAGTCCACTCAAAGCAATAACAATAACACAAACTCTTCAAATGCAAGTGGAAATAGTAACAACGCTTCTACAGCACAGTCTTCAACTTCAACACAATCCTCGACAATTCAAAACGCTTCACAATTGCCAGATGTTGATCAAACTGCAATGTGTGAGTATCTTGAATTGGTTCAATCTGAGTACTCCATTGAACGCGGAAAAAAAGAAAGCTTCGAAAATCGTGCCGGGATTATTATGGCATTAATTGGCGCACTACTAGTTTTTATTTTAGACAAGCTTCCAGTTACTGATGTAATCAAGCTTTGCAAGGATCCATTAACATTTGTCGTGTTAATAAAGATAATCTTAGGCTTTTCTGCATATATTACATTAATTGTCGCGTTGCTTTTCTCTTTTCTTACTATAACTACAAGCAAACAAGAGAACTATCCCATCGATTCAATAAATCTTTCTCATTTAGCAGAAACAAGGAGAAATGCACTTGCAAGAATCACATTAAAATACAAAGATATTATCGTTGATCATAGGAAACATAACGAGAAACGAGCTTACAAGTTTACAACTTCGTTAGTGCTTTCTATTATCTCAATTTGTTGTTTTATAATCTATTTCATAATCAAGTAATGAAAGGAGGTTAAGTTTAATATGGATTATCAGCCGCTCACACCTGTTCAGGATCAATCCAATAGTGTTCCAGAGCCCATCGATTGGGGAAGTATTTCTCAATTACCTCCTGTAACTGATACTGTACAGCAGTCACCCACATTATGTACAGAAAGCATGGATCCTTCACGTAGTTTTGAAACATTTACCAAGCATAGTAAAGATGAATAACATATAAGGCCTTCTCGATATAATGAGAAGGCCTTATACTCGCTTAAGTTTGTTTCATTTACACTTTCAGCGCATTTCGTGTTTGACGATAGATCTCCAGCCGCGACAGCGATTTCGGACTATTATTGGTCTGATTCACTGTGCGGCTGTTGTCATTGTTATAGTTGTTTACAACAGTCGTGCCGCCTGCGCCTGCCATTGCGCCGGTCACACCGGACATATCCACATTGAAGTCGGAATTCATCGCAATGATCATAGCATCTGCAACACCGGAAATCGCTTTCTCGACATATTTCTTGCTCTTGTTGATGCCTTGTGCAAGCCCCTTCATGAAGTCCGGCATCCAGCTTTCAAATTCAGTCAGAGGTCCCTTATCAGGAACGGAGAAATGCAGATAATCGCTGATTGCTCGCGCTACATCCGCAACAGTGTTAATGAGATTACCCAGCATATAGTTCAGACCGTTGATGAGGTTCTGCATGAGGTCGCGTCCCCACGACCACGAGCTGTTGACCTTGTCCATGGCCGCATCATAGACAGCCCTCATTGCATTGCTGACTGCATCACGCACACCGCCGAGCCTGTCACCGATACCGTTCCGGATATTATCCCAGATAGACAGCACAGCGTCCTTTACCTGATTCATCGGATTCCGTACAATGTCTGGCATCGCATTCCATACAGACTGCACCACGGTTCTGATTGCATTCAGCGCAGTATTCACAACATCCTTCGCAGCATTCCAAGTTGTCGAGATCACATTTTTAATGTCAAGCTGTCCGGTGTTGATGAGCGTTTTCATTGCTGTCCAGACCGCAGTCACGATTTTTTTGATACCGTTCAATGCAACCTCAATAACAGATGTAGCGGCTTTCCATGTTGTGGTGATGACCTTTTTGATGCTGTCGAGCGCATTTTCAACCACGGAAACAATGGCCTTCCATCCGCCTGTGATACCGATTTTGATCTGCGACATGGTCGCATCAATTGCAGTATTTGCATTTGCCCAGACATTTTTTACAGTATCAAAGACCTGTTCCATGAAGCCCTGCACCGCTGTGACAACATTGGACAGAGCGTTTCTGATAACAGTGCTGATCGTTTCTGCAAGATTGCCTGCAAAGCCATTGACCGCATCGCCAACAACACCAGCGTTCTGGTTGATACCGTCTGCAAGTCCCTGCATGAAGTCCGGCATCCAGCTCTCGAAATCAGCTAGCGGTCCTTCATCCGGTACCGAGAAGTGCAGGAAAGACTTGATCTTATCTGCCACGCCCTTTACAGCGTCTGCAACCTTGCCGATACAGTTTTTGATACCGCTGACAATGTTGTTGATGATATCCGCGCCCCACTGAAATGCCTGAGAGCCGAGGTTTTTGATAAAATTCACCGCAGCGTTGAAGCCGTTGACGATAGTGTCTTTAATTGCTGTGATCTTTTCGGTGACCGCTGATTTCACACTGTTCCAGATATTGGAGACAGTGTTTTTTATTGCGTTCATGACTGTGCTGACTGTATTTTTGATGCCGTTCCAGATGTTGGATACCACAGAAGAAATGGTATTCAGCACACCGGAGATAAATCCGCTGATCGCATTCCACACAGCAGAAATAACCACATGGATCGCATTCAGCGTGTTGGTGATATGATTTTTGATGCTCTCCCAGATAGAGGAGATCACCGACCAGATGGTGTTCAGAATACCGGAGATGAAGCCGGAGATTGCATTCCATACGGTAGAGATCACATTAGAAATGGTATCCATTACCGTGCTGACAGTTGTAGAAATCGCATTCCAAATCGTTTCAAAAAATGTCCTGATGCCCTCAAGAACGATTGTTACGACTGCCTTAATGGTCTCCCATGTGGTTGTGATCTTTTCGTGAATCCAGTCCATAACACGGGAGATGATCACATGGATCGCTTCAAAAATCGTCTCGAACAGATACCTGAACGCCTCCAGCAGCGGCGAAATAAAGTCGTATATTGTCTGCCATACAGTTGTGATAACAGACCAGATCGCATTCAGAACAGCGGTGATTGCTGTATGAATGGCATTCCAAATGACAGTGATAACAGTTTTAATGAGGTTGATTTTCTCTGCAACACTGTTATAAATCGCCGTCCAGATACCGACAAAAAAGTTCTTGATACCCGTCCAGATCGTAGTGAAGAAGTTTTTGATACCGTTCAGAATACCGGTAATAAAGCTTTTGATTCCGTTCCAGATGTTTACAAAAAAGTTCTTGACGCTCGTCCAGACGCCTACCCAGAAGTCCTTTACTTCACCAAGATCGGTGCCGAAAATACCGCAGATCATATTCAGCGCATTTTTCAGCGTATCCTTGATGAAATTCCATACAGCAGCAAAGATGCCCTTGATGCCGTCCCACACTCTGCTCCAATCGCCGGTAAAGATGCCGACGAAAATATCCAGAACACTCAGGATGATGTCTGTCACAGCCTTGAAGATATTTGCAATCTGCTGAAACTGCCCCTCAAAGACCGGTTTCAGGAATTTGCAGAGCCCGTCCCATACAGCCTTGATAACCTCGGTGATATTTTTGAAATCAAAGCCCAGCGCATTGATGCGGTCAACAATACCCTGACAGAAGCCGGAAAAGATACTCTTGATCTGCTCCCAGATCGCCGTGATCTTATTCCGGAAGTCCTCATTGGTACGCCACAAATGCACAAAAGCCGCCACCAGAGCGGCAATGACCGCAATGACAGCGACAACGGGTGCGGATATACCACCGATAGCTGCGCCGAAGGAAGAAAATGCTGCTTTCGCTCCTGCGATCATGGAAGGCAGGTTCGCTACAAGCTGCATCAGCTTGCCGATACCGATCATTGTTTTGCCGATAACAAGAAGCAGCGGTCCCAGTGCCGCTGCCACAAGTGCGATTTTCACGATGGTCTCCTTCGTTGCCGGAGACATCGCATTGAATTTATCAATAAGCGCCTGAATACGGGAAACAATTGACCTGATTGCCGGCATCAGGATCTCACCGAAGCTGATAGCAAGTTCCTGCAGCTGGGATTTCAGAATGGTCATCTGTCCGGCAAGGTTGTCCTGCATGGTGTCCGCCATGCCCTTTGCCGAGCCTTCACAGCCGTAAATGGCAGTAGAGAGCTTGTTATAGTCCTCCTCACTGGCATTAATGATCGCAAGCATACCAGCCATATTCTGCTTACCGAAGATAGCGGCGGCTGCCTGCATCTGCTCTGCCTGTGCAAGACCCTCTGTGGTCGTGGACAGTTCTGCAACGATATCATCGAAATCACGGGCGTTGCCCTCGGCGTCTGTCAGTTCCACATTGACCTTGCCCATTTTCTCGCGGAGCATACCCATGATATCTCCGAGCGAACGCATATTGCCGTCTGCATCGGTCATGAGTGTATTTGCCCCGGCGATCTCCTTTGAGACACCTTCCTGTTCTTTGGCAAGTGTCTCTTGTGCTCGAGCAAGTTTCAGCTGTGCTTTTTCGTAGTTGTTGCTTGCGATTTGAGCCTGTGAACTGCCTTCGCCGTACTTGCTGATCGCATCGTTCAATTTTACCTGTGCATTATCGAGGGAGATCGTAGCATCCTCGACAGCATGCTCTGCCTTCTCGACCTTCTCAAAGTCGATTTTCTGAATTGTTTCAGTGCTGATAAAACCGAGCTGCTGCATTGCCGCTGCCTGCTGTTTTGTCGGCTTTGTGAGGTTTACAAGGGCGTTTTTCAGACTGTTACCAGCCTGAGACCCCTTGATACCTGAATTAGCCATAAGGCCGAGTGCAATAGACAGGTCTTCCGCAGATGCTCCCATAGAACCGGCGATCGGCGCAACATACTTGAAGGATTCACCCATGAGAGACACATTGGTATTGGCGTTACTCGATGCTGCTGCAAGGATATCTGCGAAATGTGCGGAATCATCCGCGCTCATACCGAGCGCCGTCAGAGCGTCTGTGACAATATCCGATGTTGTAGCGAGGTCTTCACCGGAAGCGGCAGCAAGGTTCATGATACCCTCGACACCGTTCAGCATATCTTCCGTTTTCCAGCCTGCCATAGCCATATAGTTCATGGCATCAGCGGCTTCCGATGCGGAGAATTTCGTCTGACCGCCCATCTCCCGGGCCTTATCTCTCAGTGCCTGAAGATCCTCACCGGTCGCACCGGATACAGCGGAGACCTTGCTCATGGATGCATCGAAGTCTGCTGTGGTTTTGACAGCAGCAGTACTGAGTCCAAGGATCGGCACAGTCACATATTTTGTCAGGCTTGTTCCGACCGTTGCGATTTTGTCGCCGACCTTTTCGATAGATGATCCCGCTTCACCGATCTTTACAAGTGCTGTCTGAGAATTTGCAGCTTCCTGCTGCAGGTTCCGCAGTTCCTGTTCCGTATCGACAATTTCACGCTGAAGGGCATCGTACTGCTCCGGCGGAATCGGATGTCCGAATTCATCGGACACATCCTTTGCCTGCTGTTTCAGACCGTTCAGCTCATCAGTTGTCTGCTTGATCTCACTTTGCAGGGCATCGTATTTCTCCTGCGAAATTTCACCACGGGAAAGCTGCTCATCGGCGATGCGGCTTTGCTCCTTCAGTTCCCGGAGTTTTGTCTCAGTCTCACCGATCTTCTGCTTGATAGGATCATACTTTGCCTTCCACGCATCGTAATTATCTTTGGTTTTGGCGGCCTGTTCGCTGGCTTTTTTCAGCGTTTCGAGTTTATCACTGGTCGATGATACGGCATCGGCAAGCAATCGCTGTTTCTGCGACAACAGTTCCGTATTGGTCGGGTCGAGCTTCAGCAGCTTTTCCACATCCTTGAGCTGTGTCTGCGTGTTCTTGATGTTTTTATTGACACCCTCCAGAGCCTTCGACAGCTTGGTTGTATCGCCGCCGATCTCAACGGTGATGCCCTTGATTCTGTTTGCCATGCGGATCACCTCCTCTGAGAGGGCATGAAAAAAGCACCTGCAGGAGCAAGTGCTTTTTAATTAAAATGTGATTTTCGCCTTATTGATAAGATCGATGATGGTTTTAGGCGTGAGGTAGTAATCTATCTGATCGGGCGTGGTTATTTCGATTTTTTTCAATAGCCTATGAACATAGTCTCGAGCTTTTTCTTCATTTGCTTCCACGGGAGCATTGCTTACATCTGGAATTTCAGCATGGACAGCCTTTGAAAATGATTCGAGTATTTCAATCCATACGAACTGTGACAGATAAATTGCAAAGGATTCTTCTATCCAATAGTCGATTTTCGTTTTTCGCAGCTTTCTTCCAATTTCTTTTATAGAAAAATAAGGAGCAATGTCTTCTATTCCTATCCAGATATCAGCAAAACAATAATCAAACTCACCATCAGCAAGTGTCTTCATATACTCAACTGCATCCGCTTTGATAATAGTGATCTTATCTTTATGCTGAAACTGGGGAAGAATATGTTTCTCAAATAAATCGATAACATCTTGCTCTATTTCAACAATAGTCACTGATTCCACTTCATCTTTTAGCGATGCCATATAAGCAAAATAGCCTATACCACAGCCTAAAGTTAGTACTTTGCCATTGGCATTTGAAATGGCACCAGCCATAGTATATACCTCATTTGGCGTAACAGACATCCATGTGCTTTTGATGCTTGTCTGACCTATCGCAGGATATTTTAACGTGTGAGTGAAACAGCTTACACACGGAATATCAATATGCACTTTTGGCAGTCGTTTAGGTGGGCTATAAATAGCAACTTCATAAGGCATGAATTCGTGGTAAAGCAGTTCATAGTCGCCTTGATGTTTTTCGTGAAAATCGATATTTTTAAAATAAGGATTATTCTTGAATTCCTCAACATCAAATACACGACACTCTTTTGAAATGGCAGCCATATAGTTATTAAGAATATCCGGACGATCAGCTAAATATGGTGCAATCATTGACTCAACCATAAAAAGCAGCATCAATTCATCATCTGTGTAATCAGATCTGCCTTGTGCCTGCAAATCCCGGTTAACTTTTGCTGCTTCAGCTCTAAGCGATTCAACATCTCCGGGAATTACCGAGTTTTCTGCTATGGAATGCGTAATAATAGTATTTACCATTGATGAATAAGGCTTGATGTCAAGAAGCTGCATTATTTTTTCGCTGATTCTTTTAGAAGGCATAATTCTCATATTGCATCATCTCTCTCGATGTAATAGTAATCTTATGAAAATTATAGCACAGAAGGGTGCAAAAGTCAATCGGAAGGAATCATAATGCGTTTGCCCAGCGGCATTTAATCGGGGCGGTAATACCTTGATTCTGTTTGCCATGCGGTTTCATCTTCTCCGTGAGGACATGAAAAAAGCAGCCTCGAAGGACTGCTCAGTGTATAATCAGTTAAAAAGGCGCATTACATATTCTGCATTCTCTTCGTCTGTGCCATTCAGTCCATGCAGACCTGACAGCCGTATAAGGCGATATATGCGTCATGTTTTGAACATTTGGGAAATCCACATTTCGGTGGCTCATCCGGATCATGCCAATCGAGCCATTCGGTTAGGACTTCATCTTTGATATCGGCTTCTGTCATGCGTTCCATCAAAACCTGATACCCGTCAAGATAGTATTTCACACGTTCCGCATTCGGTTCATACCGGTCACGAAGCGTTTCCCAGCCGAGCTTCTGCCGCGCGCCTTCGATCACACGCAGCATGAATGCCTTGTCCTCTGCAAAATGCGCCCTGTCCCACGGGAGACAGTCAATATCCAGATCGACATTTCCAAGTCCTAGTGCAGTCTGATTCTGTTCTGCAAGATATACCATCATCCGCTTCTGGCTTTCGGTTTTTGCAAGCCGTCCGCCGCTCAGACACAGAATATTGACGAGAACTGCCGCGCCGCCGTTTGACATATGCAGCGAATCACGCATATGCTCATCCCAATAGGCACGGTCTGAAAGCGGATGATCGACTTCTCCGAATGAAAAAGTAATCGTGACTCCCATCTTCATCGCCTCCTGTGATTCTTTCATAGCTGAATTATAACACGGAAGGCAGAAAAAGTCAATCTGTGTGATGCAGCATTTTTATCGTTTCTCTCAGGCTTTTGTGTTTCATTTTCCTCGGCTCAAAGCCGATCACATCGAAGAACAGGTGCATCACAGCTCCGCCGAAAAATACAGAAATGAGTGTACCAATACCAACCGAGCCGCCGAGTAACCACCCTGCAAATGTGATAACTGCCCACAGCAGTATCTCAACTACCCCGATCGGTATCTTCCGCATTCGTTTCCCGATAGCAATCAGCAGTCCGTCCTTCGGACCGCAGCCTTGTTCTGCGGACATATACAGATACATTCCGATTGAGATAAACAGAAATCCGAACAGCATCAGCGCGATACCAAGCCAAATGCTGTGATTCGCCGGATATGGGTTTATTTCGTTCAATAGCTGTGTCAGGTTCCCGGTTATAACAGCATCCAGTATTGTCGCAAACCCGATACGCTCCAAGAAAAGAAGCTGTATCAGAACAGCAGTCACAGAGATCAGCACCATAGAACTGCCGTAGTTCAGCGGTGTATGCTGTGCGATACCCATGCCGAGGCAGTCCCAAGGTGCCAGACCAATGTTTGCGGCTATCGTCAGATGCACACCGAAGGAGTAAACGGCAAGCCCGAATAAGATCCGCAGCCAGCCGGAAGCGATGTGCTTTTTAGAAGGCATCGAAGTTTTCCTGCGTTGCCTTGATCGGGTAATCATAATCGTCATTATCCTTTTCAATGAACATTTCGTTGACCATCCCGATAGTGAGCAGATCAAGGTCGGAAAGACTCAGCCCGATCTGCACACATCGGAGAAGGAACAGCGGCGTTGTCATCTCGCGGTCAACTGGGCGAGATTTTTTTTTGACTCTGCCTGCGTCTCCAGATTCACGCCCCAGAGCTCAAAGAGCTGCGGCAGCACCTCGTAGATGGAGAAGGTGTTGAACTGCTCCAGCCACTCGTCAGGGCTTTCCGGAACGCCCTCCGGATCGGCGTGCTTTGCCATCGTCCAGGCGATATTCTCGAACACCTCAAGGCTCTCGATACCGAGACCGGAATTTTCCTCATCGCTCTCGTCAACCGAATCCTTCAGCGCAGAGAAATCCTTGAAGATATCCTTGCGGAACTTTGCACGGTAAAGGCGAGGCAGTGTAGCACTCGCCTTGAAAGGAACCTCGATGCCGTCAACAGTAATTGTTTTTCTGATAGCCATATACTTTCTCCTTTATCAGTCAGTTGTTGCTGCGGCTGTGCTGCCGCCCTTTGTGGTACTTGCGGAACGTGTACCGGTGCTGTTGTTGGTGGTCGCCGCAGTCGGGATATAGACGGCGCTGTACCAGTTGTTATAGGTGGTCTCGTCAGTGCTTTCGCAAGTCTTGGACTTCACCAGCCCGGAAGGCAGTGCGGAAGCCTTCAGAGACAGCGTTTCGGTCTTGACTTCCTTGCTCTCCTCAGTGGTCTGACCTTCAGTTGCCGGACGGGATGCAGAGCAGCAGTACAGCACATGACGGATGTGATTCTTGTCTCCGTCAAACTCGAACAGGAGTGCGAACTGCGATGTCTCCGCATCGTTGCGCTCAACCAGAACGCCCTTGCTGTCGAGCTGTTCACCGAGGATATCGGTTGCGAAATCGGTGGTGATGAGAGCAATTTCGAGGTCACCCTCATAGCCTGCGTTGTTGTTGATAACGTAGTAAACGGTGTTATCGGCGTAGAAGTTGTCGTTCTCGCCGTTTGCGTCAATGCTCAGCGAAACAGCACCGGGCAGACGCACAGGCGTTGCAAATGTCGGAACACCGTCATCACTCCATGCTGTGATCTTTGCCCAGTGAACCTTGTTCAGACCGAACTTGACCTTGTTTTTCTTCAGAGCCATATTCATACCTCCAATGTGTACAGGACCTCATAGAGCCGTTCGCTCTCGATCCAGGTTTCGGATTTTGTATAATAAATGTTGTGCTGATGCAGTACTTCCTCTACACGCTCCTCCGTATCTGGGGATTTTTCATCGGTGTAAAGCTCGATGTGCAGCCGCTTGAAGCTGACATACATCAGGTTATCCGCACCGAATGTATTTTCACCGGGAGACAGAAACAGCGTGAACGGAGGATCCGGGCTTTCACCCTCTGCGAAATGATGGTACGCAAAGGGCAGCCCGATCTCCTGCATCATCTCGGAAATTTCCTCGTAGGTCACGATAACTCCTTTTTAATGAGCGTTTCGAGCATATCTGTGCCATTTGCTTCAGCAGGAGCGATATGCGGGATAGCTGCTACACGTCCGCCGCCGCGCTTTGCATGACCGTGTTCAAGCAGATGTGCGATCTGATATCGGTCTTTGCTGTGGACGGTCATTTCCAGTGAGTGGCTGTTTTCCTTCGTTTTCTTCGCTGTCCAGCTTCGCTTGTAGCGGCCGGACTTCACAGGAGCTTTTGCGGAGATCTCATTTTTGACGGCGGTCGCTGTCTTTCTTACAGCTTTTTTCATGGCGGCATCTGCAAGATCAGCGTATTCCTCCAGGCCCTCCATGATCTCCGCAGCCATATCGTCAATAGATGTCATCCTTTGATCCCGCCCTTCGTGATTCGCAGATCAGCTTCATATAGTCCTGCGTCTGATAGTTTGGCACAATGCCCTTGATGTCATAGTCAATACCTTCAAAGCGGATGCGGTATACGGTAGAAGCCATCTTTTTTGTCTGCGGAGTCTGACGGATAATGACCTCCAGCTTTTGTATCTCTCTGGTCACTCCGGTATTTGTTTCCTCAGCTGCACCGCCGACAGTATTGGATACCGTCACAGAAGCCCAGAGGGAGAACACCTCCTCCCACCGGGCTTTGTGATTTCCGATCGCATCTTTTTTGACATGGTTTTCAAGGACGGCGATCCGCTGATTCAGTTTTCCGATTTCCATCAAACGATGCCCTCCCTCTGTGCAAATAACAGTGTCCTGAGTGTCAGTGTCAGCGCATGATAATCAGCAGTATTGCGGTTTTCATAGAGGTAAGAAACAGTATACAGCATAGCCTGCCGGGAGGTTTCCTCATTTTCCGCGAGTTGCTTTTCATTCATTCTGCCCACATCCATCACGAGCCGCTGTGCCGTATCGATCAGAGTGAGGATGAGCTTGTCATCCTCACAGTGGTCAACACGGAGGTAGTTTTTTGTTTCAGGCAGTGAGATCAGATTCACTTATCTGCCCTCCGTTCTTATCAGCCGTTGCCGCCGGTATTACCGCCGGTAGTGCCGCCGGTCGCTGCCTTGGTACCTGCCATCTTGAGAACCTTGACCGACTCAGGCAGGATCAGTCTACCATCCACACGCTGAGTAGTGAGAAAGCCGACCTGATCGGTGCGGGCATACAGCTCGTTCAGACGGCGGAAGGTGCGGTTCTGACGGTCAGCCACCCAGTAGTTCTTCATATCACCGAAGAGGAGAACACGCTCGCCCTTTGCGATACCTGGCATGAAAGAGCTGGTGCGGATGGGGCGACCGAGCAGTGTATCCGGCTTTGCAATGTCGAGCGACGGCTTCCAGAGGTAGTTGTCGTTCTTGTCCTTCAGCTTCATGAGCTGAAGCAGGATGGTCTCGTTGCAGACGAACTGTGCGTTACGACGGTAGGGAGACTTCAGGCTGTAGTAGAGGTCGAACACCTCGTCAAAGGTGATCGCAGTCTGGGATGCCGCAGTGACACCCAGCTCTGCACCGCCGGTCTCATCGAGGATACCGAGGGGCTTCTTGTCGCCGTCACCGGTGAAGAATGCACGCTCCTCGGCATTGCCCATTGCCACACCGAAACGCGCAGCGATATACGATGCGAGGTCGAATGCGGAGTCGTGCAGAAGCTCGTTGCTGATCTTGATCATCGTGCCGAGCTTATACGCAGACAGCGTGGTCTGACCGAAGCGGGTGTCGGTCTCCGGGATCTCCTCACCCTCATCGATCCACTGCGCCTCCATAGTATCGTTGGCGATAGGGATCTTACGGGTACCGCTGTTTGTCTTGATGACCGTTGCCATCTGGCGGAAGATGTTATTCTCTTCCAGTGCCTGAATCAGACGGCGCTCGAACTCGTCCGGCACAGTGTATCCGCCCTCAGTGTCCTCACCGACAGAGAGCGCGTTGCGGACTGCAAGCTGATCGCCCTTGTTGCGGATCATATCCCAGAAGGCGCTTTTGTACTCGTCGGTAGCGGTCGGGTTGGTGGGGGGCGTATTCTTTGTGCCGGGAGCGTTGGTGACGGGCTTGCTGGTCGGTGCGGAAAGTGCCGCATCGAGTGCTGCCTGCTGCTCAAGACGCTCAATCTCTGCGCCCAGTGCCTGCACCTCACCGGCCATTTTGTTGTACTGTTCCACTGCGGAAGCCTCCACGAGACCGTTCTCACCACGGTGCTTTTCGAGGAATGCCTTTGTCTGCTCCCACAGGGTATTACGCTTGCTGCGAAGTTCCATGATCTTGCTCATATCTTTTTCTCCGTTTCTGCCGGATATCTCCGGCGGTCATAAAAATACAGCCTGCTTATCTCAGAAAAGCAAGCTGCTGTTTCAGAATTTCATACGGCATAGAGCCGTCTGCGGTTTTACCGTCCATACCGATCACAGGTATTTCCGGCACTGTAACTGTCGGTGCGGTCAGCCCTTCCTCGGAAGGTTTCTGTGCATCATCTGCCTTGCCGTCATCGGGCGGCTCTGTGCCTTCGGGTGCTGCGGAAGCGGTGATCTTTCGCAGAATGGTCTGTCCCATGACACGGGTACTGTACTCCCAAAGGGCATCGCCGGTGTCCAGCTTGAACGGCTTCTTTTCGGTCTCTTTCTTTTCATCGCCCTCATCGTCACCGCCTTCCTCATCGGGCTTGTCAGGCTCTTCCGGATCGTCAGGCTCATCCTCCTTCTTGTCCGGTTCGGGCTTCTTTTCATCAAAGAGGAGCTCATCTGCAAAGCCCAGCTCGACCGCCTTTTTCGCATTGATCCATGTCTCATCGGACATGAGCTTGCTGATGCGATTTCGGGAAAGGCCCGTCTTTGCGGCATAGGCGTTGATGATGCTCTCCTTGACCTCGTTCAGCGTTGCAATGGCTTTTTCCATATCCTTTGCATTGCCGAACGCAATAGTAGAAGGGTAGAGTAGGAAAGTGCCGCCTTATCACATTTCTGTGACAGGTTTGCACAGACCCCTCCCGGAACCGGACTTACCTCTCTCAAGGTATCCGGCTCCCCATTTACACTAATTACGCATCAAAAGTTCTGCCATGAATTTTATAATGACATTTTTTACAAACCACCAGTGTTTTCCGCTTCCTTGAAATCATTACTTTTTCCCAGAGTTCTTTGCCTTTGAGATTTTTCAGCTTGTTAATGTGGTGTATCTCAAATGCAATGTTTTCTGCTCCACAAATCTCACACTTTTTCGCACTGATTCTTTTGTCAAGTTCATTAAAGCCATAGTGCGGATTTACAATTTTGTCAATGTCATGTGAGTACCGTGACTTTCTTTTCGCTCTCATGTCAGTAAAGCGTACAATAGGCATATATTTCTTTCCGCTTTTGGTTTCATACGGAATTGCCCATGTTTTGCCATATCTATATTTGTCAATCATCTGCCCGATACTTCTTTGATGTTTACGTGCAAGCGTTTTCAGACAGCTATACTCCATAAGGTAAACAAAATAATCCAGTCTACCAAAATTGCTCGCCATGCTGTAATAATTACAAATTCCCCTTGTCTGAGCGTTATAGTTGTCTACGATTTCAAGGTCTGTGTTGTTAACCAGTGCATTTCTATGCATTGGCTTGAATTTTCCGTCCTTGTCTATTATCGCTATTTTATTATCCAGCATAAATCGCTCTATTTTATCCTTTAATGGTACGAGAAGTTCAACCGATAGGTTTAGCGTTCTCTGAATTACACCGTCAGAGCGTTTTTTCAACTGATTGTTTCTTCTTACTCGAACATAATATCCCAGAAATCTTGCACAATCAGAACTGTGCGTGATTTTTGTTTTTTCGTCACTCAATTCAAGTCTGAGATGTTCTGTAAGATATTCTTTCAAGAGAGATTTTATTTGCTGACACTCCTCCTTTGTACCATTGACACCAATCAGGAAATCATCGGCATATCTGACATACACAATCTTTTTATCACTCTGGTCTTTGGCAGGAATCTGGCACAATTCTTTCCTGAGTTTCTTTAACTCTGTAATCAGTAATGCCTTTTCATCGGCATTTGTGCAGGCTTTTATCGCTTTTATGACCTTTTCAATCTGCCATTTTTTTGCAGAGTATTCATGTGTACTGCTGCGTTTTGCAGGTTTGTCGAATGCCTTTCTTATTTCATCTATTTTCATATCAAGTTCATTCAGGTAGATATTGGCAAGAATCGGGGATAAGATTCCGCCCTGTGGCGTTCCGCTGTAAGTTGCGTGATACTTCCATTCTTCCATATATCCGGCTTTCAGAAACTTTCTGATAAGATTGATAAATTTTGAATCCTTGATTTTTCTTGTCAGAATTGACAGCAAAACATCATGGTCTATATTGTCAAAACACCCCTTGATGTCACCCTCGATAAACCACTTGATACCGTTGAAGCCTTTTGTAATTTGAGTAAGTGCTGTATGGCAACTTCTCCCCGGACGAAAACCGTGTGAACGGTCACTGAAAATGGGTTCATAGATTGCTTCAAGGTACATTCTGATAATGTCCTGTACGATTTTGTCTTTGAATGACGGAATACCCAGTGGGCGTAATTTTCCGTTCTTCTTTTCCCTGTACGTTCTGCGTACCGGCTTCGGCTCATAAGTTCCGCTTGAAAGTTCCATGATAATTTTGTCAATATACTCTTGGCTGAAGCTGTCGGCTGTATCATTATCAGTTCCTTTTGTTGCTGCCCCTTGGTTGGCATATATATTTTTATATGCCATTTTGTAAACGTCATCTCTCAAAAGATAGCGATATAGACGTGTGAAAACACCGTCTTTGTGGTCTGCTGAACTTTTTCTGATACGTTCCAAAATTTCAGTTGTTGGTTTCATTGAGGCTTCTCCTCCCTTTCAACTTTCCTTTTGAAGTCGCATAAACTGCGTTCCTTCGCCGTTATTGCACTATTAATGCACCTGACTACTACGAACGCTCCGTACCCT